>ERZ1643250.1544-NODE-1544-length-19228-cov-8.087415_pt1 | contig 19228 bp, 17 predicted proteins | sample MGYA00579262_ERZ1643250 | MGnify/ENA primary metagenome ERZ1643250 (study PRJEB29033, sample SAMEA4952265) | chicken gut metagenome | biome: Broiler Chicken; feature: Gastrointestinal Tract; material: Caecum | place: Ireland | collected 2018 | study: Broiler... | reverse complement strand
AGATCACCGGCTATCCGCCGCGCTATTTCAAAGCGATATCCCCGCAAAAGGGCGAATCGCACGCCCAGGAGGTAACAGATGAAAACGTATGAGATCGGTGTACTGCCCGAGTCCGAATGGTTTTTCTTTTCCCCGTCCGAAGAGACCAAAAAAATGTTCTACTATCACACCATGTGCGGTCATTTTTACTGCAGCCGGGATTACTACATCAAGCGTGAGACCTATCCTCCCCTGCTGTTGGTCTACGTCACGCGCGGAACGTTCTTTCTTGAGCTGAAGGATGACACATACGAAGCACATGCCGGACAGATCGCGTTTTTTGACTGCCGGCAGCCGCATTACTACCACGCCTCGGACGATCTGGAGTTTTACTTTGTCCACTTCGACGGCCCGCAGGCACACGAGCTCTGCCGCTATATCAACCAGACCAGCGGCCTGATTATCGAGGGCGAAAATAACGGCGCCATCCTGCGCATGATGGAGGATATGGTGATGTTCTATCAGGACGGCGGCAGCGAAAGCGTGTTTGAAACCTCTGCGCGCATCTATCAGATGCTTATGCTGCTCAACAATCCCATTCAGTCGCCGCGGCTGAAGAAGAACGACGATTCCATGAGCCGTGTGGTCAGCTACATCCGCAGCCATGTCGGCAAGCGCATCACCCTGCAGGAAATGGCGGACATTGCCGGGCTGAGCCTGTATTATTTCTCGCACCTGTTCAAGGAGATGACCGGCCAGTCCCCGAACGAATTTGTCATCTATTCGCGTATTGACCGCGCAAAAGCGCTGCTTCTCACCTCCGACCTGTCCATTGCCGAGATCTCGCGCGAGGTCGGCTATCCGAACAGCAGCAACCTGATCACCCTTTTCACCAAGCGCGTCGGCTGTCCGCCCGCCCAGTTCCGCAAGGAAAACCGCGTTTCCGCACCAGCTGAGCCGTAAACCTTACATATGAAAAAACCGTCCCGCATCGTTTTCAATGCGGGACGGTTTTATATTGTGATCAAAGTTCCAGGCTGCTTTTCTGCTCCGGAATGTTATGTTTTCTCGCGTAGCCGCTCAGAATCAGGGTGAGCGCGCCGTCGCCGGTCACATTGCAGGCCGTGCCGAAGCTGTCCTGCAGGGCAAAGATCGTCAGCATCAGCGCAAGGCCGGTATCGTCAAACCCAAGCACGCTCGAGATCAGGCCCAGCGACGCCACCACCGTGCCGCCCGGCACGCCGGGGGCGCCGATCGCAAACACGCCGAGCAGCAGGCAGAACAGTACCATGGATGTCAGCGACGGGATATAGCCGTACAGGATCTGCGACACGGTCATGACAAAAAACACCTCGGTCAGCACCGAGCCGCACAGGTGGATGTTCGCGAACAGCGGGATGCCGAAATCCACCATATCATCACGCAGCGGCGGTACGGACTTTTTTGCACACCGCAGGGCGACTGCAAGCGTCGCCGCCGAGGACATGGTACCCACTGCCGTCAAATAGGCCGGGCCGTAATGGCGGATGATATCCAGCGGGTTGGCACGCGCATACAGCCCGCCTACGGCATACAGTACCGCCAGCCAGATATAATGGCCCGCCATCACGATCAGCACCACCTTGATAAACACCGGCAGCTGCCGTGTGATCGTACCCTGCCAGGACAGCTCGCAGAAGGTCAGCGCGATGAACAGCGGCAGCAGCGGGATGACCACACTGGTCACCATGCGCAGGACCATGCGCTGGAACTCATCCAGCAGGCTGGCAAAGGTCCTGGCACGCGTCCATGCGGCAGTAAGACCGAGCAGGATAGACAGCACCAGCGCGCTCATTACGCTCATGATCACCGGGATATCCAGCTGGAAAACCGCCTCCGGCAGTTCGCGCAGCCCCTCCGCTGCGGATACGATGGACAGATGCGGGATCAGCGCATACCCCGCCCCCATTGACAGCAGCGCCGCAAAAATCGAGGACAGGTAAGCGCACAGAATGGCAATGCCCAGCATACGCGAGGCGTTGCTGCCCATTTTGGTGATGGATGGTGCGATAAAGCCAATGATGATCAGCGGTACGCAGAAGTTGATCAGCTGGCCGATAATATATTTTGCCGTCACGACCACATTCATCACTGCCGTACCCGCAAACTGCCCCAGCACAATGCCGAGCACAACGCCGAGCAGCAGCCGGAAGGGCAGGCTGCCCCATATTTTTTTCACAGGAATTCCCCCTCATTTTTCGAGATCCACAGATAGGTTCCCATTGTAACATGCGGCACGGCAGTTGTCAAAATGTCGGCCGATTTTCTCCCTGTCCTCCGATGAATTGCGGATAAAAACATCGTTTTTTGTCACTTTTACCGGATGCACAAACCGCCTCCCCAAGGGAGGCGGTTTGAGGGCCGGTCCATGCCGCTCAGTCAATGATTTGAATACTCTCGATCACCGGTTGATTTTCCGCCAATACGGTGCCGTTATTATCCTCGACCGGGGTGTTTTCGCAGATATCATCCACAATGTCCATGCCGCTGGTCACATAGCCGAAGCAGGCATACTGCCCGTCCAGATAGGTGCTGTCCTCATGGACGATGAAAAACTGGGAGGATGCGCTGTCCGGATCGTTCGAGCGCGCCATCGAGATCGCACCGCGCGTGTGCGACAGGTCGTTCTCAATGCCGTTCCCGCTGAACTCACCTGTGATGGTCTGATCCGAGCCGCCGGTACCGTCCCCGTTCGGGTCGCCCCCCTGCATCATAAAGCCGTTGATGATGCGGTGGAAGGTCAGCCCGTCGTAAAAGCCGCTCTCGGCCAGGTCCATGAAATTCTGCACGGTGATCGGCGCAGCGTCCCCGTCCAGCTCGACCGAGATCGTGCCTTTGCCCGCGATCGTGATCTCGGCATGATGGGTGCCGATCCCCTCAGCCTGTGCTTGGGTCTCGGTCTGCGCGGTATCCTGCTGCACGCTGCCGTCCGTATCTTGGGCCGTCTGCGTGCCCGTGCTGCTGCACCCGCCCAGCGCCAAGGCTGCCAGCAGGGTAAAAGTCAGAAAAATACGTTTTTTCATGTCAGGTTCTCCTTTTTTGCGGTCTGCGTCTATTGTACCCCGAAACCCGCGGATAATCCAGCAAAATTTCCATCCGCACTGCATTATTACGCAAATCTACACAAAAAGGCGGCTGCACAGAAGTCTGTGCAGCCGCTGGCGCCCTACAGTCCGAACGCGAGCGCCTTGACCGCCGCCGCAATCAGTATGACCGCGCCGACGAGAGCCGCGATCCCGTAGATCTTGCGGGATTCCGGGTCATTCCCCGCCTGCCTGCGATAGTACAGGCCGGCGGTCAGGATCGCAGCCCCGATCAGCAGAATGATGATCGTGACCATTCCTTTTCCTCCAGGTCAGTAAAAATGCGGAGTTGATGATGACAAAGACCGAGCCTGCATTATGGACCAGCGCACCGACAACCGGGTTCAGGATGCCGGTGATGGCGAGCACAATCGCAGCAAAATTCAGCGTCATGGAGAAGGTTAGGTTGCATTTGATGACCAGCATCATGTGCCGCGCCAGACGGAGCAGATGCGGCACCTCGCTTATCTCGTCGTTGACCAGCGCGATATCCGCCGCATCGACCGCAATGTCGCTGCCTACGCCGCCCATGGCGATACCCACATACGCTTTTTTGAGCGCCGGGGCGTCATTGATACCATCGCCGATCATGCACACCTGCTGTCCCTGCGCCTGCGATGCATCGATGTAGTCCAGCTTATCCTCGGGCAGGCAGGCGGCACGCATTTCGGTGATGCCGAGCTGGGACGCAATATGGCCGGCCGCATTTGCATGGTCGCCCGTGAGCAGCACGGGCTGCACGCCTGCGCGCCTGACCTGTGCGATCGTGTCCGCCGCATCCGGCCGCAGGGTGTCAGACAGGGCGATCAGCCCGGCGAGTGCGCCGTCCGCTGCCAGCCAGATCACGGTGCAGCCTTCCTCCAGATACCGGTCCGCGCACGAAGCAGCCTGCTTGCCGACCGCAACGTGTTCTTCCTCCAAAAGCGCCGGATTACCCGCAAGGATGGCACGTCCGTCCACCATGGCCTGCACGCCGCGGCCGGGCAGCATGCGGAAGCCTTCGGACGGCGGCGCTTCTCCACCGCCCTTCTCCCGGAAGCAGCGCACAACCGCCTTGCCCAGCGGATGCTCGGAACGCTGCTCAGCCGCTGCAGCCCAGGCATACAGTGCCTGCCCGGACACATCCTGCAAAAAGCTGTGCACCGCAACCACCCGCGGCATGCCATAGGTCAGCGTGCCGGTCTTGTCAAAGGTGATTTTGGATACCGCTGCAAGCCGCTCGAGCGCATCACCCTCGCGTACAAGGAAGCCATGCCGGGTCGCGTTGCCGATCGCGGCCATGATGGCGGTCGGTGTGGCAAGCACCAGCGCACACGGGCAGAACACGACCAGAATGGTTACCGCGCGGATGACCTCGCCGGTGATCAGCCAGGTCAGCACCGCAGCGGTCAGCGCAACCACCACGACCCAGGTCGCCCAGCGGTCGGCAATACCGACGATCCTGGCCTTGCCCGCGTCCGCGGACTGCACCAGCCGGATCATGCGCTGGATCGAGCTGTCCTCCCCGACCCTGGTCGCCCGCATATCGAAGGAGCCGAACTGGTTGACCGTGCCGCTCGAGACCTCGTCCCCCTCGCCCTTGTCCACGGGCAGGGATTCGCCGGTCATGACCGCCTGATTGATCGAGGTCTGCCCGGTCGTGATCACGCCGTCCACCGGAACGGTCTCACCCGGCAGCACGCGCAGCAGGTCGCCGACCTGCACCTGCTCGGCAGGAAGGACCTGCTCTTTACCATCCCGCAGTACGCGTGCGGTGCGCGGGGTCAGGTGGACGAGCTTTTCGATGCCCGCCCGCGCCCGCGCGACGGTCAAATCCTCGAGCAGCGCGCCGAGCTGCATGATGAACGCGACCTCGCCCGCGGCGAAGTCCTCGCCGATGATGACCGATGCGATCAGCGCGATGGACACCAGCACATCCGCCTTGATGTCGAACGCGGTCACCAGCCCGATGACCGCCTCGAGGATAATGGGGATACCGCACAGGATGATCGCGACCCACGCCGCATCAAACGGGAGCGGCAGCAGGTCGAAAATGCTGATCAGCAGCGCGATGCCGCCCAGCGCCAGACAGGCGACATCCTTTTTCGTCCCGCCCCATTCCAGAAATTTTTCCAGCTTCTCCATATCGCAAAGCCTCCTTATACCCAATGGGGTATATGTATATTATACCTATAGGGGTATAGGTTGTCAAGACATAGAACACAGCCCCGGCCGTTTTCAGCCGGGGCTGTCCTGCCCGGCCGGGACCGTTGTCCCGACCGGGTTCAGTTCATATTCGCAAACCGTTCCACTGCCTTGGTGAAGTTGGCAATGGTCTGGTCTGCGTCGCCGTGCTCGATGCCGTCGCGCACACAATGCTTGATATGTCCTTCGAGCACGACCTGCCCGCACTTGTGCAGCGCGGACTTTGCAGCGTTGATCTGCGCCAGCACGTCCTCACAGGGGACGTCCTCATCCACCATGCGGTCGATTGCCTGTACCTGCCCGATGATCTTTTTCAGACGGCGATGCAGGTTGTCCGCATCCATACACTGTCTCATTGGCACACCTCCGTACCATAAGGGGTATATGTATATTATCCACGCAGAGACGCTCTCTGTCAAGCCTGTACCAGTCTTACCGCATCATCCGGCGGCGATGGTATTGCGATAGTGCTGCAGCGCATCATTCCAGGAGGAAAAATCCGCTGACCCGCGCTTGTCCGGCAGCTCGAAACGCTGCGTCAGGTACTGCCCGAGATAGCGCGTTACCTTGACGGCGCCGCTGTAATTGAGGTGGTCACCCTTGTCGCGGGTATCGGTCTCCCAGTTGACCGGCACCTCATCCGGCATGGTATTCATGTCCAGATAGGTCAGCCCGTGTTCTGCCGCAAAAGCTGCAATGCTGTTGTGACGCGCATAGTTCCAGTTGAGTGTGCTCGGCGTGCTGACCAGAATGAGCTGTGCGCCGTTCTCTTCGCAAAGCGCCATCATTTCCGCAAGGCAGGCGCGGTTGAGCAGGGGGATCTCCTGTTCGGCGTCCGTGGGAAGCATATACTTCCGTGTATCCGCCGGGACGACCTTGGTGTTGTAACGGAACCCCTTGAGGTCATCCGTCCAGGTGTAGCGCGCCTCGCCGCCGAAATCATTGACGGAAAGCGTCTTCCAGCGGTCATGGTAACGCAGCACGGAAAACAGCACCTTAGCCCGGGACAGCAAATAGTCGTTCAGTTTATATGTGCGGAAGATCGCATTGGTTTCCAGTATCACTACGCGCGGGCTCTGGTGTTCGAACGCCTGCCGCAGGTAACGGTAAGAATCATACAGCGGCTGCGCCGAGGTGCTGCACAGATAGGAGGTAAACCCGTGCTGCTCCCACAACTGCATTGGCGAGATCGAGCTGTAAGCCTCGCTGTCTCCCACGACCAGCACATCGATCGAATTATCCCGCTCGCCCAGGACACCGCCCGCGAGCATTTCCTCATCGGTAAAGCCGAACGACTTGTGATTGTTCTTTGGCATGAACAGCCAGGAGGCCGCCAGCAGCAGTACGCCGAGCAGGAACAGGAAACAGGTTCCTTTGATTACCGAAAACAGGATGCGTGTTTTCATCGGTCACCTCCTCAGAATGCAGCATAGATCGGGTCTACCGGCACATAGCCCACACCGTACGCCCCGAAAATAACGATAAACAGGATCAGTGCATAATACACCGTCCAGCGCAGGGCAATATGCCGCCGCGCAATCCCCTCCCGCAGGGGAATGCCGCGCTCCCGCAGCACGCCGACTGCCAGCACCGCCAGCACAGCGACAAGCACGATAAAGAAATCATGCTTGTCCATGCCCAGCTGCAGGAACGTGCCGTCCGTAAAAGAGTGCGTAGTAAAGCCGGTCACCATGCGGCGAAACATGGCAAGGCCCGCACGCAGGCCGTCTGCGCGGAAAAACAGTTCGCCCACACACACCAGCAGGCCGGTGCGCGCGATGCGCAGCACGCGGTAGGGCGCAGCATCCCGCCCGCCGGGCAGCGCGCCCGTCACCCGCTGGGTGAGCGGCGCGGCCAGGCTCGCGCAAAGGATGAGCGCAAAGTGGTACATACCGAAAAAGATATACTGCCAGCCTGCCCCGTGCCACAGGCCGTTGCACAGCCACACCGCAAACAGCGCTACCGCGCCTGTGAGCAGCGGGCCGAAATGCCCGCCCAGCCGGCGCCGTGCCGCACTGGTCAGCTTTTTGAGCGGGCCTGACATGGAGAGCGGATAGAAAATATAATCCTTAAACCAGGTGCCCAGTGTGATATGCCAGCGTGTCCAGAACTCCTGAATGCTCTGCGAGAAAAACGGCTGCCGGAAATTTTCCGGCAGGCGCACGCCGAACATCTCTGCACTGCCGAGCACCACATCCATTGTGCCCGAAAACTCCATATAGAGCTGACAGGTATAGCATACCATTGCAAGTGCGATAATGCCGCCGTCATAGTCCGCATGATTTGTAAAAACAGTTTTGATCAGGATGTTCAGGCGGTCGGCAATCACGATTTTCTTCATCATGCCGAACAGGATGCGCTGCATGCCGAAGGTCAGCCCCTGCCAGGTAAGCGGGCGCCCTTCCCAGAGCGCGTGCGCGGTCTGCCCGTAGCGGCAGATCGGCCCCTCCATGATCTGCGGAAAAAAACCGAGGAACAGCATAAGCCTGCCAAGGTTGCGGTCTGCACGGGCCGTGCCGCGGTATACGTCGATCAGATACCCGGCTGCCTGCAGGGTGTAGAACGAAATGCCGATCGGCAATACAAAGGCCGGGACCGGCAGCAGCGCCGGCAGGTGCATCGCTTCCAGCAAATGATTGAGGTTCACGCTGAAAAATGCGGCATATTTGAGGGTGAGCAATGTCCCGATATGCAGCAGCAATGCAAACAGCAAAATGCGCCGCATCTGGCGCGTATATTGCGCGCGGACCGCTTTGCGTTCTGCTTTGTCGGTCTCTGCAAGGATGCGCCCCTGCTCCTGCCGCACGGTATCCAGCCACAGCCCGCAGTGGTGCAGGGACAGGCTTGAGGCAAGCAGGAACACCACCAGCTTGCCGCTGACCGACCAGAAAAACACATAACTTGCCGCGAGCAGCACCTTGCTGCGGTGCCGCTGCGGCAGGATGCCGTAGCAAAGCACCACAGCAGGCAGGAATACGCCTACATACAGCAGCGAGCAGTAAGAGGCCATCGGTCAGCCTTCTTCCTGCAGCCGTTCAATCATTGCCCACATCGCCTCAGCAGAGTTAAAGTTCGCGGGGATGATTTCTACAGTGGGGATGGTGATATCAAACTCTTCCTCCAGCTCGGCCACGAGCGCCAGGATGGTAAGCGAGTCCAGATAACGGCTGTCGATCAGGTCACGGCACGAGGTAAAATCCACGTCGGGACGCATGCTCTGCAAAATTGTAATCAGCTTTTCCATGGTGGTTCATCCTTTCATAATGGGAAGTGTTGATACGGTCGGTGGGCAGCGCCTCACGCACCAGCAGGGGCGCTCCCTCCGCCCGGAGAAGCACAATGCGCGGCAGCGCGCGGCTGAGGAACAGCGAAATGCCCTCGGTCATGCAGTACGCTCCCGTATTCCCAAAGGCGAATACGTCGCCGCACTTCAACCCGGCAACGGGCAGCTGCTTGACCAGGATGTCGTTGACCGTGCACAGGGAGCCGCACAGGTTCCAGTTTTCGGCATCTCCGCTCCGCGGCGGATAGATCCGGCATTGCGGGTGCTGCATGGCCATGCTTTGGCCGTAATAGACCATCTGATGCATGCCGCCGTCCACAATAGCGTAATTCTGTCCCCGGTTCTGTTTGACATCGACCACGCGGGTCAGATAGGAACCGCAGGACGCTGCGATGCTCCGTCCGAGCTCAAGCGTCACCCGTGCCCCGCAGCGCAGGCCGGCCAGCAGGCCGGAGAACCCTGCAAGAAAGGCATCTTCATCAAATGCCTGCCCCTGAAAATAGTTAACCGGGAATCCCGGGCCGAACTCCAGCTCCTGCACCGTAAAACCGCATGTCTCCTGCAGCGCACACACAAATGTGTCTACCGCTTCCAGTTCGCGCCGCAGACGCTTCAACGACGTTTTCTGCGTGCCGGAGAAAAACTGGATGCCGCGGATACAGACGAGCGGATATTCCTCCCGCTCCTGCACCAGTTGCACAATCTCCTGTTCTTCCATGCCGAACTGGTTTCCACTGGTCAGGCGCAGCAGCACATTGATGGGTTTCCGGTACTGTTCCGCCAATCCGCTGAGCAGACGGAACTGCCGCACGGACTCCACGGTGAACAGCCGCGGGCCGTTTCCCTGTGCTATCATTTTTTCCATAACAGACGGCGTCTTGTATACGCCGGAGATCACCTGCTGCGCAGCCGGGATATGTGCGCGATTGCAAATTTCCGCTTCGCCCGGCGAGCATACCTCAAACCGGTCTGCAAAGCCGCGCAGCTCCTGCAGAAGGAATGGGTTCGCTTTCACCGCAAAGCAGAGCCGGACTCCGGGCAGGCTGTTCCGCAAATAGGCAATGCGCCTGCGCAGAACATTGATATCAAAGACATACAGCGGCGTACCGTACTGTGTCGTCAATGTATGAATCTGTTCATCTGTCATGATATTTCCCTCCTCGCCATGGCAAGCAGACGGGCGCGGTCCGCCTTGCCGTTTTTCGTCAAAGGCATCTGCTCTATGCGCTCAAGAGTGCGCGGCAGCATGAACGCCGGCAGCCGTCCGGACAATTCCGTAAATACCGCTGCACTTTCCGCAGCTCCCGTGTAAAATCCGTGCAAGCGGCTTTTCTGCGTATCGAATACGCAGCAGCACTGCGTCACGCCATGAAGCGCCGCCGCTGCACGCTCGATCTCCTCCAGCTCAATCCTGTGTCCCATGTGCTTGATCTGGAAATCCTTCCGGCCGTTAAAATACAGCGCACCGTTTTCATCATAGCGTCCAAGATCCCCCGTCCGGTAGATACATTCCGTAAAGCAGCGGTTATCCGGGTGCTGGACAAACACCTGCGCAGTCTGCTCCGGCGCATTATAATAGCCGAGCGCCAGCCCCGCGCCGCTCACGCAGATCTCCCCGGTCTGTCCGGCGCGGCTGATCTCATGTCCTTCTTCATCCAGAAGGAATACACGCCGGTTCGGGAAGGGCTGCCCCAGCGGGATCCCTGCGTCGTAACTTGCTTTCCTCTCTATCCTGTGGTAAGTGCAGTTGCAGGTGATCTCAGTGGGGCCGTACAGGTTGACAAACGCCGCCTGCGGCAGGTGCTCCATCCAGCGGCGCAGATGGGCGGGCGGCATGACCTCGCCGCTGAACAGCACCCGGCGCACCCGATCCGGCGCGCGGTATTCCAGCCCGTGCAGGGCGCTGACCAGACACAGAGCGGATACCGCCCAGGTCAGCGTTGTTACGCGATGGTCACACAGATAATCCATGAGCGCGGCTGGCTGGGAAAACAGCCGCCGCGGGATGACGACAAGCGTCGCGCCGGTCTGCACGGCCGCATAGATATCCTTGACCGATACATCGAAATCAAACGGCGCCTGGTTGCCGATCACATCGTCCGCACCGATGCCGAACAGCGCTGTGAACGACGGGATAAAGTCCAGCACCGCGCGGTGGCTGATCACCACACCCTTCGGCGTTCCGGTCGAGCCGGATGTAAACAGGCAGTACAGCGGGTCTTGGTCAGTCATGCCTGCCCGGACGTGTTCCAGCGCAGCCGGGTCAGGCGTCGACTGCAGCAGGTCTTCTATCTGCAGCACCTCTCCTGCGGGCATCAGCTGTCCGGCGAGCGCCCGGTGTATCCCATCTGTCAAAATGCAGGACGGACGCAGCACTTCCAGCACCTGCCGCAGCCGCGGCTGCGGCAGGTCGGGGTTCAGCGGCACATAAAAGCATCCTGCCTGCACAGCGCCGAAGAATGCGCAGAGTGCGTGCCGCCCTTTTTCCATCAGCACCGGGACGGGGGCCCGCGGCCCGGTCCGCACAGCAAGCGCCGTACCTATGCACTCGCTGCCATGCAGCAGTTCGCGCCAGCTGCAGCAGCCGTCTTCTGCAGCCACAGCCATCTTGTCCGGCTGCGCGGCAGCCGTCACCTGCAAAAATTCCAAAATATTTTTCATATTGACCTCTTATCTGTTTTTCTCATATCATTCACAGGAAACCGGACGGCTGCGCGCCGCAAGGCGGGAGCCGTCCGCTTTCCCGGGGAGGATAAAGGAGAGAAACTGTATCGGAATGGCCAGCGGATCAGTTTTTAGCTGCAGCGCCGGTTCCGGCGGATGCCGTCTTCTGCGCGCTCTTCGCCTTGGTAACCGGCTTGCTGACCGACTTCTTTGTGCTCTTCTTGGCCGACTTCTTTGTTGCGGACTTGGAAGCTTCACTCTTCTTGCTGTCCTTTGCGGCCTCGTCCTTTTTCTCCGTGCTCTTCGCCGCTTTATCAGTCTTGCTGTCCGTCTGCTTGTTCTCTGTCTTGGTGTTCTCCTGCGTCTGCACCTGCTGCTCCTGTCCGGCAGGCGCTTCGCTCTTCGCCTTGAGCATGGAACAGCCGGCCAGTGCAGGCAGGGCCATTACAACGGCGAGCGACAGGGCGGCCGCTCCCTTAGCAGCCTTCGACGGAATAAAATTCATGGTATTTGCTCCTTTTGCAGTTAATTTCAAGGGGCTGTGCTCTTGATGGGTATACTATACCAGCCTTTCATTCAGTTCCCCTTCACCTATCCTTAAGAAACGTAAAGGAAACAAAAAAAACAGGGCAGGCCGTATGCCTGTCCTGTTTGTATTATATCACTGCTCCTGCCGCCGCGGCAGGATGATCTCAAATTCCGTCTTATATCCTTCCTGCGGCGGATATACCAGCCGGATCGTACCATGATGCAGATCGACGACCCGCTTGACGATCGCCATACCCAGACCGGTGCCGCTGCCCGTGGTACGCGCCTGATTGCCAATGACAAACGGATCAAACAGCGTTTCCCGGATCGCTGCCGGGATCCCGGTCCCGTTATCCGCCACAGTCAGGCAGACGCTCCCCTCCTGTTCCCGCAAAGTGAAAAACAGCGTTGTGCCGCTGGGGTCATATTTGAGCGCATTGCCCGTCAGGTTTTCCAACAGGCGGCGCAGCAGGCGCGGGTCGAAGTCGCATTCCACCGGCGTTTCCGGCAGGTCGGGTGAAAGCGCAAACCCGGCGTTTTCCAGTTCGGTATATTTCTCCGCCAGATACGCTTTGATAAATTCACACAGGTCTCCCGGCTCCGCCTGCAGCGCATAATCCGGGTGGTCGAGCTGCGCATAGGAAAACAGCGTGTCCATCAGTTCCGTGCTGGCTGCTGCCTTGCGGCAGATCGTATCCAGATATTGCGTCTGCTTATCCGGCGGCACCACACCGTCTTTCAGCGCCTGTGCGTACCCGCGGATTACCGTCAGCGGGGTTTTCAGGTCATGCGAAATATCCGCGATCACGCGCTGCTTTTCCCGCATCGCCTTTTCCCGCGCATCGTCTGCCTGTTCGAGCTGGTCGAGCAGGTGCGTGAAGCTGTCGGTTACATACTGAAATTCATGCGGCAGGCTGTTCTGGTCCACCTCGACGCGCCGCCCTGTTCCGTATGCCACAATCGCTTCGTTCAGCGGCCGGATCGAACGGCGCACCTTTCGGCTGAACAGTGCCGCCAGCACGAAAATCACCACCGCAAAAACGGGCAGCGACAGCAGCTGCAGACGGTTCGCATCTGCCAATGCACGCTGGTACGCTTCATCCGTCAGCAGCGGGGCTACGAACACCATAGTGCGCGCTTCGCCGTCTGTTGTCGCATACTCATATTTGGACACTTCCCACTCGTTGCGGTATACACCCTGCAGCAGTTCAAACTGCCGCTCGGTCAACCGCTCCAGCCCAGGGAACAAATCACCTTCTATAATCGTGTAATCCCCATCGACAATACAATAATCAATGAATTCAACGGTGCCGGTATCCTCGCGGAAGTGCTTGAGCGCAATATAATAATCGGTCTCCCCTGTCTGGTCCGTAGTCTCGGACACCGTGTAGTACAGGTTGTTATCCGACGAGCCGATCAGCCACAAATCCTCTGAGCGGATGTATTCTTTGAGGGTATTGTCTGTGGCATATAAAAGCCTGTCGTTTTCGTCAAACACCAAAAACGCGCATCCGCCCAGCCTGCGCAAGGGGATCGCAGCGAAATCATCCTCCCGCAGCGAATCCTCATACTCGAGCACCAGATCGATGGATGGAAACGCCCGGTCCAGCCGCGCGGCTGCTGCTGCATTGACCGCCGCATTCACCGCAAACACCAGCAGGGAACACAATACGAAATATGTCAGGCAGGTGCGCAAAAAGCTCTTGTGCGCAAAAAGTTTACTGGCCTTCAATTTTATATCCCAACCCCCTGACTGTCTTGATATATTTCGGATTTGCCGGATCGTCCTCAATCTTGGCGCGCAGATTGGAGATATGTACCATCATGGTATTGTCATCACTCTCATAATACGCCCCGCCCACACATTCATACAGCTGCGCTTTGGTGAACACCCGGCCCGGACAGCTCATCAGCCGCGCCAGGATCTTGAGTTCAGTCGATGTCAGCGGTACCGTCTCCCCGTTTTTGCGCAGGATGAACTGCGTGGTGTCCAGTTCCAGATCCCCCAGGGTAAGTGTATGCGGGGCATCCTGCCGGCTCTGACCCGCTCCCAGTTCATAATACCGCCGCAGCGCCGCTTTAACATAAGCGACCACCTCCAATGCATTGAACGGCTTGGTCAGATACGCGTCTGCGCCGACGTCAAGCCCCAGCACCTTATCCGCATCCATCGTGCGGGCAGACAGGATCAGGATGGGCAGGTTGCTGAACGCACGCACCTGCCGGATCAGCTCATAGCCGTTCATCCCCGGCATCATCAGATCGGCCAGCACGAGCGAAATCCCGCCTGCGCGGATGGCTTCCAGCGCCTGCTCACCGTCGGTCACTGCCCGCACGGCAAAATCCGCTCCGGTCAGATACAGGGTCAGTAATTCGATAATATCGTGATCGTCTTCCGCAATCAGAATAGTATGCTGCATAATCTCTCCATTTTCCCACGGCAGGCCACATTCTCCGCCGCGGGCTTGCTCCTTTTATTTCCGCGCTCCTGGCGCTTTTTTCTTATACTACTATAACAAACCACATCTGGCAACCCCTGCGCAGCTTGTTCTGGACTTTTACCTGCATATACGGTAAGATAATGCTGAGGAGAGGACGGACGGTGCGGCGCTGGCCCGCGCCGGCAGAAAAGGAGTTGTCATCGCATGGAAAAAATCCGCATCGGCGTCATTGGCATCGGCGATATCAGTGACGTCTACCTGAACAACCTGAAAAAATACGACGCAGTCGAGGTCGTCGCCTGCGCCTCGCGCGGCCTGGAGAAGGCACAGCGCAAGGCCGCGCAGCATGGCATCCCCAGGGCATACGCCTCGGGCGCAGAGGTCATCGCCGATCCTGACGTCGACCTGGTCCTCAACCTGACCACCCCGCAGGCGCACTATGAATACAACCTGGCGGCGCTCAAAGCCGGCAAGCATGTTTACACGGAAAAACCGCTTGCCATGACCTATGCCGAGGGCAGGGAGCTGGTCTCGCTTGCAAAGGAAAAAGGCCTGCTGATCGGCTGCGCTCCGGATACCTTTCTCGGCGGCCGCCTGCAGAACATCCGCGAACTGATCGACAGCGGCAGGCTGGGCCGCATCACGGGAGGCGGCGCGTACTTTGTCGGCCATGGTCATGAGTTCCACCACCCCGCGCCCGCTTTCTTCTACCAGCCCGGTGCCGGCCCGCTGTACGACATGGGTCCGTATTACATGACCGCACTGCTCAGCCTGCTCGGCCCGGTCAAGCGCGTCTGCGCAATGGCGACCCGAGCGGGTGAGACCCGCACCGTACCCTCCGGCCCAAGCAAGGGGCAGGTGCTGCCGGTCGATGTGGATACGCACGTCAACGCAATTCTGGAATTTGCCTGCGGCTCGGTCGTGACGCTGACCTGCAGCTTCGACGTCTGGGATTCCGAACTGCCGCGCATGGAGCTGTACGGCACAGAAGGCACGGTGCTGATCGACGAAAAGGATCCGATCGCCGGCCCCAACCTGTTCGGCGGCGACACACTGCTGCGCACACCCGCACAGTACCGCTGGGCGGATCCGGAGCGCCGCCCGGAAAATGTGGATACCCCATGGACGGTGGTGCCCAACGCGCACCCGTTCAACTCGGTCAGCCATGCGGAAAACCCGCGCGGCATCGGCCTGGTCGATATGGTCTATGCGATGCACAACCACCGCGCGCCCCGCGCCTCGGGCGACATGGCGCTGCACTCTCTGGAAGTGATGGAATGCATTTTGAAGTCTGCGCATGAACATGTTTTCTGCGAGCCCGAGACCACCTTTGAGCGTCCCGTCCCGCTGCCGCCCGATTTCCCCAACAGCGAAAAGTAAGCACACAAAGCGCATCCTTTTGATTGGTTTATATGGAAAAGCCGGGCGAAGCCCGGCTTTTCCATACCACTCACAGCGCGGCTGTTTTTATACGCGCCGCGGGGATTTTTTTGACAAACAAAAAGCCGTCACAAAGTGACGGCTTTCATTCTGGTGGGGTTGGCGGGGCTCGAACCCACGACCTCTCGCGTGTGAGGAAATATATAGATTATCCCGAAAACTTACATCATATCTGCATATTCAGCAATTTTAGTCTTGCTTATTGCAACAGTTTTGCAACATATAAACAATCTACTTTGCTATTTTACAATACTAACCGCTGAAATGAGTAACAAAATCCGCATGTGTGGGCCTCAGCTTTTTGGATATCAAATTTGGATGCAAGCACCTCGTAACCCTAGTTATCACGGCCGTTTCCGCTTATTTCTCAAATATCGTTTTTCCTTTCCGCTTATTTTATCTGAATCTTGTAATTGCTCTACGACCTCTTCAATATTTTGAACTACCAATCTTCCCTCAGCATACGCTACAGCGGCAACTTTTGCTCCTCCATCATTTGAGTAGAAAAGTGGAATACCCAGTTCCACAGCCATTAGCACCGTATGTACTTCGCCAAAACTATGCTTTGCATAGCTACCAAAGATATTTGTTTGTTCACTCAAACTGCATCCTGTAATTTTTTGGTTTAGTTCACGAAACATAGTTGTATAAAAAGTTCGAGCCTCAGCATCTTCGTTGGGCAAAAACTCTTCATATGGAATCTTCTGAATAAAACCTTGCTCAATCAAATCGAGAGCCACCTTATTGTACATCAACTCATGTTCCACAATAAATGGGTGCACAACTGGTGTTTTACCTAACGCGTCGAAAATATCCCGAAATAATGCAGCCGGATCGCGTTTTTCATATTTAGTTATTTTATTAATAAAATCCGTATCCAAAGCCACTCTATTTTCTTGCATCTTATCACAACCTGATCGTTTCAATAATACTCAGTCATTGCCAAGGTTAATCGAAATCTCCGGGGTACCTTCTGGTATGTCCTGCTTAAGATCAAATTCATCTTTCAGAAAGTCCACTTTTTCTTTCGAATACGAATCACTATCTTTGAGCTTTTCTAACAATTCCGGAAAACCTTTAATCCATTTTTTCTTAGTTCTATTGGTTAGTCTCGTATATCCACCTTGTTCTATATATACTCTCAGCGTTTGCTTTAGCATCTCCTGATATTCTTCTGTTGGAATATGAGCGGGCCCCATCCATAATTCGCTACACACCTCTTCTTTTGCGTATCGAACCTCATACAGTCTCCGAATGACAGCTTGCTTTGGTACGCAAAATTCGTTCATCAAGTTTGCAATAACACGAACAGCATCTGTCCATTTTACCCCTTTTTGGCTATCCAGATAGTTTGAGAACTGTTCCTCTGCAATGCGTCTAAACACTCCTTTTGGCATTAAAAGCTCAGCTGCAAAACGATTCATTGCTGCCTCCTCGTTTTCAGCAGTGCGAGGTAACGGCTCATCCTCCGAATTATCCCAAATGCAATCCGCAACTTTCCATATATGTCCCAATTCATGGCCGGCCGCAAACACTTGCTTATCCAAATGCTTTTCAGTATTGATAAAGACAAAGTTTTCACGTTGACTCTTGTTGTAGCTCACCGGCAGCGAAATATTAAATCCGTCATTTTCTTCATTTTCTAATGGGAAATATATTACCGTGCAAAATTGATCCAGAATATCGAAAACATCTTCTTTAAGAATAGGATTCACAAATAAACTATTCAAACGAGAATCCTTCTTATGCTTTGCAATTAAGTCCTGCATTTTCTGTATAGTTTTGTTCGAAAACTCAGGAATAGAGCTCCAATACACAATTATGCTCCTTTCAAAAAAACGGACAAAAGTTACCGCTTTTGCCCGTCTTTTTCCGTTTTTGCATCTAATTCTTTCGCATCGATGTATGCATCGATAAAATCCAGAATTTTTTCTCGATTATCATTACTTGTAAATTCGGACATGCAGTGAACAATTCCATTGTTATATGCATTTTTATCCGGCTTGACAAGTTGTGCAAAGCTAACCGAGCAGACTTCTGAAATTTTCCGCATATCAGCCATTGTCAAAAACAGCCGACCTGCATACAATTTTTGCATCTCGAAGTCAGATAATCCCAAAGAGTTTTGGATTTGTTTCTCCCTCTCCGAGCAAGCATTCGTCAGTTGCTTAATTGCAAATCCCACTTCTCGCATATATGACATCGCAAGCCCCTCCTGTTCTCTCCCTTTACTGCCAATATGGCACCACTTAACATTCGACATTCTTTTTGTGCAAAATGCCATATTGACAGGCAAAAAATCATTTTTGCAACTGAATTATAGCATCTGATTTGCTATACGTCAAGATTTCCTCTTGACTTTTATTTTTTCTTCATGTATTATAAATCGGTTTCCTATCTTTTTATTCAGCTCAATCACTTCAAACATAACATCGTATTTTATTTATTTACAAGACATGTTTTTGTAAGCCCCGGCCATCCGGCCGGGGCTTTCCCGTGTCCAAATTGAACACCTCAGTCCGTGATCCGATCCAGCAGTGCGAACACCTCGCCGCGGGTGATGGGATCGTCAAACCGCGTCTCGTCGATGCGCACGCCCTTGGCGATCAGGCTGTCGTAATACTGCTGCGCCCAATGCTCGGCGGGCCGCTCCGGCTCGGCCGGTTGCTCGGCTGGATCTTCCTCCGGCTCGTCGTACGGGATGCCGAGGGTGTCGAGGATGCCCTTGGCGTACGCCACGCCGAACGCCTGCTGCTCGGCGAGTGTGTCGGCCTGCGCGGCGTCCGCCTTGGTGTCGACGAACACGCCCTCGCAGATGACCGCCGGCGCGACCGTCTCGCGGATGAACGCATAGTAGTCGCCATTGTTGCCCTGACGGGTCTTGACGCCGCGGCTGTTCTGACCGATGGCCTTGACGTGGCGCTCGATATTCTCGGCCAGCACCTTGCCCGTGCCGCCGCCGATCGTGTGGAACACCTCGAAGCCGTCGCCGCCGCCCGAGTTGTTGTGCACGTCGACCGCCAGATCGGGGCCGTAGGCGTTGCACTCGGCGATCTCCTCGTTCACCGTGTCGTCCTCGTCCTTGGTGCGGGACATACGCACGTCCACGCCGTAGGCCGTCAGGAAATCGTGGCACGCGGTCGCCATCGTGAGGTTGACGTCCTTTTCGACCAGATAACCGACCGCGCCGGGGTCGCTGCCGCCGTGGCCGACGCCGATAAACACTTTTTTCTTACTCATAGGATCCTTCTCCTCCTTAACTTTCTTTCGCATACATACTACGCTGCAGACCGGGCGGCCGTTCGCGCCCTCCTTCTCCGGTGCAAACAGGTAGCCGTCAGATGTGCGGTACATGCCTGTAGAGCCGCCCGCGTCCTGGACGAGCAGCAGGTCGATCGTATAGCGGCCGGCAGCGTAGCGCGCAACCTCGTCCTCTGTGCAGCCGTCCGAGGACTGCACGACGATGATCCTGCCATCCGCCAGCTCACCGATCATGTTGCGGCTGCGGGGAGTGGTCTTATCCAGAGCCTGGACCATGCTGTTCTTCACGGCTACTTTGACGCCGCTGACGATGTTGCCCGGGCTGA
>ERZ1643250.1540-NODE-1540-length-19276-cov-71.603767_pt1 | contig 19276 bp, 15 predicted proteins | sample MGYA00579262_ERZ1643250 | MGnify/ENA primary metagenome ERZ1643250 (study PRJEB29033, sample SAMEA4952265) | chicken gut metagenome | biome: Broiler Chicken; feature: Gastrointestinal Tract; material: Caecum | place: Ireland | collected 2018 | study: Broiler... | reverse complement strand
TAAGACCCCTTGAAGACGACGAGGTAGATAGGGCAGAGGTGGAAGTGCAGCAATGCATGGAGCTGACTGCTACTAATCGGTCGAGGGCTTGACCTAATAGCTTAGGAAGCGGCGAGGGAAGTCTGGAACAGACGGGAATGCTTGCATTCCTGGATGAGGAAGACGGACCGAAGTCATTTGCGAAGCAAAGGACACGAAATAAGCCGAAGGCTTATGAGTGACCGGTTGCTAAGCGGACGGGGCCAATACCTAAGTAAAACGGCAAAAGTTGGATATAAAGAGTTTTACATGTGTGGTTTTGAAGGTATAGGAGAGAGAAGAACTCCTGTTGGCAGAGATGCCGACGGGAGTTCTTTTCAATTATTGGATTTAGGTAGTTAAACTACTGTCTGAAACCAATAAATGGAAAATCAGTGGTATCATACAGATTTCAAACTTCTGACTTTTTTTGAAATCTGTAGATTACTTTCTGATGAGCTAAAAAACAGGACAGAGAAATAGTAGCAGACTCTGGACGAACAACAATATAGAGACTATAATAAAAAGAACAAAAATTTTTAGAAAGCAAAGGGTGAAATTCATGCTATATGAGATCAGAGGAGAGCAGATAAGTGCAGTTATAGATTCTCTTGGCGCACAGCTCATGTCTATTAAGAAAGATAATACGGAATATCTATGGCAGGGCGATGCCGAATATTGGGCGGACAGAGCCCTAACACTATTCCCCTATATTGCCAGGCTGACAGATGGGAAGTATCAATATCAGGGAAGAGAATACAAAATGGACATCCATGGATTTGCTAAGGACAGTGAATTTCAGCTTATAGAACGTAAGGAAAACGAAGTGATTCTGGAAATCTGCGATACGTCTGAAACAAAGAAGTGCTATCCTTTTTCTTTTCGTTTCCAAGTTACTTACAAGATTGAAGGAAATCGTCTGAGTGTTTCCTATAGGGTAGAAAACTGTCAGGAAGAAACCATGTATTTTGCTGTAGGAGGACATCCAGGATTTCAGGTTCCTATAGAGAAAGGACTTCGTTTTGACCAGTATAGGCTCAGATTTCCTGAAAGCGAAAAAATCACTCGGATAGAATTTACTCCGGACTGTTTCCTTACAGGTAAAGAGTCTGTCTGGGAACTGGAGCAGGGAAAGATAAAGAAACTGCAGCATTCACTGTTTGACCAGGACGCTATAGTTATAAAAGACAGCGGAAATATAGTCCAGTTATATGCCCCGGATGGAAAACGTTCAGTAACGGTTGAATACCCGGATATGAAATATTTGGGAATCTGGCATACTCCTGGAAAAGAGGCTCCTTATGTATGTCTGGAGCCATGGTCAGCCCTTCCTTCAAGAAAGGGAATTATAGAAGATCTGGCAACGCAGCCTGATCTGACTGCTTTGGAGGGCGCCGGTGTTTATAATAACACATGGTCTATTATTTTAGAATAGATAATACCGCATGAAACTGCTATCAGTATACAGCCTGGCTGCATGTTGATAAGTAAAGGTTTCATGCGGTATTTTTATCTCTATAAAAAATGTGATATATTTATGTGAAAATTAACAGCAAAGGAAGTTGCAGCTATGTATGATGTGAATACCATGAGAATTTTGTTCCGCTTCAGCCAGATTCCCATTACTGTTTATACATCTGAGTGGAAAAAGCTGGATCGATTTACCAGCTTTTATAAAGAGCCAGATACTTTTGAGAGCAAAATGATGCAGACACTGAAGGAAAATATGGCGGAGAAAAGATTTTATTTTGTGGCTTATGACGCCCATGTGCCGATTGCTTTGTGCGGCTGTCGGGGAGAAGAGGAATATTTCGTTCTGGGCCCCTTTTCTTATGGGTTGACAAATACCTTTGAGTGCAGAAATTTTATACGGAAAAACAGAATCAGAGAATGTCCAAAGTGCCGTCTGGAGGATATTCTGGCACTGGTGTCTTTTTTGACAGGGGAAGAGTTTCAGGAAGAACGGAGAAAAGATATCCTGGGGGAGTTTCTGCCTGACAGGGAAGAGAGAGAGAATCAGGAACTGGTCACCAGGGAAGAACTGCGGCAGATAGATTCTTTTCAGAAAAATCATACCTATATGGACGAGCAGCTTTTGTATGACCATATTAAGGAAGGAGACGTGGAGTTCCTGGAAAGGCAGGAGTTTTATGAGGCGCCTTCCCATCCGATCATTATTGAGGATCTTAAGAAAAATGAAGAATATATGACTGTGATCAGCATTTCTCTGGCTGCGCGGGCAGCTATAGAGGGGGGATTAAGCTCTGCAGAAGGTTTTATTAACAATGATATTTATCTGAAAAAACTTTCAGAGTGCAAAACGGTTTTCGAGATGGACCGTCTGCGCAGAGAGAGCCAGATTTATTTTGCCCGGCTTGTGGCAGACCATAAGAATAGAAGCGGTGTGAACTTTCATGTGGAGGAAGTTAAGAAAAATATCATATCCAAAAGATTTACGAAAATATCCATTCAGGAAATTGCAGATAATCTGGGAATTTCAAAAGAATATATGCAGAAATTGTTCAAAAAATATGAGGGAATCTCCATTACCGAATATATTTCAGATATTAAGATCGAGGCAGCCTGTAATATGCTCCGGTATTCAGACAGGAAAATACAGGAGATTGCAGAATATCTCCACTATGGAAGCGTAAGCCATTTCAGTACGGCCTTCCGGAAGAAAATGCATCAGTCTCCAAAAGAATACCGGAATCAGAACAGGAAAACGGTCTTCTGATCTTCAAGGGAAAATATATCCTAAAAGATAAAAGAAATATCCGAAATCTTAAAAGCTTTTTCCCGAGAAAACAAATAAAATAGGAATATCAGAAATTATATCGTAGGAGGAATCGGATCCATATGAAAATTTATGTAGATGCAAAGGCTTCCCGCCAGGGAAACGGAAGCAAAGAAATGCCTTTTAAACACATTAATGATGCGGCACAAGTGGCAGTGGCCGGTGACGAGGTACTGGTAGCTCCGGGTATTTACCGTGAATATGTAAATCCCCAAAATGCAGGAACCGAAGAGTCCCGGATCACCTATCGCAGCACAGAGCCTTTAGGTGCTGTGATCACAGGAGCAGAGGAAGTGAAAGACTGGGACCTTTATCAGGATACCACATGGGTAACCCGGATCAACAATTCTATTTTCGGAAATTACAATCCTTATACTACATATGTATACGGCGATTGGTATTTTGCCGGAAGGAGCAAACATACAGGAGCTGTATATCTCAACGACAAGATGCTTTATGAGGCAGAGAGTCTGGAGGCATGTATAGAAGGAAAAGTCTATGAATGCTCCTGGGAGCCGGAAGCCTCTGTCTATAAATGGTATGCCCAGCAGGATGGAGACGAGACTGTGATCTACGCAAATTTCCAGGGAAAAAATCCTAATGAGGAAAATGTAGAGATCAATGTCCGCCGGGAATGCTTTATGCCCTCAGAAACAGGCATCGGCTATATTACCGTCAGCGGTTTCAATATTAATAAGGCAGCAACCACCTGGGCGCCGCCGGCAGCCTACCAGGACGGTATGATCGGCCCTCACTGGTCTAAAGGATGGATCATCGAGGACTGCGAGATCAGCAACAGTAAATGTGCCGGTATTTCTCTTGGCAAATATCTGGATCCGGACAACGACCATTACTTTACCTATAAACATGTGAAAAGCCCCACACAGATGGAGCGTGATGCTGTATGCCGAGGCCAGTACCATGGATGGCTGAAAGAAAAAGTAGGAAGTCATATTGTCCGCCGCTGCAATATTCATAACTGCGAACAGGGCGGAATCATCGGACGTATGGGAGGGGTATTCTCTATTATCGAGGATAACCATATCCATCACATCAACAACATGATGGAACTGGGCGGAGCAGAAATTGCCGGCATCAAAATGCATGCGGCTATTGATGTGATCTACCGCCGGAATCATATCCATCACTGTACTATGGGAATCTGGTGCGACTGGGAGGCTCAGGGTACCCGTATTACCCAGAACCTGCTTCATGACAATCAGAAGCCGGAATTCGCCAAACAGCTGAAAGGCGGTATGATGAGTCAGGATATTTTCGTAGAGGTGGGACACGGTCCTACACTTATTGACAACAATATCCTTCTTTCCGATGCCTGCCTGCGTATGGCTACAGAAGGGGTTGCTATGGTCCACAACCTGATCTGCGGTGCTCTCACCTGTGTAGGAGATGGTACAGGTCCTCGTTACACACCTTATCACATTCCACATCGGACAGAAGTCATGGGATTTATGACCATTCTTCATGGCGATGACCGTTTCTATAACAACATTTTCGTACAGAAATGGCCGTCCAAGCCTTTCATCACTCTGCGAGACAGCTCTGAGGGAGCCGATGAGGAGAACCGGGAAGTAGGCACTCATGTAATGGATGAGTATCCTACTTATGATGAATGGATCAAAATGTTTGATATGGATACAGACACACCGGATATGAAAAAACTGGAGCCGGCTCATGGCGAAAAGCTTCCTGTATGGGTAAAAGGCAACGTTTATTTCAACGGTGCCAAAGCATACAAAAAGGAAACCGGCAATCTGGTGGATACGGAACATGAAGTAACCGTTGACCTGAACATGGAAGACGGCTGTCCGGTACTGTCCACAAACATCTATGAATTCCTTGGAGACTTTGCAGACAGTATGGTAAACAGCGACATCCTGGGCTATGCCTTTGAACCGGAAGAAAGATTTGAAAATCCAGACGGAACAGACATTATCTTTGACAGCGATTATTTTGGAAACCACAGAGGCATCCGTGTCCTTCCCGGACCATTTGCCAATGCAGAAGATGCAGGAAAAAAACTTTTTTCCTGAACTGTCAGAATTAAAAAGAAAATGGTCTGGAATATATTGACAAACATAAAACCCTAATGCTATAATCACGTTGTTAGCGATAACTAACCCATGTGCATATAAACATGCCTTGGGTTAGTTAGTTTTTGAGATAAGGTTAGTGTATACTAACCTTATAAAAACCGTGAACTTGCGGGTATGTTCCTTTGGATTATTGCCTGCAGGAATAAAAAACATTGGAGTGAAGATATGAATTTTCTGAAGAGCAAAAAGAAAGTAATCCTTATTCTTCTTATCATCGCAGTCATAGCTGGCGCTTTTGCCATCTATCAGTATACCGGGCCAAAAGAAGTGACCAATTATGATGTGGAGTTTGAAACAGACCAGGAAAAGCCGGAAGATGAAAGCACGCCCAACAGTGTGGAGGAAGGAATCCAGATCCCCGGCTATGAGTCTATTACCATCCCGGCAGGGACAGCAGATGTATCTGTGGAACTGATGAATCCGGAAGAAAATAATGTATATTTTGAGATTTCTTTCTATCTTCCGGAAACGGACGAGACTATTTATACCTCCAAGATGATCCAGCCTGGCCAGCACCTGTATGAGATCACTCTGGACAAGGCTATGGAAGCAGGAGAGTATCCTCTGACTATCCGGTACGCAACGTACAGTGCCGATGAGGCCATGACCCCCAGAAACGGGGCGGAAGTGAACTGTACGCTGATCGTCCGGTAAAAATTATAAAGGAGATGTTACTGCGCCAAAAGCGCTTAACATAAGGCAGGTCTTAAGCGGCACAGAGGACCTGGTCTTTGCGGCGGGAGCAGGCGGCATGTGCCGTGTCTGCCTGGATCATTCTCCGCAGGAATCATATAAATATCATTTTAAAAGAAGGGAGAGTATCTATGAGACTCAATAAAATTGTATCAGGAGCTGCTGTGGCAGCTATGTTAGGAACCATGATGTGCACCACGGCTTTTGCGGCGGACTATACAGATGGAAATTACACAGGAGAGATCCATTTCCTGAACGCCAACGGATCCGGTAATACTAGTATGTGTGATCCTATTTTTGTTCATAATGCAGATTTAACGCTAACAGCCGATAATGCAGAACTGACTTTTTATGTGGCTTATCCGATCCCAGCATTCTCGGATCAGGGGGCTGATGGGACTGTTAAAGATGTTGTGTTTACAGTAAATGATACGGAGTATACTGCAGAGTCAGATATAACTACTAAACCGGAAAAAGAATTTGATACTACTTCCGCCCTTTTCAGAGTAAATGAGGGGGATGTACTGACTACACAGGTTCTTACCGTTGATCTTCCAAGGGATGCAGTGGATGATCTGGAAGCAGGTACGATCAGTGTCAGTGCGTATGTAAATGTTGTAATGAATTCTACTCAGAATTTCTTTATTCAGGTAACTAACATTCAGTCAGTGGGAGGAACAACAGAGCCTGCAGATACTAAGGATATGCAGATCACCGCTGATGTACAAGAAGTAGTTTCTGAGCCGACCTATACGGTAACTGTACCTGAGTCTGTTGAGCTGGGGACTCTCAGCACAGAGGAAGACAACTCCTCACCCTACACAGTAGATGTGGCAGCTTCCAATCTGAATGGAACTCTTTCTGTATCAGCACCTGAGACCGGTAATCTGACCAGCGGTGACAACACACTGGCCTTTGCCAACAGTTTTGGAACACAGAACGTAACAGCAGATACAGAGAACGGCAAACTCAGCGGCGCTATCAGCGTATCAGCTTCTGACGTAGCAGCAGCCGCAGCAGGAAATTACACAGGAACAACTACTTTCAGCATTACATATTCAGCAAACTGAAAGCAATAAAAGGTATAAATATTCTTGATTTTGACTAATGCGACAGCATCGTATCTAAAAACGGATTTTGAATGGAGGGAAGCATGAAACAGAAAATAGGCTGGAAGAAAATGGGCATGAAATTTCTGGCAGTCCTTACAGCACTGGGCCTGTTATGGCAGCCTTTAGACATAAATGCCGCAGCTTGGGGCAGGACCTCCGATTCTTATACAGTAAACGGCACCTTTCATATCGATCAGTTTGGGGAATATGACATTAACGCAGAGGTTACAGTAACGGATGGAGTTATTACCGCTGTGGAAATCACAGGGGATAACTTCGGAGGGACCTATGGAGACTATAACCAGAATGTAAAATTGCCGGAGGCAATTGCAGGTATGGCAGAGAAGTTTATCGGGTTGGGGGATACAGACAGAGATGGGATCCAGGGGCTGGACGCTGTATCAGGGGCCACCTATTCTTCCAACGGGATCAAAGAAGCGGTTATGAACGCTCTTGGATTAGAGGAAGAGGAATCTTCCGGGAACGTACCCGCTCAGGTTCCGGAAGCCGGGACTTATCAAGTAACTGTGGCGGTCCGCAGTGATGTAGTAGACCATAGTCTGGTCCAGACAGATACCGCCCAGGCGGTACTTCAGGTAGATGAGAGTGGGCAGATGAAACTGTCTTATACCATGGTTTCCGGTACAGACCAGGAACCTATGTATATACTGGGTGTGAACGGATATTATGTAAATAATGACCGGGCGGGAGCTCTTTCCATGGACGGGGTTGATTATAATACCACATCATCAGGAGACTATACTGTAGTAACCGATGTAACCTATCCTCTCTCGGGACTGAGCCAGTATTATTATACAAACACCTATCTGTACGTACCGGCCATGAGCAATCTGAACGGAGAGATCAGCGGCATATACTTCGAGAACGGACACTTCAGTGTGGATACCATTGTGACGGTGTACTGGGATACTCTTACAAAGCAGGGAAATGACAGTAGTATGGAAATTACCGCAAATGTGGCGGAAAATATTTCCTCTCCCTCCTATGGAGTTTCTGTTCCTTCGTCCATTGCCATGGGCGGGCTCAGTACTCAGCAGGATAATATAAAACCCTATGAGATCAAAATATCTGCAGAGAACAAAGAAGGTCTGGTTACAGTAACAGCACCGGATCAGGGAAATCTGGAAAATGCCGGGGAGAAAACCCTGAGATTTTATAATGACTTCGGCACCCGGATCTTTAATGCCTCAGACGGATCTGTCTCAACGGCCACAGAAGCAGCCAGGGCAAACACTTTAAATGCAGTGGGGACTGATGGTTCTTCCAATATTGAGACAGACACCGGAGATACAGAAGGGGGAACCCCTCTGTACGGAAATATTACGATAACTGCGGAAGATGTATCCAATGCAGTTCCCGGTAATTATACCGGAACAACAACCTTTACTATTTCCTATTCTGAAAACGGAGAAGATCCGGATAACCCGGGCGGAGAGAATCCGGATAACCCAGGAGGGGAAGACCCGGATAATCCGGGAGGAGAGGATCCGGACAATCCAGGAGGAGAAGACCCGGATAACCCGGGAGGGGAAGAGCCGGATAATCCGGGAAGCGAAGATCCCGGACAGGACCAGGGCATGGAGGCCGGCAGATATACGGTAGACGTGGCTCTGTGGCATGCTACAAATAATACCTTATCTATGGGAAACGCAGCTCTGAATCCCCAGGGAGTCATTGTGGCAGATGAAGATGGAAATATGTCTCTGCAGCTGACCTTTCAGTCTTTAAACATTTCGGGTATAGAAGGCTATCTGTACAGGCTGAAAAAAGTGGATATGTCCACGGTGGTTTATAACCAGTACAATTATCCCTCCTCTTATGAGGCGGAAGATGCAGATATCCTGGAAACCTTTGAGGGAATTTATGACTCTTTTAATGATCCGGACTCAGCTTCCTATGATGCAAACACCGGAGGAAATGAATATCCCAGGGTCATCTCCATCCCCATAGAGCAGGATGAAGATATGAACTATGTGGAGATTTATGTTCCGGTCATGGAGTCTATCGGCGCAGGACAGGGAACACAGCTGGCCAGGCTGCATATTGACTGGGATTCTGTGGAGAAGGTTTCAGAAGATCCGGGCACAGAAGACCCGGGAACGGACGATCCAGGCACGGAAGATCCGGGAACAGAGGCTCCGGGCACAGAAGATCCGGGAACAGATGACCCAAATGAAGAAGACCCGGATGACAGCGCCCCCCTTGACATCCGTAATCTTGCTGACGGAGTATATTCTCTTACAGGCCGGATGGTGAAGGTGGATAAAACCACTCTTTCCATGTCAGACAATGCCATCAACCACACGATTAAACTGACGGTGACAGATGGAAAATACTATCTTACCCTGGATTTCAGGGGCCTGACCATTGGAGACAGGCTGGGCTATCTAAGTGAACTTAAGTATTATCTGACAGGCTATACCCTGGATGAATATGGAAATCCGGTGGGAGATCTGGCAGATGTTACCGTAGATTCCTATCAGATAAATGAAGATGGTTCTCGGATCAGCGATCAGTATGGAACGGATTATCCCGACTTTGTGACCTTTGAAATGATTCCCGAAGCATTGGAAGACGGTTATGTGCCTCTTCAGGTATTTGTACCTATTATGGAGTCCATCGCAGCGGGTACGGGAACCCAGCCGGTGTTTCTGAGCCTGGACTGGAGTACCATTGAAAAAACATCTGAGGACGATCCGGATTTCAATAATGATGCAGACGGAGATGATGACAGCAATGGGGGAGAGGATAACAACAACGGGACTACCACTCCAACTGGAAGCTCCGGTCTCAGCGGCGGATCCGGTCTGACCGGCGGCTCCAGCTTGACGGGAGGCTCCAGCCTGACCGGGGGTTCGTCTCTAAAAGGAGGGTCCTCTTTAGGCAGCTCTTCCCTGGGAAGCGGATCCTCTCTGAACAGCGGCCTTTCCACGGCTTCCGGAGCCAAGACAGGAGACGATGCGAATTTTGGATATGTATGGCTTCTGCTTTTGGCGGGAGGCGTGATGGTAGTCTGCGCTGTCAGGATAAGATATAATCGCAGAAAATAATACAGCATACCCAGGCACAGTGGCCTGAATCATTATATTAGTCCGGAAAAGCAGGGCTGTAATGTCAACTTGTGAGACAGCAGCCCTGCTTTCAGTATACTTTGAAAGGATAGTTATATGTTGCTTTGACATAGAACTTTCTTTCTTCCATTGTCTCCTATACTTTTCCCTGTCTCTAAAGTATAATGGGAATAACAGTAAGAAGATTTTAAGGAGACAAAGAAATGCCGATGATACTTGTTTTGGAAGATGATCCGGAGCTGAACCAGACGATCACCAGCGTCCTGAAAAAAGAAGGCTATCGGGTTTTCTCTGCATATTCCTGTAAAGAAGCAAAGAACTTTTCAGAAACTCACACCCTGGATATGGCAGTGCTGGATATCAATCTTCCCGATGGAGACGGGTTCCGGTTTTGCCGATGGCTGAAGGCCAGAAGCCAGGTCCCGGTACTGTTCCTGTCTGCCCGTGACCTGGAAGAAGATATGCTGAAAGGCTATGATCTGGGCGCTGAGGATTATGTGACAAAACCCTTTTCTATAAAAATATTGCTGAAAAAGATCTCTGTAATCCTTTCAAGAGAACCGAAGAACTTCAATATTTACGACGACGGTTTTTTAAGGATTGATTTTGAACTGGGAAAGGTCCAAAAGGGAAAAGAGGAATGTCCGGTTACCCCTACAGAGTACCGGATCTTAAAAAAGCTGATCCAGAATAAAGGCCAGCTGCTTACCTATTCTCTGCTGCTGGATTCCTTATGGGATGAGGGCGTCCAGCTGCTGGACAAGCATGCTTTGGCAGTGAATATAAACAGGCTGCGGAAAAAAATCGAGACGGAGGAGCATTCCTATATTTCTAATGTATATGGAATGGGTTATATATGGAAATAGTACTGCTTATGGGGATTCTTTTGCTGCTGGGATTGGCGGCGTTTCTGCTGTGGAAAATACATATGTTAAAACAGGATATTTACGGGTTTACAAAGAATCTGGATATGGCCCTGAATATAATGCTGAACGGCGAAAAGCTGGAATCCAGACCCTATAGTGAAGATGATCTGTGGGGGATGATCTACGAAAGACTGCGGGAGCTTTCCAATATGTACACCCACAAAAATAAAGAAATATCCGAAGAAAAAGAATTGCTGAAAGAACTGGTTTCTGACATATCTCACCAGACGAAAACCCCCATTGCCAATGTAAAACTGTACCTGGAAATGATGGGAGAAGATAAAGAAAATATCCCGGAATATATGAAAAAGCTGAATCTCCAGGTAGATAAATTAGATTTTCTTCTCCAGAGTATGGTTAAGATTTCCCGGCTGGAGACCGGGACCATTAAGATACAGAAACAGAAACTTCCCATAGCCCGGACTCTGGCGGAATCCATAGCAGCGGTGGTGCCAAAAGCAGACAAAAAGAAAATCCAGATTTTCGTAGAATGCCAGGAAAATTTGGCGGTGGAACATGATAAAAAATGGACGGGGGAAGCACTGTTTAACATTCTGGACAACGCTGTAAAATATACACAGGCAGAGGGAAGGGTGTATATTTCTGTGTGCAGACAGGAGATCTTTACAAGGATCAGCATAAAGGACACGGGAAAGGGAATTGCGGCAGAAAGGCAGGGAGCTGTTTTCAATCGTTTTTACCGGGAGCCGGAGATTCACGACAGTGAGGGGATCGGGATCGGCCTGTACCTGGCCCGCAAGATCATCATTATGCAGAACGGTTATATTGAGCTGGAATCCCAGGCAGGACAAGGAAGTACCTTCAAAATTTATCTTCCCAATATGGATTAGGAAAAGTCACAGTTTTGTGATTTTTTCTTTTTGTGAACGGTTTGTGATTATTATGCTCTATTTTTATGATATCAGGATTGTGAGAGCACGCAGTGAGCAATTCTGCATCATAGGATTATAGGAGATAGGAAGATGAAGGATATATTGGTAAGGACCCGGGGACTAAAGAAATATTATCAAGTGGGCAGTCAGACAGTAAAAGCCCTGAACGGCGTAGATCTGGAAGTGAGAGAAAGGGAATTTGTCTCGATTATCGGGAAATCGGGAAGCGGAAAAAGCACCCTTCTGCATATGATCGGCGGTCTGGACGTGCCCAGCGAGGGACAGGTGATCGTAGACGGAATGAACCTGGAGAAAATGAACAGAGAAGCCCTTGCTTTATACAGGAGACGTAAAGTAGGCTTTATTTTTCAGCAATACAATCTGATACCGGATCTGAATGTTTATGATAATATCCTGTTTCCTCTGGAACTGGACGGAAGGCAGGTGGATAAAAAATTTATCCGGGAACTGATGGCAGTCTTAAATATTTCCAATAAGAAGGAAATGCTTCCCTCTATGCTTTCCGGAGGAGAACAGCAGCGGGTGGCCATCGCAAGGGCTCTGGGAGCAAAGCCCTCGATTATCTTAGCTGACGAGCCTACAGGAAATCTGGATACAATGGCCAGCCACGATGTGATCGGCCTGCTGAAGATTCTGGCAAAGCAGTACCAGCAGACCATTATCCTGATCACCCATGACGGGGATATCGCCCAGATGGCGGATCGGATCGTCAGGATCGAGGATGGAAAGATCCGGAAAGGAAGTGAGCCTTATGCTGGGAAATAATAACAAAAAGATTTTGAACAAACTGGCAAAGAACACCCTCCGGAGAAATAAAAAACAGATGAGTATTTTATTTCTTACCATTTGTTTGTCAGCTTTTATGCTGTTCAGCGTATTCACCCTGGGGATCACCTATCTGGATCTCAGCAGGCAGCAGGATACCAGACTGAACGGGGCAGAATATGATATTGCCCTTATGAACGGATTTACGGAACAACAAAAAGAAAGTCTGGAGGAAAATTCTTTTACACGGAGCGTAGGGACAGAGTCCTATGCCGGGTATGTTAAGAGCACAGAATACGACCACACTGTGGATACTGGCCTGTTGTGGTGCGACCAGACCTTCTGGGAGGAGCAGATGGCTCCTGCCAGAACGAAAACAGAAGGTTTCTATCCTCAGGAGAAAAACCAGCTGATGGTTACAAAAGAGGGGCTGAAAACTCTGGGAAAAGAAGATCTTCAGACAGGAGACAGCCTTTCGCTGACCTATGAAGATAATACCGGGATCCATACCGGGAAATTTGTCATAAGCGGGATCTGGGACGGCTATGGAGACAAGGCTCCGGTATTTGTTTCGGAAGAATTTTATAAGCAGTCCGGTTATCGTCTGGAGTACGATGGGATTCTTTGTATTAAGCTGAAGCAGGACTTCCTTCTGCCGGGAACCATCGATAAAATAGAAGACTCCCTGGAGCTGTCAGAAAGACAGGTTTTTCAGCCTTCTCCCTATATTGAAAATTCCTTAAAAATACTTGCAGGGATATGGGGATTAAGTGCGGTGATCTGCTTAAGCGCTTACCTGCTGATCTACAATATTTTGTATCTCTCTGTGAACGGGAAAATCCGTTACTATGGGCTGCTTCAGACTTTAGGAATGACCAGAAGACAATTCATGTTGTTTATGAAAAAGCAGATGCTGCTGATCTGTGTCAGTGGGATCGCCGGAGGTATTATGCTGGGAATTTTGACGTCACTGGTTCTGGTACCCTATGTGATGAAGATCCTGGAGATTTCTATGACGGATATGAAACTGTCTTTTCATCCCGCCATACTGTTTGTCAGCGCTGCTATCTCCGGCACTGCCGTATTTCTGGGAATCCGGAAGCCAGTGCGGACAGCAGCGGATATCTCGCCTGTAGAAGCAGTAAAGTACAGGGGACTTGGAAATGCCGGACAAGGAAGCAGGAAGGTAAGAAAGAAAAATCTGCTTTGGAACATGGCCTGGGAACAGATCGGAAAAAATAAGAAAAAATCCACAGTGACATTTTTATCTCTGGCAGTCAGCCTGTCGGTTTTCTACTGTCTGACTACAATTATCAGCAGTCACGGGACCCGTACCGTAGCAGCCAATTACTGGGACGCAGACCTGACTATACGAAACAGCACCCAGACTGCAGAGGATATAAATTCATTAAAGCCGGCTTTGGACGGCATATTTCTGGAGGCTCTAAAGAAGATAGAGGGAATCCGGGAATTGCATAAGGTAGAAGGAGCGCCGGTGACTTTTCCGGAAGACGGATTTTTTCGGGAGTGGCTTCAGAATTATGCAGGATCAAGACCTTATCTTTCTTACAATGAGATCCTTTCCCAGTACAGGGAAAAGCCGGAAAGTTTTTACGGGATGATCAAGGGGATCGATGAGGAAGAATTCGATTATCTGAACCAGATACTGGAAAATCCTGTAGATAAGGCCGCTTTTCTCGCCGGAGAGGAGTGTATTCTTTACTATCCGGGTTTTCAGGTACCGGATGGATATGTTGGAGAAAAGAACATCACCTTTTCCTGTGAGGGAAGGACGGATTCAGTTTCTATTGCCGCAGTCTGCTATGAGTGGTATTATGGAGGAACGAGAAATATCGGACCAAATCTTATTGTAAGCCAGGATTATCTGGAAAGTCTTGTGGATAAAACTTATACTCTCAATCTGAATATAAAGTACAGAGAAATATATGATGAAGACACAGAAGGAAAGATCCGGGAACTGATAGAGAACAGTTCCTACAGCAGTGATCTGATCCTGGAGTCAAAACTGGAAAATATGCAGACGATCCAGGAGTCTCAGGGAGATATGATGGAGATCAGCATTGTGATCTCACTGCTGCTTTTGCTGGTAGGAGTCCTGAATTATGGGAACACTATGGCGGCCAGCATACAGAGCCGGAAGCTGACCTTTGCCATCATGGAAAGCCTGGGCATGTCTGGCAGGCAGATACGAAAGCTTCTTGTGAGAGAGGGAATGCTGTACGCCTTTTTTTCTATAGGGGTTACACTGACGGCAGGTACGCTGATTACTTATATATGCTTTCAGGCTGTAAACTATACAGGGATACCATTTTCAGTTCCAGTGCTGCCCCTGCTATGCGGCGGAGTGCTGATCCTGATCCTATGTGCGGCAGTTCCCTTACTTTCCTACAAAAAGCTTCAGAAGAATCCTTCTATTGTGGAAAGGTTACGGGAGTATGAGGAGTAGACAGGGCTGCCGGGGAAAGAGCCGGAGGCAGAAAAGCCTTTAACCTATAAAAATCTGAAGTTATCTCCCGACGCAAGGAAGGTGACTCTGAAGGGAAAGGAACTGGTCCTTACAGGACATGAGTTCGACATCCTGTATCTCCTCATGAAGAATCCGGAAAAGGTGTATTCAAGAGAACTGCTCTATGAACAGGTATGCATGGAGGGTATTATGGCGAAAATAATACAGTAAACGTCCATGTAAGTAACATAAGGAAAAAAATAAAGGAAGAAGATCCCGGTGAAGAGTATATCCAGACGGTATATGGCATCGGTTTTAAACTTCCCCAGGCATAAATGTTTTCTCATCTTTATAACTTCTTTAAAAGTTCTTTATGACTTATTAAAAGGGAAAAAGATACAATACGTTTGTCAGATGGAAAACTCCTGACTGACAGACGTATTTTTGTATAGGAGGAAATAAGATGAATGGGTATGTGATGGAAACAAGACAGGTTACGAAAACCTACGGTTCCTTCCTGGCGCTGGACCATGTAAATATCCATGTGAGAAAGGGCTGCATCTACGGCCTTGTGGGAGATAACGGAGCAGGAAAGAGCACACTTTTGAAGCTTCTGGCAGGTCAGAGCTTTCCAACCGAAGGAGAGATAGAAATACTGGGAAAACATGGACTAAAAGACCTGGAAAATGTCCGGAAACAGATGGGCTGTATGATCGAACAGCCGGGATTTTTTCCCAATATGACCGTGGAGCAGACTTTAAAATATTACTGTATCCAGAAAGGGATACCGGATAAAGGACGGATCCTGGAACAGAAAGCAGAAAGAATGAATACCCTGGTAAACCAGTTCTACGATTATTCCCGCCTGTGTGCAGGAGACTTTAAGATGGAGATGGAAAAAACAGACCTATCCAGAGTCCTGCGGGAATCCCTTATGGAAAACTTCCGGATCCTGGAGGAAGCACATCTGAAAGTAGAGGCAGATCTTCCCTCACATCCTCTGTGGATCATGGGAAACCAGCCTGCTCTGGAACGTATTTTCCTCAACATGTTTCAAAATGGAGGACGGTACGCAGAGTCTATATTCCAGATTGCGGTAAAAGAAGAAAATCAGGAAATTTTTATTTCTTTTACCAATGATACGAAGAAGCTGTCCCCGGAGGATCTTCCCCGGCTTTTCGACCGGTTTTATATACAGGACAGCGCCAGGAGCCAGGGAGGCACCGGCCTGGGACTGACAGTGGCAAGATCCCTGGCAGAAGAAATGGGAGGGACTCTGGAAGTCAGTGCTCCTGAGTTGCCTGAGAAAGAGGAGACACAAAATCTGATAGTCTGTTTTGAACTGAAATTTAAGGTATGGGACTTTCTTTAAAGTTGAAGAAAGTCCTATTTTTGTAAGGCGGCGAGCGAAGGGAATAGACCAATATGTTCATTTGGCGGCGCTGCGCATCGCTGCTTTACTCTCAGCGCCGGCCGGATCGGTTCACGTTCAGCACGGATAAGCGGAAAGCAGATCTGACGGGGCTTTGACTATTGTAAGAGTAAAAAATCGGCTGTATAATATTTTTATATTTTCGGCTGTGGAATAGGTGTATATTTCTGCCAGCCGCCAGAAGGAGAGAACAGACATGACAAAAGATATGACAGAGGGACCGATCATTCCCCAGCTTACGAAATTTACTATTCCTTTGATCCTGGGCAATCTGTTCCAGCTTACCTATAATGCGGCGGATTCTGTGATCGTAGGTAAGTTCCTGGGAGATGATGCCCTTGCGGCAGTGGGAACGGCAGGTCCTATTATGAATATGGTTATTTTGTTTATCAGTGGAATGTGTATGGGCGCCGGTATCCTTATGAGCAGTTACTACGGGGCCAAAAGATATAACCGGCTGGAGCGGCAGATCAGCACTGCTATGATAGGAGGGCTGATCTTTTCAGCGGTGATTGCTATCCTGCTGATACTTTTCGCTCACCCGATCCTGGAACTGCTCCAGGTTCCCGGGGATATCATTGAATCTGCCAAGGGATATCTGCGGATCATTTTCCTGGGACTGGTCTTTACTTTTGTATATAATTTCTTTTCCAATACCCTGAGAGCCCTGGGAGACAGTAAGGTTCCTCTGTATTTTCTCATTGTCAGCGCATGTTTAAATGTGGCGGGAGATCTGTTTTTCGTAGTAGTCCTGCACTGGGGCGTTCCGGGAAGCGCGGTGGCAACCGTATTAAGCGAAATGTTATGCTGTCTCTGCTGCTTGGTTTACATAAAGAAGAAAATTCCTCTTCTGTGTCTGGGAAAAAAATGGCTGATATTCGACGGCTCTCTTTTGTGGAAGACCTTTTCTTATGGTATTACCAGCGCTCTCCAGCAGATGTGCGTGCAGCTGGGAAAAATCTGTGTGCAGACAGTGGTGAATGTCCAGGGGGTAGAATTTATTGCAGCTTTTACTGCCATTAACCGTGTGGATGACTTCGCCATGACGCCTCAGCAGAATATTGCTCACGCAAGCACCACTTTCATGGCGCAGAACCGGGGCGCCGGAAAGATTGAACGGATGAAAAAAGGATTTTTCAGCTCCATCCTGCTTCAGGCAATCTATACGGCGGTTATTGCGGCAGTTACCTTTTTCTTTGCAAGACAGATCATGAAACTGTTCGTAGGAGAAAATTCAGAGGAAGTAGTTTCTCTGGGAGTTTCTTATCTGGTGCTGATCGCGCCGATGTATGTTATGCCTGCGGCTACCAATATCATTCAGGGATATTTCCGGGGATTGGGAGATTTGAAAGTCACGCTGATCAGTACCATCCTGAATATGTCCGCCAGATTTTTAACAGCCTGGCTGATGATCCATATCATGCACGGAAGCTTTGACCGGCTGGCCTGGGCGAATTTCTTCGGCTGGGTAGCTATGCTGGCTTTCCAGATCCCTATGATCACCCACAGGTGGAAGAAAGTAAAATAAAAAAGAATAATGGAAGAAACAGCAGACCGGAGGCCATTATATATATGCAGACATGGCTGCCCGGCCTGTTGTCTATAAGATAAAGGAGATAAAGAATATGACAAAGTTTGAAGAATTTGAAAACATTGTGGAAAAACTCCGCTCTCCGGAGGGCTGCCCCTGGGACAGAGAGCAGACACATTCCAGCCTTAAAAAGCCATGCATAGAAGAAGCCGCGGAGGTGATCTGCGGGATCAATATACTGGAAGAGACAGGAAATCCGGATAATCTGAAAGAAGAACTGGGAGATCTGCTCCTGCAGGTAGTAATGCATGCCAGGATAGCAGAAGAAGAAGGATACTTTACCATGGATGATGTGATCCAGGGGATCATTGATAAAATGGTGCGGCGGCATCCCCATGTATTCGGCGATGCAGTAGTTTCCGAATCAGGAAAAGCGCTGACCAGATGGGACGAAATTAAAAAATGGGAAAAAGAGGGAAAAGAATGGACAGAAGCATACTTGCCGGCAGCTTTTGATGAGGCAAAGAAGCTGATTGATGAGGCGGCAAAGAGGAAAGGGTTTAAAGATTAAAATACAGGCATCAGAATGGCAGCAGCCATCTACATCTGTGTGGACTTTCCGTCCGAAAACATCTTACGTTGAAGGCTGTTTCCATTCCGCAAGTTTACAATTCACCTGTTTTCAAAAGAAAACCATTATAGTATAATAAACAAAATAACTATCACATAGGAGAAGAGCCAGTTCAAACGGTGTGCAGCCGTTTAGACTGGCTCTTGCCGTACTATAGAAGCTTTGTATCCGCTCTTTATGAGAATAGGGGATATAAAGGAACAACTGTGATAGAAAAGAGTAAGGAGGACAAGGGAGCTTTTGCCGCCAGCCCCCTCCACAACGTCCAATTCTACAATAGAACAATCCAGATGGGCGGCTATGTACTGCTCAAAGTCAAGATATGTACGTCCCATACGACAGCCTGGGATTTCTGGCTCAGTTGATATAGTTGTAAAAAGTCCGTTGGGAACAGTTGATCTCCTCTTTGTGGGTAAGAGAAATATGGGACAGAGGCTGTCCCTGTTTCAAGACAGGAGAGATGAGCTTGTCCGGGATTTCCGACGCAATTGAAAAGGTAAAATCCACCCCTGATTTATAGCGAAGCCAAAAGGAAGAAAATCAGAAATAACTTTTTCAATTAACCGGATTAAAAAAATTTTAAAAAAATTAGCACTCAGGGGTTGACAGTGCTAATAATATGTGTTATATTACAACTAGAACAAAGGAAGAGAGATAAAAAAGAGAGCTTCCGGAGTTTAGAAAACTACACTGAGGTTTTCCGAAGTGCTGATATATATTTTATATGTCTAGGTAATTGCGAAACAGATTTGCAAGCTTGATTCCAGCGAGGTAAAGATCCGGT
>ERZ1643250.1537-NODE-1537-length-19285-cov-62.062871_pt1 | contig 19285 bp, 14 predicted proteins | sample MGYA00579262_ERZ1643250 | MGnify/ENA primary metagenome ERZ1643250 (study PRJEB29033, sample SAMEA4952265) | chicken gut metagenome | biome: Broiler Chicken; feature: Gastrointestinal Tract; material: Caecum | place: Ireland | collected 2018 | study: Broiler... | reverse complement strand
AAAACAGAAACGGAGGAGAAATGAGATGAAGTTAGTACAGAGTATCTTAACGAAGAATCCCTGTTATACGGCGGGGAGGAAGATCACGGTGAAGGGACTGATGCTCCATTCGGTGGGCTGTCCCCAGCCCAAGGCGTCTGTGTTCATCAATTCCTGGAACAGCCCGTCCTATGATAATGCCTGTGTGCATGGGTTTATTGACGGGAATGACGGGACGGTGTACCAGACCCTGCCCTGGAACCACCGGGGCTGGCACTGCGGCTCCGGCAGCAAAGGGAGCGGGAACAATACCCACATCGGGGTGGAGATGTGCGAGCCTGCCTGCATCCGGTATACGTCCGGGTCAAACTTTACCTGTTCTGATCTGGCGGCGGCAAGGGCAGTGGCGAAGCGTACTTACGAGGCGGCAGTGGAATTGTTTGCTTACCTGTGCAAACAATACAATCTGAACCCAGCCGCGGACGGCGTAATCATCAGCCATAGGGAAGGACACAGCCGGGGGATCGCTTCCAACCATGGGGATCCGGAGCATCTGTGGAAGGGGCTTGGCCTGGGCTATACCATGGACGGGTTCCGCAAGGATGTGAAGGCGGCTATGGGAGGGGCCGGGACGGCATCCGGCCTGCAGGCTTCGGCATTTGCCGGGATGACGGAGGAGCAGGTAATCCAGAAGATAGGGCCGTTGTGTACGGCTGACCAGGAGAGAACAGGGATCTTGGCGTCTGTATCCTTGGCGCAGTTCATCCTGGAATCCGGGTACGGGAAGAGTGAACTGGCCCAGAAAGCCAATAATGTGTTCGGCATGAAAAAATCCCTGTCCGGGAATACCTGGGGCGGCTCTGCCTGGGATGGGGTTTCCGTCTATACGAAGGAGACAAAGGAGCAGAACCCTGACGGCAGTTATGTGTCAGTCACAGCGGATTTCCGAAAGTACCCCTGTGTGGAAGATTCTATTGCGGATCACAGCGCTTACCTGCTGGGTGCGAAGAATGGGGAACGGCTGCGGTATGAGGGCCTGAAAAGCTGTGCGGATTATAAAAAGGCGGTACAGATTATCAAGGATGGCGGCTATGCCACAAGCCTGACTTATGTGGAGAAGCTTTGTTCTATCATCGAGAAATGGAATCTGACGCGGTATGACGCCAAGGACTCCGGCGATGGTGAAGCGATCCGATGGTACCGGGTGAGAAAGAACTGGACAGATGCCAAGTCCCAGAAGGGAGCGTTCAAGATCCTGGAGAACGCGAAGAAATGCGCGGATGAGAATCCGGGATATAAGGTTTTTGACGCGGATGGAAATGCGGTATATGAATCGAAGGCGGCGGATGTGCCGTTTTTGGTGAAAGTCAGCATTTCGGATCTGAATATTCGGAAAGGACCGGGAACGGATTACGGGAAGACCGGGAAGTTCACTGGTGCCGGCGTGTTTACGATCTTGGAAGTGAAGGATGGAAAAGGTTCTTCAGCTGGATGGGGAAGGCTGAAGAGCGGAGCCGGATGGATCAGTCTGGATTATGCCCGGAGGATTTAAAAAGATGGCTGGGGGAGATGTATGTCTCTTCCAGCCGATTTTTTTATTTGCGGGGTAAAATCCGGCATTCTTTTATTGCCTGTGACATGAGGGAAAAGTCCCTCAGAAAGGACGGCGGTAAAATGATGACGGCAGAAGAAATGAAAGCTGTGGATATCAGGACTGTGAACCGGGATGAACTGGTGGATATCCGGGATGTGGTGATCGACCAGGACGCGCCTAAGGAAGAAAAGATAAAAAGCTTTATGCGGCAGATACGAAATCCGTATTGCTTTAAGGTGGGAAATGTGGTGGTAAAGACAACCTTCGCGGATACGGACGCGACATTGGATGACCGTCTTGAACATTATCTGCGGAATAAGTAGAAAAGGCGCTGACAGAGAAGGAAATCCGCGATAAAATATCAGACAGGTCAAAAACATCAGGATAAGGTTTGGGAGCCAGTCTTCTTTTGAACTGTCACATATACATGCGTTCATAAAGGAGGTTGGCTATGTTTGCTTCTAAAGAATATTATAAGGCGTGTATCTATACGAGACTGTCCAAGGATGACGGCGACAAGCCGGAAAGCGACAGTATTGGGAATCAGAAAGCGCTGATCAGGGAGTTCGTAAAAAATCATCCGGAGATCCAGGTGGTTTCCGAGAAGGCGGATGACGGATACAGCGGCGTGAATTTTGAACGTCCGGGATTTAAGGAAATGATGGAAGAGATCCGCGCAGGCCAGGTGGACTGTGTGATCGTCAAGGATCTGTCCCGTTTTGGCAGGAACTATATTGAAGCAGGGAATTATATTGAGAGGGTCTTTCCGTTTATCGGAGTGCGTTTCATCGCGATCAATGACAGCTATGACAGTACGGACCGGAATCAGTCGGATTCGCTGATCATACCGTTTAAAAACCTGATCAATGACGCCTACTGCAAAGATATATCCGTGAAGATCCGGACACAGCTGGAAATTAAGCGGAAGAAGGGAGAATTCATCGGCGCTTTTGCTGTTTACGGGTATCTGAAAGACCCTGAGGATCACAATAAGCTTGTGGTGGATACTTTTGCTTCTGAGGTGGTGAAAGCAATCTTCCGATGGAAACTGGAAGGCATGAGCCAGGGAGATATCGCGGAGCGCCTGAATGCCCAGGGAGTGCTGTGCCCGATGGAGTATAAGCTGTCCCTTGGGATGAAGGTGCAGACCAATTTCCGGATGAACCGGAAAGCTGCATGGTCGTGGTCAAGCGTGAGCAGGATCCTGACTAATGAAATCTATACGGGAGTGATGGTCCAGGGGAAGGTGAGTACCCCTAATTATAAGGTAAAGAAGTTCATGCGTAAGGACGAAGCGGAATGGATCCGCGTTGAGCAGTCTCATGAAGCGATCATCGATGAGGATACGTTCCGTGTGACGCAGGAACTTCTGAAAAAGGATGTCCGCAGGGGGCCGGAAAAAGGGAAAGTCTATCCGCTGTCCGGCTATCTGGTATGCGCTGACTGCGGCCAGAGCATGATCCGAAAGAGCGCGGTGAGCGGCGGGAAAAAGTATTATTATTATGTCTGCTCAGGGCATAAGGCCGGAAAAAACTGTAAGCCGCACAGTATCCGGGAAGAGGATCTGTTCGGCGCAGTGCTGGCCGCAATCCGGGGACATATCAAGATTATCGCTGACATGAAGCGAACCATGGATACCCTGCGGTCTCTCCCGGAAGGGCAGAGGAATACGGTGAATTATGATATGCAGATCGTGAAGCTGAAGGAAGAGATTGAGCGCAGCCAGGGATTTAAGATGAAGCTGTACGATAACCTGCAGGATGGCCTGATCGATCAGGAGGAATATTTCCTGTTTAAGAAGAACTATTCGGAAAGGATAGCGGACGCGGAGCGCGCTGTCCAGCGCCTGGAACAGGAGCGGGAGGATGCTGTGAGCAGGAACGTTTCGGAGCAGGCGTGGACGAAAGTTTTCCTGAAGAATAAGAACCTGACAGAGCTTGACCGGAAGGCTGTTGTGGACCTGATTGAGGAGATCGTTGTCTATGAGGATAAAAAGATTGATGTAAGGTTCCGGTATATGGCGGATTTTGACAGGGCCATGCACGCTGTTCATATGCTGCCGGTCAAGCCGCGGGAAGCGGCGGTGTAAGGAGGCGGCGTTATGGCAAGGAAGAGCAGAAAGAATCTCCCGCAGCAGGAGAAGATGCCGGACTCCCATTCCGTCAGGACATTTTCAGCAGCGATCTATGTACGGCTGTCCATAGAGAACAGCGGCAAGGATGACGAGGGGGATTCCATAGAGAACCAGACCGGGATCTGCCGGGAGTATATCGAGGCGCGGCCTTACTTGAATCTGTACGGCATTTATTCTGATAATGGGGAAAAGGGATGGAAGTTTGACCGACCGGGATTTACCAGGCTTATGGATGACGTAAAGGCCGGAAAGGTGAACTGCATTGTGGTAAAAGATCTGTCACGCTTTGGGCGTGATTATATTGAGACAGGGAATTATTTTGAAAAGATCTTCCCGTTCCTTGGAGTACGGTTCATTTCTATTACGGACCGTTTTGACAGCTTTGCCTGTGATGACGCGGAAAGAGCTTTGATGGTTCCGCTGAAGAACATGGTTAATGATGTCTACGCGAAAGATATCAGCAGGAAGATCGTTACCTCATTCCGGCAGCGGCAGGAGACAGGAGATTTCCTTCCGGCGAATCCTCCTTACGGATATATCAAGTCCAAAGACCGGCAGTTCCGTTATGATGTGGATGAGAAGACCGCACCGTATATCCGGATGCTGTTTGAGTGGAAAGCGGAGGGTGTGAGCCATGCGGAGATGGCAAGACGGCTGAATGAGATGGGCGCTGTCACGCCCGCCAGGCGAAAAGTTGAACTGGGCCTCTGGCGCGCGGAGAAATATAAGCATACTGTCTGGGGCGGCAGGACGCTGATCGATATCCTTACCAATCCGGTCTATACAGGGGCGCTGGTCTATGGGAAGATGCCGAAGGCTTTATATATGGGGATCCGGGGCCGCAGGGCGCCGAAAGAAGAATGGCGTATCCTGGAAGGGATGCATGAGCCTATCGTCAGCAGGGAGTTGTTTGATAAGGTACAGGACATCTTTGAACAGAACCGGAAGATTACCAAGGAAAAGTATGAGGCGAACGCGAAGAACCGGGAAGGCGTGGAGAACCGCTTCAAAGGAAAGATCATCTGCGCTGACTGCGGGAAGATGATGCGTTATGCCAGAGGATATTCCAAAAAACGGGAAAAAATGTATGGAACGTATGTCTGCGGCGGATATATCGATTCCCATGGGGCGAAATGCTCACGTCACTATATTTACGCGGCGGATGTGGAAGAGGCTGTGTACGCGGTGATCCAGGAACAGCTGAAACAGGCGGAGGATATGAAACAGGTCAGGGATCGGCTGAAAGGAGGCGTTGGCGAGAGAAACCGTCTGGAAGCGTTCGGCGCGCGGATCAGCCGGCTGACGCAGGAGATCGCAAAGGTGAATGCCAGACGGCAGGGGCTGTATGAGAATTTTGTCTCCGGGATGCTGGATGAAACGGAGTATCAGTACGCCAAACAGGAATATGACAAGCGAATGGCCGGGCTGAACAGGGAACTGGATGAAGCCAGGAGTGAGAAGGAACAGTTTGAAGCAGTTTTTTCCGGCGGCGAATGGCTGAAGAATATCCATACGGCAGCCGGCGCGGAAATGCTGACGGACGAGATGATCCGCGGCTTGGTAAAAATGGTGAAGATCTATGAGGACACCCGTGTGGAGGTTGTATTAAACTATTCCGAGGATCGGGAGAAACTGGAGACTGTACTGAAGGAATTGGAGGCAGAATATGGTGATCGCTGAATATATCCGGCTGTCTCAGGCAGACCGGGACGTGATGAAAAAGGAAAATAAGACGGAAAGCGAGAGTATCGCGCACCAGAGGGATCTGATCCGAGGATATATCCAGTCCCATACCGATCTGAAAGACTGCGAAATCCGGGAGTTTTACGATGACGGCTACAGCGGAACAAATTTCCGGCGTCCGGCTTTTGAACGGCTCTTGGAACAGATCAAGAAAGGCGCGGTAAACTGTGTGATCGTGAAAGACTTTTCCCGCTTTGGGCGTGACTATATCGAGCTGGGTGACTATCTGGAACGGATCTTTCCGTTCCTGGGAGTCCGGTTTATTTCGGTAAATGATGGTTATGACAGCAATGATTATAAAGGAACTACAGGCGGACTGGATGTGGTGCTGAAGAATATCGTATATGATTTCTACAGCAAGGATCTGTCTGTGAAAGTAACGACAGCGAAGCGGGCGAAGATGAAGCGGGGAGAGTACATCGGCGGTCATGTGCCTTTCGGGCTTGCGAGGGATCCGAAGGATAAGCATAAGCTTCGCGTTGATCCGGAAGCCGCAGAGGTGGTCAGGGAAATCTTTGAAGCGGCGATCGGGGGGATGAGACTGGTGGAGATCGCCAGGATGCTGAACGGGAAGGGATATGAAACCCCTTCCCAGTATTTCCGGCGGAAGCACCCGGATAAGAAAAACTTCAGGAATACATCAGATCAGGCCGGCTGGAATCACAACTCTGTCAGAAATATCCTGAAACAGGAAATGTATTACGGTGCGGTTGTGGGACATAAACGTGAAGGGATAGGCGTTGGCTGGAATCATTCCGTGGCGGTCCCAAAGGAAGAGCAGGTAATCGTTGAGGGAAAGCATCCCGGCATTGTCACAAAGGAAGAGTTTCAGGAAGCGCAGAAGATTTTCCGAAAACGGGGAGAGACAAAGCGTGTCGTAGAAAAGACCTATCCTTTGTGGCGGAAAGTGAAATGCGGTACCTGCGGGCGTGCGATGCCGCTGAAAAGCGGCATCGTCAAAGGTGTAGAGTATCGGTATTTTTACTGCCCGTATGCCGCGGCCCAGACAGGGGATGGAGGCTGTACGAAGGAATTTGTGAGAGAGGATGCATTGAATTCTGTAGTCTGGGATTCCATAAAGGGCTTTCTTTCGGCGGCTGACGATCTGAAGGCGAAGATCCTCAGGCGGCAGACAGCTTCAGAAAAAGATCATGCAGATATAGTAAAGGAATTGGCGGATCTTCAGAAGGATAAGGAAAAATGCGAGGCGGAGCGTTTCGCTAATATGGATCAATTCCTGGCTGGGAACCTGGATGAGGCGATTTACCAGAAAAGGCGCGCTGAACTGACAAAGGAAGCGGAGCGGCTGGATGTAAAAATCACTGAGTTGGAGGCAAAGCTGCAGGAAACGGAACTGGTTCAGGATGAAGAAACGAGGGCGGCGCTGGAGACGGCGGAATGCTTTTACAGCGCAGCGGAACTTGACCAGAAAATTGTGGATGCGTTGATCGAGAAGGTGATGGTGTATGATCCGGGGCATGTGGAGATACGGTGGAAGTTTTCGGATGAAGTCATAAAAAGGATATTGGATTGAGGGTATGGAGTCGGCTGGAGAAATCTGGCCGGCTTTTCTGTTAAAACAAATCTTTTCTATTCGTGGGAGTGATTTTATGTTATGATTAAACTGAAAAACCGAAAATGTTTGAGATATCTTTGAGACAAAATCAAAAAAATATTGTATAATGTAAAGGGATGTAGTATAATACTACGACTAAGATTAAGAAGAGAGGAGGAGATTTTATGGCACAAGCATTGGCTGTAGCAAAATATTTTAATGAACTGCATGTTAAAAAACATAAATGTGCTATGGATCAAATGAAAATGCATAAGATGATGTACTTTGTACAAAGGGAGTCTTTAATGATCTCTGGTAATCCTCTGTTTAATGATGATTTTGAGGCTTGGAAATACGGACCGGTACTTGTGGATGTGAGGAATGAATATTTGACAGGACGTATGTTTAGAGCGGAATATGATGAATTGAGCGATTCAGAGAAAAAATTAGTAGAATCGGTTTATAAAAGATATGATGGATACGACGCATGGCAACTAAGTACATTGTCACATGCAGAGTATTCTTGGCGTCAAGCACGTAAAGGATTAGATGCAGATGAAGCTGGGAATGAAAAGATGAGTTTAACCGCTATGAAAACCGATGCTACAAGAGAATTTCTTAGACGTAAGGGCGTTGTTTTGGCATAGTAGAAGCTTATCCCACAGGAGCTAACACCTGTGGGATAATTTATTATGGAGATAGGTAATGAAGTTATCAATTGAGGAGCAGAAAAAGTTTTTGTTTGAAAGATTAAAAATAGAGCCATTGAGAAAAACGGAAGATAATAAGGAAGATATAAAAGCCTTCGTCCAAGCTACAAAGGGCGGTAAAATTTCTGACTATTTAATTAATAATGCTTGGGATGATGACTGCGACAGAAATACAAAGGTATTTTTAGTACGAGATCAAAAAACAAAAGAAATTGCATTCTTTTTTGCGATAAATTGTGGAATTTTATTTAGCGATCTTAATATTTGGAATTTAAGCCAAGACGAAAAGATTCCTTTTGAAAAATATGTTGAAGCAATGCAGAAATTGAAGGTTTCCAATATAAGTAAAGAAGATGAAGAAAAAGCAAATGAACAACTAAATGAATCAATGGGAAATCTATGGGAAGTGGTTCAAGAGCCTGATAGAGTATCTTATTTGTTAAGTCTGGCAGATGAAAAAGTTCAAATGTTAGAAGAAAAAAGTGAAGCCTTATCGGAAACAGGAGAGGCAGAACATATACAGCAGGTACAAGAAACATTTCCTGCAATAGATATTAAATTTCTTGGAAGGAATAAAGAATACAAACCAGATATTGAATTGGATTTTAGATTGGGTGTATATATTTTTTGGGAAATCATTGTTCCGCATTTATTGGAAATTGCAGAAAAGGTTGGTTGCAAATACATATATCTATTTGCGGCAGATAATACAGAGCAAACTGAGAAAGTAGATAATGCACCTCCTATGTGGACACCTGACTATGATCCTTATGCGGATGAAGATGAGAATGAAGATAATCAAGAAGAACTTCGCACATTGGTTAATTATTACATTAATGAATTAAAATTTCGGTATGTATCGAAATATAAAATATTGAAGCCACATTATGAGCGGCGATGCTTTACTTTGGTTCAAGAAGTTGAGAGCTTGCAAAGTAACAGAGAATCCGTTTGGCAGAGTCATATGACAGAAGATATTTTCGCTGACAATCTGCCATCCCAATAGTTAGAGAAAAATGGTTCAAGGGAACATATCTATTTATGAGTGCCGTATAATACGGTAGAGTAGACAGGAATTAATGTATAAAAAATTAGATTGTCCTTATTGACAATACTCTGACGAGGCTCACTGTATTTCCCAGTGGGGTCAGGATTTTCGCCCAAGCTATTTAAAAATTGTGGATTTTATCAGCCAGCTTCCCCATCGCCCGGTAATCGGGGCTTACACAGCCACGGCTACGAAAGCAGTAAGAGAAGATATTCTCTGTATCCTGGGCCTCCAAAATCCCAAGGTTATGGTTACGGGCTATGACAGGAAGAACCTGTATTTTGCAGTGGAAAAGCCTAAAGATAAAATGAATGCCCTGCTGGAATATCTGTGGAAAAATCCGGAGAAAAGCGGCATTATCTACTGTAATACCAGGAAGACAGTGGAAGAAGTACAGGAAGCCCTTCTGGAGGCAGGTTACCCGGCAGTACGTTATCACGCAGGGCTTACTGACAGGGAAAAGAAGGAAAACCAGGAGGAGTTTATCTATGACAGAAAGCCCATCATGGTGGCTACCAATGCCTTTGGCATGGGAATTGACAAATCAAATGTCCGGTTTGTGATCCATTATAATATGCCTAAGGATATTGAGAGTTATTACCAGGAAGCAGGCAGGGCCGGGCGGGATGGAGAGCCTGGAGAATGTATCCTTTACTATAAAGCTCAGGACGTAAAGATGAATGAATTTCTGATCCAGCAGCAGGGAAATGAAGAACTGGATTTTGAAGAACAGGCTCTTATCCGGGAGCGAAATATGGAGAGGCTGCGGAAAATGACTTTTTACTGCTTCACCAATGAATGTCTCAGAGAATACATCCTCCGATACTTCGGAGAATACGGAGGCAATTACTGCGGAAATTGTAAGAACTGCCTTACGGAATTTGAAGATCTGGATGTGACGGAAGAGACAAGAAGTATCCTGGGGCTTGTAAAATCTACAGGAGAGCGGTATGGGATCGTGGCCGTCTGCGATGGAGTACGCGGGGCCAGGACAGAGAAAGTCCGGCAGTTTGGACTGGAGGAAAATCCGCATTACGGGGAACTGAATAAAACAACTAACGCCCGTATCCGCCAGATCATCAATGATCTGCTGGTGAAAGATTATCTGGTTCTTACTTCAGGAGATTATCCGGTGCTGAAATTGGGAGAAAAGGGAAGGGATTTCCTGAAAGGGGAGAAGCCGGAAACAGTAGTCTTGAAACTTCCCAGGCAGCAGGAAAAAGAAGAGAGCAGACCGAAAAAACAGAAGGCAAAGAGAAACGAAGAAACCAAATATCCTCAGCTCTTTGAAATGCTGCGGCAAAAACGGTATCAGATGGCCCAGGAGGCTCATATACCGCCTTATATTATTTTCTCCGATAAGACTCTTCGGGAAATGAGCTCCTATCTTCCCGTAACAAGAGAAGAGATGTTAGAGATCAATGGCGTGGGAAATAATAAATACCAGAAGTATGGCAAAGTATTTTCTGATATTATTAAAGAATTTATAGAAGAAAACCATATTGAAAAAGAGTAGCGGATATAGAAGTTTATTCCCGCGAGGTTTTTGACTACAAGGAACAGGAGATAAAAATGGAAAAGGAATATCTGATTCGGGAGAAGCCTTTAAAAGCTTTGTTATTTTTTGCTTTTCCTATGATCATAGGAAATTTGTTTCAGCAGTTTTACACCATGGTGGACTCTGTTGTGGTGGGAAGGTTTGTGGGGGAGAATGCCCTGGCGGCAGTGGGAGCCTCTTACTCTCTGACTAATGTGTTTATATCCATTGCCATTGGCGGCGGAATGGGGGCTTCGGTGCTGACCAGCCGGTATTTCGGCGGCAGAAACTATAAAAGAATGAAGACTTCTGTGAGCACGGCACTGCTTTCTTTTCTGGCGGTGAGCATTGTGCTGGGAGGAGCGGGACTTCTCTTGGGAAAAGAGATCATGGAACTTCTGAACACGCCGGAGAATATTATGGAGGATGCCACGGAATATCTGAATATTTATTTTATTGGGCTGCCTTTCCTGTTTATGTATAATGTGCTGGCATCTATGTTCAACGCTCTGGGAAAATCCAGGATTCCGCTGTATCTGCTTATTTTTTCCTCGGTGTTTAATGTAGTGCTGGATGTGATCATGGTGTGCAGCTTTCACATGGGGGTGGCAGGTGTGGCCTGGGCAACTCTGATCGCTCAGGGAATCTCTGCGGTTATGGCTTTTTTGATTTTTGCAGGGGAAATGAAAAGCTATGAAGGGGGAGAGCAAAGCCAATGGTTTGACAAAAGGGAATTGGGAGAAATGTGCAGGATTGCCCTTCCCTCCATCCTCCAGCAGTCTACAGTCTCTATCGGCATGATGCTGGTCCAGTCTGTGGTGAATAGTTTTGGGGCCCAGATGCTGGCAGGATACTCTGCGGGAATGCGGATTGAAAGCATCTGTATCGTACCCATGGCCGCCATGGGAAATGTGATGTCTTCCTATACTGCCCAGAACCTGGGGGCAGGGAAACAGGAACGGGCAGTGAAAGGGTATCATACGGCTTATGGGATTGTTTTTGGATTTGGAATCCTTCTCTGTGTGATCCTGGAACTATTCTACAGACCTCTTATAGCCATGTTTCTGGGAGAAGAGGGAACGGTCCTTGCCATGAACACCGGTATGTCCTATATGCGGTTTATTGGATTTTTCTTCAGCTTTATCGGTCTGAAGATGATTACAGATGGTCTTTTAAGAGGTGCAGGAGATATGAAGGTGTTTACCATTGCCAACATGGTGAATCTCTGCATCCGGGTAGTGGTGGCGGTAACCATGGCCCCCAGATTCGGTATTGCTTTTGTGTGGTATGCGGTTCCTATGGGATGGCTGGCAAATTATCTCATATCTTTTGCCAGGTACCGGACAGGAAAGTGGAAAACAACAGGAAGAGGATAGAAAATAATGGAGCAGAAGATAAAAATACAGCTGGAAAATTTTGAGATTGCTCAGATCCACCGTTCAGGACAGTGTTTCCGCATGGAAGATCTGGGAGAGGGAAGGTTCGGGATTCTGGCGGCAGAAAAGTATCTGGAAATCTGCCAGCATGGACAGGAATGTGAATTTTACTGTTCCCGGGAGGATATGGAAGGATTCTGGAAGGACTATTTTGACTTGCAAACAGACTATGGAAAGTTTATACGGGAGATTGACGAAAAAGATCAGTATCTTGCAAAGGCGGCCCGGCTGGGACAGGGCATCCGTATTCTTCACCAGGACCTGTGGGAGATGATCGTGTCATTTCTTATTTCCCAGCAGAACAATATCCCCCGGATACGCAGGTGCATTGCCAATATCTGCGAAAGATACGGGGAGAGGCGGCAGAACAGTCAGGGGAGAACTTATGATACATTCCCCAGGCCGGAAGCCCTGGCAGAGGCCAGGGAAGAGGATCTGAGGGACTGTAATCTGGGATATCGGAGCCGGTATATAAAGAAAACAGCCAGAATGGTCATGGACGGAGAAATTTCTCTGGAGGCAGTCCGGAATATGAAGTATCCGGAAGCCAGAGAAGAACTGCTGAAACTTTACGGAGTGGGAGAGAAGGTGGCAGACTGTATCTGCCTCTTTGCCCTTCATCAGATGGAGGCTTTTCCTGTAGATACCCATATACGTCAGGCCCTGGAAAAACACTATCCCCAGGGATTTCCTTTTGACAGATACAAAGACTGCAGCGGCGTGATGCAGCAATACATATTTTATTATGAACTTTTTCAGTAGACATAAAAGAGGACCAGAAAAATATTTGGAGGCGAGAGAGATGAAAAATGACAGGTCGATCCACCGACGGGTTTTTCACTATGCACATACAGGAATCGATATATTATATCGTGATCTTCAAATTTCCGGGAAGGGATATGACACTGAGCAGATTGAAAAAAGACGCCGTCAGTATGGCAGTAATCTGTTAGCAGGACGAGCCAGGGACTCTGTTTTATATCGACTGAAGAGAGCCTTTATCAATCCGTTTACAATTATTTTATTTATTTTAGCGGTTATTTCATTTATAACAGATGTGATTCTTGCATCAAATTTCAGCCGGGATCTGACTACAGTTATGATAATCCTGTCTATGCTGCTGGTCAGCGGAATACTGCGCTTTATCCAGGAAATGCGTGCAAAACGTATTGCAGATCATCTGACAAGTCTGCTCCATTCTACTGTGACTGTACGCAGAGATGGAGAATGGAAGGAGATTTCTTCTTCAGAGCTGGTGGTGGGAGATGTAGTCCGTCTTTTTGCCGGAGACCGTATTCCGGCAGATATACGTCTGACATGGACAAAGGATTTGTTTGTCTCACAATCGGTTATTACAGGAGAAAGTGCCATACTGGAAAAAGATGCCGGTATCCTGCCCATGGAAAAATCCAAAACTTATAACCAATACAGCAATATTGGATTCATGGGCTCCTCTGTGACTGGGGGAGCGGCAGAAGGGGTGGTACTGGCAGTAGGACAGGATACGGTTTACGGAGGCTTCTCCGGGGAAGAATCAAATCGAAAAAACAGATTTGACCAGGGCGCTAACTCTATTGCATGGGTACTGATCCGCTTTATGGCAGTATTGGTCCCGGTTGTTTTCGCAGCCTGGGGACTGACAAAAGGAAATTGGTTTTCTGCATTCTTGTTCGGGCTGTCTGCAGCGGTGGGACTGACGCCAGAATTGCTGCCTATGGTTATTAATGCCTGTCTTGCAAAGGGCTGTGCTGCCATGGGACAAAAACAGACTGTAGTGAAAAACATCAATGCCATGCAGGGATTCGGCAGCATGGATGTACTTTGTGTAGATAAGACAGGTACCTTGACAGGTGACAGGATTTTGCTGGAATACTATATGGATATTCTGGGAAATGAAAGTGAAATGGTGCTGGACTATGGTTACCTGAACAGTCTGTATCATACTGGAGTGGCCAACCATCTGGATACCGCCGTCCTCAGATGCCGGGAGATGCCAGAGCATGAAACTCATTTTGCTGAACTTGCCCGACAGTATCTGAAACTGGATGAGCAGCCATTTGATTATGATAGAAAGTTTGCCAGTGTCCTTGTAAAGCACAAAGGTCAGAACCTGCTGATCGTCAAAGGGAGTATAGATGATGTATGCAGACGCTGCCGTTATATTGAGTACAGGGGAAAACGAAGCCTGATGGAAACGGACGGTTTTTCCAGTATCCATGCCATTGTGGATGAAATGCTGGAGGACGGCATGAAGGTTCTGGCAGTGGCTTATAAGAAAACAGATAGAGAAGAAATGGATGCAGGAGATGAACAGGAACTGACTCTTTTGGGGTATCTGGCATTTTTTGACGCGCCTAAAAAAACAGCCACTGACGCAATCCAAAAGCTGAAAAACCTTCATGTGGAAATCAAAGTACTGACGGGAGACCAGAAGGATGTTACGGCGTCTGTCTGCCGGCGTCTGGGAATCCAGGAGGGACAGATCCTGACTGGCAGGGAAATGGATACCCTGTCAGAAGACGAAAAGATGATCCGCATTGAAAATACAGCGGTTTTTGCAGAACTGTCTCCGAAACAAAAGGTCACAATCCTCCAAGTCTTGCAGGAAAACGGACATACCATCGGATTTTTGGGAGATGGAATGAATGACCTGCCTGCGATAGTGGAATCAGATGTGGGAATTTCTGTAGATACGGCGGCAGAAGCTGTTAAAGAGAGTGCAGATGTAATTTTATTGAAGAAGGATCTGAATGTATTGGAGGAGGGGATTTTGGAAGGACGAAAGGCCTTTTCCAATATGTCCAAATATATCAGGATTACGGCCTCTTCCAACTTTGGCAATATTTTATCCATTGTAGCTGCAGGCATATTGCTGCCCTTTTTTCCAATGACTTCTGTGCAGCTTCTGCTCCTGAATCTTCTTTACGATACCCTTTGTCTTGTCCTTCCCTGGGATCATGTGGACCAGGATGCCTGCTCAAAGCCCTTAGAGTGGTCCGGACGGACTTTAGGGCGTTTTATGAGATTTTTTGGCCCTATCAGTACGATCTTTGACCTTCTGACTTTTGTATTCCTGTTTTTCGTCTGCTGTCCTGCAGTATGCGGCGGCAGTTACTGGTCATTATCCGGGACTGCTGAACAGGCCAGATTTATAGCTCTTTTTCAGACCGGATGGTTTTTGGAATCTATGTGGTCTCAGACCCTGATCCTGCATTTGCTGCGGACGAAAAAAATACCTCTGTTCCAAAGTAAGCCCTCCCCTCCCATGATGCTGGTCACTACACTGGGAATCCTGCTTTTTACTGTTTTGACCTTTACCCCTCTGGGAGAGCTGATCGGTCTGACAGCTTTGCCGCTTTTCTATTTTGGCTTTCTGATAGGGGCCGTACTTTTGTATTTACTGCTGGTTACTCTGGCAAAAGGCTGGTATGTAAAAAAATACCATGAACTGTGTTAAGGAAAGGAGGAGTCTCACATGAAAAAGAACATTGGCCTGATCAGTCTGGATTCCTCCCTGCTTAAATGGCTTCATGAAAAACTGCGGATTTCCGCACCAGATATTCAGGGGAAAGAAGAACTGGCAGAAGGGATTGAAGACTTACTGAGCGGAGCCTCCAGCTCCCTTATGCTGGAACTGGGAGATGGAGAAACGCCGCTGCCTGTAAATGATGTCATCCAATGCGGAAATCTGGCCATTTATGCAAGATCTCGAAAGGTAACCCGGGATAACGGGGAAATATCACTGACACCTAAGGAATTTGATATTTTATATTTTCTGGCCCGGAACCGGGGAGAGGTTTTTACAAAAGAGCAGATATATCAGGCAGTATGGGAAAGCAGTTACCTGCTGGATGACAGCAATATTATGGCGTTTATCCGAAAACTCAGGAAAAAGATTGAACCAAATCCAGACGCTCCCGAGTATATTTTGACCATCTGGGGCATAGGATATAAATTCAACGACAGGCTTTAAACTTTAATTCTTAACAAATCGCAAGGAAATCGCAAGATTTTAGTCATGTGATCTTCCCTGCGGTTTTTTTATACTATTTTCAGATAATAGGGGAAGGAGGTAAGAACCAATGAATATGAAAAAAAATCCTCAGGCTGCTGACATGACCTTAGAAAAAGTAATCCTGGACAGAGAAGAAAATCGCTGCATTCAGACTGCAGCCATGAGCTCTGTTAAGGCAGTGCTGAAAAATCTGCATACCACGCTGCGGGGACTGGATGAGGAGGAGGCAGCCGCCAGCCGCAGTAAATATGGGACGAACAGGGTGACCCACGAAAAGAAAAAATCTCTGCCAAAACGCCTGGCCGGTGCGTTTCTGAATCCATTTACGGCTATTTTACTCTGTCTGGCAGCGGTATCGGCTATTACGGATATGATATTTCCCTGGTTTTCTATGTTTGGCAATACGCCGGCAGATTTTGACTGTCTGACGGTAGTCATTATTCTCACAATGGTATTGATTTCCGGTACTCTTCGATTTATTCAGGAATCCAGAAGCGGCAGCGCTGCTGAAAAGCTGCTGGCTATGATTACCACTACTTGTACGGTCAGCCGCAAAGGAGAAAAAGCAATGGAAATTCCTATGGATGACCTGGTAGTCGGTGATATTGTACACTTGTCAGTAGGAGATATGATCCCTGCAGATATAAGGATTTTGGATGCAAAAGACTTATTTGTCAGTCAGGCAAGTCTTACCGGCGAAAGTGAACCTGTTGAGAAAACACCTGAAATGATAAAGACGGAGCAGGACGCCATTACAGACTACAGCAATATAGCCTTTATGGGGAGCAATGTTATTTCCGGCAGCGCAACGGCAGTTGTCGTCCGTGTAGGGGACCATACCCTCTTTGGGACAATGGCTTCTGCAGTAGCTGAAGAGGCAGTAGAAACCAGTTTTACCAAAGGGGTTAATGCAGTTTCCTGGGTACTGATCCGTTTTATGATGGTCATGGTCCCTCTGGTGTTTTTTGTTAATGGCATAACAAAAGGAGACTGGCTGGAAGCCTTCCTGTTTGGCATTTCTATTGCAGTTGGCCTGACACCGGAAATGCTCCCCATGATCGTGACCACCTGCCTGGCTAAGGGAGCCGTATCTATGAGCAAGAAACAGACGATTGTCAAAAACCTTAATTCTATCCAGAATTTCGGTGCCATAGACATTCTCTGTACAGATAAAACCGGAACTCTGACCCAGGATCAGGTTGTGCTGGAATACCATTGGAACGTAGACGGAAAAGATGATGCAAGGGTACTGCGCCATGCTTACCTGAACAGCTATTTTCAGACAGGATATAAAAACCTGATGGACCTGGCGATCATCCGCAAGACTGAAGAAGAGGAATCTGAAAATCCCCAGCTTGCAGATTTGTCTGAAACCTATGTGAAAGTGGATGAAATCCCTTTTGACTTCAACCGCCGCCGTCTGAGCACTGTGGTACAGGATAAAAAAGGAAAGACACAGATGGTTACTAAGGGTGCAGTAGAAGAAATGCTTTCTATCTGTACATTTGCAGAACGGGGAGGACAGGTAAGGCCCTTGACGGATGAAATCCGCAGAAGGATTCTAAGAACAGTAGATGATCTGAATGATAATGGATTCCGTGTTTTAGCCATTGCGCAGAAGAGCAATCCTTCTCCGGTGGGAGTATTTGGCGTCAAGGATGAATGTGATATGGTATTGCTTGGCTACCTGGCTTTCCTTGATCCTCCTAAGGAATCCACAGCAGATGCGATCAGGGCTCTCAAAGAGTATGGCGTCACAACAAAGATTCTGACAGGAGATAATGATAAAGTCACCCGCACGATCTGTAAACAGGTAGGTCTAAAAGTCCGTAACATGCTTCTTGGCCCGGATATAGACAATATGAAAGACGAAGAGCTTGCGAGAGCAGCAGAATCAACAGATGTATTTGCAAAACTGACGCCAGATCAGAAAGTCCGGGTGGTTTCCATCCTCCGGGAAAGCGGACATACCGTAGGCTATATGGGAGACGGAGTGAATGATGCAGCCGCTATGAAATCAGCGGATATCGGTATTTCCGTTGACACTGCCGTAGACGTAGCAAAAGAATCGGCAGACATTATTTTGCTGGAGAAAGACCTGATGGTCCTGGAGCAGGGAATTATCGAGGGTCGAAAAACCTACGCAAACATGATCAAGTACATTAAGATGACAGCCTCTTCAAATTTCGGAAATATGTTTTCTGTTCTGGCAGCGTCAGCGCTGCTGCCGTTTCTTCCCATGATGAGCGTGCAGCTGATTTTCCTCAATCTGATCTATGATCTGTCCTGCACGGCAATTCCCTGGGATAATGTAGATGAAGAGTTCCTGCGTATACCTCGTAAATGGGACGCTTCTTCTGTGGGCAGTTTTATGGCCTGGATCGGGCCTGCCAGCTCTATCTTTGACTTTACAACTTATATTTTCATGTACTTTATATTCTGCCCATTGTTTGTGTCCGGAGGTGTTTTGTATAACAACCTGGAAAATCATTTCAGCGGTGCCGAATTGACTCAAATGCAGACTGCTTACGCTGCTATGTTTCAGGCTGGATGGTTTGTGGAATCTATGTGGAGCCAGACACTGGTTATCCATATGATCCGTACACCCAAGATTCCTTTTATACAGAGCAGAGCTTCTGTTCCTTTGACTATGCTTACCTGTGCGGGAATTGCAGTGCTTACAATCATTCCATTTACAGTTTTTGGCACTTTGCTGGGATTTGCACCCCTGCCCATAAGCTATTTTGCTTATCTGCTCCCGTGTATCCTGCTGTATATAGCATTGGCGACCAGCCTGAAGAAGGCATATGTACGGCGCTATGGTGAACTGCTTTAAGAAATAGAGGATAAAATATGGTCTTTCCGCGTAAAATAAAAGAAAAGGCCGGAAGGTGAAACATGAAGATTTTAGTTTTCCTTTCCCAGATCAGTATCCCTCTGGTAATTTTTTACATTGTGTCCTATGGACTGCTGAATAAATGCAAAGTATATGAGGAATTTGTAAAAGGAGCGAAAGATGGGCTGAAAACAGTAGTGGGAATCCTTCCTACCCTGATCGGGCTCATGGTGGCCGTGGGAGTCCTCAGGGCTTCCGGATTTCTGGATCTCATAGGAGAGGGAATCGGGAAGATCACAGAATATGCTGGTTTTCCAGGAGAACTGGTGCCTCTGACTATCGTACGGATGTTTTCTTCCAGTGCAGCTACCGGCCTGGTCCTGGACATTTTTAAGGAGTTTGGAACCGACTCCCGGATAGGCCTTATCGCTTCGATCATGATGTCCTGTACAGAAACTATTTTTTATACAGTTTCTGTATACTTTATCGCAGCCAGAGTGAATAAAACCAGATATACCATAGCAGGGGCCCTATTGGCTACTTTTGGAGGAATTGCAGCCAGTGTGGTCCTGGCGGGGCTGATGCTCAGGTAAACAGATCAGAGATATAAAAACTGAGAGACAGGTGGATTCCTGGCTCTCAGTTTTTTGCTATACAATAAAATCTGATTCTGCTATAATAAAAACATAGTTGTGCCG
>ERZ1643250.1533-NODE-1533-length-19320-cov-23.768700_pt1 | contig 19320 bp, 18 predicted proteins | sample MGYA00579262_ERZ1643250 | MGnify/ENA primary metagenome ERZ1643250 (study PRJEB29033, sample SAMEA4952265) | chicken gut metagenome | biome: Broiler Chicken; feature: Gastrointestinal Tract; material: Caecum | place: Ireland | collected 2018 | study: Broiler... | reverse complement strand
GAAAGGGGGCGCTGTATGTACGGCGCGATTTTAGGGGACATTGCCGGCTCCCGGTTCGAGTTCAGCCGGCCGCAGAACTTCGATTGGAAAACCACCGACTTTTTCGGCGGCATGAGCACCTACACCGACGACACGGTGCTCACCGTGGCCACCAAGTACGCGGTGCTCACCGGCACGCCCTATGCCAAGGCTTACTCCCTGTTTGGGAAGCGCTATTCCCGGGTGGGCTATGGCACCATGTTTAAAAACTGGCTCAATTCCTCCTCCCAAAAGGGGTATAATAGTTTTGGCAACGGCGCCGCCATGCGGGTCAGCTACATTGGCTGGCACTACCCCACCTTGGAGGAGGTGGGCGACCAGGCGGTGTTCAGCGCCTTGGTCACCCACAACCACCCCGAGGGGGTGAAGGCCGCCCAGGCCACGGCGGAGGCGGTGTTCCTGGCGCGCACAGGCTCCACCAAGAAGGAGATTGTCCGCCACCTGCACAAAAAGTTCGGCTATGTGATAACCACCCCCCTGTTCCTCTACCGGCCCTTCGGGAAGTTCGACGACACGGCCATGGGCTCCATGCCCTTGGCCATCCGGTGCTTTGTGGAATCCGAGGACTGGCAGAGCTGTATCCGCAACGTGTTCAGCGTCAAGTGCGATACGGACACCGTGGCCTGCATCGCCGGGGGCATTGCCGACGCCTACTACGGCGGCACGGGCCTGGAGGAGGACACTTTGCTCAAGCGGTTCCTCATCAAGCCCAACGAGCGGGGGGAGTTTGACACTTTCCTGTACGAGTGGGCCACCAAGACGCCGGAGCAGGTCCGCCAAGAGCGGGAGGAAAAGGCGAAAAGGGAGAAAGAAGAAAAGGAGAAAGGCGGCGTTTTATGACAGTGATTTCTTACCAGTCCAAGCTGGTGCTGCGCATCCTCAAGGCGGGGGAGACCTACCGGGCAAAGCCCAACCTCACCCTGCGGGGGGAATACAACGCGATGATTGACCTGCTGGGCCTCCACTGCGAGTGCCCCATCTTTGGGGTGCTGAAGGGGAAAAAGCAGAACACCGGGGGGAAGGTTTCCGGCTCGGTGCGGCTGGTGCTGGATGTGCCGGATAAGTACATCCATTTGACAGAGTACGCGGTGTGGGCGGATTTCCTCTACGCCTTTAAGTTTACAAAGCCGGGGAATTACAAATCCCTGCGGCCAGACTGCGAGGAGCTCACCGTCCGCCGCTACAACGAGATTTTGGCGGACCTGCAGGAGCAGCGCAAGCCCTCCCAGTACCAGTGCCCCCAGGTGGTGTTGGAGAAGATCGACCCCGCCTGGCTGAAAAGCTACCACATCGTGGGCAAGGGAGAGGGCTTTTTGCGCAAGCTGTTTGGAAGATAACGGCTTGGAATAGAGAGGAGCGTGCGGCTTTATGATGGTGGGAAAGTACATTTTGTCCATTGACCAGGGGACCACCAGTTCCCGGGCGGTGCTGTTCGACGCCTTTGGGGGCGTGGCGGGCATGGGCCAGCGGGAGTTCCCCCAAATCTACCCCCAGCCGGGCTATGTGGAGCACGACGCGGTGCAGATTCTGCAAACCACGCTGTACGCCATGCGCCAGGCGGTGGAGCAGGCGGGCATACGCGCCCGGGACATCGCGGCCATCTCCATCACCAACCAGCGGGAGACCACCGTGGCCTGGGACGCCGTAACGGGCATCCCGGTGTGCAACGCCATTGTGTGGCAGTGCCGCCGCACCGCCCCGGAGTGCGAGCGCCTGCGCGCCGCCGGCATGGAGCGGTACATCAAGGACACCACCGGGCTTCTCATCGACCCCTACTTCTCCGGCACCAAGATGAAGTGGATTCTGGAGAACGTCCCCGCCGCCCGGGATTTGGCGAAGAAGGGGCGGCTGCGCTTTGGCACCATCGACACCTGGCTGGTGTACTCCCTCACCGACGGGGCGGCCTATGTCACCGACGTGACCAACGCCTCCCGCACCATGCTGTTTGACATCCACAAGCTGCGCTGGGACGACACCTTGCTCCAGGAGCTGGGCATCCCCCGCAGCGCTTTGCCCCGGGTGTGCGAAAGCGGGGAGATTGTGGGCATGTGCAGCGCCGACGTGCTGGGGGAGGAAATCCCCATTGCGGGCATCGCCGGGGACCAGCACGCCGCCCTGTTTGGCCAGTGTTGCTTTGAAGAGGGCATGGCCAAAAATACATACGGCACGGGCTGCTTTGTGCTGATGAACACAGGCAGCAAGCCCGTGGCCTCCCAGGCGGGGCTGCTGACCACCATCGCCTGGAAGCTGAACGGCCGCACCACCTACGCCCTGGAGGGCAGCGCCTTCAACGCGGGCAGCGCCATCCAGTGGCTGCGGGACGAGCTGGGCCTTATCAAGACCCCCCAGGAGGCCGACCAGCTGGCGGAAACCGTGGAGGACGCCGGGGGCGTCAGCTTTGTGCCGGCCTTCACCGGCCTGGGCGCCCCCTATTGGGACATGTACGCCCGGGGCGCGCTGCTGGGCGTCACCCGGGGCACCACCCGGGCCCACCTGTGCCGGGCGGTGTTGGAGAGCATCGCCCTGGAAAGCGCCGATTTGGTGGAGGCCATGAAGCGGGAAAGCGGCGTGGCCATCCCCGAGCTGCGCGCGGACGGCGGGGCCTCCCGCAGCCGGTTCCTGATGCAGTACCAGGCGGACATTTTAAACACCCGGGTGTGCCGCCCCCAGTGCCTGGAGACCACCGCCCTGGGCTCTGCCATGATGGCGGGGCTCACCGTGGGCCTGTGGGACAGCCTGGAGGAGCTTTCCTCCCTGTGGCGGGAGAGCGCCGGGTTCCAGCCGGACTATCCCCAGGAAAAGCGGGAGAAGGACTTAGCCCGCTGGCACGAGGGCGTCCAGCGCAGCATGGGCTGGGCCCGGCAGTAAGTGCGCAAGGTGTTTCCCGGATACAACGGGAGGAGGGGTAGAGTGGTCCATCTGGAAAAAGTAAACGGCGAAAATATCTGGGACATTTTAAAGCTAAGTGTCTCAGAGAGTCAGAAAAATTTTGTTGCCAGCAATGAGGTCAGCATTCTGGAAGCCTATGCCGCTATCGCTTCCAACGGATATGCTTTTCCGTTCGGGGTCTTTGACGGGGATGCTCCAGTGGGCTTTGTGATGGTTGGGTATGGCAAAGATGACTGCTGGAAGGACGCCCCAGCCATAGCGGAGGGGAATTATAACCTGTGGAGACTGATGATCGACGAGAGCTGTCAAAACAGGGGATATGGGAGACAGGCGGTAGAACTTGCACTAAACTTTATCAGGACCTATCCCTGTGGAAAAGCCAATTTCTGCTGGCTGTCATACGAGCCGGAAAATACGGTTGCCAAATCGCTGTACGCCTCTTTTGGATTTGTAGAGACCGGAGAAAAGGACGGCGAAGAGCAAATTGCCGTTTTAAAACTCTAAGACAATTTCGGATGTAGACACGCAGGGCCGAGTGGGCTTTCCGTAAGCCGATTGAAAACCGTTCGGGCCTGCGCCCTATGCGCTACGCGGTCTCACCTGCCGGCTCGGTCGGCGCTGAACGGTGCCCACCGGGCACCAGCGCCGTGCGGGCTTGGCCCTGCATTTCTTACGGCTTCGCCTAGGTCAAGACCGCAGGGGCTTTGCCCCCGCACCCCCACAGCCTTTGAAAAGGCTGGCGAAACTTTTACGCGCCTTCGGCGTTCCGTTCCATTACTTTTCTGCGAGGTGATCCCCTTGATTTCCATCATCGACTACGGCGCGGGCAATCTCCAAAGCGTGGAGAAGGCCCTGCGCCACATCGGCTGCGACTGCCAAGTCACCGCCGACCCCGCCGCCCTGCTGGCCGCAGACGCCGCGGTGCTGCCAGGGGTGGGCTCCTTTGGCGATGCCATGGACCAGCTCCGGGCCCGGGGCTTGGAGCAGCCCATCCACGATTTTGTGGACTCCGGCCGGCCCTTTTTGGGCATTTGCCTGGGGCTGCAGATCCTCTTTGAAACCAGCGAGGAGTCCCCGGGCGCCCAGGGCCTGGGCCTGCTGAAGGGCCGCATTGTCCGCCTGCCCAGGGAGAGCGGCCTGAAAATCCCTCACATCGGGTGGAACTCCCTGGCGCTGAAAGAGGGGGAACCCCTGTTTGCCGGGCTGCCCCAAGAGCCCTATGTGTACTTTGTCCACTCCTACTATCTGCAGGCCCAGGAGGACGTAGTCACGGCCACGGCGGAATATGGGGCCACCATCCACGCGGCGGTGCGCAAGGGCAATTTGATGGCCTGCCAGTTCCACCCGGAGAAAAGCGGCCGGGTGGGGCTGCAAATCCTGGAGAACTTCGCGGCAATGCTGGGAAAGGAGGCGTGAGCATGTACGCCAAACGGATCATCCCCTGCCTGGACCTGAAAAACGGCCGGGTGGTAAAGGGGACCAACTTTGTGGGCCTGCGGGACGCCGGGGACCCGGTGGAGTGCGCTGTGGAGTACGACAGCCAGGGCGCCGACGAGCTGGTGCTGCTGGACATCACCGCCTCCTCCGATGCCCGGGACATCATGGTGGACATTGTCACCCGGGTGGCGGAGAGCATCTTCATCCCCTTCACCGTGGGGGGCGGCATCCGCACCGTGGAGGACTTCACCCGCATCCTCCGGGCCGGGGCGGACAAGGTCTCCGTCAACTCTGCCGCGCTGAAAAACCCCGCCATCATCCAAGAGGCGGCCTATAAATTCGGCAGCCAGTGCGTGGTGGTGGCCATGGACGCCAAGCGCCGTCCCGAGGGAGGCTGGACCCTGTACCTCAACGGCGGCCGGGTAGACACCGGCAAGGACGCCGTGGCCTGGGCCCAGGAGGTGGAGCGCCTGGGGGCGGGGGAGATACTCCTCACCAGCATGGACTGCGACGGCACCAAGGCCGGCTACGATTTGGAGCTGACCCGGGCCATCTCCGAGGCGGTGAGCATCCCGGTGATAGCCTCTGGCGGGGCGGGGAAGCTGGAGCATTTCTACGACGCCTTCACCCAGGGCAAGGCGGACGCGGTGCTGGCGGCCAGCCTGTTCCACTTCCGGGAGATAGCTATTCCCCACTTGAAACAGTACCTGGCGGGCCGGGGTGTGCCGGTGCGCCTGGCGTGAGGAAAATCCCTTTGAAAAAATTTGAAAAAAGGGATTGACTTTCTCTAAAAACCTGTTATAATAAATACTGCCGTTCGGACAGGGCGGCAAAATAAAGCGGTATTGTGTAAGGGTAGCACAGCAGACTCTGACTCTGTTTGTCTGGGTTCAAATCCTGGTACCGCTGCCAAAAGCCTCGGTTGTTAAAATCCGAGGCTTTTTTACGAGGTGTGGCTCAGTTTGGTAGAGCGCTACGTTCGGGACGTAGAAGTCGCAGGTTCAAATCCTGTCACCTCGACCAAAAAGGATTCTGATTTTGTTATAATCAGAATCCTTTTTTCTTTTTATAAAAAGAAGGTGAACGAATATGGTTGGCATTACCTCAATAAATGGATTTCCTGCCTTAATGAGTGAACGATTTTCTTTATTTAAAGCTGCGGGTTTTGAATCTGTGTTACTTTGGTGGGGTCCCGGTGAAAAAGAAAGCCGCGGGGAACGTGTTGCCCTAGCTAAAAAGTATGGCTTGAGGATTGAGAATGTTCATGCCACTACAGATAATTTAAATGCGATTTGGCTAAATGATTCAGCAGGAAATCAAACACTGGCAGAACTTGAGCAGGAACTTGAGGAGTGCTCTTATTTTGGCATTGGTACCCTGGTAGTGCATTTGACAAATGGAAGTGTTCCGCCCCCTGTTTCAAAAATTGGCATTTCCAGAATAGAGCGTTTGATTTATAGCGCTGAGAAAAACGGGGTGCGGATTGCATTTGAAAATCTGCGGACACCCGAGCATGTTCAATATGTGCTGAACCATTATTCTTCCCGTTTTGTTGGCCTATGTTACGATAGTGGGCATGAACACTTTTGGACACCGAATTTTGATTGGTTGAAGGAATACGGCTCTAGGGTATTTGCGATCCATTTGCATGATAATTGCGGGGAGAAAGATTCACATCTGGTGCCTTTTGATGGGGAAATTGATTGGCGCCAAAAATCGAAACAAATTGCCGACTCTTCCTATACTGGAAGCATTACGATTGAGAGCGAATATAATGTGAGCGCTCAGTATAGACGGTATGAATTGACTGACTTTTTATCCTATACATGTGAAAAGGGAAAACTGCTTGAAACTATGATTCAAGCGCAAAGATAGCTTTCATGCGTTATTTCAGATGTTTTTTGTTGCTGCACCTCGGGCGGTCAGTAAGATGCAGCCCCTTTTTTCTCTAGTTTTGGTCTGCGTTTTTCTTATGTTCTGTAAAACTCCTTGGAATTTCCTTGAATTTCCAAGGAGTTTTTGCTGCTGCGCCAGGTGCTGGCCGACGCCCGGGACCAGAGGAGGCGAGGCTGCGTGCTCACCTGCAAGGCGGGGCTGGTCTCGTACTACGAGAAATTCGGCTTTCAAAACCGCGGGATGTCCCCCTCGGCCTTGGCGAGGCAGACTTGGTACGACATGGCGGCGCTGTTCGCCCCAGGCCGTTGACATCTTCGCGACGCCGTGCTACAATCCCGGTAAAACCACAGCCGGGAAACGCCCGGCGGCATGAAAGCGGGGAGCAGTTATGTATCAGCACCATTTGGATTCCATTGAGAAAATGAAGGAGTACTTCCGCCCCACAGAGGGCATCATCGCCTTGGTACTGGGCGGCTCGGTGGCCAAGGGCAACGAGCGGCCCGACTCCGACTTGGACGCCCTGGTCATCCTCACCCCAGAGGCCTACGCCAAAAAGCTGGCAGAGGGCCGCACGGCAGAGTGCGTGTTTGGCCACTGCACCTATGAGGGCGGCTACTTCGACGTGAAGTACATGACAAAGGACTACATCCAAGCCGCGGCCCAGCACGGCAGCGAGCCCACACGGAACTCCTTTGTGGGGGCCCGGGTGCTCTTCTCCAGCGACCCGGAGGTGGCGGAGATTCTCCCAAAAATCGGCGTGTTCCCCCTGTGGGAGCGGGAGGACAAGATGCTCTCCTTTTACGGCAACTACCGCTTGAACAGCGGCTATTTCCTCAAGGGCTGCAAGGCGGAGGGATATCTGCGGCTGCTCTCTGTGGGCCAGGTGGTGTACAGCGTGTACCGGATGATTCTCCAGGAGAACGAGATGCTCTTCCCCTGCAACCGCCGCTTAGAGGAGACCGTGGAGGCCGCCCCCCGCAAGCCAGAGGGCATTGTGGAGCTGGGCCGGCGGGCCGTGGCCACCCAGCGGGACGAGGACGTGGACGCCTTCTCCCAGGCCTATTTCCAGTGGACCACCTGGCACTTTCCGGAGGACCCCAGCCTGCCCCAGGCCCGCTACACCCAGGACTTTGAGCAGTGGTGGTACCGGCCCCGGCCGCTGGTCAACGAGTGGTAAGCCAGCCCCAAACATCTATGGATAAACGCCAAAGGCGCCTCCCAGCGGCGGGGGGCGCTTTTTTTCATGCCGTGGCCAGTTGACAAGAAAATCACAGGATGCTACAATTTTTATAGTATGGTCCGCCCAAAAGGGAGGGCCAGAAAAATCAAAGACTGTTTTATAAGGAGGAATTGCATTGCAGATTTATGTTTCCGCCAGCGTAAAGCGCAGCGGCGATGGCTCCCAGGCGGCGCCTTTCCAGACTATAAACGAGGCGGCCCAGGTGGCCGTTGCCGGCGATGAAGTCATCGTCCTGCCCGGCTATTACCGGGAGTGGGTTGACCCCAAAAACGGCGGCACGGCCGACGACTGCCGCATCACCTACCGTTCCCAGGTGCCCGGCGGCGCCGTCATCACCGGCTCGGAGGTTGTGAAGACTTGGGAGCCCTACCAGGGCGACGTGTGGGTGGCCCGCATCCCCAACGGCCTGTTTGGCAACTACAACCCCTACACCACGCTGATTGAGGGCGACTGGTACATCCCCTCCAAGCCCTTCCACACCGGCGAGGTCTACCTCAACGGCAAGTCCATGTACGAGGCCGAGGACCTGGAAGGCGTGCTCCAGCCCCAGGAGTACAAGTCCTCTTGGGATAGGGCTTTCACCATCTACCGCTGGTACACCTGCCAAGAGGATGGCAACACCGTGCTGTACGCCAACTTCCACGGCGCCAACCCCAACGAGGAAAACGTGGAAATCAACGTGCGCCGCAACTGCTTCTACCCCAGCAAGACCGGCGTGAACTACATCACCCTCTCCGGCTTTGTGGTGCGCCAGGCCGCCACCCAGTGGGCCCCTCCCACCGCCTACCAGGAAGGCATGATTGGCCCCCACTGGTCCAAGGGCTGGATTATTGAGGACTGCGAAGTCTCCGACTCCAAGTGCTCCGGCATCTCCCTGGGCAAGTTCCTTCAGCCGGAAAACGACAACAAGTGGCTGAAGACCAAGTACAAGGACGGCACCCAGACCGAGCGCGAGTGCATCTGCCTGGCCCAGATTCAGGGCTGGACCAAGGAGAACATCGGCCACCACATCATCCGCCGCTGCAACATCCACGACTGCGGCCAGACCGGCATTGTGGGCCACTTGGGCGGCGTGTTCTCCATCATCGAGGACAACCACATCCACCACATCAACAACAAGCAGAACCTCTCTGGCGCGGAGATTGGCGGCATTAAGATGCACGCCGCCATCGACGTGATTTTCCGCCGCAACCACATCCACCACTGCACCCGCGGCATCTGGCTGGATTGGCAGGCCCAGGGCACCCGCGTCACCCAGAACCTGTTCCACCACAACACCCTGCCCACCCTCAGCGAGAACCCCGACAAGGAGGAGTTCCTGGGCATCGGCGACGACATCTTTGTGGAGGTCTCCCACGGCCCCACGCTGATTGACAACAACATCCTGCTGTCCACCCGCTCTTTGAAGCTGGCTGCCCAGGGCATTGCCGTGGTGCACAACCTCATCGGCGGCGCCCTCACCTGCGTGGGCCGCGGCACGGACAACGGCGCCAAGACCCTGTCCTCCTCCCGCTACACCCCCTACCATGTGGCACACCGCACCGAGGTGATGGGCTTTATGACCTTCCTCCACGGCGACATGCGCTTCTACAACAACATCTTCGTCCAGCAGGACGTGCACCCCGCTTTGGTGAAGATGTGCGAGTTTGCCAAGGAGCACTACAACGAGTGGGATGACAACAACGTGGAAGTGGGCACCTTTAAGTACAACGGCTACCCAACCTTCGAGGAGTGGGACAAGCAGTTTGAGGGCTACTGCGGTATGGGTTCCGAGCCCAGCGACCGCTACTACAGCCACCTGCCCGTGTGGAGCGAGGGCAACGTCTACTTTGGCGGCGCCCAGCCCTGGGACAAGGAAAAGGACGCCAAGGTGGTGCCTGAGAAGGTCACCCTGAACCTGCGTGAAGAGGATGGCAAGTACACCTTGGAGACCAACCTCTACGAGCTGCTGCCCGAAGTGAAGGCCCCCGCTGTTTCCACCGAGCTGCTGGGCGCCGCCTTTGAGCCCGAAGAGAAGTTTGAGAACCCCGACGGCACCCCCATTGTGTTCAACCAGGACTACTTTGGCCGCCACCGGGCCATCAACCCCATGCCCGGGCCCTTTGAGTCCGCGGAAGAGCTCCAGGAAACCCTGTTTTGAGCGAAAACCTGACCCTGCGCCCCATTGGCCGCATCCGCACGGAGTTCCCGGAGAAATTCGGCATCCCCCGGCAAAGCGGCCTGGTGGAGGAGCTGCGGGCCGTGGTGGAGTTTGAGCGGGAGTTCCGCGCCCCTGAGGCCTTCCGGGGCCTGGAGGGGTTCTCCCACCTGTGGCTGCTGTGGCACTTTACCCAGAGCCAGGGGTGGTCCCCCACGGTGCGGCCGCCCCGGCTGGGGGGCAACCAGCGGGTGGGGGTGTTCGCCACCCGGTCGCCCTTCCGGCCCAACCCCATCGGCCTTTCCTGCGTAAAGCTGGAGAAGGTGGACTACACCGCGCCAGGCGGCCCTGTGCTGCTGGTGCGGGGCGCCGACCTGCTGGACGGCACGCCCATCTTCGACGTGAAGCCCTACGTCCCCCTGGCGGACTGCCGTCCCCAGGCGGTGGGGGGCTTTTCGGACCAGCACCGGGAGGACGGCCTTTCTGTGGACTTCCCGCCGGCGCTGCTGGAGCAGGTGCCGGAGGAAAAGCGTGGGGCCCTGTTGGGCGTGCTTGCCCAGGACCCCAGGCCCTCTTACCAGCACGACCCCCAGCGGGTGTACGGCATGGCCTTTGCCGGGCTGGAGGTGCGCTTCACCGTGGAGGGCAATATCCTAACGGTACGGGGGATACAGGCAAAAGAATAAACCCTTTGGCGGGACGTCCCCAGTGGGCGCCCCGCTTTTTTGCGCCCGTTTCCGACGGCCTTCGCGGGGCGAATATGGTACCCTAATAGGCACGTCAAGTGGTCTTATACAGAAAACGCAGGTCTAATTTGTTCAGGAATTACAAAGTTTGCAAAGTATTTACCCAGGATTTAAAAGGAATCACTAAAAAGTACTTGAAATTTTTTTAGTTTATGTTATTATAACAGTAAAGAACCTGTGAAACCGGTGACAAAGGAGCGTTCAAACTATGGAACGTGAGAAGAATCTACCCAAAACCGGGCCCGGCAAGCAGCCGGATAACCCGCCGCTTTACCTGTTCCGCAGCGGCAAAAACCGCCGTTCTTACGAATATCTGGGCCTGCACAAGACCACCCGCCAGGGCAAAGCGTGCATGGTGGCCCGGGTGTGGGCGCCCCACGCCAGAGAGGTCTCCCTGGTGGGGAATTTCTGCAACTGGGATAAAGCCAAGTATCCCCTGCAAAAAATTGACGACGCGGTGTGGGAGGGCTACACGGACTTTGTCTTTGAGCCCTACGAGCTGTATAAGTTCTACATCAAAACCGCCCAGGGCAAGGACACCTACAAGGCAGACCCCTTTGCCCGCCACACAGAGACGCGGCCCGGCACGGCCTCCCGCTGGGTGGAGCTGGAGGGCTACCAGTGGCACGATGGGGACTGGCTGCGCTATAAGGAGGAGAACCCCCACTACGAGCGGCCGGTGAACATCTACGAGGTCCACGCGGGCTCTTGGCGAAAATACGCCGACGGCAGCGTGTTCTCCTACGACAAGCTGGGGGATGAGCTCATCCCCTATGTGAAAGACATGGGCTTTACCCACATTGAGTTTATGCCCCTGACCGAGTACCCCTACGACGGCTCTTGGGGCTACCAGGTGATGGGCTATTTCGCCCCCACCTCCCGCTATGGGGAGCCACAGGACTTTATGCGCTTTGTGGACAGGTGCCACCAGGCCGGCATCGGCGTCATCATGGACTGGGTGCCCGCCCACTTCCCCCGGGACGCCGCGGGCCTGGCCTCCTTTGACGGCACCCCCTGCTACGAGTACGAGGACCCCCGCAAGGGCGAGCACAAGGAGTGGGGCACCCTGGTCTTTGACTACGGCAAGCCCGAGGTGCAAAGCTTCCTCATGTCCAGCGCGGTGTACTGGCTGAAGGAGTACCACATCGACGGCCTGCGGGTGGACGCCGTGGCCTCCATGCTCTACCTGGACTACAACCGCCGGGACGGGGAGTGGATTCCCAACAAGGACGGCGGCAAGGAAAACCTGGAAGCCGTGGCCTTCCTCCAGGCGCTCAACGAGGCGGCCTTTGCCGAGGCGCCCCACTGCATGATGATTGCGGAGGAGTCCACCTCTTGGCCCCTGGTGAGCCGGCCCACCTACATGGGCGGCCTGGGCTTTAACTACAAGTGGAATATGGGCTGGATGAACGACATGCTCCGCTACATGTCCATGGACCCGCTGTTCCGCAGCGGCAACCACGACGCCCTGACCTTCTCCTTCTTCTACGCTTTCTCCGAGAACTTCATCCTGCCCATCTCCCACGACGAGGTGGTCTACGGGAAGGGGTCCCTCATCAATAAGATGCCCGGCGACGACAAGATGAAGGCCGACCAGATGCGGGCTTTCGTCAGCTATATGATGGCCCATCCGGGCAAGAAGCTCCAATTTATGGGCACGGAGTTTGCCCAGAAGAACGAGTGGAACTTTGAAAAGGAGCTGGAGTGGGGCCTGCTCCAGTACCCCGAGCACCAGCAGGCCCAGGCCTTCTTCAAGGCGGTGAACCACTTTTACCTCTCCCGCCCCGAGCTGTGGGAGGTTGACTTCTCCTGGGAGGGCTTTGAGTGGATTTCCAACGACGACTACCAGCAAAGCGTCATCGCCTTCCGCCGCAAGGCCAAGGACGGCCGGGAGCTGGTGGCGGTGTGCAACTTTGTGCCCGTCCAGCGGGAGAACTACTGCATCGGCGTGCCCATCCGGGGCACCTGGGCCGAGGTGTTCACCTCGGACGCCAAGGAGTTCGGCGGCGGCGGCGTGACCAACGGCAGCGCCATCAAGACCCAGGATGTGCCCATGCACGGCTGCGAGCAAAGCGTCTCGCTGACCTTGCCGGGCTGCTCGGTGTTCTTCCTGGAGTGCGTGAAAAAGACCCCCAAGCGGGTCCGGCGCGCGCCCGCCAAAAAGACGGCATCCAAAACCGCGGCCAAGGCGAAACCCGCCGCGGAAGCCAAGCCCAAGGCAGAGAAAAAGCCTGCCCGGGGCGGCAAGAAAAAGACCGGGGCGAAAGCCCCCTGACACTGGGGTAAAGAAGCGGCCCGCCTTCCCGGCGGGGCATCCCCAGGGATGGGCCGCTTTTTCACACATAAACATTGAAAGATTAGGAGGACGCTAAAATGTTACCCAAACAAGAGGTTGTGGCCATGCTGCTTGCCGGCGGCCAGGGCAGCCGTCTGGGCGTGTTGACGAGGAACCTCGCCAAGCCCGCGGTGCCTTTCGGTGGGAAATACCGCATCATCGATTTTCCCCTTTCCAACTGCGTAAACTCCGGCATCGAGACGGTGGGTGTGCTCACCCAGTACCAGCCCCTGGAGCTGAATGACTACATCGGCAACGGGCAGCCCTGGGACCTGGACAGCAACAACGCCGGTGTCCACGTGCTGCCCCCTTACCAGAAGCAGAAAAAGACCGACTGGTACAAGGGCACGGCCAATGCCATTTATCAGAATATCCCCTTTATCGAGCGCTATAACCCCGATTACGTGGTGGTGCTCTCCGGCGACCACATCTACAAGATGGATTACTCCAAGATGCTGGCCTACCACAAGGAGAAGGGCGCTGCCTGCACCATCGCCGTGTACGAGGTGCCCATGGCAGAGGCCTCCCGCTTTGGCATTTTGAACACCAACGAGGACGGCTCTATCTACGAGTTCGACGAGAAGCCCAAGAAGCCCAAGAGCAATAAAGCCTCCATGGGCATCTACGTCTTCACCTGGGAAAAGCTGCGCAAGTACCTGGAGCAGGACGAGGAAGACCCCAAGAGCCAGAACGACTTTGGCAAGAACGTGCTGCCCGCCATGCTGAATGCCGGCGAGGCCATGTACGCCTACCGGTTTGAGGGCTACTGGAAGGACGTGGGCACCATCGACAGCCTGTGGGAATCCAACATGGATTTGCTGGACCCCAACGTGCCCCTGGAGCTCAACGACCCCGAGTGGCGCATCTACTCCCGCAACCCGGTTATGCCCCCCCACTATGTGGCCAAGGGCGCTACCATCCAGAACTCCCTGGCGGCAGAGGGCTGCAATGTTTACGGCACAGTGGATTTCTCCGTGCTGTTCGCGGGCGTGTACGTAGCCCCCGGTGCCACGGTGCGGGATTCCATCATCATGCCCGGCGCCCGCATTGAGGAGGGCGCCACGGTGCAGTACGCCATTGTGGCGGAGGATTCCGTGGTGGGCGCCAACTCCGTTGTGGGCCAGCGCCCCGAGGATGTGGAAAACAAAGAAGACTGGGGCGTGGCCGTCATTGGCCCGGGCTGCAAGCTGGCCCCCGGCACTGTGGTGCCCCCCAAGGCTATGATCGACGCTGAGGAGGTGGAGAAGTAATGCGCGGCAACGACGTTATCGGCATTTTGTTTGCCTATGTACATGAAGAGCGGGTGCGTGAACTGACCCAGAACCGGGTGATGGCTTCCGTGCCCTATGGCGGGCGCTACCGCCTGGTGGACTTCCCCTTGTCCAACATGGTGAATTCCGGTATCAACAAGGTGGGCGTTATCACCGAGCAGAACTACCAATCTTTGATGGACCATCTGGGCTCCGGCAAGGCCTGGGACCTCTCCCGCAAGCGGGAAGGCCTGTACCTGCTGCCTCCCTTTGGCGCGGAGACCATGCGCACCGAGGGCAAAATCAGCTCTTTGGCCTCCATCATGCGGTTTTTGAAGAATTCCCACGAGGAGTACGTGCTCCTCTCTGACTGCGACACCGTGGCCAACATCGATTACAAAGAGGTGTTCGCTCTGCACACCGCCAAAGAGGCGGACATCACCATCATCTACCGCCACGGCACCTCTCCCGATACGGACAAGAACGTGGTCTACACCGTGGACCCCGAGGGCTTTATCCGGGATATGGTGGTCAAGCGCGGCAGCGACACCGACTGCAACTTTGGCATGGGCATGTGCCTCATCGGCCGCAAGCGGCTGATGGCCATGATTGAAGAGTGCATGGGCCGCAACCTCTACGACTTTGACCGGGATCTGCTCCAGCGCAACCTGCCCGAGCTGCGGGTGGTGGGCTACGAGTTTACCGGCGCGGCTTACTGCATCTCCTCCTTGGGCAGCTACTTCAAGGCCAACATGGCTTTGATGGAGCCCAAGGTGCGCACCCAGCTGTTCGAGCCCAGCCGGCCTGTTTACACCAAGGTCCGCGACGACATGCCCACCCGCTACGGCCTGGGCTCTGTGGTGTCCAACTCCATTGTGGCCGATGGCTGCCTGATTGAGGGCGAGGTGGAGAACTGCGTGCTCTTTAGAGGCGTGCAGGTGCACAAGGGCGCCAAGCTGCGCAACTGCGTGATTATGCAGGATTCCATCATCGGCGAGAACAGCCGTTTGGACTTTGTGGTGGCCGATAAGGACACCGTGTTCGACCCCAACCGCACGCTGATGGGCTACCAGACCTATCCCGTGTTTGTGGCCAAGGGCAGCAAGGTGTAACAAAGCGCCCGGCCCGCCTCCGGCCCCGCCTGGCTCACTGCGGGGCGGCCCCGGCAGCACGGGGAACGGGGGGAGGACCCTGTGAGCGGAAAGACATTGAGGTACCAGTATGAAAGTTCTGTTTTGCGCCAGCGAGGCGCTGCCCTTCTCCGCCACCGGCGGGTTGGCAGACGTAGCCGGCTCTTTGCCCCAGGCGCTGCGGGCCCGGCTGATTGGCTGCCGGGTGGTGGTGCCCCTGTACGACGGCATCCCCCAAGAGCTGCGGGACCAGATGCACTTTGTCACCAGCATCAGCGTGCCGGTGGCATGGCGGCGGCAGTATTGCGGCATCTTTGAGGCCAAGGTGAACAACGTCATCTACTACCTCATCGATAACCAGTACTACTTCAAGCGCAGCGGCATTTACGGCCATTTTGACGACGCCGAGCGCTTTGCCTTCTTCTCCCGGGCCATTTTGGAGATGCTGCCCTATATCGACTTTAAGCCCGATATCATCCACGCCAACGACTGGCAGACCGCCTTGGTGCCCGTGTACTACCGGCTGTTCTACGCCAACAACGAGTGGTACTCTGGTATAAAGACGCTGTTTACCATCCACAACATCCAGTACCAGGGCCAGTATGGCAAGGAAATCCTGGAGGACGTGTTCGGCATCCCCAACTACGAGAGCTCTTTGCTGGAGTTCAACCGGGACGTGAACCTGATGAAGGGCGCCATTGAGTGTGCCAACTGGGTTTCCACCGTCAGCCCCACCTACGCCCAGGAGATTTTAGACCCCTGGTTTGCCCACAAGCTGGACCCCATCCTGCGGGAGCGCAGCTGGAAGCTCTCCGGCATTTTAAACGGCATTGACACCGAGAACTACAACCCCGCCACCGACCCCAACATCTATGCCCACTACGCCCGGGAGGACAGGGCCAATAAAGCCGTGAACAAGCAGAAGCTGCAAGAGCGGCTTTGCATTGAGCAGAACCCCGACCTGCCCCTTGTGGGCATGGTCACCCGGCTGGTGTCCCACAAGGGCCTGGACCTGGTGAAGGAGGGCGTGGACAACGTGATGGAGTACTCCAACGCCCAGTTTGTGGTGTTGGGCAGCGGCGACCTGGAGTATGAGAACTACTTCAAGTGGATGCAGGAGAAGTACCCCGGCCGGTTCGTCATGTGCCTGGGCTTTGTGCCGGAGCTCTCCCGGAAGATTTACGCCGGCGCGGACATCTTCCTCATGCCCAGCAAGAGCGAGCCCTGCGGCCTGTCCCAGATGATTGCCCTGCGCTACGGCACCATTCCCGTGGTGCGGGAGACCGGCGGCCTGAAGGATTCCATCACCGACAGCGGCGATGGCAAGGGCAACGGCTTCACCTTCAAGACCTACAACACCGGCGACATGCTCCACTCCCTGCACCGGGCCATCTATGCCTACAACTCCGATAAGGAGGGCTGGGGCGTGCTGGTAGACAGGGCCATGGGCTGCGACAACAGCTGGGGCCGGTCCGCCAACGAGTACATCCGCCTGTACAAACAGATTTTAAAGGGTTAATATTTGCGTGTCCCTCCAAAGAGGGCTGCTGCTTTAGGCAGTGGCTCTCTTTCTTTTTGACAAAAAAGCTCCCACCCAAAACAGGTGGGAGTGTTTCTTTCTGTATTGGCACGGCGGGCTTTGCTGGCTCACCCCTGCCGCAGCACCTTCTCCAAGGGCTTGCCCTTGGCCAGCTCGTCTACCAGCTTGTCCAGGTACCGGATTTCCCGCAGCAGCGGGTCCTGGATGGCCTCCACCTTCACCCCGCACACCGAGCCTGTGATAAGGCCCCGATTGGGATGGGGCGCTGGTGCCTGGCGGAAGAAATCCCCGTAGGCGATGTCACTTTCCAGCAAGGCGGCCAGCTGCTCCTGGCTGTACCCGGTGAGCCAGCAGGCGGCCGCGTCCACCTCTCCCCGGGAACGGCCCTTTTTCTCCGCCTTGGCCACCAGCAGTGGGTAGACCTTTTGCAGCTTCATCTGAAAGACTTTTTCGTTGGACATGGTTTCCTCCTTACCGGGGCTGGGCGTACTCCAGGCAAACCGTGTAGATGGCGTTGTAGGCCGCACTGGAGATGCCGCCCCGACGGTACTCTTGATAGGCCTCCCGGCACAGCTGGGAAAGCTCTGGGGAGTCCCCAAAAGCCCGGCCCAGCTCCCTGGCCCGACGCAGATAGGCCTGTTCTTTGGCTTGCTGTGTCCCTTCCATAGCGCCGCCCCCTTTGAGAGAATCATATCACGATCCCTTGGTTGGCGCAATGGGGGGATGCGAAAGTATAGGCGCGGCATTCTCTTGGCTATCAAAGGCGCTGGTTTTATTTCCAACAAGCTGCTGAATTCCAATATGACCTTGGACTTTGCCTATACTCTCTATCTGATTTTGGCAAGCACACCGGAAATCCCCAAAGACCAAATAAAACGGTTTGTTCAGAAATGGTTTGTGCTTTCTACACTGACGTCTCGCTACACGGCTTCCCCAGAATCTCAAATGCATCGGGATATGCAGAGCATTGAAGAAAAGGGATTTCTCAATTTCTTCGCAGAAATAGAAGCCTCTGCGCTTTCAGAGAGTTTTTGGCGAGTGACATTGCCTCAGAATCTGGAAACCTCCTCTGTGAATAGCCCTGGGTTCCGGGTGTTTTTGGCTGCCCAGGTGTACTGTCACAGTGATTCTTTGTTCATGAATGGAATGGAAGTGAGGGCTCTCTTATTGATTGCTGGAGATATTCATCACATCTTCCCACGGGCTTATTTGAAGAAGCAGGGGATCGATAATCGAGCCAGGTACAACCAGGTCGCATATTATATCTACCTGGACACGCAGGTGAATAAGGCGATTGGGGATCAGGCTCCTTGTGAGTACTTTGGAAAAGTGATTCAGCAGTGCGAAACAAAAGCTCCTGTTTTAGGAAATATCGTGGATATGGAGCTATTGAAAAGAAATTTGGACGAAAACTGTATTCCTCAAGCAATTCATCAAATGGACTTTACAAATTGTGAGGAGTTTCTTTCTCAGCGCAGATATTTGATGGCTGCCAAAATTAAAGAATATTATGGTAACTTATAACATAAAAAAACCGCACCCAGACCATTCTGCGTGCGGTTTTCTGGCGGAGATGAAGAGATTTGAACTCTTGCGCCGGTTTGAGCCGACCTACCGCATTTCGAGTGTGTCCGGAATTTCCGAACCTGGTGGAATTTGACGGAAGATGAGAGAAGCTATAGGAACCCCAAAAAGCCAGAGTTTCCGCGGGTTTTGAGAAGACAGAAAAGAAAAAAGAGAGGAGATTCCTAGGTCGGGAAGTCCCCGCGGGGAGGGGAAAGTTCTAACGGATTTCTAAGAAACGCCCCGTAGAAAACCCGTAGAAATCCGGAAAAAAGCGCCCCCAAAATCCACACGCTGGCAGTGCGGATTTGGGGGGTGTTTTGGCGGGACAGTCTCCTTGTGCGGCGGGGAGGTCGGAGCTATTGGCAGGAATCTTTCTGTTCTGGGTGATGCGTAGATGTATGGTCCGCCCCCGTGGCTGTGGATGCTGAGGGCCGTGGGGCCGGTCCATCAAGGCTGACAAGCAATCCCCCCTCACAGTGTGAGAGGGGATTTGCGTCACAGCAGCTCTTTTGTTTTTCTGGCGAGATAAAGCGGGATGTTCGTAATCTCGCCATCCTTGCGATACCCCCGCTTGGAAAAGCGAAGTGCGTGTTCAGGATGACGGTTTGCAATGTACCGTTTAAAAGATGGCGCGGACTTGTCTTCGCCGCCCTTTGCTTCCACGGGGATGATTTCCGTACCGTTTTGCAGCAGAAAGTCAATTTCTCCGGTTTTGTCCGAGTAATAGCGAGGTTCTACCTCAAACTGCCCGCGAAGCTGCTGCAAGACATAGTTCTCGGTCAGCGGCCCTTTGAACTGATAGTCCGCTTTCAGCAGGATGGCGCTGTTGTCGATACCCGCCATGTGCTTGAGCAGCCCTGTATCAAACAGGAACAACTTGAATTGATCGAGCTTGTCAAAGGCGGAAAGGGGATGTTCCATCTTGGAGACATTGTAGATGCGGTTGAGCATACCGGCTGAGACAAGCCATTCGATGGCTTCTTCAAAGTCCCGCGCCCGGCCGCCCTGCCGGACAGCGCCGTAGATAAATTTTTCATTGGATTTGGCGAGCTGGGAGACAATGCTGCGGAACACCATCAGGATGCGCCCGCTGTTCACCTTCCCGTTATGCTTGG
>ERZ1643250.1530-NODE-1530-length-19360-cov-4.919140_pt1 | contig 19360 bp, 16 predicted proteins | sample MGYA00579262_ERZ1643250 | MGnify/ENA primary metagenome ERZ1643250 (study PRJEB29033, sample SAMEA4952265) | chicken gut metagenome | biome: Broiler Chicken; feature: Gastrointestinal Tract; material: Caecum | place: Ireland | collected 2018 | study: Broiler... | reverse complement strand
GACAGTATTTTTGATATCTTCTTTTGCTTTCTTTATATTCATGGGTATCAATCCTTTAAATTAATTTTTTACAAATGTATCATATTCCCAGCTCATCCTCATCCAGATGGATGCGCATGGCCCAGGGCGGAACCTCCGGGATGTCGCCGCCAAATGCGTTCTGCTGCGGGGAATTTCCCGCTGCTCCGCCGGACGCCGAAACATTTCCTCCGTGTCCGGGCGTATCGACAAAGACGAACGCCGTCTCGTAAGGCGGCCGTTTTGCCGGATAAATACCTTTTCCGTCGGTGAAATAAAGCAGCCCCCGCAGGTTGTGGAAGGCACCTTCATCCAGCAAGCGGTCCACGTAGGCAAAGGCGGGGCGGAAGTCGGTGCCGCCGCCTCCAATCAGGGAAAAGTTCTGCAGAAGCCGGTTGATATCCTCCTCGGATTCAATGACGGCGTCAGCGTGAACCTGGTTGTCACATTGGATAATGCGAATGTGACTTTTCCGGAAAAAGCTGTCCCGCTGGCGGATGATCTGAAAGGTTTCTTCCAGAAAACGTTTGACCAGGGGGCCGTTGGTGGAGTAGCTGGTGTCGATGACGATGACGAACTCGGAGATTTTCATGATTTCCCGGCTCTCCAGCGGCTCGATAAGAGGCATGTTTTTATAGAGCCGGAGCCCGTAGGTATAATAATTCAGATCAAATTCATCATAGTCGCATTGGAGTTCCTCTTTTAACACGGTGAATTTGCGGAGAAACTCCCGGTAGGAGCGCCGGGAGCGCCCCTGAGCAATCTGCGTCTGCACCGAGGAAACGGCGTCGCCGTCCTGCTTGCCACGAAGCTCCATTTCTTTGGAGACGCGCCGGCCGATCTTCTCCCAGTTTTCGCCGGCCTGGGCGGAAGAAGGCGATTTGCCAGGTTCCTTTGGCCAGAATCGGTGATCGTCGGTGTAGAACTCAAACTGAAGAGCTGCCTGCTCCTCGTAGTCAGTCACCGAAAGCAGATCGTGGTAGATGGCAGCGGCGGTCACCGGTATATTTTCTTCTTTTAAGTGTGCATAGTAATTCATCCGGCGCAGGGACAGTGTCCGCTTGGTGGATTTCTTGTCAAATGAATCGATCATCCACTCCACCGCAATGTCGCAGGCCAGATTCCAGAGCACCGGTTCCCGGTTGCCCCGCATCCACAGGTGCCGGAAAATGCAGTGCAGAACGCTGTGGAGATAGGCCCGGTCTAAGAAAAGCGGGTTATTGCGGAAGACCCGCAGAATCTGCTCACGGGAGAAAAAAAGGTAAGTGCCGTCCGTGGCCAGAGTATGAATTTGTTCGTTGGCAGAGAAAGTGAGGGCGGAAAGCGCCATGTCCAGATACCGGAAATCCAGATAGAGTTCGCTGCGGATCACATCCAGAATCTGCATACACATTTCACTTTCCCACTCGGTCTGCGTTTGTCTGTGTGCCATGATTTTCTCTTTTCTAAGTAAATGTATCTGTTTTCTGAAATATCATCGGGAAGCCGCCGCATTTAAAAGTCATCAAAAGAAAAGCTTTTCCTGGCAAAGCTGCCGTTTTGGTGCTTTTCTTCCATAAGCCGGGCGCTTCCCTCGCCCCAGTCGGCCGCCACGCAGGCGGAGATGGCCTGACTGTAATCCTCGCCGGTAAAATACCGGCAGAGAAAGAGAAGCAGCTGCAGGTCTTTGTCCCGCACAGCCATGGAAACAGCTGTGTGCAGGCGGGCCTTCAGGGCGTCTTCATACAGGGCGCGCGCTTTTTCTTTCAGACCGTTCGGCCAGCGCAGCCTTGTGAAAGTAATCTGACAGAGTGACTCATCAGATTCCAGCTTCAGGGCGTTCTCGAAGCACTGATCGTACTTTTCGTAATTAACCCGGCCGTTCTCAAAACATTTCCTCATGCGGAAGCCCTCACCGTGAATGCTCCGGCTGAAAAGATGAGCCGGTGATATTTCATCCAGCCACTCGTAGTATTCCGGAAAAAAGAGCGCGGCTAAGATAGAGTCTTCTCCTTCCGGCGTAAACAGCACCAGCAGGTTCTCTTCGAACCGTTCCAGCAGCAGTGACAGCCCTGTGGATTCCGTGTCCTGACCACGAAGAATCAGCTGGCTTAGGCTGGTGCAGTTCATAAATTCATCGCTGCCGATGGAGCGGATGCCCGGCCCCACAGAGAGTGTGTGAAGCTTCCGGCAGTTATAAAACGCTGCGTTGTGAAGCGTTGTGACGGAAGCCGGGAGCCGGATAGCCTCCACCAAAGAGCCGCTGAGGCAGGAGAGATGGCCATAAGCGGCACTCCCGGTCGGCGCGTCAGCTTCGTATAAGGCAGGATGTTCTGCATTTGGCTGTGTCGCGTTCTGACCAAACGGATTCCCCAGCTGCTCTCCTGTATAAAAATGAAAATACTGTTCCGGCAGATGCGGCTCGGAACGGGAGAAGCAGTAGGCGCCGATCTCTGTCACCGGCCTGCCCTCTATGGTTTCCGGCAGGGCAACGACTGGATGTTCTCCGTATACCCGCAGGATGCGGGCGCCGTCGCCGGCAGGCTCCCATAGGATATCAAGTTTTTGGTATGTGAATTCTTCGGTTGTATTTATCATGATTTTTTTGTGTGTCTATGTTGTTCGTTTTTTAGCAGCATACGATGTATTTCATATTGCACGCGGCCAGCTGCATGCATCCGGCGGCATTACATTTTCTGCGCTGTACTTGTATTGTTACCGCCCTATAGCATACCACGGAAGAATTTTTTCTACAATAAAAGGGACAAAAAAATTTTTCTGTGATACACTAAGAACACCTGTTGAGGTGATGAAACAAGAAAATCAGTTTGCGGGCGCGTTCACTCTTCGTGTTTAGCCGGATGATAAATGCGCCGGCACGCTAAGAGATATACAGGAGGATAATGACATGAACAAATTAGGTTTTATCGGCATGGGCAATATGGCAAAGGCCATTGCGGCAGGAATTATCAAGAACGGAAAGATCAGCGGGGCGGACATCTATGCTTACGCGCCGCATCAGGATAAACTCAGAAAAAATGCGGAGGCCATCGGATTTACCGCCTGCGGGAGCATGGAAGAGCTTCTGGGGGCAGCGGATACGGTTGTAATGGCGTGCAAGCCGTATCAGATTGAGGCAGTGCTGGAAGAAAACAGAGGCGCTCTTGCCGGAAAAGCGCTGATCTCCATTGCGGCGGGGTGGGATTACGCCAGATATGAACCGCTGGTGGACGAGCGCACACGAGTACAGTTTATCATGCCAAACACACCGGCTATGGTGGGAGAGGGTGTTATGCTCTTTGAGGAGACAAATTCGCTGGAAGCGGAAGAGAGACAGGAACTGATGGATATGTTTTCTGCGCTGGGACTGGTGGAGGAGATACCGACACATCTGATGGGAATCGCGGGCACGCTCACCGGATGTGGTCCGGCGTTTATTGATCTTGTCATCGAGGCGCTGGGAGACGCCGGCGTCAAATACGGCGTGCCGAGAGCGCAGGCGTACGCGCTGGTATCGCAGATGATTCTTGGCAGCGCGAAGCTGCAGCTGGAGACCGGAGAGCATCCTGGCGTCTTAAAAGACAATGTCTGCTCCCCGGCAGGAACGACCATCCGCGGCGTAGCCGCTCTGGAGCGGGCCGGATTGCGCGCCGCCTTCCTGGATGCAGTGGACGGGATCATGGAATAAGATTGTAATAGACGGCCTGTGCTGAACCTGCGATGAAAAGGAGACGGGGCAGTGAGGCGAAGAATCAATAAAAAGGAAAGGAAAAGGACATTATGAAGTATGGTAAGTTTCTGCCAGAAAAAGGTACCATAGGCTTTGTGGCTCCATCTTTCGGCTGTAATATTGAACCGTATAAGACGGCTTTCGACCATTCTGCGGAGATCTGGGTACAAAAGGGTTATAATCTGAATTGCGGACCGAATGTATATGAGGGTTCCGGTATCGGTATCAGCAATACGCCGGAAAAATGTGCGGAAGAATTTAACAAGTGGTATGTTTCAAAAGAAAATGACGTACTCATTTCCTGCGGCGGCGGAGAGCTCATGTGCGGCATCCTTGATTATGTGGATTTTGACAGCATCCGCCAGGCGGAGCCCAAATGGTTCATGGGATATTCCGACAACACGAACCTTACATTTCTTCTGACTACCCTCTGCGACACGGCGGCTGTATACGGCCCATGTGCAGCGGCATTCGGCATGGAACCGTGGCATGAGAGCCTGAACGACGCTTACCGGCTGCTCACCGGACAGAGCCGGGAGGTACACGGATACGCTCAATGGGAGAAGGAGAGTCTCAAGACGGAGGAAAATCCGCTGGAACCTTATAATCTGACCGAAGAGAAGATTCTCCGGCGTTTTCCGGACGCGGACTGTCAGATGGAAGGACGTCTGCTGGGCGGCTGTCTCGATTGTCTGGTTACTCTCTGTGGAACCAGCTTTGATAAAGTCGATGCATTTAATGAGAAATATAAAGAAGACGGTATCATCTGGTTCATGGAGTCCTGCGACTTAAATGTCATGAGTATCCGCCGGGCACTGTGGCAGCTGGAGCACGCAGGATGGTTTAAATACACGAAAGGATTCCTGATCGGACGTCCGCTCTGCTTCGGCGAGGAGCTGATGGGAATGGATCAGTACCGGGCAGTGACGGAAGTTTTGGCTCATTATAATGTGCCGATCATCATGGACGTGGATCTGGGGCATCTGGCGCCGATGATGCCGCTGGTCTGCGGAAGTGTCGGCCACGTGAAGGTGGAAGGAAATGACATTTCCATCAAAATGGAGTACCGGTAGTTAGACGTCTGCATGTAAATGTTCCGCATGCTGTGGAGAGCGTCCGATGATGACAGTGCAGCAGGAACCGGTGAATCTGTGAAATACAAATATATTTATAAATAGGAGAAAACAATCATGAAACTGATATCCTGGAATGTAAACGGGCTGCGTGCCTGTATGAAAAAAGGATTTGAAGAATATTTTAAGGAAGCGGACGCAGATATTTTCTGCGTGCAGGAGACGAAACTGCAGGAGGGGCAGATAGATTTTCAGCCGGAAGGTTACGAATGTTACTGGAATTACGCGGAGAAAAAAGGGTATTCCGGCACCGCCGTGTTCACAAAGAAAAAGCCTCTGGAAGTGGTTTACGGCATTGGTATTGACGAGCATGACCATGAGGGCAGAGTTATCACGCTGGAATATGAAGACTTTTATTTTGTGACCGTGTACACTCCGAATTCTCAGTCGGAGTTGGCAAGGCTTCCTTACCGGATGCAGTGGGAGGACGCCTTCCGGGATTATCTGAAAGAGCTGGACGCTCATAAACCGGTGATCATGACGGGGGACTTGAACGTTGCCCATCAGGAAATCGACCTGAAGAACCCGAAGACCAACAAAAAGAACGCCGGATTTACCCAGGAAGAACGGGATAAATTTACCGAGCTTCTGGACGCCGGCTTCGTGGACAGCTTCCGCTACTTCTATCCGGACAAGACGGGAGCTTATTCCTGGTGGTCATATCGCTTTAAGGCCCGGGAAAAAGACGCCGGATGGCGGATTGACTACTTTGTGGTATCGGACCGGATCAAAGAGCAGATGAAAGACGCTCTCATCTACAAAGAAGTCATGGGTTCTGATCACTGTCCGGTGGGACTTGAGATAGAGTTTTAAGAGGTATACCTGAAAATTCAGCTAAGAACAAAGAGTTCTGCTCGGCAGAACTCTCGCGCCGAGCGCGGTCGCTTTAGCGACAAAGTTCGTTTGCGCGCGAGTGCGCATCCCGCCCGGAGGGCTTTTATATTATAGGAATTCCAGCGGAATTTCCTATAATATAAAAAAGAATCGCCTTGTCTTTTCAGAGACAGGACGATTCTTTTTTTGAGCTTTGGGCTCTTATTTTGAATATTTTATAATCAGATCCGTAATGATCGCAATGGAATCATTGAGCTTACTCTCCTGGAGAGCCTGTCTGTATTCTTCGCGTTCATCGTAGACATACTGTACCGCTCTTAAGAGACTGTCGTCAGTCATGTCCTCCTCCTGCAGAACATAGCTGTAACCGGATTTCTCAAAGGAGGCGGCGTTTAAAATCTGATCGCCCCGGCTCTGGGATGCCGGAAGAGGAATCAGGATATTCGGTATTTTGAGAGCCAGCAGTTCGCAGATGGCATTGGCGCCTGCCCGCGAGATGATCAGATCGGTGATGGCAAACAGGTGCGGCAGTTCTTTTTTGGCGTATTCGAATTGTTTATAGCCTTCTTTGCCTTCCAGGGAAGCGTCATAATTGCCCTTGCCGCAAAGATGAATCACGCAAAACTGTTCCAGCAGAGCGTCCAGGTTGGCTCTCAGCGCCTTATTGATAGCAGCGGCGCCCTGACTTCCGCCCATGGCCATGAGAACAGGTTTGTCGCCCTTGAAGCCGCAGAGCTTCAGACCTTCTTCCCGGCTGCCGTCAAATAATTCTTTGCGGATTGGGGAGCCGCTTAAAACGGCCTTATCCTCCGGGAGATGTTTAAGGGTCTCCGGAAAATTACAACAGACCTTTGTGGCGGACGGGATGCACAGCTTGTTGGCAAGGCCCGGCGTCAGGTCAGATTCGTGAATGATAACAGGTACGTGCCGTCTTTTGGCTGCCAGCACCACCGGAACGGCAACAAAACCGCCTTTGGAAAAAATAATATTTGGTTTCAGCTTTTTAATGAGGCGGGAGGCCTCCGCGTATCCTTTCAGTACCCGGAACGGGTCTGAGAAATTCTTAATGTCAAAATACCGGCGGAGCTTTCCGGAAGAGATTCCGTGATAAGGGATTCCCATATCCTCAATTAATCTCCGTTCAATTCCGTTATAAGAGCCAACATACTGAATATCGTAGCCGGCTTCTTTCAGTCCGGGAATTAAAGCCATATTAGGTGTGACGTGTCCGGCAGTTCCTCCGCCGGTTAAAAGAATACGTTTCATACAACATGCCTCCTGAAATATTATTGAACCTGCTGTTTATATGCTGTCAGGGCGAGAGCAAGCTGGTCCGGGCAGGATGTTCCTCTTCCGCCGCAGTCGATGCCCTTTAAAGTATTTATGACCTCGTCTATATTTCTTCCTTTTACAAGGGCGCTGATTCCGGTGGTATTGCCCATGCAGCCGCCGACAAAATGAACTTCTTTGATAATATCATTGTCAACGTCAAATTGTATTTCTCTGGAACAGGTTCCCCTGGTCTTGTAGCTGTACATAGTTTATTCCTCTTTTCTGTGAAATATATAGTGAAAACAGTATAGCACTTTTTTTTGCAAAATCACAGAGTGAAATTTTATATGGTGTACACAAAATGAAAAAATATGTTATACTAAATAAAATGTACAAATGGAGGATAGACAGATATGGTTTGTATTGGCGTGATAGGAGCGATGGAAGAAGAGGTTTCCTCCCTGATTCAGCAGATGGAGGACGCTGAAGCAAAGACTATGGCAGGTATGACATTTTATCACGGAACACTCTGGAAACAGCAGGCTGTTGTGGTAAAAAGCGGAATAGGAAAGGTTAACATGGCAATCTGTACACAGATTCTTGTCAATGTCTACGAGGTGGATATGGTCATCAACACAGGCGTTGCAGGAGGATTGTACAAAGATATCAACGTGGGTGATATTGTTATTTCCAGCGATGCTCTGCAGCATGATTTTGATGTGACGGCCCTTGGGTATGAACGGGGAACAATTCCGGATATGGAGACATCTGTTTTTCAGGCGGATACAGAGATGGTAGAGATGGCAAGAGAGGCCTGCGAGATCGTAAACCCGGAGATTCAGTGTTTTGTAGGAAGAGTGGTTTCCGGCGATCAGTTCATTTCTGATAACAAGACGAAGAAGGATCTGATCGACACCTTCGGCGGCTACTGTGCGGAGATGGAAGGCGCGGCCATGGCTCAGGTGGCGTCTCTCAATAAGGTGCCTTTTGTAATCATCCGTGCCATTTCCGATAAAGCGGATGACAGCGCGCAGGTGTCCTATCAGACATTTGAGGAGCAGGCTATTGTTCATACAGTGAAGCTGCTGGCAGCCATGTTCCTGAAAATGAGCAAATAAAAGTAGATTATGATAAATCCCTTCTCTTTTTGCAGGAGAAGGGATTTTTTTTACGAACGAATCCCCCTTTTCAAACGAAATTCCATTGCTTATAATTGGGACAAATCCAGCCAGACAATTTATGAAAAAAAGTTTCAGGAGGCGGCAGCGCGGCAGGAAAATCCTGGCGGAAGGTTCCTGCTGCAAAAAGGGAGGGGCGTAAGACCGGTGGCGCCTGTCCGGCCGCGAAAGAAGAACGGGGTCTTCGGCGGATTTGCAGCAAATGGTTTGTTTCGATTTGAACAGGAGGGAAGATAATGTTCGAATACATAATAAATAGTACGATTTTTATGAAAACAATCGTGGCGTGCTGTTTCCTCGGCGTGATCAGCTGGTTTATTCTGGAAATATCCTACAGGAGCATGATAAAGTCCACAGCGCAGATAGGAAAGACAAAGAAAAAATGGCTGGTTTCCCTGAAAAAAAGATATGAAGATTATCATGAGATGAATGTAAAGGTTAATAACGTAGCTACTTTTGTTGACCGATTATTCCAGAGAAAAAAGATACTGGGATTGACCTGTTCTTTCTGGCTGACGCTGGAGAGACTTTCCATAGCCGGCTGCGCCATAGCAGGGGCAGCCGGCGCTCTGGCAGCCTCCCAGCAGGGAGCGGTTCTGTCTGATGTGATGATATGTTATCTCACCGGCATAACCGCAGCTTGCGCCCTGTTGTTTCTCGATACATTTCTCAGGGCGAATGAAAAGAAGCATATGGTTATTGTAAACATGAATGATTATCTGGAAAATGTACTGGAGAATACCATAAGCGGCAGGGAGGCCGTGGAAGATTCGGCCAGCCAGAAAGCCCGCAACCGGCGGCTGCTCCGGTACGCCGAGGAGAACAGGAAGAAAAAGAGGGCGGAATCTCCTGTTTCCCCGGAGGAGGAGAAGCTTCTGGAAGATGTGCTTCAGGAATTTTTTGCCTGAGACAGATTGTAAAGGGACTGGAAGGAGTATCCTTCCTTTTCAAGATTGGTCAGCACGGTATCAAGAGCCTGCGCGTTGGATTCTGATATATTGTGGATCAGCGGAATAGCCCCCGGGTGTATGTATTTGTCAAATCGTTCTATGACATAATCTGCTCCCGGCTGGTTGTTTACGTCATAATCCGGATAGGCGAGGCTCCAGAACACGGTGGTATACCCCATATTTTTTGTGATCTGCAGAGTACGTTCACTGTATTCCCCTTTTGGCGGCCGGAAGAAAGGATCCATTTCATATCCGGTCGCTTCTTTCATGTAATTGGCGTTGTCCGCAATCTCTTCCCGGATAGTGCGCTCGTCGCTTTCCGGCATACAGATGTGGTTGGAGGTGTGATTCCCTACCACATGCCCTTCTTCTTTCATTCTTTTTATCAGGTCAGGCTGATCCTCAATGAAATGCTTGCATACAAAAAAGGCGGCGGGAGCTTTGTGCTTTTTAAGAACATCAAGTATGCCCGGAGTATAACCATTCTCATAACCGCAGTCAAAAGTGAGAAAAACCGGCTTTTCTCCGTCGGTAATATCTGTTTTTGCGTACCAGGCATCATACTTCGTCAGATCAATTTCATTCTGAACTTCCGGTATTTCATGATTTTCATTGCGTTTAAACCACCAGGAGGCCATAGTGTTGGGCAGGGTGGAAGGGTCCGTATATACATCGTTGTCCTTTTCGGTAGTCAATTCAGAAGTTTTTTCGGGAGAGGAGCTTTCAGAAGCGGCTGGCGCCTGGCAGGCGGAAAAAAATATACTTGCCAAAAGAAACAAAAAGAAAAGCGGAATAGAGAAAAAATCTGTTTTTTTCATAAAACTTACAAAAACCTTTCGTAAATTTTTCATAATAAATATATTAAAATTTTGGAAGAATTATACATAATTTAATTTAGACTTTATTTTTTTAAGCAATGTTAGTATAATAGCTTTTATACTACATTACTTTACTAGAATAGGAGATAAAAGTATGGACAACAAAAATGAGTTCAAGCCTTTTATTCCTGCGGATAAGATTGTTCCGGAGTTTACCGTTACCTCCATTGTTTTAGGTCTTATCCTCGCAGTAGTATTTGGCGCAGCAAACGCTTATCTGGGTCTCAGGGTTGGTATGACAGTATCTGCATCCATTCCTGCAGCGGTTATTTCTATGGGTGTGATCCGTGTGATCATGAAAAAAGATTCCATCCTGGAAAATAATATGGTTCAGACCATTGGCTCCGCCGGAGAATCTCTGGCAGCAGGAGCGATTTTCACTCTTCCGGCTGTTTTTATGTGGGCAGCGGAAGGTAAAACCAGTGAACCGGGATTTTTCTCTATTGCAATCGTTGCTCTGTGCGGCGGCATTCTCGGCGTTCTTTTTATGATTCCACTGCGTACTGCATTAATTGTGGAAGAACATGGAACCCTTCCATATCCGGAAGGAACTGCCTGTGCGGAAGTTCTTCTGGCAGGTGAGGAAGGCGGCGAGAAGTCTAAGGTAGTTTTTGCCGGACTGGGCATCGCAGCTGTTTATAAGTTTATTGCGGACGGACTGAAATTATTCCCAAGTGAAGTTAATTTTGACATTTATGCTAAGAATTATACCTGTGGATTTGGTCTGGATGTACTTCCGGCTCTGTCCGGTGTTGGTTACATCTGTGGCCTGAAGATTTCCAGCTACATGTTTGCCGGAGGTATTCTTTCTTATCTGGTATTGATTCCTGCCATTTCATTTTTCGGCGGAGACGCTTTATCTACAGTGACAGACGCTGCAGGCAATGCGCTTCCGTTCAATGAGCTGGATCCGTCCAGCATCTGGGGAAGCTATAACCGTTATATCGGAGCGGGAGCAGTGGCAGCCGGCGGTATCATCAGCCTGATCAAGACGTTCCCTACCATGATTAGAACCTTCAGCAAGGCTATCAAGGGCTTTGGTAAGAATGTAGCGGGAGGCGAGAGAACTCAGCAGGATATTTCTCTGCGGACAGTCCTCATCGGTATTATCGTGGTAGCCATCGTGATGTGGCTGGTTCCGGTTATTCCGATCAGTCCGCTCGGAGCAGTTATTATCGTTATTTTTGGTTTCTTCTTTGCTACAGTTTCTTCCCGTATGGTTGGTATCGTGGGAAGCAGCAATAACCCGGTATCAGGTATGGCTATTGCCACACTGATCATTACTACATTTGTCTTTAAGGCGTCCGGTATGACCGGCATCCAGGGTATGGTTGGAGCAATCACTGTAGGTACAGTCATCTGTATTATCGCAGCCATTGCCGGAGATACGTCACAGGATCTGAAGTGCGGTTATATCGTAGGAGCAACTCCGAAGCTGCAGCAGATCGGTGAGATTCTCGGTACTGTTGTGGCAGCTCTTGCCATCGGCGGCGTTATGTACCTGCTTAATGCGGCATGGGGCTTTGGCTCTGAGATGATTCCTGCTCCGCAGGCTTCTCTGATGAAGATGGTAGTAGAAGGCGTTATGGGCGGAACTCTGCCATGGACCCTCATCTTCATGGGTGTATTCATTGCCATTGCAGTAGAGGTTCTTGGAATTCCGGTACTTGCTTTTTCCATCGGTCTTTATCTTCCAATCCACCTGAGCGCACCGATCTTTGTCGGCGGTCTCATCAAATGGTTCATGGAAGAGAAGAGAAAATATGACAGTGAAGAACAGAAAAACCACTGTGTGGAATCCGGCGTACTTTACTCTGCAGGTATGATTGCCGGCGAGGGTATCGTAGGTATTCTTCTGGCGGTTATTACAGTATTCAATCTGAATATTGACATGTCCGGCATTTATGGCGACAACTTCTATGCTGTAGGTAACTGGGTCGGCATCATTGCATTTGTACTGCTTCTGGGCACTCTGTTTTATTTCTGCCGCAAAAAGAAGCACTAGCAATTGACATAAAAAACGGGACGTACTATGATAAAGGGGCATTGCCGCGGGAGGCGCGGCAGTGTCCTTTTCCTTATAGAAAGGAGCACTATGAAGAAGAATAAAAGAGAGAAGGAAAATTATCTGGACAGAATCCCGAAGATTAATGACAAAAAGTGGGAGCTGGATGACGAAGGGTATGTGGAAGTGACGGTAGAAAATACCGGATTTTACAATACCATCGCTCAGAAGTTTTTCAAGAAACCAAGATTCAGTTTTATAAAACTGGATCAGTATGGAAGCTGTGTATGGCAGCAGATTGATGGAAAGAAAACCATTTATGAAATCGGGCAGATTTTAAAATCAGCGCACAAAGGGGCGGCGGATCAGCTTTATGAAAGGCTTGCTTCGTATTTTCGCATCCTGGAAAGTAACGGGTATGTTATTTTTCTGAAAGAAAAGGAAGGCTGAACGGCACATGTTCTATAGGAGAAAAAATCTATGAAAATCAGCACAATTATTTTGGGAATTATTTTTTTCGCTCTGGTGACCATGCTTATTTACGGCTGGGGAATCGTGCGGCAGAAAAAGCAGTCTGGTGATCTGATGAACATGCTGTTCAGCAAAGGGCAGAGCCGGGTGAAAAAATATTTAAAAGCACACGATGCTATCACTCTGGGACAAACGGCAAAGCTCTGTGAAGGTCTGGAAGCCAGACAGCCTTTTTCAGCAAACAAGGCGGTGGTGAGAGACGCCAGAGATTTTGCGGGACAGCTTCTTTCCTACATGGTAAAGACAGGACAAGTGGAAAAGCGGGGGGCGGAATATATTCCGGCTGCCGGAAAGAAAAAATAAAAAAACAGGAGGCTATTATGGGAGTATTATCAGCATTAGAACCTGCAAAGGTATTTCAGTTTTTTGAGGAGATCTGTTCTATTCCTCACGGTTCAAGAAATGTGAAGCAGATCAGTAATTATCTGGTGGATTTTGCAAAAGAAAGAGGTTTAAAATACCGCCAGGATGAAGAGTTTAACGTGGTAATATGGAAAGATGGCTCAAAAGGTTACGAGGACGCTGAGCCGGTAATTCTTCAGGGGCATATGGATATGGTGGCAGTAAAGACTGCCGACTGCCCGAAAGATATGGAAAAGGACGGACTGGATCTGGAAATCAATGGCGATCTGATCTCTGCCAAAGGTACTTCTCTGGGCGGCGATGATGGTATCGCTGTGGCGTATAGTCTTGCCATCCTTGATGATCCGGATATGGCGCATCCTCCGATTGAGGCTATCTTCACGGTGGATGAAGAAATCGGTATGCTGGGCGCCGCATACATGGATGTTTCTGACATCAAAGGCCGCCTGTTTTTAAATATGGATTCTGAGGATGAGGGTATCTTCACGGTAAGTTGTGCCGGCGGTGCGACTGTGACCTGTCATCTGCCGTATGAGAGAGAAAATGTGGCCATGACGGCCATGAAGATTTCCATTGACGGGTTCTCCGGCGGTCATTCCGGTGTGGAGATTGACAAAGGACGGGCCAACGCCAATGTAGTTATGGGAAGACTTCTTTATGGCGTCATGAATGATATCAGAATTATTTCTGTCAATGGCGGCGAGAAGGATAATGCCATCGCATTATCCTGTCAGGCGGAGATCGCTGTTTTGGCCGGCAAAGCAGAAGAGGTAAAAAACAAGGTTCAGGAAACATTTGCAATCGTTGCAGAAGAATATAAAGTGACAGATCCGAAAGCGGCGATATGTGTGGAGAAACAGGCAGATACAGAAAATGCCGGTGAAGAATGCGCGGCACTGACCGCAAAGGATACAGCCGCAGTGATCCAGGCTCTTCTTCATATGCCGGCAGGTATTCAGAGAATGAATCCGGAGATTGAAGGTCTCGTACAGACTTCCCTTAATCTGGGTATTCTTCGCACCAATGAATCCTCCGTGGATTTATCCTATGCAGTGAGAAGCGCCAGCGAACATGAGAAACAGTTCCTCATTGATAAGATGAATGCTTTGGCCGTTCTGCTGGGTGGTTCCACAGAGATTACCGGACCGTATCCGGGATGGGAATACCGTGCAGATTCCCGTCTCCGCGACGTACTGGTGGATACCTACCGTGAACTGTACGGAAAAGACCCGGTAGTAGAAGGAATCCATGCAGGTCTTGAGTGCGGCCTGTTTGCTTCCAAGATGGGTGATATTGACGCCGTATCCCTCGGACCGCAGATGGAAGGCATCCACACTGTCAATGAAGTGCTGAGCATTTCTTCCGTACAGCGTACCTGGGAACTGGTGACAAAGGCTCTGGCGGCACTGAAATAGGATAAAAAGGATGGCAGTTCGGCCAGAAAGGTGAGAGATATGAACTATAATATTACAGAACAGGCGCTGGCTTTCGATCGCGTCCTTCCATGGGAAGGACAGGTGCCGGCCTGCGAGATTTGTCCGGACGGCCGGGCCTTCCTGCGACTGGCGGCGCCGGAAGCACAGAAAGTATCCGTAGTGATCATGGACGAAGAATACCCGTGCACACGCCGGGAAGACGGCGTCTGGGAGATGGAACTTCCATTCAGGACAGGACACCATTACGTCCAGTTCAAGCTGGACGGCACGGAAGTCCTCACCCCGCTGCTCCCTATCAGCTATGGCTACAGCAGACCGTACAATTATGTGGAGCTGCCTGCGCCGGCGTATGCCGGAGAAAAATGTGCGGAAGCTTCCGATGAAGATTTCTGGCATATAAAGAACGTCCCTCACGGCAGCGTCCGCCGGGAATATTTTTACTCATCTGTGACAAAAGAATGGGAGAGCTGTGTTATTTACACGCCGGCTGATTATGAAAAACAGCCGGAAAAAACTTTTCCGGTGCTCTATTTACAGCACGGTCACGGCGAAAACGAAACAGGCTGGACCACTGCCGGCAAGCTCCAGTTCATCCTCGACAACCTCATAGCGGAGGGGAAAGCAGTGCCGTTTGCTGTCGTCATGTGCAACGGCATGGTGCAGACCGTCACGGAAGACGGACGCCGCATTGTTGACTTTATGCTTTTAGAGCCGCAACTCTTAAATGACGTGATTCCTTTTGTGGAGAGCAAATTCCGTATCGGCGGCAGCAAAGAGCGCCGCGCCATGGCGGGACTCTCCATGGGCTCTCTCCAGACCAGCATTATCGGCTTCACCCACCCGGAATACTTCTCTGCCCTAGGTGTGTTCAGCGGTTTCGTCACCGATATGATGCAGGGTGCTGAGCTTGACATGGTGGACCGTGGTCCGGGCGATAATGCGCATCTGCGCATCCTCGAAGACGCGCAGACATTTGCCTGTACTTTCCCGGTATTTTTCCGGGCTATCGGCGATGAAGATCCGTATAAACACTTCTTCGACGCTGACGACAGAATGCTGGAAGAATATGGCATTTCTCATATCCGCCGTATCTATAATGGCGTCCATGACTGGAATGTCTGGCGGCAGTGCATCCGGGATTTCGCGCAGATGATATTTCGGGAAGAAACGTGACTGCCCCACAGTGAGGGGATAACCAACCGGTCGGATCGGCCATCGGTATCCGGACATCCCGACGATTCAAAGCATATAGAGCTAACATAATAAAGAAATAAAAATACACAGGGCTAACACAACAAAGAAATAAAAAACACAGGAAAAACGTGTGTCAAAACAGTCTGTGATTTACCACAGAAAACAGTTTTGGCGCACGTTTTTTTATGTTAAAATAGACGCAGATACATAAGAATTATTGTGCGTTATTATGAAAAAAACAGGGAGAGAAGAAAACGTATGAAAAGAGTATGGGGATTCATTCTGACATTTATTTTGATTCTGAACACCGTAATTACGCCGGGAATCTCTGCCCGGGCGCAGAATGTTGTCGGAGCGGCTGCTGGAACAGGAGCAACTGTCGTCACCGGGACAGCTGACACAGATACGACCATTCGTACCGCCGCCATGAGCCGTGCGGATAAGATTCTGGGGCTTTGGGAATATGATGAACACGGTATCAGCGAAGCGGATGCGGAGATTTACGAATATCAGGTAAATCTGAAGTATCCAACCGCTTATCTTGTGGAGGCGGCGAAGGAACGCTTTGGCTTTACTGGCCTGATGACAGCGATAAATGTATTCAATAACGAAGAGTTTCGACTGCATCCGGAGTACTATTATGAAGCGGTGCTCCTGTCTCTTCTGTTTGAACAGGCAGGGGATTCTGCTTTTTTGGAAGGTAATCAACAGGATGTGCTGGCAGAATCCTCTCAGGCTGCCGGCAGCCTGCTGGGATTTGCTGTGGGGCAGGAAAAGAAAGCGCTGGAAGAATTAAAAAAGGAAAAACCGGATAAGTTTACAGAACAGGAATATTTGGATAGTTTGAGTGGTATCAAAAAAATAGAAGATGGGATGACAATTCTGAGTAAGATTCTGAAATATGCGCAGAACGCTTATGATGTAGTCTTGTACGCCAAGAATCTGGAAAAGATTCTGAATCTGCAGGAAGAGACTATCACATTCCTTACGGAGATGAAGAGTAGAACAAATGACATTAATATCAAGACAGCGATTGATACTGTATTAAATGTCTATAAAGCGAATCAAAGCAGGCCGGGTGATCTTATAAACATCATCATACAGATGGACAGCACTACGATGGCTTTTGAGAAGCTGGCATGGACAGCACTTGAAACAACTTGGGATGTGATTTGTGCCAGTGTTCCTATCCTTCAGGTAGTTGATCTGGCGCTTGGAATCGAGGGGTTCGTATTGGAATATGCGTTTGCATCGGATGCCATCAGTGACGCTTACGCCAAGTTAGAAGCAATCTTCCAGTTGGAAAGTATTGCCCGGGAGACCATCAAAGACATGGGAGATGAATATATCAATACCCGTGCTGACAGTTCTGATAGTGTAGAAGAGCTGGCGGAAGTTTTCAATGTGGGCTGGGACTTTTTCACGGTGTTGCTGGATGCAGACTGCCAGGCATCTCTTCTCTTTGCGAAAGCCACATTTAATGCGGGAGTTGCCGATTTTGATATCTGGGCCCTCTTTTCAGGCAGCGGCGGATATGATGAATTTGCTGGATATATAAGAAATCATCAGGGAACAATTGCACGTTGGAAGAATGCGGTCAATATGTATATGGAGGGTTTAAAGCCGGAAAACCGAAAGGTGGATGGCGCTACATTTCGGGAAGATTATGTGGAGATGGAGCCGGGAGATACCTATGTCTTAAATATGGATTTGCTGCCGGAAGATGCAGTAGATAAATATGTCAGGTACGGTGTTGTGTCTGACGACAGGACAGATGAGGATACGGGACTGGTGGCAAGTAATGGAATTGTGAAGATAGAAGGCAATACACTCATTGCACTGGCGCCGGGAACCGTGGAGATAGAAGGATTGGCCGGCGACGTGGGAATGCGGGATACCATGATTGTGTATGTCGGTGACGAGGACATGATAACCAGCGATGGACTGCTTTACCGTATAGAAGATGGGAAGAGAGTTGTTATCACCGGATATGAAGGCGATGCCGCAAGAGTGGAGATTCCGTCTTATATTGACGGTCTGCCAGTGGTAGAGATTGAGACCTTTACAGGAGAAAACGGAAGAAATATTACGGTAAAAGAAGTGATTTTGCCGTCCTCCGTGACAAGAATATGGAATTATGCTTTTTATCAGTGTGTATCACTGCAAAAGATTAATCTGGAAAAGGTGAACTATGTGGGTGAATACGCTTTTGCCTACTGCAGCAGACTGGAAAATGTAGTTTTTCAGAATTATCAGTTTCAGGTGGATTTGCGGCAATATGCCTTTGCCCAATGTACGTCTTTACAAGCGATTGATCTGTCGACAGCCATGCCTGCTATTCCAGAAGGTCTTTGCTATGGATGTACCAATTTAAAAAAGGTTATCTTTCCGGAAAATTTATGGAGGATCCATGATAAGGCTTTTTATAACTGTGGGTTTGAAGAATTGTATCTTCCGAAATTGGTTATGTTTTTGGATGATTCCTGCATCAGCCACTGTGAGAACTTGAAAAAGTTTTATATTCCAGATGGTTATGTAGTTGTCCCTGACGATCCGGAGCAATTTATTAATTCAGAAGATACAGTACACTATGTGGTAGAAAGTTCGGCGATTCACAATATTCTGGAAGAATGGAATAATGAAGGCTATAATTTCAAGATTGCTTTTGTGGAGGAGTATCCCGATGGTCCTGAGGATTCAGAAAGCTCTGGTTCCGGTGATGGACAAAACGATGGTCAGTCCGGCAGTGGTACCGGGCAAGGCAGCAATCAGTCCGGTTCCATCCAGAATAACAATCAATCTGGTGATGGGACAGGTTCCGGGGCACCGGGTAGTTCCGCCAATTCATCTGTTCCTTCTAATGGAGGTTTTTCATCCGGTACCAGACAAAACGATTCATCAATCATAAAAGCAAAAAATATCAAGAAGACTAAAAAATCAAAGAAGATTAAAACGGCTACTGTGGGGAAATCCGTTCAGTTAAAAGTAAAACTGAGTCCGGCGAACGCAACAGAAAAACCGGTCTGGACTTCCAGCAAACCAAAGGTGGCAACAGTCTCTCAGGATGGAAAAGTCATACCGAAGAAAAAAGGGAAGACAAAGATTACGGCCCGAATCGCCAACGGCAAAAAAGTGACCTGGAAGATTAAGGTGAAAGAATTAAAGGCGAAGAAAATCAGCCTCAAGAAGAAAGTAACTTTGTATGAAGGCGAGACATTGAAGTTAAAAGCGAAGCTGAAGCCGAAAGGCTCCACAGCCAAAATCAAATGGAAGTCTTCCAAGAAAAAGGTGGCGTCCGTTTCCAAAAACGGAACGGTAACAGCCCGGAAAAAAGGCAAGGCAGTCATCACCGCTCAATTGCCAAACGGCAAAAAAGCAAAATGTAAGGTTACGGTGAAGAAAGCTGTGCCGCAAAGCAGCGATTCGGCTGGCGGCAATAAAAACAATAATAGTGGTAATACCGGTGGTTACAATGGACAGAATAATACCGGAGGAAACTCCAACAGCAGCAATACTCCGGGTACGCAGCCGGGCGGCGAGACAGGAAATTCTGGCGGTGGTTCCGGCACATCGGGCGATAGCCAGTCTCCGGGAGATTCCGGTGGTCAGAATCCGGACGAAGGACAAAATCCGGGCGGAGATGGCTCCGAAGATGAAAATGTACCGACCAAACTGACTCTTGCTACAGATAATCTCACATTAAAAGGAAGATGGCAGACCATTACTTTGTCGGCGTAAGAAGAGACAGAAATCCATGTTGGAGATGAAGTTGAGATTACTGCCGAGCCGGATAGTTTCTATGGAGACAGCCAGATACTGGACGCCGAGATCACAGAAGGCAACGATATGCAGAGGATTC
>ERZ1643250.1529-NODE-1529-length-19361-cov-9.668652_pt1 | contig 19361 bp, 16 predicted proteins | sample MGYA00579262_ERZ1643250 | MGnify/ENA primary metagenome ERZ1643250 (study PRJEB29033, sample SAMEA4952265) | chicken gut metagenome | biome: Broiler Chicken; feature: Gastrointestinal Tract; material: Caecum | place: Ireland | collected 2018 | study: Broiler... | reverse complement strand
CGGCGGCGCCGCGGTTTCACAGCCATCCGGCGCATTTGCAAAGCCAGTAAATGAATCCCACAATCCAGCTGGAAAAGATCCCGTACAATATCACAGGTCCAGCGATCGTAAAGATTTTGACGCCGATACCGAAGACCTGTCCTTCTGACTGGTATTCGATGGCCGGAGACGCCACTGAATTGGCAAAGCCGGTGATCGGGACCAGAGTTCCTGCCCCGCACCATTTGGCCAATGGCGCGAACCACTGCAGTCCGGTCAATAGGACGCTGAGCAGGATAAGGCTGACGCTGACAGTGATCAACGCATTCTCCTGACTCATGTGAAACTGGCGCACGGTCACCTGATGGATGATTTCCCCCAGCAGGCAGATGGCTCCCCCTGACACAAAAGCATGCCAGCAGTTGGTAAAGGAACTGAATTTTGGGGTCATCTGTTTGACCTGATCTGCGTATTCCTGTGTGGTTGGTTCTTTTTTCATTTTGTCTCTCCTTTCAGAAAATGTAAAATTGCAGGAAGCTGCCCACGCATTTTCCGATGGCCGCCGCCTTGATAAAATAAGGAAATCCTTTTCGCAGCCGGGTCCTTCTGGACAAGATCGGCACGATATTGATCACTTCTGCCAGAGCACCTGCCAGACATCCCACAAAAATCCCTGTGAACAGTCCTCCCGCATCCACAATGACCGAAGCTATCACATGGGGAATCCAGGACAGGTCCACCGCATACAGAGAAAGCATATTCATAGATATCAGGCCCAGAGCCAGGCTTGTCTCATAGAGAGGAATATGAGAGGCGGTTTTGGTGATGGCGGAAAGCCTCGGAACGATTCCTATGAGACTGATAAAAGCCACAAAACCTCCTGCGGTGGCAAATCCCGCTGCCAGGGCGATCCACGCCAAAATCCCTTTAATCATTATTGCTGACATCCAGTTCTTCTCCTTTTCTGGACGCTCCCAGAAGAAATGTCTGGTTCACATCCCGCTCGTACAGACGCATCTGCACCTGAATGGGCGTCGGCTCGTTGGTCACTTTCTTGCCCGGCGTGTGATTAAAGAACAAAAAGACGCCCAGCGTCAGCCCGATGGAATAAAAAAGTTCTATAAAAGTCGCACCCGTTGGTCTGGTTCCCAGAAATGTTTCATACAGCTGGGAAAATACCCGACTCATATCCACATCATTGTTATACCCCATAATCGAAATTCCCATACCGAGAAAACAGGTGACACAGATCAGGGCAATTTTCCCTCTCTGCAGCCAGCGGGACGGCTGCTTCTGCGGATTCCTGTAGTAGATGACAAAGTCCTCCTCTCCCATATTTTTGATTTCTCCGTCCGGGATTTCCTCAGAAATGGCCTGTACCAAAACAAGGATGGACATAAACGCTCTCCCATCCTCCTTTTCTTTAAATTTATATACTTCGATACAATTGATTTTATTCTGAAGATTGTTGTCTTTGCAGTATACGGAACAGACATCCTTGATCCTCACCTTCGGGTCATTGAGAAAATAACTCTGCTCCGCATGCAGATAAATAACCGGTCTTTCCATCTTTTCCCTCCTGTTTCTGCTTCCTGGGTATCATCCGGTTAAAATGGATCATACTGGTTTTTTGAGACAGGAAAAGTATGTGCCGGACGGCGGAAATTATACATCATAACGCATGGACTGCATTTGTTCCGCCAGCTTCTCTGCATGTTCCGGATCATACATTCCGGAGCTTTTCCAGTATCTTTTTTTCCAGCCGGGACACCTGCACCTGGGAGATGCCGAGAATCTCCGCCACGGCCGACTGGGTCTTATTCTCAAAATACCGCAGCTCAATGAGCGTCTTTTCCTTTTCTTCCAGATGATTGAGCAGCTGGGAAATGTACATCCGGTTGACTGCCTCCTCAATTTCGTCGTTCTGCTGTTCAATTTTATCTTCCAGATGAATCTCATCGCCATCGCTCTGATAGATGACCTGATGAAGGGAACTGATTTCCTGCCCGGACTCCATGGCCATCAAAATATCCGCCTCGTCAATCTGCAGGGTCACGGAAATCTCCTCCAGGGTTGGCTCCCGGTGATGTTCTTTCTGGTATATTTCCGTCTCTTTTTTTACTTTATAATTGATTTCCTTTAAACTGCGGCTGACCTTCACCATGCCGTCATCCCGCAGAAACCGTTTAATCTCTCCCATGATCAGGGGAACCGCATAGGTGGAAAACTTCACTTCTCTGCTGAGATCGAAATGATCAATGCATTTCAGCAGACCGATGCTGCCAATCTGAAATAAGTCTTCGCTGTCACAGCCTCTCCCCTGGAACCGCCGGACAACGCTCCAGATCAGCCCGACATTTTCTTCCACCAGCCGGGAACGTGCTTCCATATTTCCTTCTTTTGCCTGTCTGATCAATTCACAGGTATGTTCCACTTCTCTCCTCCCATTTTTTTCGTCAATGAAACACTGGTTCCCTTCCCCGGTTCACTTTCCACTTCCACGTGATCGGTGAAAGCCTCCATAAAGGTAAATCCCATCCCGGAACGCTCCCCGTTTTTCAGCGTCGTGTAAAGGGGCTCCATGGATTTCTCCACATCCTCGATCCCCACCCCGAAATCCCGGATATGTACGGTCACCGTATTTTCCACACGCTCCATGACCATAACGATGTCTCCCCGGGACTCCGGATAAGCGTGAATAATGGCGTTGGTGACCGCCTCCGATACCGCTGTCTTAAAATCTGACAGTTCTTCCATGGTTGGATTCAGCACTGCCGCAAAAGCCGCCGCCAATGTCCTGCCAATCCTCTCATTCTCGGGAAAATTCTGAAATGTCATCTCCACCCGGTTGGTGCCGTTTATGCTCTCTTTCATTCATAGACCTCCTTCATTTCTTCAATGGTATTTAATACTGTCACTTTTCCGAGAATACCGGACATTTTCCACATTTTCTCCATAGATGGACTGCCTCCGAACAGAAAGACTCTCCCTTCCATGGGCTGTACCTGACGAAGCCGCCCGAGAATCAGCCCGATGCCGGAGCTGTCCATAAAATTGGTGCCGGTGAAATCAAAAATCACGTCCCGCACGCAGGCCTTCAGGAACATCATCTCACATTCCTGCCGGATATCTTCCGCCTGACAGTGATCGATCTCTCCCGGGAGACGAATCACCAGACACTGATTCTTTACATGACAATATTTCATTCTCTCACTCCTGTTCCTCTGATTTTCAGTTTTTCTGCCGTGGCAGAAATCCCTTTTCTCAGACATCATAACGAAAACAAAAAAATAAGTCCGACAAATCCTGTCGAACTTATTTTTATTCTTTGTAAAATATTCTATTATTCTTCTCTGTAAATCACGGATCCTTTTGTCCATTACAGATATTTAGTCATTCTCTTCGTCATCGCTGCTCTGAGTAGTGCTTCTTTTGGCAGTACTGCTGCTCTTTTTCGTTGTACTGCTGGTACTGCTTTTCTTCGTCGTGCTGCTGTCCTCATCCTCTGTAGTCTCGTCATCAGCATCATCAGAACTGCTCTTGCTGCTGGTATTCTTCTTAGACTCTGTCGATGTCTCATCGGCATCTTCGGTGTCGTCACCATTCTTCTTGGCATATTCTGCGGCAGCTTTCTTAGCTTCATCCACCAGCATGTCCAAACCTTTATTCGCCGCATCACGGATCAAACTGTCATCACCGGAATTATTGATGATATCATAAAAGTATGGTTTTGCCTTATCCATTTTGTCAAGCTGCTTATAGCACATGGCCAGACGATAAAGGATCTCATAATCGTTATCGCTGTATTTATACGCTGCTTTCAAATCATCCAGCGCCTCGTCATATTTATACGTATTATATAAATTCTCCCCGCTTGCATACAGCTGGCTGGAAGCCTGTGAATATGCATCTTCCTTCATGGAATTATACAGATCCTTCGCTGTTTTAGATGGAAGAGCACTCTCCTTGATATTGGAAAGTTCCTCTGCACATTCCACATAGTCATTATCTGAGTAAGCCTGGCTTGCCTTGATCAGAGAATCATACATGCTGTCCTCGCCGTCGCCGCCCTCATAGACGCTGAGACGCTCGGTCAGATCTTCGTTATCGCTCTCCAGAGAATCCTTGTCGCTCTGCAGCTGGCTGATCTCGCCGTCTTTCTGGGAGACAGTCTCATTGTACTCTTTCTTGAGATTGTTATAATCCACACTGACGCCGGCACGGACACTCGGGATGACCAGAACAAACATGGCTACCACGCCGATCGCCAGTCCGATGAGCATGTAAACAAACTGCTTCCAGGTCTCTTTACTTGGATCTTCATAGTGATCAACCGGACGGACATTCTTAAGATTCTCATTATCCGGCTTCAGATTCTCCGCCGGCACAGTCTCTGCTGCCGCCATCGGATTCTCCCCGATCTCCATGAGGAACCGTCTGGCCGTAGTATTGTAATTATCCACTGCCAGGGCATTGTTCAAATCTACCTTGGCAGCCGCGTTATCGCCTGCCCGCATGTGAAGCAGCGCAAATAAAAGATGACCGCGGACAAAGTTCGGCGTAATGCTCAACACCTTCTTGATCTGGATCATCGCCAGATCATCGCTGCCCTGCTTGGCGTAAACCAATGCCTGATTAAACTTCTTGGCCGTCTCATTGATCTCCTCAAACACCGCCGGGTGTTCTTCCATCTGTTTGATGTACTTGTTGGCGGCATTCTCCTCCACGGAATTCAGTTTTGCGCTGATCTTCCACTGGATATATGCTTTTCCGCCCTCGCCCATCTCATAATAAACAAGACCCAGCAGATTCCGGGCGTCCTTATGCTCTTTATTGTAGGTGAGCGCCTTCTTAAGCTGTGTCACCGCACCGCTCAGATCACGCATCTCCACCTTTTCCAAACCTATATTATAGTAATAATTGGCTGTATTACACGCCTTTGCAACATGCTTATTATCAAAACCGCAGCTGGTACAGAACCCATCAGCCCCCACCGTACGGCCGCATTTTACACATTTCATGTGACTTCCTCCTACACACTGTAAACTATTGTGAACTGACGGGAAAACTATTTCTCGTTTTTATTGCTGCGCTGTTCTTTTACCATTTCCTCCACCAGATCGGTGATATCCTTGATATCGTCGTCGAACAGATTATCCTCTCCTACTTCCACGCCTACAGCCGGTTTAAACTTTTTAAGCTCAAGATTAAAATCAATCATGGGAATCCTCACTTTCCAAAATGTATGTCTTGCGCCTCTTGATCTCTCCCACCAGATAAAGGGATCCGAGACATAAAAGGCGTCCTTCCTTATCTTCATCATGCAAAGCAGCGTCAAACGCCTGCTCCGTCCTATCAAATACCTCACAGGGCGCATCCGTCACCTGACGGAAACACTCAAGGATCTCCGCGGTGCCGGCACCTCTTGTGCCTTCCACCCGGGTAATATAAATCTTCTGCCAGGCAATCTCTCCCAGCAGCCGGATCATACTATCGTAATCCTTATCACCGCACACAGCAAACAGCAGCCGCCATCGTCCTCCCTTCCGGGTGATCGTCCGGCAAAGCTGTTCCACCGCGCCGGGATTGTGAGCGCCGTCCACGTACACACCGGGAAGAACCTGTTCCATCCGTCCCTCCCACTGCATTGCCAGAAGCCCTTTCTGAATCATCTCCCTCGAAAGGCCGGGCAGAAGCACTCTGGCTGTGACAACAGCCAACGCGGCGTTATATATCTGATAATCCGCTGTGTCCGTAATACGCAGCGAACTATCCTTATAATAACTACTATTGATGGAAAAATCAATGTTATTCTCTGTTTTTTTTAAAAATGTTATTCTTTCAGAACGAATTCTGTAAATATGAGAATTTTTTCTTTCAGCTTTCTTTCTGATTACAGAAAAAGCGCCGTTGTCCTCGTCCAGAACCACCACCGGAACCCCTTCTTTTATGATTCCCGCCTTCTCAGCGGCGATCTCCCCGATGGTGTTGCCCAGCAGCTCCGTATGGTCGAGGCTGATGGATGTGATCACGGAAATCACCGGATGGGTCAGCACCGTGGCATCCAGCCGTCCGCCAAGTCCTGTCTCCATGATGCAGTAATCCACATCTTTTTGGGAGAAGATCAGCAGGCTCATGAGAAACAGTATCTCAAAATAGGTAAGCGGCTGCCGATCCCCGGATGCCTCACAATACTCTGCCGTTTCCGCGCCGCAGCCTGGCAGCCGGCCGCTGCCGACAGCCGCACTCTGCCTCGTGTTCCCCGGCAGCAGCGCCTTCACCTGCTCCCAGGCTTCTATGAGTTCTTCGTCGGAACACATTTCAAAATTAACACGGAACCGTTCGTTCATATGCACCAGATGCGGTGAAGTAAACAGAGCGGTACGGTAACCGGCAGTCCGCAGAATGGACTCCAGAAAAGCGCAGACAGAACCCTTTCCATTGGTTCCCGCCACGTGGATAACCCGGAGTGATTCCTCCGGGTGTCCTAAAATGTCCAGATATTTTTTTAAATTATCGAGGCCTCCCCCGGCGCCAAACCGGGGAACCGACGATATTTCCTGTTCCAGCTCGTCGATGGTCATATTGCTATATCTGCCTCCTGTTTTCCGGCACAGCCGGAATCCGTTCTCTTCATCGCCTGAAAGACGATGCTTTATTTTTTCAGCTGAGAAAGCCGCTCTTTTACCTGCGCCTCCATGGCTGTATATTTCTCTAACTTCTTCTTCTCTTCTTCCACCTTGGCTGCCGGAGCCTTGCTGATAAACTTCTCATTGTTCAGCATACCGCTGGCACGTTTGATCTCGCCGGCCAGACGTTTCGCTTCTTTTTCCAGACGGGCGATCTCTTTCTCCACGTCCACCAGTTCCGCAAACGGAATGTAGATAACTGCATCCGGAATCACTGTGGATACCGCGTCATCGGCAATGCCGGTTTTATCTGCCTGCACAATGACTTCACTGGCATATGCCAGGGTCGCAAAGAAGACGCGGGAGTTCTCAAACACATCGCGGATCTCTTCTTTTTCTGATACCACGTAAACGGTCGCTTTTTTGCTCGGCGGCACGTTCATATCGGCCCGCAGATTACGGATATTGCGGACTGCATTTTTGATGATCTCCACTTCATTTTCTTCTGCCTTGAAGTCAAGCTCTTCCTTAAATACCGGCCAGTCGGATACCATGATGGATTCTTCCTCATCCTGCATGCTGCAGAAGATTTCCTCGGTAATGAAAGGCATATACGGATGAAGCAGCTTGAGGGCAATGGTCAGCACACTCTTTAAGGTATAGAGCGCGGCTGCCTTGGTGGCATCCTCATCATTATATAATCTCGGTTTTACCATCTCGATATACCAGTCACAGAATTCTTCCCAGATAAAGTCGTGAAGCTTCGCCACAGCGATACCCAGTTCATAATTCTCCATGTTATCGGTAACTTCTTTCACCAGCGTGTTCGCTTTGGAAAGAATCCACTTGTCCGCCGGCGTCAGATCACCTGGAGTCACCTGACTTAAGTCTGCTTTTTCTATATTCATGAGCATGAAACGGGAAGCGTTCCATACTTTATTGGCAAAGTTACGGCTGGCGATGATCTTCTTCTCGGAGAAACGCATGTCATTGCCCGGCGCGTTTCCTGTCACCAGGGTAAGACGCAGGGCGTCGGCGCCATACTGATCGATAACCTCCAGAGGATCAATACCGTTGCCCAGAGACTTGCTCATCTTCCGGCCCTGCTCATCCCGGACCAGTCCGTGGATGAACACGTCGTGGAACGGACACTTTCCAGTGTGCTCATAACCGGAGAATACCATACGGATAACCCAGAAGAAAATAATATCATAACCGGTCACCAATACATCGGTCGGATAGAAATAATCCAGGTCTTCAGTCTGTTCCGGCCATCCCAGAGTGGAGAACGGCCACAGAGCAGAACTGAACCAGGTGTCCAGAGTATCCTCATCCTGTGTCAGATGTCTGCATCCGCATTTCGGACATACATCCGGCTGGGTTCTGGAAACCACGATCTCCCCGCATTCATCACAGTAGTACGCCGGAATCCGGTGTCCCCACCAGAGCTGTCTGGAAATACACCAGTCGCGGATATTCTCCAGCCAGTGCAGATATGTCCGGTCGAAATGTTCCGGCACAAAGCGCAGATCGCCGTTCTTTACAGCCTCAATGGCCGGTTTTGCCAGCTCATCCATGCGCACAAACCACTGTTTTTTCACCATCGGCTCCACGGTGGTATGACAGCGGTCATGGGTACCTACGTTATGGTCATGTGGTTCTACCTTTACCAGATATCCTTCTTCTTCCAGTTCTTTTACAATGGCCTTTCTGGCCTCATAACGGTCCATGCCAGCAAATCTGCCGCCATTTTCATTGATGGTGCCATCATCATTGAGGATATTGATCTCTTCCAGGTTATGACGCAGTCCCACCTCAAAATCGTTAGGGTCATGGGCCGGCGTGATCTTAACGGCACCTGTACCAAATTCTTTATCCACATAAGTGTCCGCCACGATCGGGATCTCCCGGTTCACGATCGGAAGCAGCACCATCTTTCCGATCAGATCTTTATATCTCTCATCATCCGGATGTACGGCGATGGCTGTATCGCCCAGCATGGTCTCCGGACGGGTGGTCGCGATCTCGATGCACTGGTCCGTTCCCACGATCGGATAATTGATGTGCCAGAAAAATCCTGCCTGATCCTCATACACAACCTCCGCATCGGAGATGGATGTCTGGCAGACCGGACACCAGTTAATGATTCTGGAACCTCTGTAAATATATCCTTTTTCATATAAACGAATGAAAACTTCCTGTACTGCTCTGGAACAGCCTTCATCAAGAGTAAAACGCTCTCTGTCCCAGTCTGCGGAAGAGCCGAGCTTTTTCAGCTGGCTGACAATCCGTCCGCCGTACTCTTTCTTCCACTCCCAGGTCCTCTTTAAGAATCCTTCTCTTCCGAGATCCTCTTTCTCAATCCCCTCCTCCTTCAGGGCATTGATGACCTTTACCTCCGTGGCGATACTGGCATGGTCGGTACCCGGCTGCCAGAGGGCGTTGTAACCCTGCATCCTCTTAAAACGAATCAGGATGTCCTGCAGGGTATTGTCAAGGGCGTGTCCCATGTGAAGCTGACCGGTGATATTTGGCGGCGGCATCACGATGGTAAATGGTTTTTTACTGCGGTCCACTTCCGCATGGAAATATTTTTTATCCAGCCATTTCTGATAGAGTCTGTCCTCAATCTCCGCCGGATTGTAAGTTTTATTCATCTCTGTTGCCATAAATCTATGTCCTCCTGGAATAATAAGTTGTCATGTTATAAAAATGCCTGCGCGAAGCGCAATTATTATACCACGCGCGCAGAAAAGGAAGCGCTGCCCGCGGCATTTACTTTTCAAGCCGTGGCCCGCTGGTATAACCCTGCGCAGCAGGGAAAAGCGATGAAATCGCTTTTGATTGCGCATAAGCGCAATTATTATACCACAAGTTTCCAGCCTTGTGTGTACCTTTTTATCTATTCTTTCCGCACCGGCAGCCCAGTGCTCAGCAGATTATCTTCCATCTCGATCTCCGGGCGGAACTCCCGCTGCAGATCCCGCACAAATTTCTCATAAATCTTCTCTGCCTCTTCTTCTTTGTCCCGTTCCAGCAGATAGGTGATTTTTTTCTGTTTTTCTGCCTTTTCGCTGCAGTCGAAGGCGTCGGCAATGCCGGCAAAACGGTTCTCGAAGGATTCCAGCGACAGTTCTGACACTTTAAACGCCTCCATCTCTTCCCCGGCCCTTTCCAGATTCTCCGTAAAGGCGATGAGACAGTAATAATAAAAGAGCGATTCCTCGTCGCCCGCATACTGATAGGCTTTCACAAAATCAATCTTGGCATCTTCAAAACGGAAGAGCCGTGACTGGGCAATGGCCATGTTGTGGTAGGCCGCTCCGGTCTCCACCCGGCCCATGGTCTCCGGTTTCAGCGCTTCCCGGTAATAATGGATCGCCATGGCCGCGCGGCCGGCGCCAAGAAACATATCCCCCATCCATTTGCACTGCAGGGGATACGGCGTATTTTTTAAATCCCGGTATTCATCCAGAATCTCCCGGATTTCGTCTTCGGAAAAGTAATGTCCCTCCCGGAAGAGCGCGGAGAAATATTTCATCTGATCCCTGTCCGGGTCCGTCAGCCTGAAAAGCTGCCGGTACAATTTCTCCAGTCCCAGTTCATCCCGGATATACACCAGGAGATCTTCCTCCGGAAGTGTATACAGATAGCAGATCATATGGCTGCTCAGATAATAGCATAGTTCTTCATAGGAATAAACCGGCACGCCCGTCTCCGGAAAACGATACGGCTTCGTTCCGGTCCGTCCGACACAGACGATGGATTCCCGCATAACTTTTCCTCCCTTTTATGATATCAGCGAAAATGGAAAGACTGTCACCTTGCCTGTGGCCGGGAACATGTCACCAAATCCCATATCTTTCAGCAGAATCACACCTTCCGTCTGGGAGGTAAACTGCACTCTGATACGGATTCTTGTGGTTTTCGGCGGCCTTGCCGGCAGATCTTTGATCTCACAGACAGCGCTCTCCATCTCATTTTCCTTCGTATTATGATAAAAAAACTCCACCTTCTGGCTTTTATCCAGAATAATATCAATGGTACCTCCGGTATTGTACCATTCCCGTCCGATGGAAGTGACGGGCACATACCTTGGCTTTCCGGATTCCTGCGTGAGGATACCGATGGTGTGATACACCATATCCGGTCCCTGCATCAACAGCATACCGTCCTCCATCAGCTGCACCGGTCCCAGTCCCAGAAGGCAGGCACCGTTGGCGTACAGATTCTGTCCCATGAAAACCCGGCGTCCGGCACAGAGATAGGTGAGGGTCTTTTTCATCCAGTTGCCCTCGAATCCATTTCCGGTCAGAAAGATGATATGGGCCGGATTCTTCACCAGAAACTGTTTCATCAGCCGGCTGAAATGATAATCCCGGTTCTCGTCATTTTCGTAAATGCCCTGCTCCTCCAGATTCATCTCCTTTAACACGGCCCGGTAAGCCTTCTGTCTGGACGGACGGATCTGCTCCACCAGAATATAGCGCAGTACATTTTCTGAATAATCAAGGAGCAGCGTATTTCTGTCCCAGACCGCCCTTTCCTGATGAAATACATATTCCACAAAGGCCCGGAAATGTGTGATGATCTTCACGGAATGCCGCTTTTTAAAATCCTCGTCCAGCAGTTCGGTGAGATGTTTCCTGCACTGCTGCGAGGTGTCCGCCATGGTAAAATATACACCGTGATACATGTCCCAGCTTATATGATTGGCTTCCAGATAACGCCGGACGTAAAACAGCCCGTTTGCCACATAGTCCTCCTGCTCCTCCCGGGGCAGAGGAAAGCTTTCCTCTGTGGTCTCTGCCGCTGCCTCGTCATATACGCTGAACTGCACCGCAGTTTTTCCCAGGTCTATCCCGGCAAATTTTCTTGTCTCAAGTTCTCCCATAAACACTCTCCATTCCGCCTTCTTTCAAAGGCAGATTTATTTATCTAAAAATCATAAGAGCTTCATCATCGTATCTGTGAAATATGTCTGCAGCAGATATCGGTTCAGCTCCTCCAGCGCACAGCTTTCCGCGCTCAGATCGTTGAGCGCAAAGAGCCGGCTCTCCTCTCCCTCTGATTCAAAGGTTTCAAAACGAATCACCGCTTCATCGCTGACCACTTCTCCGTCATCCTCCAGACGGTAGTTGACATGGTCATTGTGATAAAAATACATGGTACAGGTGTACATGCCCGGAAGGATCTCTTTCAGGCGCTTTTTATGGACACCGGTATTCTCTCCTTCCACCTGATAGTAAAGTACCACATTACTGCCGGCGCTTCCGTGGTAGGTGAGGAAGGTTCTCTCCAGATATTCCACCGGAAGGGCCAGCCATTCCCGGTAGGCATAATATACCGGAAGATAGTATTCTTCTTTGAGAAACTTCTCAATGATCACTTTAGCGGCATCTTTGACTTTCTCCATCCACTCTTCCCTGGGCGCAAAATAATAGAGAAAATGTACCATGGTCTGCCGGTCGCGGATTCTTCCCGCGAGTATTTCCTCTCCGATGATTCCATGGATGGATTCCGGAAGCTCCAGAATCCCACGTCTCTCCCTGTCCGACGCATACTGCAGGTACTCCCCTGCCACCGCGTCCTCCCGGTTTTTGCTGTAGTATTCCTCAAATACGGTGAACAGGCCGTCGGCGTCATTCCCGGTAAACATGCTCTGTCTGAGCATCCGCTTTTCAAGCTCCGTCGTCTCCAGAGCAAACTTTCTGCTTCTCTCCCAGATCAGCAGCAGATCTTCCAGTTCTCCCTCAAAATGTTTCATGAGATACGAGAGGGTATCCCTGTTATATTTTTTGCTGACAAAGGCAGAGTACGCAAGATATAGGGTCGTCTCATCCATCTTGCTCTCATTATAGTTTACCCCAAAGGAGGCCAGCCGCAAACGCTTTGCAGCCCCCATAATATTGCAGCCGTATAATTCAATGCCGAAAAAGGCATTTTCCGTCATGCCCACTTCCATGTAAAAGTCCATGAGTGTCTTTCGGAACTCCGGCATCACATTGGAATAATCCACCCGGTCCAGCCATCTGGCCAGGGATTCTTTTTCCTGATGCTGCTGATAATACAGAAGCATCCGCTCCACAGCACGGCATTTGATCCACGGCTGATAATCCTCATGGAAAGCGATCTTCTGGAGGATCGGCATGTCCTCCCCTTTCAGCTCCCCGTCAATTTTATCGGAGAGGGAGAGAAGGATCCGCTTATTGGCCATATTTTTCTGAATCCATTCCTTCGGAAACTGTTCCGGGAATAAAAACGGCTCTTCCTCATAAGGGATGCCTGTCACATAGCGCTGTTCATTGCTGTCCACAAAATACAGACGTGCCCGGCTGGTCGGTATCTCCGCATAGCAGAATCCGCCCGACAGCGGATAATATATTTCCTCTCCGGTTTCCGGCCGGGAGACATACACGCCGATCATATTCCGATTATGACAGATGATCTTCCGGTAAAATAATATATCGCAGACCGCCTTCGTGTTGGCTGGTTTCTCCAGGATCTCTTTCTGGAAATAGTGATACAGGTACGCCAGATGTTCATTCATCCGTCCCTTCAGCAGCTGTTCTTCCACAAACGGGATCATCTTGGAATAGTAAGCGCCGAACACCTCGTCACAGGCCTCTTTATTTTCCAGCACATTGGAATAAAGATATGCCTTTTCCAGCGAATCCAGGCTGTTGCTGTATGTAAAGTAAATGAGAACCCGGTGCGGAATCACCTCAAAACTGCCAAAATCCATACTCCGGATAAAGAATTCGTTGAGTCCCACAATCTTCAGGTTGGCGTTGACTGCCTTCCGGAAATATTCATGATACTCTTCTCCGTACCGGTTGCCCTTGATCAAAAGGGAACAGATCACCTGAAGGAACCGCTCATCCGGTTCGATCTCATATAACTTCTTCGCGATATGGAAAATCGCATTACTGTAATATTTCATCCGCAGGGCCAGTCTCGCGAACTGATAAGCCAGCGACATGGAAATGTATCCGTAGCGGACGCCCCAGCGGAAAATGCTGACTTCAAAACTTCCCAGCTCTTCCATGAAATTCGGATTCTCGTTTAGGATCTCGCAGGCCTCAAAAAATAAAAGGCTGCTGTTTTTGCCCTCCTGGAAGAGCTGACGAATGGTATCGTACTGCAGGCGCTTATTATAAACATACTCTCTGTCGAGATAAATGAGCATCCACAGCGCCTCCGCTTTATACGGGGATACTTCGTAAAAATCCCGGATGGAAAGCACCGCTCCGGATATCGTCTCCGGCGTCCGGTATAGCATCGCCTTTAAATACAGAAAATAATTCTCCAGCAGAGGCTCCATGTCCTTGTCCTGCTGTTCGTCTTCGATCTTATGGAATAATTCTTCCGCTTCTTCCTGATGTTCTTCCATAATCAGCAGATGGATCTTATACAACCGCCATTCCGTACCCCTGGTCAGATGATACAGCTCATCCAGAACATGGTCGGATTCCTCGGCGAAATCTTCAAAACCAATGCTTCCTGTGCGGAAAAACAGATAATTATGCATCAGCTCCGCCTTTTGTTTTTTAACGCGGCTTCTGACCTCCCGTTCTCTGGAAGCCGGCGGCAGGGTTCCCCACCATTCCACCGGGACGGATATTTCCTGACGCACCGTGCGGATCCGGATCCGGTCGCTGCCCACGGCGTAGCTGTGATTTTTTTCAATAGAGATCTTCATCCTGCCGTCTTTAAAATCCGCGCTGGTAAAGCGCCCGGCAGAAATCTGCACCTGACCTTTCTCCGAAGAAATGGTTCCCTCCACATAGCCGTCTGCCGTCAGGATCAGCGTGATCTCCTCCCGGTCCTTTCCCGCGTCAAGCACCACCTGTTTTTCTTCTATGGCAAGGGCCGCCGGTTCTTTCCATCCCGCTGCCGACAGGAATTCTTCCACGATCATATTTCTGGAACGGCTCTTCATCAGGCTGTGATACATGGCGTCCTGTTCCGGCAGATGTTTGAGGAAAATAGACGAAAAATTCGGGAGGAAAAACAGCTCCATGGCCTCCTGCCGGTTCTCATGGTAAAGCTTCACGAAATCTTCCATCTGGCAGATGCGGCCAATGGAAGTCTCCGCCATCACCGGCGTCACCACTACCCGGTAAGGGATGTTGTACTCTCCCGCGTTGGTGATCAGCAGAAAATCTCCTTCAAATTCATTGCCTGCGGTTGCCAGTTTTCCTTTAAAATAATAAGGAATCTCTATATGTGTCCCGGCAAAGTCCGCCTTCTCCAGACCGATTTTGTCGTTGGTAGAACGGACGATCCCTTGTACCGGTACTTTATTTTCACTTTCAATGACAAAAGAGCTGTGGTATACTCTGCCTTCTTCTACGGTGATTTCAAGGTTGGTTACGGAAATGCGCAGAACCGGCAGCTCTCTTTTGTCTGTTCTCTCTTCTACTATATCTTTCTTTTCTTTCAATGCATGTACCCACCAATCGTTCAGGCGGCTTTTCCCCAAAAGGGAAAAACCGCTATTTTATTTTTATCTTTTTCACTACTGACCAGGATGAAGCATACCGGGTTCCCCCTGCCGTTCTGACGGCACGGATCCTGCAGTAGTAAACTTTTTTCTTTTTCAGTCCCCGGAGCACTGCCCGGGCTTTTTTGCCGGACACGGTCACTGTCACGGCATTTTTCATGTTTTTTGTCCTTGAATAACGAATCTGGTATCCGGACACTCCGGACTGTTTTGCCCAGGTCACGATCAACCGTCCGCCCTTTTTACTGCGCACCTTTACCTTCTTTGGCTGCCGGAGCCATACGGCCGTCTTGCTGCTGCTTCTGCTGCTGGTCTTTTTATTTCTGACCGCCTTCACAGCATAAGTATATTTCCTGCCCTGGGTCACACTGGTATCTGTCCAGGACTTTTTCTTGCCGGATACGGTTTTGATCTTCTTAAAGGAACCATTGCCTTTTTTGCGGTAAATGATATATTTATCCGCCTTTTTTACTTTTTTCCACGCTATCCGGATTCCCCCGCTGACATTTTTCACCTTCTTTAACACCGGCGCCTGCAGGCTGTTTCCCGTTGACACCACATTGGTTCTGTCAAGGATTCCTGTGGTCAGAAGATTGGTAAGGATCGGACATCCCCAGCCAAAATAGATATCTTTTCCGGCTGCTCCCAAATCTTTGCTCCGGGCCCGCAGCTCATTATAAACTCCCTGCACCGAGAGATTCGGCTGCAGCATTTTAAGATAAGCCACTGCCGCCGTGATGTGCGGTGCGGACATGGAAGTTCCCGACATTCCCACCAGAAGTCCTCCCGCCGCGGCGCTCACCACCTCGCTGCCCGGGGCTGAAAAGTCAATACGGCTGCCATGATTGGAATAAGATGCCGCGCGTTCATTGGGACCAAAAGCCGCAACTGCCAGGGTCTTGCTGTTGCAGGCCGGATAACAGAATGACACATCCACAGCGTTATTGCCGGCTGCCGTACAGATGGCAATTCCCTTGCGGTACGCCTTGTTGATCAGAGAATTCAGATATGTAACGGACATGGCGTTTGCCGCCACAAATCCCAGGCTCATGTTGACCACAGAGACATTCTGATTCACCGCATACTGCAGCGCCGTCTTAATGGTCAGCAGAGAGGAATATCCGCTGCTGTTTGAAATCTTCAATATCAGGAAACGGACATTGGACGGCGTCGCGTCAGCGATGATCCCGGCCACATGTGTGCCGTGCCCGTGATTATCCGTGACATTTTTATTATTATCAATGAAATTATAACTCTTGGATGAAATGTTTCTGGACTGGAACATAAAGTTTGACTTGTCAATACCTGTATCCAGAATGGCGACGGTGACAGCTCCGTATCTTCCCTCCGCCTGTGCTTTCAGCGTGTTCATTCCCATATAAGCTACGCCCCAGGAATAGCAGGCGCCGCTGGATAAAGCGGCGTCATCGGTCAGGATGTCATCCACATAATACACCTGATCCGGGTAGCATTTTTCTTCCCCATACTGTTCACAGAGAGCCTCAAAAGCCGCTTTGGTCTCTTCCTCAGTCTCAAACTGCAGGATGGTCTCTCCCAGCTCCGTATTATAATAAATGTCCTCCGCACCGTAATCTTCCTGGAGTTCCGATGTTTCCACGATCAGTCGTTTTGTCTGAAACGGAGCCGTGATCTCATACTGCCCGTCATCGGTCTCCTCCACATCATAGATATTATCTTCCGGAAGGGTATCCATATAATCTTCCAGGATCTGCTCTGATTCCTTCGCAGTCTCCTGGTCTCCGTCTTCTTCCGTATTGCTCTCCTCCTGCGTGTTATCGGTCTCTCCCGGGGCGCCGTCCGGCAGCGTCTCCGTTTCGCCGTCAATCTTTACTTCTCCGGCTTCTGTATCCACCACCATGGAGCCAAAATAATCCTCATCCCAGGTATCTGAGATGATCTCTGACATTTCCTGACTGTCTGTGATCTCCTGGACATCAACGGACATATCCCCGCTGTCCGCGGAGCTCTCACCGGAAGAAACTGTGGAAGAAGTCCCGGCGCCATCTGTTTCAGCTGTCTGCGCCTCGTCCACGGACGCCGCCAAAACCGGCGCTGCCGATACATTTCCCAGAAGGCTTCCTGCGCCCAGCAGCAAACTCATGGCAACGGCAAGGCCGCTCTTTCTCCATCCCCCCGGTCCGTCATTCCATTGTTTTTTCATCATTTTCCTGCCCCTTTCCCATTTTTCAGAGGTATCCGGATATTACCGGATCTATTTGAAATTTTTCTCCCGGAACAGTGTATCCACCAGTTCCTTATATTCCTGAAGCCGTCCGGCCTTTTTGATCTTCTTTCCAATCTTCTCCCCGTCTTCAAACATAGGAAGCATATAAGCCCAGAGTTCCTTCATCTTAAAGAGAACATTTCTCTCACCGGACATGATCTCCTCATAACCGAGGCACACCTCGTCGTGAAATGCTTTCCACCGCTGTTTCTCCGGCTGTCCGCCCTGTATCAGCATCTCTGCCAGCTGCGGATTGGCGATAAGACCCCGGCCCAGCATCACCCGGTCCACCCCGGGAAATTCTTCCTGAAATTTTTGGAAATCTTTTTCCGCAAAGATATCTCCATTGTAGCACACGGGATGCCTGCACAGCAAGAAACCTTTTCGAAAGGCCTCCCTGTTCACCGGCCTTTTGTAGAAGTCTTTGTGTATCCGCGCATGGATAATCACTTCCGACAGGGGAAACTGATTGTAAATCTCCATGAGAGGTATGATCTCTTCCGGGCTGTCCAGACCCAGCCGGGTCTTTACGGATACCCGGACAGTAACTTTGTCAAACACTTCCTCAAAAAAACGCAGAAGCTTTTCCCTGTCCGCCAGAAATCCGCAGCCTTTTCCTTTGGATACCACAGTACCTGATGGACAGCCCAGATTCAGATTGATCTCTTCATATCCGCAGTCATCCAGTTTTTCCGCCATCCGCACAAAGTCTTCCGCCTGATTGGTGAGAATCTGCGGAACCACCGTCATATTTCTGTTATGCTCCGGCGCAATATCGTTCTTTTCTCTGGAAGTCCATCCTTTCCCTTTTTTGGGCGTCAGAAATGGTGTATAATATTTATCAATTCCCTGGAAATAATGCCTGTGAGCGTTCCGGTACACATAACCGGTGACGCCTTCCATGGGCGCAGCGTAAATTTTCATGGAATTCTCCTTTTATGATCTTTTATAATAATGATAAAACATATGTGATCCCGGACATTTTCTTCCGGCCGGAATAAGACAGCCAGCCGTTATCCCCGGAATACACCATTTATTACATTACCACAGAAACGCTCTAAAGTAAATTTACATTATCTTCATGGAGGACAAATATTATGAAAAACAATCCTACATCTTCTGTTTCTTCCGATACTCTGACCATCCGGCCTATCGGACATATTCACACGGACTTTCCGGAGAAATTCGGTATTCCCCGTCAGAGCGGACTGGTATCTTCTTTGCAGGCGTACATTACCTTTGAAAAAGAATGTCAAAACCCGGACTGCTTCCGGGACATCGAACGGTTCACACACCTCTGGCTCATCTGGGGCTTCTCAGAAAATCAGGACAAAGGCTGGTCGCCGACCGTCCGTCCGCCGCGGCTGGGCGGAAATGTACACACCGGCGTATTCGCTTCCCGCTCGCCGTTTCGCCCCAATCCTCTGGGACTTTCTTCTGTGCGTCTGGAAGGGATTTCGCTGAAGGAAGGCGGCTGCATCCTCTATATCTCCGGCGCCGACCTGATGGACGGCACACCCATCTATGATATCAAACCTTATGTCCCGGTTTCGGATCATCACCCGGACGCCCTCGGCTCCTTTTCCGACACCGCCCGCAGCCACCGCCTGACAGTTCACTGCGATTACGAGCTGCTCTCCGCCGTCACGCCGGACAAACGCCAGGCGCTGCTGGAAGTTCTCGCCCTGGATCCCCGCCCGGCCTACCACGATGACCCGGAACGGATTTACGGGATGGATTTTGGAAACTATTGTGTGCGATTCTGTGTGGATGGGATGGAATTATATGTGAGGGAAATTATCCAGAATAAAAAATAATGCCGCAGAAGCGGCTGAAATGGGGATTTGTCGCTTTGAATCTATAGGCTTTGGAATGATCCCGGTGAAGAAGAACAGACGGAATTTGCGGCTTGATATGTATCATAGAAAAATGCAGTCAGGGAAGTCGCCTCCTCCACTTCGGCAGGCTGGCAGGTTCTTCTCTTTCTATGACTGTCATCGAC
>ERZ1643250.1527-NODE-1527-length-19376-cov-9.955644_pt1 | contig 19376 bp, 15 predicted proteins | sample MGYA00579262_ERZ1643250 | MGnify/ENA primary metagenome ERZ1643250 (study PRJEB29033, sample SAMEA4952265) | chicken gut metagenome | biome: Broiler Chicken; feature: Gastrointestinal Tract; material: Caecum | place: Ireland | collected 2018 | study: Broiler... | reverse complement strand
GATCGCCCGCACATGTAAGTCCGGACGGACCGGAACCGATCACGGCTACTTTATGACCGTTCAGTGTCTCTGCCCCCACCGGCTTGATATCATTCTCAAGTGCATAGTCAGCCACAAATCTCTCCAGTTTACCGATCGATACCGGTTCCCCTTTGATACCGCGGATACATTTGCCTTCGCACTGTGACTCCTGGGGACAGACTCGTCCGCAGATTGCCGGAAGCGCACTTGACTTACCGATCACTTTATATGCTTCTTCAATATTTCCTTCTTTTACCTCATGGATAAATGCGGGGATATCAATAGAGACCGGACATCCGTCGATGCATTTCGCATTTTTGCAGTTCAGGCATCTTGCCGCCTCTTCCATGGCTTCTTCTTTATTATAACCGAGGCATACTTCATCAAAATTTGTCGCGCGTACCTTCGCATCCTGCTCTCTGACAGGCACTTTCTTTAATACATCTGCCATTATTCGTCACCTCCGCAATGTCCGCATCCGCCGTGATGAGTATCTCCCTCCAGGAGTTTCAGCATCGCACGGCCTTCTGCTGTCTTGTATGTCTGGCTTCTCTTCATCGCCTGATCAAAATCTACCAGATGTCCGTCAAATTCCGGTCCGTCTACGCAGGCAAATTTAATCTCGTCGCCAACCTGAAGACGGCATGCTCCGCACATACCTGTTCCGTCTACCATGATCGGATTCATGCTGACGATCGTCGGGATCTCCAGTTTCTTTGTCAGGAGGCAGACAAACTTCATCATGATCATCGGCCCGATCGCAATACAGACATCATATTTGTTTCCTTTATTTACAAGCTCCTCCACCATAGTCGTGACCATACCGGCATGGCCGTATGTACCGTCATCCGTACAGGGGTAGTAATTTCCCGATACAGCTTTCATCTCGTCCTCAAGGATCAGCATGTCCTTCGTCTTTGCACCCACGATGACGTCCGCCTTGATTCCGCGCTCATGGAGCCATTTTACCTGCGGATATACCGGGGCAGCGCCGACACCGCCTGCAACAAAGAGCATCTTCTTATTCTTCAGAGCCTCAATACTTTCATTTACAAATTCAGACGGACATCCGAGAGGACCTGTAAAGTCACGGAAATAATCGCCCTCTTTTAAACTTCCCATCTTTGTCGTAGATGCCCCGACTTCCTGTACGACAATCGTGATCGTCCCTGCTTCTCTGTCATAGTCACAGATTGTAAGCGGAATACGTTCGCCTTTTTCGTCCATCTTTACAATAACAAACTGACCTGGCTGACAGTGCTGCGCAACACGCGGCGCATGTACATCCATCAGAAAGATCTTTTCGGCCAGCTTTTCAGCTTTCATTATCTGATACATGGTCTTCCTCCTTGAAAATTCACTCTTTCAATATAATACGCCATAAATCCCGTAAAGGCAAGTAATTATAACATGCTTCCGTTTAATACTGCAACAATTTCCGCCCTTTGCAAAAAGCGGGCCAGCCGTTTCCGGCTGACCCGTTTGATCAGATTTTTATTCAGCTGTCAGAAGTCGTTATCCTCATTATCTTAGAAATCAACTTCCGTTCCGTAATATGTGCATGTAAGCAGTTTCTCCATTGCAGCAGGATCGATCGCACGCGGGTTAGATCCTGTGCACGCATCTCCAACAGCCAGTTCAGCGATATGAGCTACTTTCTCTTTGAACTCGTCTTCGTTGATGCCGAACTCTTTGAGTGTCTTCGGAATGTTCAGTTTTGCGTTGAACTCGTTAATCTTCTCTCTCAGGCTGTTGATGAGTGCTTTCTCAGAATTTCCGTCAAGTCCCATTCTGCGGGCGATCTCTGCGTAGCGTCCTGCAGCAACCGGATCTTTCGCATTATAAGCGATTACATACGGAAGGTAGATCGCATTTGCGCAGCCGTGCGGTATATGTCCTGTGGAGAATGCAGCACCTGTCTTGTGTGCCATAGAGTGGACAATTCCAAGCAGAGCGTTTGAGAATGCCATTCCTGCAAGGCACTGTGCGTAGTGCATCTGCTCTCTTGCATCCATATTGCAGTTATAGGAAGCCGGCAGGTAATCCAGTACCATTTCGATCGCCTGAAGAGCAAGCGGATCTGTAAACGGTCCGTGCAGTGTGGATACATATGCCTCGATCGCATGTGTAAGTGCATCCATACCTGTGTAGGCAACCTGTTTTACCGGAAGTCCGGATACAAGATCAGGATCTACGATCGCTACATCCGGTGTGATGTTAAAGTCAGCAAGCGGATATTTTACGCCTGTCTGATAGTTTGTGATAACCGAGAAGGCTGTAACTTCTGTCGCTGTTCCGGATGTTGACGGGATAGCGGCAAATTTTGCTTTCTGTCTCAGCTCAGGGAAGTTAAACGGTGTACAGAGGTCCTCAAAAGAAGTCTCCGGATACTCGTAGAATGCCCACATAGCTTTTGCTGCGTCGATCGGTGAACCGCCGCCCATAGCTACGATCCAGTCAGGCTCGAACTTGCGCATAGCCTCAGCGCCTTTCATGACTGTTTCAACAGACGGATCCGGCTCTACGCCTTCGAAGAGTTCAACTTCCATTCCTGCTTCTTTCAGGTAATTCACTGCTTTGTCAAGAAATCCCTGACGTCTCATGGATCCTCCGCCCACTACAAGGATTGCTTTTTTACCTTTTAAGTTTTTCAGCTCTTCCAGACAGCCTTTTCCATGGTAAATGTCTCTCGGTAAACAAAATCTGCTCATAACCTGCATCTCCTTTAATATGTATTGTTATTTTTTTAACACAGTCATTATAACTCAATTTACAAAAAAAGACAACCCATGTATTGGTAAAAATACATAATTATTTTTATCAATAACCGGTTGTCTTTTTCTATTTTGCTGTAATTTTTTATTTTGCCTGTCAATCCGCTGTAATGTAGTTCCTTGTCGTCACTTCGGTAGCTTTACCGTTCTGATCATTTACAAGTATAGCATTGAAGATCGTCTGAGTATTCTCGGGCATGTTTACAGGCCCCGTATACTGTTCCGTTGATGATGACTCGGGATCCGGTGTCGATCCGTCCATTGTATAATAAGCTGTATATCCTTCCGGTACAGTGATCGTAATCTGTGTCGGTTCCGTATACTGGCCTGTCGACGGTGTCACAGCGGGTGCATCCTCAATCGGGAACTCGATCGTATATACAGCAGAAGATACAGTACTTGGGATTCCGTTTGCATTTACTGCGATCGCACGGATTTCAAATTCACCCTCCGTCTGTATGAGAATAGGTTCTCCATACTTTGTGCCGGTTTCAGCCGTCGGATCCGTCCCGTCAGTCGTGTAATAGATATCTCCGCCCGTCTCAGAGGAGAGCGTGATCTCCTGAACCTCATTGTATGTGCCCTCTTCCGGGGCAAACGTCGGAGCCAAAGAGATATAATCCGATACAGAATCCAGCACGTTCTGATCCTCGCAGTCCTCAAGAAGCGCAGATACTTTCGCAGGCTGCTCGGTCTCCATATAGAAATTGATAGCTGCCTGATATAACTCTTCATTTGTAGGCTGTGTCTCGATCGCAGAGAGGAACACATCTTCTGCACTCTCCAGATCATTCTGATCCACATAGATTTCCGCATAGCCGGTATATGCATCCGGACGCGACCTGTCTTTTGAAATTGCCCGGTTAAAATAACTCTCAGCCGAATCATAATCGCCACTCTGGATTGCCTGATACCCTTTATTGATCATAGAAGTGTAGGAATTCTGATATACGAGCCAGACTCCTGCAACGATCAGTGCAAGCAGCAAAAACAGCGTGATCAGAAGATTCCTTCTCTTGCGCTTTGCCGCTTCAAGCCTCTTCTCCTGCCTCAGCCGCCGCAATTCGGATGTATTCTGCTTCTGCCGCCTCAGATCATCCGTATCCTGTCTCTGCCGGCGCACTTCCTCCGTACCGCGGCGCTGACCGCGCACCTCAGCCGTATTACGTCGCTGTCTGCGTATATCTCCGGTGTTGCGGCCTGATGCAGTTCCTGATGTATTTCGGGCGCCGGCACGCTTCATGTCACGGATCCGCGCCCGCTCTTCAGGGCTGAGGACCCTGGTCGAATTCACATTTTTTGTTCTATCGTCTCTTCTGTATCTTCTGATGTCATCCGTCCGGATCTGACGCGTAGCTCCCTCCACAGAACCTTTTACCTCTCTGGTGAGGACGTCATCCAGGGGATTATAGTCCGGTACGATCTGTACTTCAGCTCCGCATTCGGGGCAGACCACCTGATCGTCCGGGATCATTGCTCCGCAATGGGTACATCTCATGGTCTTTCCTCCTGAGTACGTATCGTTTCCACACAGTTGTTCATGAGCATTGCAATCGTCATCGGTCCGACTCCGCCCGGGACAGGCGTTATCGCAGATGTATGAGGCTCCACATCTGCGAAGTCCACATCTCCGCACAGATGATTATTTTCATCTCTGTGCATTCCTACATCGATGACTACTGCGCCTTCTTTTACATATTCCGAAGTGATAAACTGCTTCTTTCCGATCGCAACGATCAGGATATCTGCCCGTTTTGTCACTTCTTTCAGATCCTTAGTTCTGGAATGTGTCACAGTCACAGTTCCGTTTTCTCTCAGCAGAAGTGCTGCCATCGGTTTCCCGACAATATTGCTTCTGCCGACGATCACACATTCTTTTCCTTCAATGGTGATCCCGGAACGCTTCAAAAGCTGAATGATACCTGCCGGCGTACAGGATAAAAAGCCTTTCTCACCGATCCAAAGGCGTCCTACACTGACAGGATGGAACCCGTCCACATCTTTATCCGGTGAAATTGTCCGAATAATCTTATCTTCATTGATATGTTTCGGAAGTGGAAGCTGTACAAGGATACCATTCACCTCATCATCGCTGTTCAGTTCTTTCACCAGAGATACAAGTTCCTCCTCTGACGTATCTTCTGGCAATTCATATGCCTTCGACTCGATACCGATATAAGCACATGCTTTCTTTTTATTTCTCACATAAACTGAAGATGCCGGGTCATTCCCTACCTGCACAACTGCAAGGCAGGCATTTCTTCCCGCCGCACTCAGTCTCTGCACTTCTTCTTTTAGCTCATCTTTGATCTGTTTTGAAATCTGCTTACCATCAATTAACTGTGACATTGACTTCTCCTTTATCTAAAACAGTCCTGTGATCTTTCCGTCATCTGTAACATCAATCCCGTTTGCTGCAGGCACCTTCGGCAGTCCCGGCATAGTCATGACTGCTCCTGTAAGAGCAACAACAAAGCCCGCTCCGGCACTTACATACACTTCTCGGATATGGATATCAAAACCACTCGGCCGGCCGAGCTTCTTCGCATCGTCAGACAGGGAATACTGATTCTTGGCCATACAGACGGGGAATGAACGGAAGCCAAGTGCTTCAATCCGGTCAATCTGTCTCTGGGCTGCCGGTTCATAGACAACACCGACCGCGCCATAGATCTCTTTTGCAATCTTCTCGATCTTCTCGCGGATTGATAATTCATCACTATAAAGCGGGTGGAAGTGGCTTTCCTTATTTTCCAGCGTATCAAGAACCTTTTCTGCAAGAGCGATACCGCCTTCTCCGCCTTTCTCCCATACTTCCGAAAGAGCAAATTCACAGCCTCTCTCCTCACAGAACCTGCGGATATATTCATTTTCCGCTTCTGTATCTGTAACAAAAGAGTTCAGCGTTACGATCACAGGTACACCGTATTTCTGGATATTCTCGATATGTTTTTCAAGGTTTACGATTCCTTTTGCAAGAGCATCCAGATTTTCTTCCGCCAGATCACTCTTTGCAACCCCTCCATTATACTTCAAAGCACGGACAGTTGCAACCAGTACTACAGCATCCGGCTTAAGCCCGGCCATACGGCACTTAATGTCGAAGAACTTCTCAGCTCCCAGATCCGCACCAAAGCCCGCCTCAGTGATCGTGATGTCACTCAGCTTCAGCGCCATCTTGGTAGCCCGTACACTGTTGCATCCGTGTGCAATATTCGCAAACGGCCCGCCGTGTACCAGGGCCGGCGTATGCTCTAATGTCTGGATGATATTCGGCTTGATCGCGTCTTTCAGCAGAGCTGTCATAGCACCTGTAGCTTTCAGATCGTCAGCTGTAACCGGTTCCCCGTCAAAATTATATGCAACGATGATCTTGCCGAGCCGTTCCTTGAGATCTGCAAGATCATCCGCCAGACAGAGGATAGCCATGATCTCAGAAGCGACTGTGATCACGAAATGATCCTCGCGTACCATGCCGTCCATTTTATTGCCAAGGCCGACTACAATATTTCGCAGTACACGGTCATTCATGTCGAGACATCTTTTCCAGACAACCTGTCTTGGATCGATCTTTAAGGCATTGCCCTGCTGGATATGATTGTCCAGCATAGCTGCCAGCAGATTATTCGCAGAAGTGATCGCATGGAAATCTCCGGTAAAATGGAGATTCAGGTCATCCATCGGAACAACCTGGGCATATCCGCCTCCGGCTGCTCCGCCCTTAATACCGAAGCACGGCCCGAGAGACGGTTCACGCAGTGCGATCAGCGCTTTTTTATTTAGTTTTGCCATCGCCTGTCCCAGACCGACAGTCGTTGTCGTCTTCCCCTCTCCTGCGGGTGTAGGATTGATAGCTGTAACAAGGACCAGTTTTCCGTCCTCGTTGTCCTTGATCTTCTCCCACAGATCATCAGAAAGCTTTGCTTTATACTTCCCGTAGAATTCCAGGTCATCCTCCTGGATCCCAATTGTTGCAGCGACATCTCTGATGTGCTCCAGTTTCGCTTCCTGTGCGATTTCAATATCTGTTTTCATGACACTTCCTCCTCTTCTTCTGTAATCTATTGGCTGCTGTTGAGATACTCCTCAAACTCTTCTTTAGTCATCAGTACTTTACGCGGTTTTGTGCCTTCTTCCGGACCGACAACGCCGGCTTCCGCGAGCTGGTCCATGATCCTTGCCGCGCGGTTAAATCCGATCTTAAACATCCTCTGCAGCATTCCGATGGATGCTTTTTCCTTGTCTATGATGAGTTTCCCTGCTTCGACAAAATATGTATCTTTATCATCTCCGCTCTCGCCGGCAGCTGCAGTACCTGCAGATGGCATATTCGTATTCATATGTTCTTCCAGTTCGTCATTATAATCCGTATTTGCATTATTGCTGATCAGATAGTCCACTACATTCTGGACCTCTTTATCTGACACAAAGGAGCCTTGTACACGGACAGGCTTCGGATAGCCTGACGGGTAAAAGAGCATGTCACCTTTTCCCAGCAGTTTTTCAGCCCCGTTCATATCGATGATCGTCCTGGAGTCCACACCGGAAGTTACTGAAAACGCAATTCTGGACGGCATATTCGCCTTGATCAGGCCGGTAATGACATTAACAGAAGGTCTCTGGGTTGCAACAACGAGGTGCAGCCCGGCAGCTCTGGCCAGCTGCGCCAGACGGCAGATGGCTCCTTCTACTTCTCCCGGAGCCACCATCATAAGATCTGCAAGCTCGTCTATGATGATAACGATCTGCGGAAGTTTCTTCTCTATCTCCTCACCGGTTTCCCCTTTTTCAACTTTTGCATTGAAGCCTTTCAGATCTCTTACGTTATAGTCTGCAAACAGTTTGTAACGTTTCTCCATTTCAGCTACAGCCCAGTTCAGAGCGCCTGCAGCTTTCTTCGGATCCGTTACGACAGGGATCATCAGGTGCGGTATCCCGTTATATACACTCAACTCAACAACTTTAGGATCTACAAGGATCAGTTTGACCGAATCCGGATCTGCTTTATATATGATACTCATGATCAGCGTATTGATACAGACCGACTTACCGGAACCCGTAGCGCCCGCGACAAGCAGATGCGGCATTTTTGCAATATCAGCGACAACAACCTTCCCGGCGATATCTTTGCCTACTGCAAATGTGATCGGTGATACACTTGTCTTAAATTCCTTTGACTCCAGAAGATCACGAAGCATCACTGCCGTGTTTTCTTTATTGGGCACTTCAATTCCGACTGCAGCTTTACCGGGTATAGGCGCTTCGATCCTGAGATCTGCAACTGCAAGATTCAGTTTAATATCATCAGCCAGGCCGACGATCCTGCTCACCTTTACGCCCTGATCCGGCTGCAGTTCATATCTTGTAACAGAGGGGCCGCAGCTTGCGTTTGTCACATGGACTCCGACGCCAAAGTTCTGCAGTGTCTGTTCAAGTTTCAAAGCTGTGGCGCGGAGATGGCTGTCCGAATCTCCACCGCTCTTCTTGCCATGTTTCAACAGACTGAGAGGAGGCGTGTGATAAACCGGCTGTTCCTTTGCCTGCTCTTTCTCCACGGCAGCTGCCACATTTTCTGTCTCGGCAGAAACTTCAGCCGTTTCCTTTGCTTTGCTGCGGCGCTTTGCCGGTTTTTCGGCATCTGTCGCTTCTTCAGGCCGAGTGTGCGCATCAGCCTGAACTGCGTCAGTCCTGAAACTATTATCTTCTGCCTCTTCAGCCGGAATATCCTGTGGCTCCGCACGATTGATCACAAAGCTGTCTGCAGCTGAAAACTGGAAGCTGTCATTTTCCGGCATTTCCTCCGGTATGAGTTCATATACGTCAGGCGATTTTTTCCTGCCTCTTCTTTTCCCTTTTCCTGTCGTTTCTTCTTCGCCAAGCGTGGTTGCAAAAGAGACGCCGGATACTTTATTGTCACTCCGTCTGCTGCCTTGTTTCTTATTGTTCTCCTGCCGGAGCCTGGCAGTCTTCTGCCTCTCTTCTCTTTCTTTTGCACGGATCACGGCAGTCTCCTGATGCTTCTTTTTTGCATCTTCATACGCCTTGCGGCTCTGACGGCCGATAGGGGCCAGAAGTGATTTCTCCGTAATCAGGATCAGACAGATCACAGAGAGGATCACCAGCACAACATATGTTCCGATCACGCCGATCAGAGGACACAGCATGCTGATCAGGCACCCTCCTGTAAGCCCGCCTGCATTCCTGTGCTCACTGGCAGCCTGATAATAAGAAATCAGAGATGCACCCGGAGTATATGAGTTGAAGATCAGTTCCAGGATTGCCGTGATAAACAGAAACAGCATCACCGCAGCACCGATCTTTATATATGCATGCGCATTGCCTTTATTAGACACAAAAAATGCAGTCACTGCAAATAAGATAAAGGGCAGCAGGTATGCCATAAAACCAAACAGCCCGAAAAATACGGATGAAACCGCCTCCCCAACGATCCCTCCGACTCCGAAATTACTGAGTACGAGCAGAATGCATACTGCAAGCGCTGCAAGTATGATGATCTCCCCCCGAAGTTCTGTATTCTGCTGTCCTTTCTTTGGTCTGCTTTTTGAGTTTTTACGGCCTTTTGTCGATTTAGCAGCCATATAATTCCCCCTTAGTAATTTAAACATACTATATCTAGTATATCATCATTTGAAAGTCGTGTCATCACATTTTTTCTTCTCCTCGATCAGCTCATGCAGTTTGGCAAATGCCTGGCTTATTCCGCCCACTTCATCGATCAGTCCTTCCCTGACTGCCTCCTCCCCTTCCAGCATCGTTCCCACATCTTTGACCAGCTGGGTAGAATCCAGCATCAGTTCCAGAAGACGTTCCTGTGTGATCTTTGAATGGGATGCAATAAAACGGGCGATCCGGTCCTGGGTTTTCTCCATATTGCGATAGCTCTGGATCACGCCGATGAACATTCCGGTAGATCTTACAGGGTGAACGATCATTGTACCTGTTGGAACAATGAAAGAATAATCCGCTGAAACTGCAAGCGGACCGCCGATCGAATGGCTGCCGCCAAGTACAAGAGAAACCGTCGGCTTGCTCAGCGATGCGATCATCTCTGCAATCGCAAGACCGGCCTCCACGTCGCCGCCCAATGTATTGAGCAGAATAAGGACTCCCTCGGTCTTATCATCTTCCTCTGCCTCCGCAAGTCTGGGCAGAAGATGCTCATACTTTGTGGCTTTTGTATTTCCCGAGACAGCTTCATGTCCCTCGATCTCACCAATGATCGTCAGAAGCTGTATCCCGTGTTTTGAATGCCCGTTTCCAAGATCCAGAGTCCCCATCTCCCGGATCTCAGTATTTTCTTCATTTCTTTCTTTTTGAGCGGAATCCTGCGTCTGCTCTTTCTCCATTTTAAGATACCTCCTCTTTCTCCTGTCTATAATTGACAGTTTCCGTTTTTCTTAGATTAGTATTGAGGAAGTACAGTCATATTATACAAAAAAATGGTACAGATGCAAATTGTATACATCCATACCATTTTAAAATTACTTCAATGCCTGCTCTACATCGGCAATGATATCCTCTACATTTTCAATTCCCACGCTGAAACGGATCAGATCCGGCTGTACGCCTGCTTCAAGGAGTTCCTGCTCATTCATCTGGCGGTGTGTATGGCTCGCCGGATGAAGCACGCAGCTTCTCGCATCAGCCACGTGAGTAACAATTGCGACCATTTTCAGCTTATCCATCATTTCCACCGCAGCTTCTCTGCCACCCTTTAACCCGAATGTCAGCACGCCGCAAGTTCCGTTCGGCATATATTTCTGTGCCAGATCATAGTACTTGTCTCCTGGAAGTGAAGGATAGCTTACCCATGCGACTTTCTCATGGTTCTTCAGATACTCGGCAACTTTCAGCGCATTCTCACAGTGACGGGGCATTCTCAGATGCAGCGTCTCAAGTCCGATATTCAAAAGGAATGCATTCTGCGGTGACTGGATGGAACCAAGATCACGCATCAGCTGTGCAGTTGCCTTTGTGATATATGCTCCTTTTCCGAATTTTTGTGTGTAAACAATCCCATGATATGTCTCATCCGGTGTAGTGAGGCCCGGGAATTTCTCAGCATTAGCTTCCCAGTCAAAATTACCGCTGTCTACGATAGCTCCGCCCACACATGCAGCATGTCCGTCCATATATTTTGTAGTGGAATGCGTAACAATATCCGCGCCCCATTCAAACGGACGGCAGTTGATCGGTGTGGCAAACGTATTGTCCACGATAAACGGTACCCCGTGTGCATGGGCAGCTTTAGCAAATTTTTCAAAATCAAGCACGACCAGCGCCGGGTTTGCGATCGATTCGCCGAATACGGCTTTCGTATTATCCTGGAATGCTGCTTCCAGTTCTTCTTCCGTGCAGTCCGGGTCCACAAACGTAGCGTCCACTCCCATCTTCCGGATCGTGTGCGCATAGAGGTTATATGTACCGCCGTAAAGTGCAGACGCACATACAATGTGGTCTCCTGCCTGAGCGATGTTCATGATGGCATAGAAGTTTGCCGCCTGACCGGAAGAAGTCAGCATAGCTGCCACGCCGCCCTCCAGGTCGCAGATCTTTGCAGCTACGGCATCATTGGTCGGGTTCTGGAGTCTCGTATAGAAATATCCGGATTCCTCCAGGTCAAACAGACGTCCCATCTGCTCACTGCTCGTATACCGGAATGTAGTGCTCTGATAGATCGGAAGCACTCTCGGTTCTCCGTTGCCCGGTTCATATCCTGACTGTATACACTTTGTCTCAATCCTGTAATCACTCATCTGTCTGTTTCCTCCTGTATTTTATGAATATAAATATTTCTTTTCGAGACTGCGCACCATGGTGACATACAGCTCTTTGCACTCTTCCTTCTTATCCTCCTCGATCAGACGGATACACGGACTCAGATATTCATCCCAGATTCCCTGGTAGATTTCATCTGCTCCATCCTCCCTGTCGATGCGTTTTACAATGGTCGGAGCAATATTATAATACTCTTCGACAATGTGACATCCTTCCTCTGTTTCTGACAGATAACCGTCACGGTATGCCCTCAATGCAGCAAGCTCATAACAGTCGTCAGGTTTGTGCATGCTCCGGCACACTGCGGTTGTAATATAACAGAAAATCCCTTTCTTAAATCCGCCTTTGATACTCTCATAGGTAGAATGGCCGATCTTATACTCCGGCATCTTTTCATTCCACAGCTCTACCATGCGCTCTGTAAGGTCTTTTGCCTGAAGAGACGGGATTTCTCCCATAAGCGGAACAAAATATGACACCATATTCATCTTATGATCAAGGGCTTTTAAGTCTCTCTTTCTCTTGGAACTGATCTGATCCAGTTCTCCACAGACATATTCCGGAATGCAGGCAGCGATACGTTCTGCCCCGTCATCCGTTCTGTCACAGATGTCCGCCGCCTCCTGCAGCAGATCTGCATAGTTTGATCTGAGAGAATCCATATACTTTGCATAACTGGACTTGTGGAATTCATAATCCAAGGTCAGAATGTATAGTTTTCTGAGCTTCTCCAGCAGTCTGTCTGTATCCATATTGATCCCTCTATTCATTCCAGTTATGGTATACGTCCTGTACGTCGTCATCCTCTTCGAGAAGGTCCAGTGTCTTCTGGATGTTCTTAATATCCTCCTCAGATGTGAGCTCCACGTATGTCTGCGGGATCATCGTCACCTCGGCCTGTGCCATTGCAATGCCTTCTTCTTCAAGTTTCAGGCGCACATCACTGAACGTATCAGGATCGGTAAGGATCTCGTAGCTTTCCTCATCCTCGTTGAAATCCTCAGCGCCGGCATCCAGAGCAAGCATCATCAGCTCATCTGCGTCCATATCGCAGTCTTCCTTGGCAACAAAGATCTGTCCTTTCTCATCGAACATGAACGACACGCATCCGGGTGTTCCGACATTTCCACTCCCTTTTGTGAATGCGTTTCTCACATTTGATGCTGTTCTGTTCTTGTTGTCTGTCAGTGTCTTTACAATGATCGCGGTTCCGTTCGGACCGTAACCTTCATATGTAATATGCTCATAGTTGTCGCCGGAACCTTCACCGGCTGCTTTCTTGATGTTTCTCTCGATCGTATCATTCGGCATATTGTTGGATTTTGCCTTTGCGATCACATCACGCAGTCTGCTGTTATTTGCCGGATCCGGGCCGCCGCCTTCTTTGACCGCTACTGCCAGCTCACGTCCGATCTTGGTAAAGATCTTACCTTTCGCTGCATCATTTTTCTCTTTCTTATGCTTAATATTGGCAAATTTTGAATGTCCTGACATAAATTCTCCTCTTTTCTTACTGGTATATAAATGCGTGTCTCGATTTTACGCACATTACGCCTTACAATTTTATCATTCTTTTCGTATTCTGTAAAGAAGTCTGTTTGAACCGTACTATGTAGTGAGTTCCAGACTGACCCTGATCGCCCGGTCCACTTTCTGCATCATGGTTCCGTCAATATGACACACATACTCCTTGAGTCTCTGCTTGTCGATGGTCCTGATCTGTTCCAGCAGGATCACCGAGTTCTTTACGATCTTATAATCTCTTGTACTTATTTCAATATGTGTCGGCAGTTTCGCCTTGTTCATCTTAGAGGTGATTGCTGCGCAAATGATCGTGGGGCTGTGTTTATTCCCCACATTATTCTGTATTACAAGGACCGGACGGATACCTCCCTGTTCCGAGCCCACTACCGGACTTAAGTCAGCGTAATAAATATCTCCTCTTCTGATCATCAATTTTTTCACACTCCGATTCACTTACTAAATGCATGTCGCATACTTCAGTATTCCCTTATTCATCGGATGTATTCAATGATCATGCGGTATTACAGACCTTGTAATGCCGGATTTTGTCACTCGGATATCTTTCCGAAACGCTTGTAAACCCTCGGGATCCTCTTTCCGAGACAGCAGACGAATTCATAGTTAAATCTTCCGCTCAGTGCAGACAGATCTTCTACCGTTATCCGCTCACTGCCATCCTGTCCGACCAGAGTGACCGGATCCATAAACTTTGTCTCCGGGATATCCGTCACATCGACCATGAACTGATCCATGCAGACCCTCCCCAGGATCCGTGCACGCTTTCCATGAATGAGCACATATCCCTTATTTGACAGTGATCTGGGATATCCGTCTCCATACCCCACCGGTATCGTCGCAACTTTCATTTTCTCAGGCGCAACAAATGTTCCCCCGTAACTGATCGGAGTTCCGGCTGCCACTTCCTTAACGTAAGTCACATGGCTGACCAGTCTCAGTGCCGGCTTCAGATCAACTGCTTCTTTCTTCACTTCATCAGAAGGATACATTCCGTAAGTCGAGATCCCCGCTCTCGCAAGGTCATGTCTCATATCCGGAAGATCGATGATCCCCGCACTGTTATCACAGTCAAAGTAGCGGATTGACACACCTCGCCTCTCAATCTGCTCTTTCATCCACATAAATCGTTCATGCTGCGTCATGGTATAGCTCTTATCTGTTTCGTCGGCTTTTGCGAAATGGGTAAACATTCCCTCAAGCCGGACATTTGGCAGATGGCTGATCCGCTCTATGATGTCTGCGCTTTCTTCGCACACCGGGAAACCGATCCTTCCCATTCCGGTATCAATCTTAATGTGCAAATTCGCCGTCTTTCCAAGCCTGACAGCTGTCTCTGAAATGGCACCTGCCATCTCTTCCGTGTATACGGCCGGGCGAATATCATAGTAAAGCATATCTTCGTACTGATCCGGGAATACGCATCCGAGCACGAGTACCGGTTTCTTTATCCCATGTTCTCGAAGCTCCACTGCTTCTTCCAGACATGCCACTGCATACCCCCATACATAAGAAAACTCTTCAAACATCTCCGCTATGGGAACAGCGCCGTGTCCGTATCCGTCTGTCTTGACAACAGCGATCAGTTTCGCATCGCCTCCAATCCGCTTTCTCATCTGTTCCATATTATATGCGATGGCGTCGAGATCGATCTCGGCACACACACGATTATGCTGTTTCATTTTTGTATCTCTCCTATAAATCTTATTCTTTTTTCTCCATACATTTTTCAATCCCGGCGATTAGATCACGTGCAAGGACACTGTAACTGCCCTTTGCCTCTTTTGCCTCATCTCCGCCGCATGCATGGAGATACACACCGAGCGCAGCGCTCTCATATGCCTGCATCCCCTGAGCCACAAGCCCTGTGATCACTCCGGCAAGGACATCCCCGGCTCCTGCTTTCGCCATCGCGCTGTTGCCGGCGAGATTAAAGAACGGATGCCTTCCCCTTTCTTTTACAAATGTCCTGCTGTCTTTTAAGACACATACTGCCGGATATTTCTCTGTGAATCCTCTGAGGATCTCCAGACGTCTGTCTGTGAGTTCGTTGACGGAATATCCTGTCAGGCGGGACATTTCTTTCATATGAGGGGTAAGGATGACCGGAGTATGCATCTTCTCCAGCAGATCCGTCTCCCTGGCAAGCAGGTTAAGTCCGTCCGCATCGATAATGCATGGAACGCTGACTTTATTCAAAGTACTTCTGAGTATCCGTTCCGAAGTTTCTCCTGTGCCGAGTCCGCATCCGATGCAGACCACATCCGCCCAGTCCAGAAGGCGGGCGAGCTTATCTTCATCATATTCCTGATAGCAGGAAATAACTGCCTCAGGCAGAAGCTGCTGCAAGATAGCGCGGTTCTCCTGCGCCGTGTATATCTGCACCAGACCGGCTCCCACTGCATATGCAGCTTTTGCGGAGAGATATGCGGCGCCTGCCATTCCGCTGCTTCCTGTGACCATGAGTACTTTGCCATAGCTGCCTTTGTGTGAATCTGCTTTTCTCTCAGGTAAGAGTTTCGGGATATCATGGCGGTCATATGTGATGCACACATTTTCATCGGGAGCAAAAAACTCCGGATCAATTCCGATCGGAACAGCCACAGTCTCTCCCGCACAATACCTGCCTGGATACATCTCACATCCCGCTTTTACACATGCCATTGCGACCGTGAGGTCCGCGCGGAATGCAACACCAAGTATCTTCCCTGTAGCAGAGCTGACGCCGGAGGGGATATCAACTGCCACCTTGCTGCAGTTCTGTTCATTCATCCATGCAATAATTTCTGCATATTTGCCGCTGATTTCCCGGCTTAATCCGACACCAAACACGGCATCTATTATAACAGTATATTCTTCTGCCGGGATTTCAGTGATAATACTGATCCCAAGATTCCCGGCAATCTTTTTTTGTATTCTGCACTCTTCACTCAGCGAATCTTCCCGTCCCGCAAAAAGGATACGGGCATTCCTTCCCTCTTCTGTCAGAAGCCTTGCTATGGCAAAGCCGTCTCCTCCGTTATTGCCGCTGCCGCATACGACCAGCGCCCGGGATGTGTCTATGCCGTGCATATGCATCATCTCTACAGTTTTCAGTGCAGCCCGTTCCATAAGCACGAGGGAAGGGATTCCTGTCACTTTGATCGTAAAACTGTCTGCCTGGCTCATCTGTGTTCCATTCGGAAGATATCTCATATATGATCACCGGTCCTTTTTATCTTGTTCTTCCAATCGGACAGGGAAGATTCTCTTCCCCTATCCGAAGCGATACCCCGCAGCGAACTGCGGGGTCTGAGTATTATCCGTTTCTTATTTTTTATGCACTTCTTTGCGCTGATTGATATTGTAAGAGAGCTGCATCAGACTGTCAGAGAGATGAACGCTCTCAACTACTACATCTTTGGGCAGCGTCAGATCTGTATGTGCAAAATTCCAGATTGCCTTTATCCCGTTCTCTACCAGGATATCAGCTACTTCGACCGCTTTTGATTTTGGGATCGTAAGAGCTGCGATCTCAATTTCATTATCAGCAAGAAAATCAACCAGTTCATCCATCATACGGACCTGCACTCCCCTGATCGACACCCCCTCCAGCCTGGGATTTACATCGAAAAGACTCTTTAAGATAAATCCGCTTCTCTCAAAAGATGCATAATTTGCAAGTGCCTGTCCGAGATTTCCCGCTCCTATGATAATAAAATTATGTGTCTTGTCGAGTCCTAAGATCTTACCGATCTCGGTATACAGGTATTTTACATTATACCCGTATCCCTGCTGTCCGAACCCTCCGAAATTATTGAGATCCTGACGGATCTGCGACGCAGTCACCTGCATCTTTTTACTCAGATCGTTTGATGAGATCCTCTCCACCCCCTCTTCCAGAAGATCTCCCAGATACCTGTGATATCTCGGCAGCCGTGAGATAACGGCGCGGGATATTTTTCTATGCTCCAAATTTACCACCTTCCATCGCATGACAATCCTCCAGTCACAATCTTCAGCCTGCTACGGATGGATTTGCTCTTTTATGCGCTCCATTTTATATACTGTTTTATTATATAGAATAGTTAATCTTCTGTCAATTTTTACTTTATTTTTCAGCCGTTTCAGTTATAATGGATATCTGAGAGGAGGAGTACCAAAATGATACTCGCATGTCATAATATTGAAAAATCTTTCGGCGACCGTGTGATCGTCCATGAGGGTTCTTTTCATATAGAAGAAAGAGAAAAAGCTGCCCTGGTCGGCATCAACGGCGCCGGTAAATCTACTATATTAAAAATGATCATGAATGAGGAGCCGCTTGACGGCGGGGATATCATTCTCGCTAAAGGGAAAACGATCGGTTATCTCGCCCAGCACCAGAACATGATTCCGGACGGTACGATCTACGAGGAAGTGCGTTCTGCAAAGGCGGATATTATCGAAATGGAACATCGGATCCGCTCGATTGAGCTGGAGTTAAAATCTCTTTCCGGAGAGGAATTAGAAAGCCGTCTCGATACATACAACCGTCTGCAGTCCGAATTTGAGGCCCGTAACGGCTATGCCTGCGAAAGTGAGATCGTCGGTGTTCTCAAAGGTCTTGGTTTTGCAGAGGAGGATTTCAGTAAAAAGACTGATACCCTTTCCGGAGGTCAGAAGACGCGCGTAGCGCTGGGAAAACTGCTGCTCACCAATCCGGATATCCTGCTCCTGGACGAGCCTACCAACCATCTGGATCTGAATTCCATTGCATGGCTGGAAACTTATCTGATCAACTATCCCGGAGCTGTTTTTATCGTATCCCACGACCGCTATTTCCTGAACCGTGTAGTAACCAAAGTCGTAGAGATTGAAAATGGCGAAATCCGGATGTATATGGGTAATTACAAAGCTTACTCGGAAAAGAAACAGCAGCTCCGCGACGCCCGCCTCAAAGAATATTACAACCAGCAGAGAGAGATCAAACATCAGCAGGCTGTCATCGACAAACTGAAATCCTTCAACCGTGAGAAATCCATCCGCCGTGCGGAAAGCCGTGAGAAAATGCTGGAAAAGATCAAACCGGTGGAAAAACCGGTGGAAGTCAATACAGAGATGCATTTCACTCTTGAACCGTCCTGTGTCAGCGGCAATGATGTTCTGACCGTAGAACACCTTTCGAAGCAGTTTGACGGGCAGGTGCTTTTTCGTGATGTCAATTTTGAGATCAAGCGTGGAGAACATGTTGCAGTGATCGGAGATAACGGGACCGGCAAGACAACGCTCCTGAAGATATTAAACCAGGTACAGACTGCCGACACCGGTTCCTTTACACTCGGGGCAAAAGTCCAGATCGGGTATTACGACCAGGAGCATCATGTGCTCCATGACGAAAAAACAATATTCGATGAGATTTCCGATGCTTATCCGTCACTGAATAACACACAGATCCGGAATACACTGGCTGCTTTTCAGTTTACTGGAGATGAAGTATTCAAAGAGATCCGCTCTCTGAGCGGCGGGGAAAAAGGACGTGTATCCCTTGCCAAGCTCATGCTTTCCGAAGCAAACTTTCTGATTCTTGATGAGCCCACCAACCATCTGGACATTGCGTCAAAAGAGATATTGGAGGAGGCTCTCAACAATTACAGCGGAACCGTGCTTTATGTTTCTCATGACAGATATTTCATCAACAGCACAGCCTCGAGAATCCTTGAACTGGTCAATCAGACTTTTGTAAACTATATCGGAAATTACGATTATTACCTTGAGAAAAAAGAAGAACTCACCCGCGCTTACACAGCCGGCAGTTCTCCTGCTCCTTCTACAGCCGGTGAAACCCCTGCCGCTTCCGCGTCTGCATCTTTGCAGAACTCCGATAGCGCCGCCCCGGGTTCCAAGCTCAGCTGGCAGGAACAGAAAGAGCAGCAGGCAAAAGAACGCAAACGTAAAAATGATCTCAAGAAGACCGAGGAAGAGATCAGCCGCCTGGAAGACCGGAATGCGCAGATAGATCATGAAATGACGCTTGAAGAAGTCTACTCCAATTCCGTCAAATGCCAGGAACTTGCAGAAGAACATGCGGCAAACGAGAAAAGACTGGAGGAGCTTTACGAAATGTGGGAGATGCTGGCTGAGTAAAATTTGTGTTTCTCTGAGAGATATTTTCTCGGTAAAACGTCCGAAAATCAATCGGATACAGTGGATTGACTCACGTATCCGGAACGGGCGGGGAGGGGATGCTTCCGGCTCCGGTTACGGAACATAAGACAAAGTAAC
>ERZ1643250.1525-NODE-1525-length-19409-cov-8.237315_pt1 | contig 19409 bp, 17 predicted proteins | sample MGYA00579262_ERZ1643250 | MGnify/ENA primary metagenome ERZ1643250 (study PRJEB29033, sample SAMEA4952265) | chicken gut metagenome | biome: Broiler Chicken; feature: Gastrointestinal Tract; material: Caecum | place: Ireland | collected 2018 | study: Broiler... | reverse complement strand
GATGGCTTTTAAACCTGGTGCGCAAGTATCCAGTGCAGTAAATCGGATGATTTTATTTCTCCGGCAGCCAGCTGAAGGATAACATCAGAAAGCTCCGTCTGCGAATACTGTAATTCGATACCATTAAGAGCAAGGAATACCAGCATGACGTGAGCGCCAATCCGTTTATTTCCATCAACGAAGGGATGGTTTTTCACAAGGCCAAAACAGAGATGGGCTGCCTTTTGCTGAAGAGAGGGATAGACATCTTTTCCGTCAAAGGTCTGGAAAGGTGCATTCAGTGCAGAGTCCAACATCCCTTCATCACGCAGGCCGGAAGAGCCGCCGGTCGCTGCAATGAGCTGTTCATGCAGCAGAAGTATCTGTGATTTGGATAGTCGGATCATTTGGCAAGTACCTCATAGGCCTGACGGTTTTTTTCTATCAGACGTTTTGAAATGGACATGACATCCTCATCGGCAGCAAGCTGCTCCTGTTCGGCGGCGCTGAATTCCATGACAAGATACCGGGGAACATTATTTTTTAATATGACGACAGCACCGCTTTCATCAACAAGGCGGGCAACTTTAGAAAAATTCTGGTTTGCTTCCGTAATGGAGACCAGGTTTTTGGTGTTGATGTTCATAGGGAAACCTCCTTGCTTTCGTTACTTTTATTATAGCTAAAAGTAGGAGAAATTCAACCTATTTTCTGTAAATTTTTATGGTGGAGTGGCGGCTAAAGACAGGGTGCATGTAGAGCGTGTGGAAGACACTGTCAGACAATCATGTGTCAGTGTGAGAGAAAATGATATTAGACAATTCCTTCGGCAGTCGGTGAAAGAATAACGAGGGGCTTGACTGCAATGGAGAACGCTGTATTCGAATACCGTAACCGAATGAAAAACTTTTCGTTTTATCTGTCGGTTCGACACGAAGAATGCATTTTATCAGTTATAACTGTTAAAATTTGATTTAACTGATTGAAAATACGGCATATCCGTGATATTATGAAAACGATTCAGAAAGGGGCAGAGCATTATGATTAAGCGAGAAACCTATATGAGCCGTATCCGTCCTTTCATCGGAAGCGACCTGGTAAAAGTCCTGACTGGTATCCGGCGAAGTGGAAAGTCGGTCATGCTGGACCTGATTAAAGAGGAACTGTGCGCCTCCGGCGCAGACAGCAGCCAGTTTATCTCTATCAATTTTGAAAACATGAGTAATGCGCATCTCTGTACTGCGACGGCACTCCACGATGAGATCATCCATCGAGCCTCGGAAATTGAAGGCAAGGTCTATCTCTTCTTTGATGAGATACAGGAGGTGGATGCATGGGAAAAATGCATCAATTCCTTCCGGGTAGAACTGGACTGTGATATTTATATCACCGGCTCCAATGCCAAACTGCTTTCCGGCGAGCTGGCGACCTATCTGGCCGGACGGTATGTGGAGTTTGTAATCTATCCATTCTCCTTTGCGGAATTTATCGAGCTGTACCATACGATCTACCCGGATGCGGATATCCGTCAGTGCTTCAGCAAGTATCTGACCACAGGCGGTATGCCATATCTGTCCAACCTGCGCTATGATGAAACGGCCAGCCGTCAATATCTGCGGGACTTATTCAACTCTGTAGAACTCAAAGATGTTGTTAAGCGAAACAACATCCGGGATGTAGACATGCTGGAACGGATCATTGCCTATGTCACCTCCAATATCGGAACCACCTTTTCCTCTACTGCCATTTCCAAGTATCTGAAAAGCGAAGGCCGTTCTGTATCGCCGGAGACGGTGTTGGGTTACATCAGGGCCTGCACCGAAGCCTTTCTATTCTATCAGGTGAAGCGGCAGGATTTACAGGGCAAGAAGATTCTCACTGTCAATGAGAAATACTATGTAGCCGATCATGGCATCCGGGAAGCTGTGTTCGGTGGTAACATGAAGGATATCAATCTGGTTTTGGAGAACATTGTTTACATGGAGCTCCTGCGCCGGGGCTATGCCGTTACCATCGGCAAGGTGGGTGATAAGGAGATCGACTTTGTGTGTGAGGATCAGGGGCAGAAGCTGTATATACAGGTCGCATACCTGCTGGCCTCGGAAGATACCATAGAGCGGGAGTTTGGCGTCTATGACCGTGTTCGCGATAACTACCCCAAATACGTCGTCACCTTGGACGAATATGATATGAGCCGCAACGGAATTAAGCATCGGAATATCCGAGACTTTCTGCTGCAAGAGGAATGGAACTGATACAGTGGTCGGATAGTTCACAACGATTTATGACTGTGGGATTTTGAACCGAAGAAGGGAAATGGACAGGTTTTGGGGGTGTGCCTGATGCCTATAAGTGAAGGAGAGTAAAGGAAAGGGTTGCTTGCATTTTACTTACACTTTTCGGATGTTTCACGGGAGAATTGACACCGAATACGGACTGCCAAAAGTGTAAACGAAAACACATGGTTTTATTTGTCATGGGTAAGACTGGTTCATGCAATTGGCGTTGATCTATATTGCAACTAAGTGTATGCTCCTAAATCGCTCATATGTCATAAGGCGTAGGTAAGTGCATTTTAGGCTCTTTAGGAGGAAAGAAGAAAAATATAAGATATACGCTGTTCGGGTCCGGTGAAAACAATCACTCGGGATGGAAATAACTACAAATTAAACAATCTTGCCATTTTCGGCCAAATCACTTATGATTAAAACAATAATATGATGTCGAACGGGAGGGAGTTTATGATGCGTATAACAAAATTCAAACAACATATTCAGAATGGTTTCAGCAAACGCCTTTTCATGTCGTATATGGCTATATTTTTGGCTGCGCTCATGCTCTTTTCCGGTGTAGTATACGCAGGCATGGCGGCAATGCTGAAAAATCGCATCATTGAGACCAGTGAGGAAACGCTCCGTCAGGCAGCTCTTAACATAAAACAATACATGGATGATGTTGAACAATTGATGTTTAACATAGCGGTAAATTCTACGGTTCAAAATATTCTTGCCAATACGCAGGGGAAGACGGACTTTGAAGCGGTAAGGGATTCCGAGGATCTCGCCGAACAGATGCTGAGCGTAGATGTATTTACGCAGAGGACAGATGGCGTGTGTCTGTTCGCTGAGCTGCAAAGCAGTTTTCCGGCATTTACCCCCTATACCATGCGGCAGGCTACTGGCCGTTCCGGGAAAAGTGCCGTATGCCGCGCTGATGAGGTTCGTAGTGAGGCATGGTATCAAAATGTGATTCAAGAGCGAGGCATTCCTGTATGGGAGGCCATGATCGAGAAAGAAGAGATACGCTTTACTGCATCGCGCGCATTGCTGAATACGCAAGACCTGAGTCAAATTATTGGCGTTGTTCAGGTATTGGTGGGATATAAGCAGTTTGCTGATATCCTACAGGAGATATCATTTGGCGCCGATGGAGCAGCATGTATGGTGGCGGACGACACCGTATTATGGGGCGATGAGACGGAACTGGGAAATGAGCTTACGGCTGCACAACTGCATGCAGACAGCACGGATGCGATCTGGCAAACGATAGGGGGAGCCCGCTGCTGCATCCTGCGATGTGATGTGGGAAAGGCTGGTTGGCAACTGATAGGGATCATTCCGGACAGGACAATGCTGGTTCAGTTTGACGTAGTAAGAAGCGCACTCCTGCCGGCACTTGCTCTGGCTTTACTACTTTCATTGCTGCTGGTGCTATACAACGCGAGAAGACAGTCGCAGCCGATTCGTCAGGTAGCGGAAGCTATGCGCCATTTCGACTCGGATCGCGACCGGCGGTTCAGCACAACTCGTACTGATGAAATTGGAATTTTGTGTCTGAGCTTTAACCGCATGATGGATCATATAGATAAACTGCTGCATGAGGTGCAGGAGACATCCAGCAGAAAGCGGAAGGCGGAATTACAAGCATTACAGGCACAGATTAATCCTCACTTTCTATACAATACACTGGACTGCATCAAGAGTATTGCATGCGTGGAAGACAATCAGGATATTGTACAGCTGACAACTGCTTTGAGTGAGTTTTTCCGGATCAGTCTGAATAAAGGTGCAGAAATGCTTCCGCTGCGGCGGGAGCTCGACCATGTGCGAAGCTATTGTGCTATCCAGAAGTTCCGAGGCAACACGGCATTTGAACTGTCCTTTGATGTTCCTGATGAACTGCTGGAGCGAACTGTAATCAAGCTGATTTTGCAGCCTTTGGTGGAAAATTCCATTGTGCATGGATTCCATCAAAAGAAAGGCACGGGACATATTCAAATCAGTGCACGGGCAGCGGGACGCTGCCTCCATATCCGGGTGTGTGACGACGGCACAGGTGCGGATATTGAGTATCTGAATGGACTGCTCAGTGGCGAGTATAAAGCAGCGCCGGGTAAAAGCAACGCTTACGGCATCATCAATGTGGATGAACGTCTGCGACTGACGTTTGGCGGCCGGAGCGGCTTGCATTACGAGGAAAATCCGTCTGGCGGTGTTACAGCAGAAATTATTGTTGAGCAACCTTTGGGCAATGAGGAGACGGACGATGGATAAAATGATAAAAGTGCTTATTGTGGAAGATGAAATGCTGCTACTGCAGGGGCTGAAGAAACTGGTTGATTGGCAGGCATTGGGCTTTACACTCTGCGAAACAGCTGCCAACTATATGGATGCGGTTTCTGCGGCCTATCTGCACAAGCCGGATCTGCTGTTGACGGACATTATGTTGGGAGAGGGTCAAAAGGACGGTTTGGAGTTGGTGCACGAACTTGGAGCGCTTCTGCCCGAAATGCAGGCAGTACTGCTGACGGGATATGATCGCTTTGAATATGCAGAGCGGGCGATCGAATATAATGTCCGAGCCTACTTGCTCAAACCCGTGGATGCACAAGCACTGACAGATTGCCTGATAAAAGTGCGTGAAACCTATAACAGCCGTCAGGAAATGCTGAATCAGAGGCAGCGCTTGACCGAACAGCTGCGAACGGCACAACCGTTCCTCTTTGACTGGTTTTTGAATTGCGGCACACAAGACCTCCAATGGAGACAGTTCTTCGGGCTGACCGGAAAGGAACGCTGCTGGCAGATTGTGACGTTGGCATTTCAGGCTTCAATGGACAGCAGCTATATCGCTTTCCTCCGGCTCGAGTACCTGCGGGAGGGCAGGCAAAACAATACGCTTGCCTTTTACCGGCAGGATCACATCATTTATGTCCTGCGTAGCGAAGAACGCTTGGAAGGCGATGCAAATGAGCTGGTGAATCTATTAACAAGGTATTGCATTTTTAATGGCTTATCTGATGCTGTGGTTGGTGTCGGATGTGAGGTGCAGGAATTTAGCGGAATAACGCGCTCATATGAAGAGGCAATGCTAGCATGCCGACATGGATCATTTTACGAAAGAGGAAATTGTGTATACTACTCTGATTTGACACTCCCTTCGGATGCTTCGGTGACAGGTTTCATAACACAGCGGGAAAAACTGCAATTTGCTGTGCGCATCGGACGGACGGAAGAAGTCGAACAGACAATCCGAAAAACCTTGTATCAAGCAGGAACCACCGGCGCATCTATTGAATCACTCCGCTCGATGGGGATAGAAGCGCTGGTATTGCTGAATGAAGTGTTGCTTGAAAGCCATTTGCCTGCGATCGATCACAGGGTTTGGGAACAGACGCTGCACTGCAGAAACATGGAACAGCTTTGCAGTCTATTAACTGAAAGCTATATGCAGAGCGCGAAAGCATTGAAAGAGAGACGGCATAGTCATAATCAATCGGTTTTGGAGTCAGTGCACCATATGGTTGAGACAGAATATGCAAAGCCCTTAACATTGGAGCACGCAGCTAAGCTTGTTTATCTGTCTCCAGCCTATTTGGGAACGTTGTTCCAAAATACTTATGGACTGTCTTTCAAGGATTTTTTAACAGATACACGAATTAAGGCTGCCTGTGAGCTGCTTCGGTCGAGCGGGAAGAAAGTATATGAAATAGCAGAGGCGGTCGGCTATACGGATTCGCGCTATTTCAGTCAGGTGTTCCGGAAAAGCGTGGGCATGACTCCGTTGGAATACAGAGCAGCAAACCAAAAATAACCAAGCATAATGCACAAAAAATAAAAGAATTTAACCGGCGTTTTGCCAGCAGGATATATTGCTGGTAGAACGCCGGTCGTTATTATCAGAGAAATTTCAACAAATTTGTTGTGATTCGCCGCATGGCCATTTCGCATGGGGCAAAGTATAATAAGCATACAAAAGCTGAAGGGCATAACCAAGAGACAGAAAGGGAGGAGTAATCAATGAAAAAGAGAATATGCTCTATGTTATTGGCAGCCGTGACCGCGGTATCTCTCACAGCGTGCGGTGGGACAACAGATGAGCAGCAGACTGCTGGCAGCACGGACGGAGGAAAACAGAAAATCGAGTTCTGGATGCTTCCGGTCATTGATGAAGCGGATACGCAGGAAATGGTGGATGCGTTTAATGCACAGAGCGAAACTACTGAAGTGGAATTGACCATGCTTGACTGGAGCAGCGGCCGTGAGCAGATCAAGCAGGCGGTAGCGTCTGGAGCCGGGCCGGATGTGTTCTATATAGGTGCCGGACTGGACATTGCCTATATCGACGGAGGATTGCTGCTTCCGTTGGATGAACACGGTTATTCTGAAGAGGATATCGGGAAATATACCGACCTGATTGAGGGCAATATGGTTGATGGACATCTGCTTGCAGCACCGATCACGTATGAAAACTACGTGCTTTATTATCGAACCGATGTGCTGGAGCAGTTTGGATTCGACGCCCCTCCGACGACTTGGGAAGAACTGAAGAGTATGGCGAAAACCATTACGGAAGGTTCCAACGGCGAGATTATGGGTTTCCAGTTCAAAGGCGCAGATGACCAGCTCAATGCAATCAATTACAGCTGGCAGACTCTGTTGGCGCAAAATGGCGGGCAACTGATGGATCTGGAAACCATGCAGTCGACTGAAAACACCCCGGAAGCACAGGAAGCGCTTGAATATATGAAGAGCTTCTATACGGAAGGGATCAGCACGATGGGTACCAGTTCCAACAACGGTTTCCGTGAAGGTAAAGTAGCTATGTATATGTTTACAAACGGACCGATGACCTCGGAAGGCTTTGTGGACGATCAGAATATGGCAGGAAAATGGGCGATCGCTGCGCCGCCTGCTGGGCCGGATAATGCAGGTGGTTATCTGGGTGGACATGCGCTTGCTGTTAATGCTGCCTGTGAGACACCGGAAAATGCTGTTGAGTTTGTAAAGGCGTTTACGTCGCCGGAAAATGTACCGACTTGGCTGAATGCGTTTTATGGCGTACAGCCCTATGACCTTGAAAAACTAAGCGACAGCGAGCAGCAGGCGATCGAAGCTATTTATGAGCAGGAACCTGCATATTGGGAAGCAATCAATCAATCCGCAGACGCATGCACAGCTGACTTCATGATTCAGTCGCGTTATGGTTATACCGCTCGCTTTGATGGGCAGAAACGTCTGATTATTGCAGCGCTGACAGGTGAGATGGAAATTGAGCAGGCACTAAGCCAGCTGGACACGGAGATCAATCAATCGCTTTAAATCTCTCTCTTCTTAACCTCTTCTGTACAGGAGTGGCAGCCGGAAAGGCGCCGCTCCTGTCACCAGGAAAACAAAAAGGGGGCATAACTGGTGTTTCGTATTTCCCGCAATAAGCGAAAGGATGCCGCGCAGGCGTATCTGATGCTGCTGCCCGCCGCTGTTTTGCTTGTACTTTTTATGTTGTGGCCTATGCTGAATTCTGCATTTTACGGTCTGTTTAAATGGAATCTGGTAGGCGACAAAACGTTTATCGGGCTTGAGAACTTCAAATTTATGTTTTTTCAGGATGAAAGCTTTCGCCGTGCCTTGTTGAACACGCTGGTTTATACCGTGGTCAATATGGTGTTGACGCTGGTGCTTTCTCTGGGATGCGCCCTGCTGTTCCAGCGGGAAAGCAAACTTAGCGTTGTAGGGCGCTGCGCATGCTTCATTCCTGTTGTAGTTCCCATCACGGTAATGGGTATGGTTTGGAAAATGATTTATGAACCGCAGTACGGCGTTATCAATCAGGTGCTGGCTGGCCTTGGCATTCAGGGACCGCAATGGCTGTACGACTCAAAAGTGGCGCTGATCGCGGTAATCATATTCAATGTTTGGAAAGAGTTTGGTTTATACACCATTATTTTTATTGGAGGCTTGCAGAAAATACCGAAGGAGTTATATGAGTCGGCGGCGATCGACGGTGCAAACAGCTGGATAACTTTTTGGCGCGTTACATTGCCGATGCTACGCCCCATTATGTACTTTGCGACCACGATCCTGCTGATCAACTCGTTCAAGGCATTTGACCACATTTGGGTCATGACAAGCGGCGGTCCGGGCAATTCCACCTCCACACTGGTGACTTACATATATGCCAAAGTATTTGACAATGTCGGTTTGGCATCGGCTGCATCCTTTGTACTTTTTATCATTGTTCTGCTGATGACTGCGATAAAGTCTAAATTCGGTAAGGAGGGTGAGGTCGATGCGTAAAAACAGACTGTTGTATCCGGCGCGGGTGCTGATTATTCTGCTGGCATCGTTGTTTTCCCTGTTCCCGTTTCTGATTATGCTGAAAAGTTCCTTTGAACCTTATACCTCAATCGTATCGCTGGATTTCCATCTACTACCGGAAAACGCGAGCCTGGATAATTACGTGACGGTTTGTCAGGAATATCCGATTCTGCGGTGGTTCTGTAATTCCGCGGTCGTTGCGGGGGTAGCGATTGCGCTTAACATGGTTGTCGATGTATTTGCAGCCTATACGTTGGCGCGAATCGAATATCCTGGAAAAAAGGCAACCAATATGATGGTGCTGTGCGCACAGATCGTACCGGTGCAGGTAATTGTTGTACCAATGTATCAGATGATGGTAGAGTGGGGCTGGGTGGATACCTATCGTGGCCTGATCCTTCCGGTCGCAATCAGTCCGTTTATCATATTTTTCCTCAAACAGAGCTTTATGCAGATCCCGCGGGCGCTGGACGAAGCTGCTATGATCGACGGGTGCAGCCGGATCGGTGTACTGTTCCGTGTGATACTTCCTAATGCAGTACCTGCGCTCGGTACATCGGTTGTGCTCAAATTCATGTGGGTCTGGGGCGACTACATGTGGCCCAGCCTTGTTTCCAAAAGTACGGAAATGCGCACATTGCCGGTAGCGATTGCAACATTCCAGCGTGCAGGCGGCACCTATCCCTGGGATCTGATTATGCCAGCTGCTGTGCTGTCCTCGGTGCCGATCGTTCTACTGTTCCTTTTCCTGCAGAAGTACTTTATTGCTGGTCTGACAGAAGGCGCAGTCAAAGGATAAAAGGAGGGGCGAAAATTGAAAACAATTACATGGCCACAGGCGGAGATCCCGGTAGTGGCAGAGACAGAAGTATTGGTTGTCGGCGGAGGCCCAGCAGGCTTTGGTGCAGCGTTGACAGCCGCGAGAATGGGACGTAAAACGATGCTCATCGAGCAGAATGGAGCTGTGGGCGGCGTAGCAACCGTAGGCATTATGAGTCACTGGACCGGTCATCAGGAGGGCGGCGTGTTTGCGGAGCTGCGCGAGAAGGCAAGGGACTGCGAATGCCCGGAGGTCATCAACCCGGAAAAACTGAAGGCTTTGATGCTCAATATGCTGGAGGATGCAGGCGTCACTGTTCAGCTTTATACATGGTGCAGCGATGTAATCATGGAAGGAAATCGTTTGTGCGGGGTTGTCACAGAAAGCAAATCAGGGCGGGAAGCGATTCTCAGCGAAATCACGATCGACTCGACAGGGGACGGCGATGTGGCTGCCCGTGCAGGTGTTCCATATGATAAAGGGCGAGAAGATGGCGGTATGCAGCCGATGACGATTATGTTTAAAATCGCCGGTGTAGATATGGATCGGGCGCTGTTTTTCTGGGGCTTTGAAGATACGGTCGCGCTACCGGAAGGCGACTTGCAGACCTTGTGCAGAGAAGAGCTGCCATACCCGGCTGGACATGTACTCCTGTACCCATCTTCACTGCCGGGGGTAGTGACGGTGAATATGACAAACGCCGTTCATGCGGACGGCACGGATGTACGAGACCTCAACCGCGCGGGACGCGAGTGCCGCAACCAGATCCCGCTGATTGTGGATTTCTTGCGCCGACATGTACCAGGCTACGAAAGCTGTTATGTGTGTGAATCAGCTAACGCCGTGGGCGTGCGTGAAACAAGAAGATTTCATGCGGCATACCAGCTCAATGAAACCGATATTGCGAGCGCGCGGCTGTTTGATGACTGGGTCGTTACAAAATCCCGTTTCTTTTTTGATCTGCACAATGTTACAGGCGCTGGATTGGATGCGGCAGGAGCCTATAAAAAGTTCCAGCAAAAGAGCAGCTATACGATTCCGCGCGGCTGCTTCCTGCCGGAGGGCACAGATGGGCTGCTGCTAAATGGGCGAAATATTGGTGGTACCCATAAAGCGCATTCCAGCTACCGAGTTATGCCAATATGTGTTAACATGGGACAGGCGGCAGGCGTGCTGGCAGCGCTCAGCTTGGAACAGGGCTGTGCACCGGGCGAATTGGATATGCGGGATGTGCAGGAAAAGCTGCGCATCCAAAATGTTGAACCGTAAAAGGAGGGGAAAGGAAATGTATGCAACACGGTCTTACAGCCTGTGCGATAATCGCCTTTCCGTTGGACTGAGCGGGATCGCTGCCATCGCCACGAAAACCTATGGTACAGGATGTGGTATCGTATACCGCAACGCCAGTGGACGCAGCGAGCAGGCAATACAGTTTACGGATTTTTTGGATAAGGCTTGGATGCAGAATGGCCCGATGGAAGATGCGCGGGCGGTATTGGCTTCCCTTGATTGGCCGAATGATGGAACAAAGACGGCTGTTTTGCTTGCTGCAGGCGTAATACAGTCCTTGCAGGAAAATTTGCAGGATGGACGCAAAATTCTGGATTCACTTCCTGCGGCAAGCGCATTTGCACAGGAGCAAATCAAACGTATGGCTCGAGAACGGGACGGCATGCTGGTTGGCGGCGGCCTGTGGCTCATAAATCTAATTCGTCCGCTTGTGTATTTTGCGGATGAAACCAGGAATTCGTCCGCTAGAGTGTTGGCAGATGCAGCGGCAAAACCGTTGCAGGCAATTGCAGAAAACGCAGGGGCACGGTTCCATGAAGTCTATGAGCGGGTACGTGCTGCAGCGCCAAACCAGTTTTACAGTTTACATCAGATCGGCCTGAAAAACTCGCATATCCCTATGCACGATGATCACGTGGATATTATCAGGTTCGGATTGGAAATGAAAAGCGGACAGATCTGTGACCTGTGTGAAAAAGAAATTACTCTGCCTATCGAAATAGGACAGGCAGTAATCCGACAGACAACAGCAATCGTACAGGCATTTTGCAATGTACGTTGTGCGGAACCGTAAAGGGAGGAATGGACGATGGCGGACATTCAATTCCATCATGTGAAAAAGACGTATGATACAGGGGTTACCGTAGTCCCTGACCTCAATTTAGAGATTCACGATCAGGAGTTTGTTGTACTGGTCGGTCCGTCCGGATGCGGAAAATCTACGACGCTGCGTATGATTGCAGGGTTAGAAGAAATAACAGATGGCGATCTGATGATCGGAGGGAAAAAGGTCAACGATATTGCTCCCAAGGATCGCGACATCGCAATGGTCTTTCAGAATTATGCGCTATATCCTCACATGACAGTTTATAAGAACATGGCTTTTGGGCTGGAACTGCGCAAAACACCGAAGTCCGTGATTGATGAAAAGGTGCGATGGGCGGCGGAAGTGCTTAATCTGACCGATTACCTCGACCGCAAGCCCAAAGCGCTCTCAGGCGGTCAGCGGCAACGAGTGGCGCTAGGCAGAGCAATGGTGCGCGACCCGGCGGTGTTTCTCTTGGACGAACCTCTTTCCAATCTGGATGCTAAGCTTCGCACACAAATGCGAACGGAATTGACGCAGCTTCATAAAAAACTGAATACAACCTTTGTTTATGTCACCCACGACCAGACGGAAGCGATGACAATGGGAGACCGTATCGCGGTCATGAAAGACGGCATATTGCAGCAATTCGATACGCCGCAGAACCTGTATAGCTTCCCGCGTAACCTGTTTGTGGCCGGTTTTATTGGATCGCCGCAGATGAACTTTATTCATGCGCAGGTAGAGTACAGCGGGGAAGAAATCAGAGTGGTGTTTGGCGGATTTTCCATTCCAGTTCCGATTGGCAAATGTGGGAATTCACTGAATGACTATGTGGGGAAAACAGTGATCGTTGGGATTCGTCCGGAAGATATGCATGCGGAAGACATTTTTCTTGCCGCCTCGGATCACTCGAAAGTGCGCTTTGAAGTTGAATTGGCGGAATTGATGGGAGCCGAAATCTATCTTTATGGAAAATGCGGTGGAGAAAAAATGACGGCTCGCGTGCCTGCTCGCACAAAGGCAAAGGCCGGGGATAGCATTGAGTTGGCAATAGACTGTAACCATATTCATATTTTTGATGAAGAAAGTGAAGCGGTAATCTGTCAATAAGCTCCTGCTTAAGAGATATTTGCAGCCGCCAAGTTTCACTTTCGCAAAGGAGCAGTCATTAAAAATGTCGGTGGCAGTCAAACTGATTGCCGCAAGCAGAGCATAAAATATGACGGTGGTAAAACCACCTTGTAAAGGGGAAAACGTAATAAAATGAGGAAGCAAGGAAGGAAAACTTGGAATCAGAGTGAATTAAGACACCATGAGTTCGAGCTTTCATAATGGATATAGTGAAGGGAATTTTGCTAATTAATCAAAAAGATTGCTAATGGAAGCGGATTGCGGTATAATCCAATTATCCTTGGACGCCCTGAGTCCTTCCCCGCCAAAACACCCCCAACGTCTCACCAAAAGAACCAATCAGGACCCAAGGTACGGAAACGTGCTTTGGGTCTTTTTATCAAACGCCATACTATCTGGCCGTGAAACCTACAGGCAGGCTTTTGCCGCGAAAAATAGCGGAGGTACGAGCAATGCAGGGAGCATATTCATGCTTTTGCAGTCCTTAATCCCAAGAATGGACAGTCCGGACGCGGCGATTAAAAAGCCGCCGATGAGTGTGACTTCGGTCATAAGGGCATCTGTTAAATATGGTGCGATCGTACCGGCAAACAGGTAAATCGCGCCTTGCCAGAGGAAAAGCACGCCGGCGGCTGCAGCCATACCGATGCCATACGTCGAGGCAAGTACCATTGAGGTCACAAAATCAAGTGTTGCGTTGGTAAACAGATATGTATGATCACCATAAAGCGCGCTGTTGATCGGTCCGAGGATAGAAAGTGTGCCAATACAGTACATCAGAATGCCTGTGCCAAGTCCTTTCCCGAGGCCATCCTTTGAAAAACGTCCCACAAGACGCTGGAACCGGCCGTCAATATCAAGAACCGTCCCCGTAAAACTGCCTAAAGCCAAAGCCAAAATAAACAGAACCGGATATTCGCTTTGGCTCATGCTTCCTACGACGGTGTTTGCACCAAGTCCTATGGCTGCAAGCCCCATCGCGTTATATAAACAGTCGCGGTATTGCGGCCGGATCCCGCGCCGCAGCATCGCGCCGATGCATGAACCGATCAGAATGGTACAAGTATTCGCAATTGTTCCGATCAAAGAACCATCTCCCTTGTGAACTGGATAGTACGAAAGCAAACTTGTTTGCTTGCTTACAGCTTATTATATAGCAAATTGCAGTACATTTGCAATTGCCGCCTGCAAACCAGGCGCGCGGGACGATTCGGATGCGCCGGGCAGTCCGGGACCAGCGGCCTGCCGCAGCGTGTGCAGTCATGAGTCTGGTGGCTTGTAGAACATCAAGAGGTATTGCGGAAAGCATGCCAAAACAGGGATAGGATGCTGGTTTGCATAAGGGCTGCTGACTGCAGTCTTTGCGCTGACCGTCTGACGTGTGATTTGGTGCAAAATCGGGTGGCCGGGCGGCGGGGTACAACAGAAAAGCAGCGCACCGTGCAACAGGTGTAACACAGTGCGCTGCTTTTTGCGCTGGATGGGGGATTATAACCCGTTCTGGATTTTTGCGGCTTTCAATGTGTTTTTCATCAGCATGGTGATGGTCATCGGGCCTGCTCCGCCGGGCACCGGCGTCATATAGGACGCTTTCTCCATCACTGCCGGATCCACGTCGCCGCAGACCTTGCCCTCGGCGTTGCGGTTGATGCCTACGTCGATCACGACCGCGCCGTCCTTTACCATATCCGGCGTGATGAAGCCCGCCTTGCCGACCGCGGCGACCAGAATGTCTGCACGGCGGCAGACCTCGTCCAGGTGCTGGGTGCGGCTGTGGCACATGGTCACTGTGCCGTGGCGGTGCAGCAGCAGCATGGCCATCGGCTTGCCGACGATGTTCGACCGGCCGACCACCACACATTCCTTGCCCTTGGGGTCGATCTGGTATTCGTCGATCAGCTCCATCACGCCCGCGGGCGTGCAGGGCACAAAGTCAAAGTTGCCAACCATGATCTTTCCCACGTTGACCGGATGGAACGCATCCACGTCCTTTTTCGGGTCGATCGCATTGATGACCGCCTCTTCGGAAATGTGGTCCGGCACCGGCAGCTGGCACAGGATACCCGAGATCTGTGGGCTTTGATTGAGCTGGCCGATCAGGCCGAGCAGTTCCTCCTGAGAGGTCTCGGCAGGAAGGGCGTACTTTTCGCTGTAAAAGCCGCACTCCGCGCACGCCTTTTCCTTGTTGCGGACATAGATCTCGCTCGCCGGGTCGTTTCCCACGATGATGACCGCCAGGCCGGGCGTGACGCCCTTTTTCTTGAGTTCCTCGGTCTCTGCCAAAATGCTGCTGCGGACTTTGGCGGAAAGCGCCTTGCCGTCCATTTTTACTGCACTCATGGTGTATCCTCCTTTATGTTGTCAGCGGGAATAGTCCCCGCTTTTTCGTCGTGAAAGACCGGGCGCGCAGTGCGCGCCCCTACGATCGCGATGGGTTCGACTCCCATCATGCGTTTATTTCCCTTCCGGCTCGCCGGGTGCGGCATCCGCAGCCTCTACAAGCTTGTCCTCTGCGGAAGCGGCTTCTGCCTTTTCTTCCGCGGGCTTGTCTGCCGCCGGGGCGGGTTCGGCTTCCGCTTCTGCGGGCTGCGCCGCGGGCGGCACATAGAATGCCTTCTGCACCTTGATGCGGTTATACTGGCGCACGAGCAGCGCAATTGCCACAATGCAGCTCACTGCCGCGAGCACCTGCGATACGCGTAGCGTGCCGATATACAGGCTATCCGTGCGCAGGCCCTCGATCCACGCGCGTCCCAGGCCGTACCACGCGACATACAGCAGCGCGATCTCGCCCGGGAACTTGCGCTTTTTGGAGTAGAAATGCAGGGCAATAAAGCCGATCAGGTTCCAGAGAGATTCGTACAGGAAGGTTGGGTGCACCGGGGCCGCGCCGTCGATCGACATGCCCCAGGGCAGATCCGTCTCGCCGCCGTGCGCCTCGCCGTTGACGAAATTGCCCCAGCGCCCAATGCACTGGCCGATCAGCAGGCCGAACGCCGCCAGGTCGCACAGGCTGGCAAAGGACAGCTTTTTAACCCGGCTGTAGATAAACAGCGCGATCACCACGCCGATCACCGCGCCGTAAATCGCAATGCCGCCGTTCCAGATGGCAATGATCTCGGACAGGTGCTGGCTGTAATAGTCCCATTCGAAAACGACATAGTAGATGCGCGCGCACACGATGCCGACCGGCACACAGATGATCAGGCAATCCACAAGGTTATCCGAAGTGACGCCAAACTCCTTCACACGGGCGTTGACATAGAGTGCGGCCAGGATAAAGCCGATACAGATAATGATGCCGTACCAGTAAATATCCTTGCCGAAGATATTGGCGGCAACACGGTTCATAGTAAATTCCAGGCCGAGCGCCGGGAAAGAGATAACATGTTCCATGGGTAGTTTCTTCCTTTGCTGTCTTTATTTCGGCTGAACGACTGACATCGTGCAGCGGTCGCGGCGCGCCCAGCGCGCGAACATCGCCTGCACATCGTCCGGCCCGATCGTGTCGAACAGGGCGGCGAAGTCCGGATAGTGCTCGCCTGCGAACAGGGCAGTGACTTCCTGCCGCGCATAAGCCTCGGGCACGTCGAGTACGCGCAGGTGCAGGCCGTAGAGTGCTTTTTTCATGCGGTCGAACAGATCCGGTTTCACGCCCTCGTGTGCAAGACGCACCGTTTCTTTTTCGATCGTTGCGCGTACGGCTTCCGGATTGCGGCTCTCGCCGCCCAGCATGGCGCACGCGCCTTCCGGGATGAGCGAGTAATCCACATCAAAATCCCGGCCGATCAGGCGCTTTTCATACAGCTGCGCATACAGCGGCGAGGTGTCGCCGCACAGGATGCGCACCGCCAGCTCGCCGAGCAGGCTGCGGCGCAGGCGGCTCTCGCCCGGTTGTACGGGATCGTCCTTAAAGCCGATCAGGAACTGCGGCTGGGAGACCTGCATCTTGCGGGTCACGAGCAGTTCATTGACTGCCTCGCGGCGCGTACCGTAATGCCGCTCGCCGATCTCGGGCGCATCCTGCGGGGAGAACTGCGCCGCCATGCGGCAGACCTCGTCAAAGTCCGCTGTGCCGCACACGACGAGCGCCATGTTTTTCGGGCTGTAAAACGCCCGGTGGCAGGTGTACAGGGTTTCAGGCGTGATCTCCGCGATGCTCTCCACGCTGCCCGCGATGGACACGCGCACCGGGTGTTCGCGGTACAACCCCTCGTACAGGCTGACCATGGCCTGCCAGCCCGGGGTGTCGTCCATCATGCCGATCTCCTGCCCGATGATGCCGCGCTCCTTGGCGACGTTTTCCTCGGTGAAATACGGCGTGAACACGAATTTCAGCAGAATCTCCAGGTTCTCCTCAAACCGGTCGGTACAGGAGAAGTGGTAGGCGGTCATGGTGTGGCTGGTGAAGGCGTTGGGGCTTGCGCCCGTGCGCGCGAACTTTTGCAGCGCGTTGCCGTCCTCGTCCTCGAACATCTTGTGCTCGAGGAAGTGGGCCACGCCCGCCGGGGTGTCGTACCGTTTGCCCTCGAACGTAAAGGACGCATCCACCGAGCCGAAATCGGTTGCGAGGATGGCAAAGGTCTTGCTGAAGCCCTCCTTGGGCAGATAGCACACGCGCAGGCCGTTGTCCAGTGTGCGCATCTCCATGCGCTCGCCCAGGGCGGAATAGTTCTTGATCATTGCGCCGCCCCCTTCATAAAATAGACCGTGTCGAGCGCGGTCGCCTGCGCCGCGGCGACAATGTCCCCGCGCGTGACGGCTGCGACCTGTGCGATGCGTTCCTCAGGCGTGACCAGCGTGCCCGCGGCCGCCTGACCGAGCCAGTAGCGTTCGAGCGTCAGCGGGTCGTCCAGCATGGCGCGCCAGTTGGTGGTGAGCGTTTTGCGCGCGGCGTCGATCTCCGCGTCCGTGATGTCGCCTGCGCGGCAGGCGTCCAGCTGGCGCAGGATCTCGTCCCGCGCGGTCTCGAAATCCTTGTTTTCAATGCCGGAATTGACCAGCATGATGCCCTTAGGGGCGACAAACTGCGCGCTCGCATAGTAGCAGAGCGACTTGCGCTCGCGCACGTTCAAAAACAGCTTGGAACTGGTCGAGCCGCCGAAGATGGTCTGGAACATCCAGTAGGCAGCCGGGCTGCTGCCGGTCAGGCAGTGCCCGCCCGTGCGGAAGCCGAGCGACAGCTTGCCCTGGGTTACCTGCTCCTCTTCGACCACCTCGCGCGGCGCGCCCGCGGGCTGGGATAAAATACCGGTCTGCGGCTGGTAGAACGGGCCTTTCCGGCGCTGCACAAGCGGCGTCGAGGCAAACAGGGCTTCCACCGCGTCGGGCGGCAGGGTACCGCAGTAGAACAGCTCGATCTGCGCCTCGTCCAGCGCACGGCGGTAGGCGGTATACAGCTTGTTTTCCGTGATTTTGCGCGCCTGTTCGATCGTGCCGAGCGCGGGCTGGCCGTAAGGCTCGTTTTCGCACATCAGCCCGGTCAGGCGCTTGGGCGCCCAACTGCGGGGGTCGTTTTTCTGCGCCGCAATGCGGTCGATCAGGTTTGCCCGCTCGCCCGCGGTGTAGTCCGGGCAGAACACGCCGTCCTGCAAATACGGGTCACACAGCAGGTCGGCCAGTAGGAGGATGACCCCCGTGGTCAGCCCGTCCGCACCCGGGGCATAAGCCTCGTCAATACAGTCGGACAAAAAGCCGATGCACAGGCTTTCGCCCTCCTTGCGCACGATGGATTCGATGCGCGCGCCATACAGTCCGTCGAGCGCTTCACCGATTGCGCGCAGGTCGGGCAGCTTTGCAGTGCCGCGGCGCAGCACCTGCGGCAGGCAGGCGCGCAGCGCCCCATCCGGGCCGCCGAGCGGGAGCAGCAGCATGACGCGCAGCACGGCACGCTTGAACTTCGGCGTGGTCACGCAGGTGAGGTTTACCCCGTCGCCCAGTTTTTTTCGGGTCACTTGTTGCATAGTTTTCCTCGATTCCGGAGAAATTTTTCCATGTGCATTATTATAGCATTATTCAAGGTGTGAGGCAAACGAAGATTATGTGAACAAAATATTGTCCCACGCCACTATTTTACCCTTGACAAGTGCGGACTTATACGGTAGAATAGTCACGTTCGATGTAAAGGCAAAACACTTTACACACTCAAGGAGGCCCGCCGATGAAAGGCAAACCGCTCGAAATGAGCCTGCTGTTCGACTTTTACGGCGAGACGCTCACCGAAAAACAGCGCGAGCTGTTCGACCTGTATTATAATGAAGACCTCTCGCTGGCCGAGATCGCCGAGCATGCAGGCATCACCCGCCAGGGTGTGCGCGACAGCATCAAGCGCGCGGAACATGCGCTGCGCGAGATGGAGGAAAAGCTCGGTCTGGTCGCCCGCTACGGCGGCACCGGGCGGTGCGCGGAGGAACTGATGCACGAGGTCGAACGCCTGCGCGCCCTGAACGCCGACACACTGCACAGCAGCGAGGCGGAGGCGATCGCCTCCCGTATGGCATCGCTGCTCGACCAGCTCAGGCAGGAGGCTTAACATGGCATTTGAAGGCCTTACCGAAAAAATTTCATCCGCTTTCAAGCACCTGCGCAGCAAGGGGCGGCTGACTGAGTCCGACATCAAGGAGGCCATGCGCGAGATCCGCATGGCACTGCTGGAGGCGGACGTCAACTTCAAGGTCGCCAAGGATTTCATCAAGACGGTCACCGAAAAGGCGACCGACGCCGAGATCCTCGAAAGCCTGTCCCCGACCCAGCAGGTCATCAAGATCGTCAACGAGGAGCTGGT
>ERZ1643250.1522-NODE-1522-length-19454-cov-4.684778_pt1 | contig 19454 bp, 19 predicted proteins | sample MGYA00579262_ERZ1643250 | MGnify/ENA primary metagenome ERZ1643250 (study PRJEB29033, sample SAMEA4952265) | chicken gut metagenome | biome: Broiler Chicken; feature: Gastrointestinal Tract; material: Caecum | place: Ireland | collected 2018 | study: Broiler... | reverse complement strand
GATCCCAAATCCAAGGAATCCCAGGACTTAGCTGCCAGGTTGGGAGAGAAATACGCCATCCCTGTGCTGCCGGTGAACTGCATCGATATGGAAGAACAAGATATTCGGGACATTCTTGCAAGCCTATTGTACCAATTCCCTGTCCGGGAAGTGGAGTTGGACCTTCCGGGCTGGGTCACATCTCTGGAGTCAAGTCACTGGCTTTTTGCCGGTGTTCTATCCGCAGTTCGCGCTTCCTGCGGCATCCATAAAATGTGCCAGGTGAAAGGGATGCTGCACGCTTTAAAGGAGTGCGAAACCATTACCAACGTCACCATCCGGCGCATGGATCTTGGAAGCGGAAAAGGGCAAGCGGAACTGGTGTTTGATCAAGGTCTGTTTTACCGCATTCTCAGCGAAAGGACCGGCTTGGAAATTCAGGATGATTCTGACTTGATGAAGCAATTGGTAGAAATGACTTCCATCCGCCAAAAATACCAAAAGCTGCGGCAGGCATACGAGGATGTGGAGGAAACCGGTTATGGGATTGTCATGCCCGACGTGGAAGAGTTGACCTTGGAAGAGCCGCAAATACTCAAGCAAAACGGCAAATACGGCATTCGCCTCAAGGCCACCGCTCCCTCCATTCACATGATGAAGACGCAGATTCACACGGAGATAACGCCCATCGTTGGATCGGAACAGCAATCGGAGGAGCTGGTTCTGTATCTGCTGAAGGAGTTTGAAGAGAACCCTGCGCAAATATGGGAATCCAATATATTTGGAAAGTCTCTGCATTCTCTTGTAAACGAGGGAATGCACAATAAGCTGTACCGCATGCCTGCTGAGGCGAGAGAAAAGGTGCGAGAGACCATTGAACGAGTGATCAACGACGGTTGCAACGGTTTGCTGTGTATTATTCTGTAATCTATGGAAGACCATGAGAAACTGAGAGAAATTCAGGAATGGGGAGAAGAGGAAGAGCTTTTCCCAGAAGAAACTTCGTCCGAAAGCCGCGGAAGTTGGATCCCTCTTCTTCAAACAGGAATTTGCGTCGGCGTCTTGATCCTTTTGCTGGCGCTTCGGGCGTGGGATTCTCCTTCTTATCAAGCTTTTGCTGAGTGGTTCCAGGAGAAATCCACGCAGGAATTCTCTCTTCCCGCATGGGAGGGAATACGGGAAGATTCTTCTCCCGCTCCCTCGCCATCTCCATCTCCTTCCCCTTCCAGTATGGGGGAGAAGCAGGATGTTTCCCTGCAGCGACTATGATTACTTTTGTCGTTGGACCGTGCAGATTTTGTTTGGGGTTTTCTTGTTTCGCGCTGCTTGCGTTTGGCTGTCTTTTTTGGGGCGATCGCAGCGGCGCGTTTTTCTTGGGAGCCTCTGTATTGCACGAGCTCGCCCATGTAGGGAGCATGGTTGCCCTGGGAACCCCTCCTGCCCAGGTACGATGCACGGCATTAGGCTGCAGAATTATAACAAGCGTTTCCCAAAGGCTCAGTTATTTCCAAACCGCTTGTGTTTCCTTGGCAGGGCCAGCGGCCAATATTCTGGTTGCTATGTTTTTGTTTGTGGCGGGTTTGGGCAGCCATCCGTTTGCAATGGCCAATCTGGTGCTAGGTGTGCTGCACATTCTTCCCATAGAGCCATTAGATGGAGGTTTAGCCCTGCGCGCGGTTTTATGCCGTCGGTTCACGCCGCAGACAGCCTCCCGTGCTACCTGTGCGGTTTCTTTGCTTTTATTGCTTCCTTCAGCAACTTTGGGTTTTCTCCTGCTGCTGTATACCCGATATAATTTTACCCTGCTGTTTCTGAGTGTCTATCTCATGCTTTATTTTGTGCTGCGGGAAGATCTATTGGCGGCGTAAAACGGTGTGTGATACTGCTAGACTTCCACGTGAAAGTACGGTCTGTCATTTCCAGGTGCGACAGGCCGTACTTTTTTCTAGTCAATGGGGCCCTCCTATGTTATAATGACTTTATTGCACAGTAAGGCGGGAGCAAAGGAGCGGAGATAGCTTGGATGTCATTGTCTGTTTGGATGAGAAAAACGGCATGTTGTTTCATGGCCGCAGGCAAAGCCGTGACCGCCGGGTGTTGGAAGATATGTACTCTTCTTTTTCGCAGAGGGTGCTTTCGATCCGGCCTTTTTCCGCTTCTCTTTTTGCCGAGCACTATCCGGGGCAAGTGTGTGTTGATCCCCTTTTGCTGACCCATGCAAAACCGGGAGACCTCTGCTTTGTGGAGGACCTTCTTTTAAAGCCTTGGGAAGACCAGATCCGTCGCTTGTTTGTATATCGGTGGAACCGCCGGTATCCCGGGGACTTCTTTTTTGATCTGGATCTTTCCGCAAACTGGCGCAAAGTGTATACGGTTGATTTTCCCGGCTATTCCCATCAAAAATTGACAAAGGAGATATATTCCCGATGAAACCCATGCTGCAACGTGTTCTCCCTCTTCTTCTTTCTCTCTGTCTTCTCTTGAGCGGATGCTCGGGGATCCCTTCCTCCGCAGACCTTGCAGCGGCGGAAACTGCCAGCAGTTCTGTCTCCTTGGAAAATATCCCTGCGTATACAGGCTCTCCTTATGTGGTGCTGGAAGAAAACCAGCCGGATTTTTCTCCCGATGAGCTGACTGAGGAATCCTTTGAATCCTACAGTTCGTTGGACTCCTTAGGAAGGTGCGGGCCTGCTGTGGCTTGCATTGGGAAAGATTTGATGCCCCAGGAGGAGCGGGAGAGCATTTCCGAAGTGAAGCCAAGCGGCTGGCAGAACGAAGCCTACGATTTCGTAGAGGGCGGCTACGTATACAACCGTTGTCATCTGATTGGATTTCAGCTCACCGGAGAAAACGCCAACGAGGAAAATCTGATCACGGGCACGCGGTACATGAACGTAGAGGGGATGCTTCCCTTTGAAAATATGGTGGCGGATTACATTTTGGAAACGGATCATCATGTCCTTTACCGTGTTTCCCCTGTGTTTGAAGGAGAAAACCTTGTGGCCAGCGGAGTGGTTATGGAGGCGTATTCGGTGGAGGACGATGGCGAGGGAATCTGTTTTCATGTGTTCGTCTATAATGTGCAGCCTGGTGTGGAAATTGACTACGCGACAGGGGAAAACTGGGAGAGCGGAGAGGAGGTTCTTTCCTCTACGGAAAGCCAGGCGGAAGAAGAGGAGGCAGAGACCTACGTTCTCAACACCAATACCCGCAAATTCCATCGGCCAGATTGCTCCTCTGTGAGCGAGATGCGCGAGGAAAACCGCCAGGAGTTTTACGGTACACGGGAGCAGCTGATAGAAGATGGCTATGAGCCTTGCGGAAGTTGCAAGCCTTAATCGAATGTTTTGACGGGAGCCGGCGTAATTTTGCGCCGGCTCCTGCTGCGTTTGGCCGCTCTTAGTTCCATTCTTTCTATTTTTTTCGAATACACCCTTGACTTAAAGTAAAGTTTAGCAGATATAATGGAGTAAATCCCAAGGAAAGAAAGGACGTGCTCACCGTGATTTACCGAGCTTTTCAAGATTTGCAGCTTTCCGCCCTAGGCATGGGGGCCATGCGCCTGCCAGTTGTGGACGGCGACGATTCCCGTATTGATGAAAGTGCTGCCTTTGAAATGGTGGATATCGCCATGAAAAGCGGCGTCAATTATTACGACACCGCTTGGGGGTACCACAACGGAAATTCCGAATTAGTAATGGGTAAGGCTCTGGCCCGCTATCCCCGGGAGACCTTTTACCTGGCCACCAAGTTTCCTGGCTACGATCTTTCTAACATGCCGAAAGTTCAGGAGATTTTTGAGAAACAGCTGGAAAAATGTCAGGTGGAATATTTTGATTTCTATCTGTTCCACAACGTGTGCGAAATGAACATTGACGCCTACCTGGACCCCCAGTACGGAATTTATGAATACCTGCTGGAGCAGAAGAAAAACGGCCGTATCCGTCACTTGGGCTTCTCCGCCCATGGGGATTACAACGTCATCCAGCGCTTTTTGGATGCCTACGGCAAAGATATGGAATTCTGCCAGCTTCAGCTCAATTACTTGGACTGGGAGTTTCAGAACGCCAAGCAAAAGGTGGAGCTCTTGAACCAGTGGAATATTCCCGTGTGGGTGATGGAACCGCTGCGGGGCGGAAAGCTAGCATCCTTATCGCCGGAAAATGAAGGAAAGCTGAAGGCTCTGCGCCCAGAGGAAAGTGTCCCGGCCTGGGCGTTCCGCTATTTGCAGAGCATTCCCAGCGTTAAGGTGATTCTCTCTGGTATGTCCAACCGGCAGCAAATGGAGGAGAATATCCAGACCTTTGCAGAAGACAAACCTCTCAGCGAGAAGGAGATGGAGACAATCTACTCGATTGCTGAGGGGATGGTCAAAAAAATTGCTTTGCCTTGCACGGCTTGTCACTATTGCACCAGCCACTGTCCCCAAGGTTTGGATATCCCGGGCTTGCTGGCTTTGTATAACGAGCATTGCTTCACGGAGGGCGGGTTTATCGCGCCCATGGCTCTCTCGGCCATCCCTGCGGAAAAACAGCCCAGCGCCTGTATTGGTTGCCGCAGCTGTGAGGCCGTATGCCCGCAGGGTATCAAAATTTCGGAAGCAATGGCCGATTTTACCGCCAAGTTGGGTGGTTGAAAGGAGTTTTTTCTATGGAATACCGCACGCTTCCTCACGGCGGGGAACAAATCAGCATCCTTGGCTTGGGGAATAGCTCCCTTTCCGCAGAGGTAGGGGAGAAGGAAATCCAAGCTACTGTGGAGATGGCTCTGGAAAACGGCGTAAACTACTTTGACATGGCTGCGGGAGATGCGGCTCCTTTTGCAGCCTATGGACGAGCTCTCTCTGGCTGCCGGGACAAGGCGTTTCTCCAAGTGCATTTTGGCGCGGACTATCACACGGGCAAATACGGCTGGACCCAGAATTTGGAGGAGATCAAGCGGTCGATTGCCTGGCAGCTGGAAGCCCTTCAGACGGACTACATTGACTTCGGCTTTATCCACTGCGTGGATGAGCTGGCCGATCTGGAAAAAGCGGTCAGCGGTGGCACGCTGGACTATATCCGGTCTTTGAAGGAACAAGGGGTGGTTCGCCATGTGGGACTTTCTTCTCACACTCCTGTTGTGGTGCAGAAGGCCCTGGATCTGGGATTGATCGACATGGTGATGTTCAGTATCAACCCGGCTTACGACTATCGCCATGGAGAGTACGCGATCGGTCAGGTGGACGAGCGTCAGTCTCTCTATCGTCGGTGTGAGGCTGAAGGAGTGGGAATCTCCGTGATGAAAGCCTTCAGCGGCGGCCAGCTTTTGAAGGATGAGACCTCTCCTTTTCACAAGGCTTTGACGGAATACCAGTGCATCCAGTACGCGTTGGACAAACCAGGAGTCTTGACAGTGCTGCCCGGTGTGCGGGACCGCAAAGATTTAAAGCGCATCTTGGGATTTCTGCAAGCTTCTCCTGCGGAGCGGGATTACTCTATTTTAGGCAGCTTTGCGCCTCAAGACGCCAGCGGCGTGTGCGTATACTGCAACCATTGCCAGCCCTGTCCCATGGGCTTGGATGTTGGGCTCATCAACAAGTACTATGACCTTTCCAAAGCGGGCGACGCCTTGGCGCGAGATCACTACAATAACTTAGAAAAGACCGCCGGAGATTGCGTCTCTTGCGGGCACTGCGATTCCCGGTGTCCCTTCCATGTGGCGCAAAGTCAGCGGATGGAAGAAATCAAGGCGTATTTCGGAAAGTAAAACAAGTGGATTTATGGGGTAAGTGCAAGCAGACAGTCTGTACAGGCTGTCTGCTTTTTCGTGTAGAATAGGGTTGGGGGGTATTACGCAAGCAGGAAACAAGCGAAAACTTTTGAAAAGACAGCTGGGTTCTAAAAAGATGTGAAAGAGGGCTTGACAAATACCGGGGAAGGGTATTATACTTATCTACAGAAATACCCCATAAGGGTATTTTGGGAGGTGCAAATCCATGGAAAAACAGAAGATGTCGCAGGAAGAAAACATTCTCCCAGGGGAATGCTGCCATCACCATAAATCTACGCCAAGAAGTGAAAAGGAGCTTCGGCTGCTGCAAAATCGGCTAAAGCGCATGATTGGCCAGCTCAATGGCATTGGTAAAATGTTGGACGACAACCGCTACTGCGGGGATATACTGATTCAAGTGGCTGCGGTAGAAAGCGCTTTGCAGTCTTTTGGCTACCTGGTGCTGCAGGATCATTTGGAGACCTGTGTGGTGGAAGAAATTCAAAAAGGCAACACGCAAATCGTAGACGAAGCGGTGGAGCTGATTAAGAAACTAAAGTAAGGGGGGAGCATTTATGAAAACAGAAAAATACAATGTTACAGGCATGACTTGTGCCGCTTGCCAAGCCAACGTGACCCGGTGTGTTTCCAAATTGGAGGGTGTGGAAGATGTCAACGTCAGTCTTTTGGCCAACCAAATGACCGTGTCCTACGACGAACAGAAGGTGTCTCCGGACACAATCGTACAGGCGGTGGAAAAGATCGGCTATGGAGCGTCGTCCATGGAAGAGCGGGGCGCAGCCCAGGAGAAGGGCAGTTTCCGCAGCGAGTGGCAGGCCCGTCAGGACCAGGCGCTGCTAAGCCAAAGGCAAATGAAGCGCCGGCTTATCTCGTCCATTGCTTTGCTGCTCCCTTTGATGTATATTGCTATGGGAGGGATGATGGGCCTGCCGGAGCCCTGGTTCTTTGTTGGAATGGAAAATTCTTTGGTGAACGCTTTGGCTCAGCTGCTTTTGACGGTGCCTGTGCTGTTCATCAACCGGCATTTTTTCCAGACGGGCCTAAAGGCTTTGTGGCACCGGGCTCCCAACATGGACTCCCTGGTGGCGATTGGCTCCGGGGCGTCCCTGGTCTACGGGCTGTTTGCCATGTTCCGATTGGCCTATGGATTTGGCCATGGGGATATGGAGTTGATCCACGAATATGCCCACGCTCTGTATTTCGAGTCCTCTGCCATGATTTTAACGTTGGTTACGGTGGGGAAGTATTTGGAGGCGAAATCCAAATCCAAAACAGGGGACGCCTTGGGAAAGTTGGTGGATTTAGCGCCTAAGACCGCCACGGTGATCCGAGAAGGGCAAGAACAGACCATCCCTGCCGAGCAGGTTGTTTCGGGGGATATTTTGGTCATTCGCCCAGGCGAAGGCATTCCGGTGGACGGCGTTGTCACACAAGGCCAAGGCTATGTAGACCAGGCGGCCATTACTGGGGAAAGCGTTCCAGTGGAAAAGGGGCCTGGCGATCCGGTGATCTCTGCAACCATCAATAAAAATGGGATGTTTCAATTCCGCGCTTCCAAGGTGGGGGAGGACACCACTCTTTCCCAAATCATCCGTTTGGTAGACGAGGCCAGCAATTCTAAGGCTCCCATTGCCCGATTGGCTGACAGGGTCAGCGGCGTGTTTGTGCCGGTGGTTATTGTCATTGCCATTATCGCCGCTATAGTGTGGCTGGTGGCGGGCGCTGGTTTTGAGTTTGCCCTATCCAACGCTATTTCGGTCTTGGTGATTTCCTGCCCCTGCGCTCTGGGTTTAGCCACTCCGGTGGCTATTATGGTTGGCACGGGTAAGGCTGCAGAAATGGGTATACTCATCAAGTCTGCCGAGAGCTTGGAGAACCTTCACAACGTGGACACGATTGTTCTGGATAAGACCGGTACCATTACCTCGGGCCATCCAGCTGTGACAGACGTTGTAGTGCTAGATGGTTCCTTATCAGAACAGCAATTTCTGGCAGAAGCTGCCGCTGCTGAACAGGGCAGTGAGCACCCCTTGGCCCAGGCGGTGGTGGAGCGTGCCCAACAGATGGGATTGTCCCTGCCTAAGGCGGAATCCTTTGAGGCTGTAGCAGGACGGGGCATCCGGGCGCGGGTCAACGGAAAAGAATATTTGGCTGGTAATCTGGCGTTTCTGGAGGAAAACCATCTGCCGGCTGCTCCAGAGGAACAGAATGCTGCCCGGGCAACGGTGGACAGATTGGACCAAGAAGGAAAAACTCCTCTCCTCTTTTTGCGGGAAGGGAAGCTTTTGGGAGTTATTGCTGTGGCAGATACCATCCGGGAGACCAGCCGGGCAGCTATTCAGCGGTTCAAAGAGATGGGTCTGCACGTGGTCATGCTCACCGGCGACAACAAAGTCACGGCGGAGGCTATCCGAAAGGAGCTGGAGATCGAGCAAGCGATTTCCGATGTGCTGCCCACGCAGAAGGAGGCCCATATTCGAGAGCTCCAGGATAGAGGCCATAAGGTGGCCATGGTTGGCGACGGCATAAACGATGCCCCAGCTTTGACGCGCGCGGACATTGGCATTGCCATTGGAGCGGGCACAGACATTGCCATCGAATCTGCAGATGTAGTGTTGATGAAAGATTCTCTGGACGACGTAGCTGCGGCAATTGATTTGAGTCGAGCAGTGGTGCGGAACATTCACATGAATCTGTTCTGGGCCTTCTTCTACAACGTTTTAGGTATACCGCTGGCGGCGGGGGTACTGTTCCCGGCGTTCCAGCTGCGTTTGAGCCCGATGATCGGATCTGCTGCCATGAGCTTAAGCTCCGTGTGTGTGGTGACCAATGCTTTGCGGCTTCGTTTCTTTAAACGAAAGCCCGCGCGTATAACTGCGGAAGAATGCTCTCCGTCTTTGGAGGCTTCTCATAGTGCCGAACCGGCAAACCTGGAGGTGCCTGTGCAAGAGGCGCTTTTGGGTGCAACGAAAGAGAAAGGAAGTAGTGTTATGAAAAAAGTATTGCTTGTAGACGGTATGATGTGCGCCCACTGCCAGGCGCATGTCCAGAAGGCCTTGGCTGGCGTTTCCGGCGTAACAGAGGCGGTTGTGGACTTGGATTCCAAAAAGGCCACGGTGACGCTGGCGGAAGATGTGGAGGACCAGGTGCTGATGGATGCTGTGACGGAAGCCGGTTACACGCCGGTCAGCTGCGAAACGGTTGCGTAATTCGAGAAAACAAATCTTGACGGAGGCAACTAAACAAGGTATAATACCTCTGCAGACGAAGGATGCGGTGCCTTTTCCGGCGCCGCATTTTTGTGGAAATGATTGACCCGAAGGAGTGGATTCATGTACCGGCTGATAAAACAAGAGGGCTCTGCGCGCCGTGGAGAATTTACAACCGTTCACGGTACCGTACAGACTCCGGCTTTTATGAACGTGGCCACTGCGGGGGCCATTAAGGGAGCTGTGTCCGCCTACGATTTGAAAGATCTCCATTGTCAGGTGCAGCTGTGCAACACGTATCACCTGCACTTGCGCCCTGGTGATGAGACGGTAAAAAAGCTTGGTGGTGTTCGCAAATTTACGGGTTGGGACGGACCTGTCCTTACAGATAGCGGCGGATTCCAAGTGTTTTCGCTGGCCAAGCTGCGAAACATTCGGGAGGAAGGCGTCACGTTTGCCTCTCATGTAGATGGGCACAAGATTTTCATGGGCCCGGAAGAGAGCATGCGCATCCAATCCAACTTGGGTTCCACCATTGCTATGGCTTTTGATGAGTGTGTGGAGAACCCTGCTACGTACGAGTATGCCAAGGCGTCTTGTGAGCGCACTGCCCGTTGGCTAGAGCGCTGCAAGCGGGAGATGGCTCGTTTGAACAGCCTGGAGGACACTATCAATCCCCGGCAGCTGTTGTTTGGCATTAACCAGGGCTGCACCTTCGAGGATCTGCGAGTAGAGCACATGAAACGAATCGCTGACCTGGACTTGGATGGCTATGCCATTGGCGGGCTGGCGGTGGGGGAGCCGACAGAGGAGATGTACCGTATCATCGAAGCTGTGGAGCCCTTCATGCCAGAGGGGAAAATTCGTTACCTGATGGGCGTGGGAACGCCTGCCAATATTCTGGAGGCTGTTCGCAGAGGTGTGGACCTGTTTGATTGCGTCATGCCCAGCCGCAACGCACGTCATGGACATGCGTTTACATCCGAAGGGTGTCGGAATCTGCTCAACGCCAAATATGAACTGGATGAAGCCCCCCTAGATGAGAATTGTCAGTGCCCTACCTGTCAGAAATTTAGCCGGGCCTATATCCATCACCTGTTCAAGGCGGGAGAGATGCTGGCGATGCGCTTGACGGTGATGCACAATCTTTATTTCTATAATCATCTCATGGAGCAAATTCGAGACGCTTTGGACGCTGGCCGGTATGAGCAATTCTACCAAGAGCACATAGAGGCTCTGGGGCGGCGGATTTGACCGCTTTAAAATGTAGAAAACTTTGTGGGATTTGCTTGCATGTTTCGCCTGTTCTTGCTATAATCTAAACATTAACTCGGAGGTGCATTTATACAATGAATCATTTGATGACTCTCGACACTGCGTCCGGCGCCGGTGGTATGTCCACTATTATCATGCTCTTGGTGTACGCTGTTTTTATTGTGGCCCTGTACTTTATTTTCTTCCGGCCGCAGAGCAAGCGGAAAAAGAAGGAAGCCGAAATGCGCAAAAATGCCCAAGTGGGGGATGAGATCACCACGATTGGCGGCATTTGTGGTCGTATTGTCGCTGTTAAAGAAGAGACGGATTCCATCGTAATTGAAACTGGGAGCGACAAAGCGAAGTTGCGTGTCAAGCGGTGGGCGATTGGCAGCGTGGATACCGTTCATGAAGAGGAGCAGTCCGCTTCCTAAAGAGTCTTGCTGTTTTACCAAGTTTTATAACAAAAAAGAAGAGGCGAAACCGCCTCTTCTTTTTTTGTCTATGTATTGCCTTGTTAGCATATATTTCTGTAAAGCGGACAGAGAGGAGGATTTTTATGCGAAAAGTAAAAAGGTTTATCTTAGGACTGCTTGTAACAGGTGCGAGTGCGGCTGCATTTCTGGCGGTAGGCGCACTGCTGCTTTCAAATTTGGATGCTTTGCCCCAAAGGGCTTTGCTTCGCGGTATTGTAACATTGGCTTTGTGTGTGTCTTCTTTTTTGGGAGGTGTGACGGGTGCTTTGGTCAGCGGCGAAAAGGGGGCTCTTCTAGGGGGCGCTTGCGGATTGACCGCCTCCTTGCTGCTTGCTTTGGCTTCTCTGGTTGTGTGGAGTCAGCCCTTTGGCGCGGGAGGTTTTGCGCGTCTGGCAGCTATTGTTTTAGGTGGCTGCATAGGGGGAATAGTGGCTGTGAACAAAAAGACAAAGGTGAAATTTTGATTCAAACAGCCTAGCCTCGAACAGGATGTGCGCTAGAATGCATATCCATTCAATCTGTGTTTAGGTAGTTTCCAGAAAATTAGAATGGCAATATACATTAGTTTACATAAATAAAAGGACATAAATTTGAGAGGTTTCAAATTATTTTGAAAAAATATGCGCTTTACGCTTGCAAATTTCTGGGTTTTGTATTATAGTATATATTCACAAGGGGTTACACTTCTGCCCATAAGTGGGAACATATGCGAAGAAAAGAGAAAAAGAACCGTAAATTTGAGGTGGGCAGTGTGTGTACCATGTAACCTTGCTAAAATGGTTGCCTTTGCTTTTCAAAATACGTAAGGAAGGCGACCTGCTTTCTATCCCCTACATTTTGAAACAAATGTGCGCGTTGTCCTGGTTTGAAAATGATAGGGAAACTTAGGTTACATGAGGAAAATGACGTTTTATACATAAGGAAGAGCGCGAATAGATGGCTGTTCTTTTTCATAGTATGAGTATAGGATAGAATTTACACTCTCACAAGGATGTGGCACTATGAAAAAGAATGTGAACCCCTTTTCCTTTTCAAGCAGACTTAGTTCGCAAGAAGACTCATTTGCAGATCGTTTTCTTCATTGGAAGTTTTTCGTCTTACTATTTTTTCTTTTATTTTTGGGAGCCCTGTTAGGGGCCGTTGTTGCTGTTTTTGGTCAATTATTTCAGGGAAGATGGGTATTTCCCCTCTCGTTTTCTGGGATTCCTGTGATGCAATCCGGCTACGCCGCTTGTTTTTCTACTTTATTGTTTAATGCGCTGATTGGCTTATTTATAGTATTCCTGCTAGGAATCACTGCTTTTGGAAGTATTGCAGTGCCCTTTTTTCTCTTTTTTCGAGGAGCCACCGTTGGAGTGGGAGTGATCTCCTATTTATGGAAAGATGGGCTAAAGGGGGTTGGCTTATCGGCGTTACTATATACGCCCGCTGCTTCGGCAATGGGAATTTTGCTTTTGCTTTTTGGAATTAGAGCGCTGTTGTTTTCTAACCAGTTGGCGAAAGCAGGGTTCTCTTCTCAGGAAGGACGTTCGCATGTGAAAACATATTTTCAAGATTTCCTTCTTTTTTTGAGTGCCGCTGCAGGAATATCGCTGGTGTGCTCCTTGCCGGCAGCGATAGGGGGCTTATTTACGTAAGTGGAGAAGAGGGTAGAACGACCATGAACAGTTACTATGCTTTGTTCAATGATTATCTGACAAATCAAAAGGCGAATTCCGCCAATACCCGGGAGTCATATTTGCGGGATACTTTGTATTATTTGGAGTATCTGTCCAGCATAGGGGTGGCTCCTACGGATGTGGACGAGCCAATCATTCAGAAATATGTGGATCACCTGCATCAACTGAACCGGTCTCCTACTACGATCTCCAGGAATTTAGCATCGGTGCGTTGCTTTTATAAGTTTTTAATTTTCCGCGGAGAAATGGACCACAATCCTGCTAAAGGGATCAAGCTGGAAAAAGCAGAAAAGAAACTCCCTCAGGTGTTGTCTGGAGAAGAAATTGAGCTTTTGTTGGCACAGCCTGATGTCACGGAACCAAAAGGTTGTAGAGATAAGGCTATGTTAGAGCTTCTCTATGCAACAGGCATCCGTGCCTCGGAATTGATTAATTTAAACATAAAAGATTTAAATCTCAGATCCGGTGTTTTGTACTGCCGGGGAAGTAAGGGCGTGCGGTCTATACCGATTTATCCTTCCGCAGTGGTTGCCGTTTCGGATTATATCTATCGTATGCGTGGTTTGATCATTGGACCGGAAAGTGGAAATGCCCTTTTTGTCAACTTAAATGGCGGGCGTCTTACCAGACAGGGTTTCTGGAAAATTGTAAAAAGCTATGCCACAGAGGCGGGCATTACAAAAGAGATTACGCCGCATACTCTTCGGCATTCTTTTGCTATGCATTTGTTGGAAAATGGTGCTTCCGTGAAAGATATTCAAACCATGATGGGACATGCAGATATTTCTTCTACGCAGGTGTATGTTCAACTGTTGGACAACCATGTCAAACAGGTGTATAATGACTGCCATCCCAAAGCCAAGTTAGGGTAGGGAGGAGGAGAGGGCATTTGTCTCTTTTCAGCCATTTCTTTACAAACGATGGGCCTGGGCCCGGGATAAAAAGAGAGCAGGTTTCCAAACCTGCTCCTGTTCGTTTTTTCACGATTTTATTTCGGAAATTCGGAAAGCTTGTGCAAGCGAACCTTATTTTTTTTCTTCCCTTCATTCCGGTAGTCTGTTTAGCGGCGGTTTTGTTTTTCCTCCCCATGGAGTGGACTCTACGGCTGCCTGAGCAGGCGGGAGGAGGGCTGCTGGATCTTTGGGGACTTTACGTGGTCCCTCTGCCTTTGCTAGCCTTATCTCCTTTTTGCGCTGGATTGACTTATGTGACGAGAAATTTTGTGCAAGAAAGGCCAGTTTTCATTTGGTGGGATTTCTGGAGGGCGGTTCGGCTGAATGGAAAAATGTTTTTTCTCAATGGGTGCCTTCTCTATGTGGCGTACGCTCTGCTCAGTTTCTCTGGGATTTATTACTACAGAAGTTATACAGTTACCCAGAGCTGGCTGTGTGCAATCCCGCTGTGCTTTTGCGTTGCTTTGGGTGCGATTTTACTTTTTGCGCAATATTATCTTCCCTTGCTGCTTGTTACATTTGAGCTTCGTTTTTGGCAGGCATATCGCAATGCGTGTATTTTTGCACTCTCTGCGTTTGGACGCAATCTACTGATTTCCGTAGTGCTTGCCTGCTATTTCCTTTTTCTATTTCTTGCGCCAGGCTTTGGATTTACCTTGGTTCTTGCCCTGTTGTTAGGCGTATTTCTCCTCGCTTCGCTGCCCAGCTATTTTGTCAATTTTGTTGCATATCCTGTTCTGGACCGCTACCTTATCCGTATCCGTCCTTTGCGTAAATAATCCCCGGCAAATGCCGGGGATTATTTACGGTTTGTCATTCTTAGCTTTTTTCTCAGATACGTGAGCCAGAGGGTTTGCATTGATAGCTTCCTCCATTTGGCTGCTGGAAGTGTGGGTGTAGATCTCTGTTGTGCCTAAATTGGCATGGCCTAAAATATCTTGCAAGACCCGGATATCTACATCTCCGTATCGATACATGAGCGTGGCAGCAGTATGTCGCAGTTTGTGAACGGAGTATCCTGGACCGCTTAAGCCAATTTTATTTAAGTATTTCTTCACTAGAAACTGCACCGTTTTCGGACTGATTCTTGTTTTTCGACTGCTCAAAAATAGAGCATCCCGATCTTTTACACCGTCTTTAGGGCGCACCGCCAGATAGCTTTGAATGGCATCCATACAAGCTTGATTCAAATACACAATGCGCTCTTTGTTTCCTTTGCCAATAATTCGCAGCGTGGAGTTGTTTTGAATGACATCTCGAATATTGATCGCAACCAGCTCCGACAGACGCATGCCGCAGTTTAGAAATAATGTTAGAATACACCGGTCCCGTTCTGCCTCGGGCCCATCCACTGCATGGAGAAGTTCGATACTTTGTTCGAGTGATAAAAAATGGGGTAGAGCTTTTTTGGCTTTGGGAGGCGTCAACTGTTCTGTAGGGTCTTCCGACAGCAGCTTTTCATGCACGGTCAAATATTGGAAAAAGGATTTTAAGGAGGAAGATTTTCTTTGACGGGTCGAACTCATATTATTGCGTTCGTCTGCCACAAAATTCATGAATTCAAAAATGTCCAATGCTTTTATGCGTCGGATATAGTCTAAATCTATATCCCGCACGGAAATTTCTGCCAAGCGGGAATATTCGGTCATGCCAAGATCCTTGGCTTTTAGAAATCGGAAAAAGGTGCGCAAATCCATGCAGTATTCGTCCACAGTTTTGGCGGAAAGTCCGCGAATGTTACGCAAATACAATGCGTACTGCTGGACAAGGTCCGGCATCTCATCTTTAATGGAAAAACTCATTTTACTGTGTTACGCCTCCCCTAAATTATACAAAATATTCATTTTGTATAATTGTGTGTTGACTTAGTCACTGGCTGCCTCAAAGGCCTCCCGGATATTTTTTGCTCCAATCACTTCTATTTCTACATTGTGAGGGACAGAAATCTTTTTGAGCCCATGGTACGGCAGTACACAACGAGAAAAACCAAGCCGCGCCGCTTCGGCTACACGCAGTTCGCTGTGGCTGACACTTCGCAGTTCACCGGCCAATCCAATCTCTCCAAACACCACGGTGTCTTCTCGGATGGGCTTGTCCTTTAAACTGGAAATGAGAGACATGGCCACGGCAAGATCCACCGATGGCTCGTCTAGCCGTAGGCCGCCTACGACGTTTAAGTAGGCGTCCAAGTTTGAAAAGTAATAGCCTGCTCTTTTTTCCAAAACCGCCAAAATCAATGCCATCCGGTTGTAGTCAAATCCAGTGGCCATCCGTCTGGGCGTTCCGTATCCAGACGTGGTTGCAAGCCCTTGAATTTCTGCCAAAAGCGGCCGGGTCCCTTCCATAACCGCTGTAACGCAGGTTCCCGATACATCCTTAGGTCTGCCGGAAAGCATAGCCTGGGAAGGGTTCTCCACCTGGCGCAGCCCATGCTCTCCCATGTCAAACACGCCAATCTCATTGGTAGACCCATAGCGGTTTTTGACTGCCCGAAGAATCCGGTAGGTCATTTGCCGGTCTCCTTCAAAATACAGGACGGCATCCACAATGTGCTCCAACACTTTAGGTCCTGCAATTGCCCCATCCTTATTCACGTGTCCCACCACCAGAATGGGGATCTCCAAAGATTTCGCGCAGCGCATAAAAGCGTTGGTACACTCTCTCACTTGGGTAACACTCCCTGGTGAGGAAGTGAGTTCCGTGTAGTTCATGGTTTGGATCGAGTCGATCATGACCAAATCCGGCCGTTCTTCCCGGATTTCTTCCAAAATATAGGAGACATCTGTCTCTGTGAGAACGAGAAGATTAGCGCTTTCCACGCCCAGCCGGGCGGCCCGCAATTTGATTTGACGAGCGGATTCTTCTCCAGATACGTATAACACACGCAGTTCCCGACCCAGTGTCTCACAAATTTGCAGAAGCATGGTGGACTTTCCAATGCCGGGGTCGCCGCTGATCAAGATCAGCGACCCCTTGACGATACCCCCTCCCAGAACACGATCCAGCTCAGAAAGTCCCGTATGATATCGGAACTCTTCCTCGGCGCTGATTTCTCCAATGGGGGTTGGTTTTCTATAGCGTTCTTGCCCTTGGGGGGAAAGGGGTTTTTTGGTGGCAGGAGGTTCCTTTAAGGTCTCTTCGAGAGTGTTCCACTCTCCACAGCCCGGACACTTCCCCATCCATTTTGCCGTTTCAAATCCACACTGTGTGCATTGATAGATCCATTTGCTTTTTGCGGCCATCTTTTGTATTCCTCCCCTTTGCTCCTATTCTTGTATTATAACACATATAACACAAAAGGAAAAGTTGGAGAAAACCTTACTCTTCCTGGGATGTTTCCAAATAGGAGATGATGCCGTTATAGATGGCTTTTGCCATATCTTTTTGATAGGATTCTTCCTGCAGCAACGCCGCTTCCTCTGGGTTAGAAAGGAAACCGCATTCCACCAACACGCCTGGCACTAAACAGTGATCTAATAGGTAAATCTCCTCCCCCGCCTCCTTATTTTGCCTTGTGTTCTCTGGCTGAAGTGTGTTCACGATGGATTCCCGAATGGATTCAGCCAGAACAGCGCTTTCCGGACGATTTCCTCCATAAAAGATTTGTGCGCCCTTATATCGCCCTTCTGAAAAGTAGTTTTGATGGATGCTGATGAGAAGACATTCCCCTGTCTCCTCTACTAACTGTACCCGCTGCTTGATATCGGAGCGTTTCCTTTCTGCAATGGTGGGAAGACTCTGGTCTCCCACTGCGTAATCGCCGTCCCGTACCATAATCACCGGGAAAAAGTTTTCTTTTAAAAGCTGGGCCAGCTCCTGTGCAATCGACAAGTTGATATCCTTTTCCACAACACCCTGCACCCCTACGGTCCCTCCATCTTCCCCACCGTGTCCTGCATCCACTACGATAGGTGGCTTTTTTGCAAAAAAATCCGCATGGAACGCTACAATTCCAAATGCTTCCAAAGTCTGTGTGCAGAAAAGAACGAGGGATGCACAGAAAAGCCCCCAGAATAACACCTTTCGTCTCATGAAAATCCCCCCACGGTAGCAGAGGTATGCGCAAAGTTTTTACGATATTCCCTTTTCAAGCATTCCTTCCCATGATAAAATAGTAAACTAGGTTAGGATATCTTGTTATTCCCGTGTAGAAAGGTGTGACGTAGTTTGAAGATCAAAGATTTGCTGCAGCAGAGCGACAGAAAGGTTTTGTTCTCTTGTGAAATTTTCCCTCCCAAGAAAGATACAGCGTTCCGCAGCGTGTTTGAAACTGTAGATGCCATTACCGAGCTGGGTGCGGATTTCATCAGCGTAACTTATGGAGCCGCAGGCAGCACCTCCAAAAAGACCGTAGAGGTGGCTTCGTACATTCAAGACACCCATCACATTCCGGCTTTGGCCCATCTTACCTGCTGCTCCTCCACACGGGAAGAGATCCGGCAGCGCCTAACAGAAATGAAGGCCCGGGGCATTGAGAACATTCTAGCGCTGCGGGGAGATCGTCCTGCGGAGTTTGTTCCAGGTCCCTATACTTATGCCATTCAGCTGATCCAGGACATCAAGGCGCAGGGGGATTTCTGCGTGGGCGGCGCCTGCTATCCAGAAGGCCATGTGGAATGCGCCCATAAGGAGGATGACATTTACTACTTAAAAGAAAAAGTGGATGCAGGTTGCGATTTCCTTACCACCCAGATGTTTTTTGACAACAACGTGTATTATAACTTCTTGTATCGGGTTCTTGCTGTGGGAATTAAAGTTCCGGTGATTCCTGGAATTATGCCGGTGATCAACGCAAAGCAGGTCAAACGCAGCGCGGAACTCTCCGGCGCTATGATGCCTCCGCGCTTCCTGGCTATTGCCGATAAATTCTCCGATGACCCTCTAGCCATGGAGCAGGCTGGCATTGCATACGCCACGGATCAGATCATTGATCTGGTGGCAAACGGCGTGAAGCATATCCATCTGTACACTATGAACCGTCCCAGAACCGCTGCAAAAATCTTGGAAAACCTTAGCCACATTCTGCGCTGAAGGTGTGAAAAGCCATGAATAGGAGAGATATTTTACGGTATCTAGGCGGAGCGGTCAGCGATCCACAACTGGACAAGATGATAGATCGGGCGGAACAAGAGGTGGTGCGCACCTCTGTGCCGCGCTATGTAGATGGCCGCTTCCCCCTTTCGGTAGGCGTGGAGGGGGTAACCATTGGCGGTGTGTACCTTTCCAGCAGAACGTTAGCCGGACATTTACAAGGGTGCCAGGAGGTATTTTTGACCGCCTTTACCCTGGGGCCGGGAATAGATACCCTCATAAAGCGGTACGAGTTGATGGAGATGTCTTTGGTGCCAGTGCTGCAAGCTTGTGCCGCTGTTTACACAGAAGAACAGGCGGATACAGCGCAGGAAGGGATTGCCCAATACGCTCATGAGCGCGGGCCCGATATAGCCCTGGCTATGGGGATCTTCCTCTTTCCAGCCAGCGTTTTTTGTTCGACGTTTTGCAGGTTTCCAAAAAAATTGGCATTACCCTGACGGAAAACTGCCTGATGCTCCCAATGAAGTCCATTACAGGGGTCGTGGGGCTTTCTTCAGACCCTTCTTTATGCCACGTGGGAAAGTGTATGGGGTGTGACGCGAAAAACTGTCCTTTCCGTCAAGAAAACCGTCCACGCAATTGAAAGGAGAAGAAATCGGTATGCATACTGTCTTACACCAGTTGGGTGACAAAATCCGCTATTTTGATGGCGCAATGGGCACGATGCTTCAAGAAAAAGGACTCCTTCCCGGGGAGGCTCCTGAACTGTGGGGGCTTTCTCACCGGGAGGAGATTGTGGAAATCCATCGGTCTTACCTAGATGCCGGGGCGGATTTTCTAAAAACCAACACTTTTGGCGCCAACCGTTTCAAATTAGAGGGAAGCGGACAATCTGTGGAAGAGGTGGTCACCGTCGGGATAGAAAATGCCCGGCAGGCTGTGAAGGACTGCGGTCACGGCACGGTTTTTTTGGATATTGGACCAACAGGAAAGCTTCTTCGCCCCCTGGGGGAATTGGATTTTGAGGAAGCTGTTTCCGCCTTCGGGGAGATGGTCCAAGCGGGCTGCCGCGCCGGTGCGGAGGGAATCCTTGTGGAG
>ERZ1643250.1518-NODE-1518-length-19460-cov-6.351095_pt1 | contig 19460 bp, 15 predicted proteins | sample MGYA00579262_ERZ1643250 | MGnify/ENA primary metagenome ERZ1643250 (study PRJEB29033, sample SAMEA4952265) | chicken gut metagenome | biome: Broiler Chicken; feature: Gastrointestinal Tract; material: Caecum | place: Ireland | collected 2018 | study: Broiler... | reverse complement strand
CAGCGGGGGCCGGGATCGATGGCCTGATTCTGCCGGATGTGCCCTTCGAGGAGAAAGAGGAATTCGCTTCGGTCTGCCGGCAGTACGGCCTGGATCTGATTTCTCTGATTGCTCCGACTTCGGAGGGAAGGATTATAGAGATTGCGAGAGAAGCAGAAGGCTTTGTCTACTGTGTCTCCTCTCTGGGCGTCACGGGAATGAGAACGGAGATTACCACGGACGTGGGAGCCATGGTGAAGCTGGTGAAGCAGGAAAAGAATATTCCCTGCGCGGTAGGCTTTGGAGTCTCCACGCCGGAGCAGGCAAGGGCGATGGCGGCCTGCTCTGACGGGGCCATTGTGGGATCGGCAATCGTAAAGCTCTGCGAACGGTATGGGCGGGGCTGCGTGCCGGAAGTAAAGGCCTATGTGAAAAGGATGAAAGAGGCCGTCGAAATCTTATGCTTTCCTTAATTCTCGACGGTTCTCTGGACAGAATCGGGGTTTAGTGCTATGATAGCGGCGGGGAAAGAGGATTCCTCTTTCCCCGCCGCTGTATGTATCTGTGTGTTTATGAGATTACGGCCCGCCGGACGCGGAAGCTCCCGGCGGATGAGAATGAAGAGAGAGAATGATATGATAAAGACAATTTTGAGAATTCTGTTAAAGCCTCTTTCCTTTATTCCGGCAATTCTTATGATGTATCTGATATTCAATTTTTCCGCCCAGGATGGGGTCACATCCGGGAATTTAAGCTATAAGGTCAGTGAAATCATCGTAGAGACGGCGAATGAGGCATTTGAGCTGAACTGGTCTTCGGACCAGGAGCAGTATTACATTGAAAGAATCCATTATCCGGTCAGAAAACTGGCCCATATGACAGAGTATTTTCTGCTGGCGGTTTCTGTTTCGTTTCCGCTTTACGTGTACCGGGTCCGGGGAATCTGGCTTCTGCTGCTGGCGGGAACCATCTGTGTGGGCTTTGCCTGTCTGGATGAATACCACCAATCCTTTGTGGCAGGGAGAACCCCGTCTAAAAGAGACGTGATGATAGACAGCATCGGGATTGCGGCCGGGGTAATACTGGTGCAGATGATCTGTTTTATCGGACGGGTGACAGTATTCCGGCCGCTTGCCAGGAAAAAGAAGAGAGCCTGACGGCCGTGAAAGACAGGAAAGAGGAGATGACAATGGCGGGAATTGATGAAGTATATGAAATGGTAGTCCGGGGAAAGACCAAGGCGGTGGAGCTGGCTGTGCAGGACGCCCTTGCCGCAGGCTGCGCCCCGTCAGAGATTCTGAATGCCGGAATGATAAGAGCCATGGATAAAGTAGGGGCCCAGTTCAAAGAGGGAGTGATCTTTGTGCCGGAGATGCTCATGTCTGCCAGAGCCATGAAAAAGGGCGTGGAGGTTCTGAGACCCTATCTTGTGACCGGCGCTGTGGGCACTGCGGGCAAAGCGGTCATCGGAACAGTGGCTGGCGATCTTCATGATATCGGTAAAAATCTGGTGGCCATGATGCTGGAGTCCGCAGGTTTTGAGGTGATCGACCTGGGCGTGGATGTGTCCAGAGAAAAATTCGCCAGGGCCATAGAGAAAAATCCGGATATCAGTCTGGTCTGCTGCTCTGCCCTGCTTACCACTACGCTGCAGGCCCTGCGGGATACCGTGGCATATCTGAACCGGGCTTCTTTCCGCAGGAACATCAAAATCATGGTGGGAGGCGCGCCGGTGACGCAGGCGCTGGCGGATGAAATAGGCGCGGATGCCTATACGGAGGACGCGGCAGAATGCGCCCGCAGGGCCGTGGAACTGGTAAAAGGACAGGGCCTGTAAGGACTCTGCGGGAAGAGGTAAATTCCACCGTCAGATTTGGAAGAATGAAATTCCACATCTAAAGCCAAAGGGGTGGAATTTAGTTTTGCAATCGAGTTAAGTAAAAAAATTTATATAATTTGTTATTTTTTGCTGGACAAACCGGAAATGATGTGATATGATATCTACTGCTGACGGCGAGTGCAGCAGACAATCGGCGTGTGGCTCAGCTTGGTAGAGCGCTACGTTCGGGACGTAGAGGTCGCAGGTTCAAATCCTGTCACGCCGACTCAAGAGAAAAGGACCCTTAGAGATAGGGGTCCTTTTTCACGTAATCGGGAATAGTATTCCCTCGAAATGAAAATTCTCCGCGGACAGAGCAGACTCTCTGGCCCGCTGCGGGGAAGAAGCAGGAGGTATGGAATGTCAAGAAAAACAGCGGTTGTCACAGGGGCATCCAGAGGAATCGGCCTGGCCATTGCCAGAAGGCTGCTGGCGGCAGGCTGGCAGGTGTTCGGGCTGTCCCGCTCGGAGGGGCCGGTGGAGGAGATTCCGTGGATTCCCTGCGACGTGTCGGTGCCGGAAAGCGTGAACCAGGCCCTGGAATCCGCCTGCATGCAGGCGGGACGCCTGGATCTTCTGGTCTGCAACGCAGGCATGGGCATATCCGGAGCGGTGGAATTCACCTCAGAGGAGGACGCGGAGCTTCAGATAGATGTGAACCTGATGGGAGCCGTGCGCTGTGCCCGGAAAGCGGCTTCTGTCATGCGGAAGCAGGGATTCGGAAAGATTATTTTCATCTCCTCTCTGGCGGCCATTTTTCCTCTGCCCTTTCAGAGCCTGTATTCCGCCAGCAAGGCGGGAATGAATGTGTTTTCCGACGCGCTGGGAATTGAACTGCGCCCCTTCGGCGTGCAGACCTGTACCGTGATGCTGAACGATGTGCGGACGGATTTCACAGACAGCAGAAAGAAGACGGAGACAGGAGACAGCATCTACGGAGGCGCGATTCGCGCTTCGGTGGAAAAAATGGAGCGTTCTGAGCGAAACGGCATGACCCCGGAGCGGGCAGCGGAGGAGGTATATCGGCTGGCAGAAAAAAAGAAGCTGCCGGCGCACCGGATTGTGGGCGCGTCCAACCAGCTTCTTGGTCTGCTTTACCGGATTCTTCCCACGGATCTGATGCTTTCCGTCATCCGTGGAATATACGGCTGATCTTCAGATAGAAATCAGGATTGTTCAGAAGAACGTCGTTGGTTTCGTTGGAAAAGATGAGGAGCAGGCCCCGTCCGGCAGTGAGAAGGAGGGCGCAGAGCGCGATCACATACAGGATGCGGGCGGAACGTGTTCCGTCGAAATGAACCTGATCCAGTATCAGAAGGAAAGACAGGAGGCTTAAGGCCAGGCTCAGATCGCATACATAGCGGATGTGAATTCCGCCAAGCAGAAAGTTTACGTAACCGAGTATCAGGATTCCCGCAAGCAGGCAGGCAGAGACCAGCTTCTTTTGGGAGTCCTTTTTTTCACGGCGTCCTGCCAGGAAAACCGGAACGGCAAGGAAGACGCCCAGGTTCAGCGGCATCTGAAGCAGGCCGGCGCTGTATTCCTGATAGAGATAATTTCCGAAATCCACGCATTTTTCTGTAGTAAAGCGCAGGAACGGAAAGAATTCTGTGTACACAAAGGATTCCAGGAAATAATGGTACAGCATGGAGCCGAAATGGTGAAGGCTGAGGACGATGCTGTTCCAGCGGATATCGCTTTCCGTGAGCTGATAGGTGGTGCCGAATTCGAATACAGAATCAAAACGGATGTAGTTGTAATACATGATGGCTGCCGCGCCCAGAAGTACCGGAATCAGGAAGGGGCAGGCGCTTTCCAGAAGTCTCTGGCGCCAGCTCAGCTTCCGGTTCAGAAGAAGAAGCACAAACAGAGGAGCCGCGAAAGCAGCGGCCAGAAGAGCCATGTTTGGACGGGAAAGCACCAGCATCACCAGAGAGACGCCGCAGAGGGCGAACAGCAGGACTCGTTTCCAGGGACAGAGACGGCCTTCGGCAGCCAGCGGGCGGCAGGCGCAGACGCCATAGCTGGCCAGAGCGGCGAAGGCGGCCAGCCATCCGGCCGCGGCCAGGAGCGGCAGATAGTAAAAGCTGGAGGAGGAAGCCTGCATCAGATACAGGAAGCTTCCGCAGACCACAGCCAGTTCCCCGGTCAGGAAAAGAAGAAGATTGGCCCGGGGGGCAAAAAGGCGCATCAGCCCCTGAATGGCCGCGAAAATCATGACCACCGCGAAGGCGGCCAGCAGAAAACCGGCAAAAGCGGTTGTCGCCAGCATGCCGGTCAGCCAGTAGACCGGATAATAAACCATGAAAAGCGGGGCCAGTCCAAAGTAGGAATAGTATTTTCCGTTATAAAAAGCCCGATCCCAGTGGTAAGAGACGTTTTTTTCGTTCCGTTCTCCCGTATCATAAGGATTGTCAAGCTCCTCCAGCTGGGGATTTACGTCCAGATCCAGCTCGATCTGTCCCTTTTCGAAAGCGTCAAGCTGCTGCATGTAAGAGTCCACCACCATTTCCGGAGAACGGATTTCCTCCAGCGTGGGATAGGGGCGCAGAAGCGCATGGTCCGCGTCCTGGGCGTAAAATACGGCTCCGCAGAGCAGCAGGCACAAAAGCAGAACCACGGCGTTCATCAGGCGGCAGCTTTTTTTCCGGGGCTGGTATTCTTCCTGGTAAAGACGGAAATGCAGGGTCAGAAATACAAGTGCAAGGATTCCGGCCATCAGGAAAAGCCGCAGGCTGTTGACTGTCAGAGGCTGTCTGGCGTTCAGAGTCACGGACAGGAGAAAGACCGGTTCCGTCAGCTCGTCCGTAAAAGTGATTCGCAGCCTGGACAGATTCCCGTGGCTGGAAAGCCGTACGGTGAAGGTGTTCCCGGAGCCGCCTGGATTTACCTGAAAGCTGCCTGCGCCCACGGTTTTACAGGCGCTGGCTTCGTCGCAGATGCCAATGTTGCCGGAAAGGATGCCGGAGGGACCTGAGGTGCGGACGGTCACGCTGCGGGCCGGAACCGAAAGCCCGTCAAAGGAGACGGTGGCATTTTCCGGAAGAAGCGGGAGCGCCTCTCCGTTCCAGCCGTCCAGTGAAGACAGATCCAGTTCTGTCTCGGGGTAATTTTCTGAGTTCTGAGTGAAAAAGGAAAACTGAAAAACGCCGATTTCTATGATAAGAGCCAGTAAAACCGCGGATAACAGCAGGAACAGAGCCTGAGCCGCCTGGGGCATCCTGCGGAAATGCTGTATAATTTTTTTCATGATAAATCTCCTTTCCGAGCTGCATGAGGGCTGTTCTGCCCATTTAAAGTGATCATAGCAGAGGCGGAAGGAGGTGTCAATTCCAAGCTTCCGGGCCTTTGCCTGAGTTATTCACAGCGGCTCTTCCGGCGCGGACTTCCGGCACAATTTTTACGGGATTCCGCCATAAGAATTGACAAAGCTCCCGAAAAATTTTATGATAAAGTCAGAAAAGTATCTCACACAGACAGGCGGACCTGGCAGCCATGTCTGTGGGGGAACAGATAAACGGGAGGTATGCATATGGAGAATTTCGTAATTGCGATAACGAGAACCAGCGGCAGCGGAGCTACTTCCATTGGGAGAATTCTTGCAAAAAATCTGGGTGTGGAGCTGTATGACAGAAACCTTCTGAGGCTGGCATCTGATGACAGCGGCATCAGCCAGGAACTGTTTGCCAGAGCGGACGAGGATCAGAAGCAGAGCCTTTTGTTCCGGGTGTCCCAGAAGGTATATAAGGGAGGCGTCATCCCGCCGGAGAGAGAAGATTTCACATCGAACAACAATCTGTTTAATTACCAGGCCAAGGTGCTCCAGGAACTGGCGGATGTATCTTCTTATGTGGTCATCGGCCGGGCTGCGGACTATGTGCTCCGCGATAAACCCAATCTGGTGCGCGTCTTTATCTACGCGTCCAGAGAGAAGTGTATTGAGAAGGAGATGAACCGGCAGAAGATAGACTGGAAACGGGCCGATCGGTTCATTTCAAAGACAGATAAGTACCGCCGGGATTACTACCGGTACTTTACGGGCCAGGAGTGGGAGAACATGCGCAACTATGATTTGTGCATCAACACGACGGCCATGACTTACGAGCAGGCGGCCAGGGCCATCGAAGATTTCGCGGCCAATATGCTTGGCTGGAACCGGGAAAGCTGACAGAGAGCAGTAACGCAAAATACATAAGAGGGGGAGGTCCGGAGACTTCCCCCTTCCGTATTTTTGAAGGACATGATATAATGAAATAATGTGAATGAACAAAAGAGAAAGGAACTGCACGAATGTCGGTAAAACGGGAGTTTACATTTGATTCCGGCGATGGACGGACAAAGATTCATGCGGTGGAGTGGAGACCGGAGAAGGGAGAAATCTGCGGCGTGCTGCAGATTTTTCACGGAATGGTGGAGTTTATCGAGCGTTATGAAGATACAGCGGAATATCTGACAGAGAGAGGCTTTGTGGTGGTCGGAAACGATCATCTGGGGCATGGGGGCTCCATAGTCTCAAAAGAGGATTACGGATTTTTCTGCGAAAATAATGGAAATGAGACAGTGCTTGGAGATCTGCGGAAGCTCCATGAGAAGACCAGAAAGAAATGGCCGAAGGTTCCCTATTTTATACTGGGACACAGCATGGGGTCCTTTCTTCTGCGCCAGTACCTTTTCCGGTATGGGGATGAGCTGGACGGGGCCGTCGTCATGGGCACGGGGACGCAGCCTGCGGCTGCGCTTCAGATGGGGAAGAAGCTCTGTACCCTGTTCGCGAAGCTGCGCGGCTGGCATTACCGGAGCCGGCTGGTGGACAGTCTGGCTTTCGGAGGCTATAATAAGCATTTCAGGCCGGCCAGGACGGATAAGGACTGGCTGACAAAGGACGGCAGGATCGTGGACGCCTATCTGGCTGACGAGCGCTGTACGTTCCGGTTTACGGTGAACGGTTATTACAATCTGTTTACCAGCATAGAGGAAGCAGGAAAGCAGGAGAACCTGGAGCGTATGCCGAAGGATCTTCCGGTTTTGTTCATGTCGGGGGCAGAAGATCCTGTGGGGGGATTTGGAAAGGGAGTGGAACAGGTGCGCAGGCAGTTTGAGGCTGCCGGGATGCAGGACGTCACCTGGATACTCTATGAAAACGACAGGCATGAGATTTTAAATGAGACAGACCGGGAGACGGTGCTGCGTGATCTGTATGCCTGGCTCTATGTGCGGGCTTCAGACCCGCGCCGCGAAAACAGGAGGAAAATGACATGCGGAAAATAAAAAAATGGATTTCGTTACTGCTGGTGCTTGCGATGACTCTTGGAATGGGCATCAATGCCGGAGCAGCCTCGGGCGATAAGCCGATTCTGGCTCTGGGCGCTGACCTGAGCGCGGAGCAGAGAACCACGGTTCTGGGAATTCTGGGCGTGAGCGAAGCGGATCTGGCCAATTATGATGTGATTTACGTGACCAATCAGGAAGAGCATCAGTATCTGGACGCCTATTTAAGTTCCAGCGTGATCGGGACGAGAGCCCTCTCTTCCGTGCTGATTCGTCCGGCGGACGAAGGGGCGGGACTGAATGTGACGACCTATAATATCAGCTACTGCACGATTGACATGTATACGAACGCGCTTCTGACAGCGGGCCTGGAGGACGCGGACGTGTATGTGGCGGCGCCCTCCAATATTTCAGGAACCTCGGCTCTGATCGGAGCGGTCAAGGGTTATGCGGACATGACAGGAAGTTCTGTGGATGAGACTGCCCTGGAGACGGCGGTGAACGAGCTGGTGGTGACAGGCGAGATTGGAGACGTTCTGGGAGATTCCGAGACGGCGTCCGATATCGTGGCCTACATTAAGCAGCAGATCATTGAGCAGGGTGTGGACAGCGATGCAGACATCGAGACCATTATCCGCAATGCCATGGAGGAATTCGATATCAGTCTGTCTGATGAGGATGTGGCGAAGCTGGTAGAGCTGATGAACAAGATCAGCAAGCTGGACATCGATGTGAACGCGCTTGCCCAGCAGGCATCCCAGCTTTATGAGAAGCTGAAGGGAATGGGGCTTGATCTGGAAAACATTGATACCGAGCAGGTGGGAAATTTCATTACCCGGTTTTTTGACAGAATCGTGGAGCTGATTAACAGCCTGCTTGAATAAAGAGACGGAAAAAGGTATTGGGGGAACTGCAGGGGATGTATAAGGTACTGCTGGTGGATGACGAGATCCTGATCCGCGAAGCGATTCGGGAGAATATCCACTGGAAAGAGATGGGGTTTGAGCTGATAGCAGACTGTGAGAACGGAAGAGAGGCGATGGAGGTAATCAGAAATAATCCGCCGGATCTGGTTCTCACAGATATCTGCATGCCTTATGTGGACGGGATCGAGCTGGCCCGTTATATCCATGAGAACTGTCCGGATACGCGGACGGTGATTATCAGCGGCTATGATGAATTTGAATACGCGAAACAGGCGGTGCGCTATCAGGTGATGGAATATATTCTGAAGCCGGTTACGCCTGCGGAGCTTACGGAAGTGCTGGAAAAGGCCAGGGCGAGCCTGGATGAGACGCGGGCAAAGAGCGAAACTCTGAAAAAACTGAAGGGAGCTTACCGTGTCAATAAGCCGTTGCTGCGGGGACGTTTTCTGAACAGCCTTCTGCGTGGTGACGAACGGCCTGAGGACCTGGAGGAGAAAATGAGAGAGCTGGATATTTCTCTTCCGGGTTCTGTTTTTAATACGGCAATTGTGGAAGGAGACGATTTGTCGCCGTTTCTGAACCGTTATCCGGGAGTACGGGATGAGCTTGCGCTCTTTTCCATTTTTAATATTACCCAGGAGCTGATAGAACAGAAAAAGCTGGGCGTGGTATTTCAGAACCTGGACGCCAAGACAGTGATTATTTTCTGCGGGACAGAAGGAAAAGAACTGAAGGCGGATATGGAAGAGGTGCTGGCCGCCGTGCGCGGCACGATCCGGGATCTGCTTCTGATTGAGACCACAGTAGGCGTGGGAGAGGCGGTGAAGCAGCTTTCAAAGCTCTACCAGTCCTTTGAGAAAGCAAAGGCGGCTCTGGAACTCAAGTGGCTGATGGGAGGCAATCAGGTGCTGCGCTGCGGCCTTCTGGATACCAGGAAGAGTACGCCCATCGACGTGTCCCACTGGGCGGATAAGGTCTGGCAGAGCGTGAAGGCTGGGGATGAGAAAGAGATTGAGCATACGGTCCGGGATTTTGCCCAGGAGATCCGGGAATCCCGCACGAACCGCAACCGCGCGATTATTTATATGCAGAATCTTCTGCTTACCGTGGTGAACGCGGCGGAACTGGCGGAGGAGCAGGAAAATCAGATTCTGCAGGAAGAGAAGGAACTGATGAACCGGCTCTATACCTACGAGCGGCTCCGGGATATGGCTACGGACGTGATTGCCATCTGCTGCAGCCTGTCCAGGCTTCTCAATGAGCAGAGAGACAGCTACGGGAAGAAGCAGGCCATGAGGGCGCTGGAATATATCGATCAGAATTATATGAATACCGATGTGAGCCTGAATTCCGTCTGCAGTCATCTGGCTATGAGTACCAGTTATTTCAGTACGCTTTTCAAGACTCATACAGGGGAGACGTTTATCGAGGCTCTTACGAGGAAGCGCATGGAAAAAGCACGGAGCCTTTTGGAAAATACGTCAAAGCGGGCCTATGAGGTGGCTGAAGAGGTGGGATTTTCCGATCCGCATTATTTCAGCATTGCATTTAAAAAAGCCACCGGAAAGACGCCCACGGAATACGCGAAGGAGAAACGGAAAAGATGAAAAAAAATCTGCTGATGCGGTTCCGCAGTGTCCGGACCTCCATTGTGGTATCCTTCGGCGTGCTGGTGGTATTTGCCCTGCTTACCTATTTCATCATTTCTCTGCAGTATACGGAAGACACGGTGCTGGATAACTCTACGGAATATACATCCCAGCTGATTGGCCAGGTAAACAATGACATCGATTCTTATATCAGTTATATGGAAAATATTTCCTTCATCGTGACACACAACTCTGACGTAAGAGACTATCTGTTTACGGAAAATCTGACTCCGGAACGTTCGGAAGAGCTTCAGGAAAGAATCGTGACACTGTTCCAGACGGTTTCAAGTACACGTGAGGATATCACGAACATTGCGCTTCTTCCGGACAGAAGATCTCCGATGATCAATGACGGCAGAGATACGCTGAACCCCTATACAGAGACAGAGGAGCTGGAATGGTATCAGGAGGCGCTGGACGCCGGAGGACAGGCTGTAATCTCTACTTCCCACGTGCAGAATGCCATTGCGGGAAAATATGACTGGGTTGTGACCCTAAGCCGCAGCATCACGAATAACGCAAGCCCGGGAGTCCACGGAGTATTTTTTGTGGACCTTAACTATAATGCCATCAGTGATCTCTGCGAGCGTATCAGCCTGGGAGACAAGGGCTATATCTATATTCTGGATAAGGACGGCGGAATCGTCTACCATCCGCAGCAGCAGCTCATCTACAGTGGAATGAAGGAAGAGTTGATTTCCGAGGTTATGGATACGGAGGTGTCCTCATTTCTGACGGACGACGGGCGGCTGTATACGGTTTCCCGTTCCGAGGCCACGGGCTGGATTGTGGTGGGTGTTTCCTATGTATCAGAACTGATGAAAAGGGCGGACGAGGCCCGGGCGACGTATCTTCTGGTAGCTCTGGGACTGCTTGCGGTGGCCATGTTTCTGGCGTTTCTGCTGTCGGATCAGATCACCAGGCCGCTTAAAGCTCTGGAGCTTTCCATGAAAGAGGTGGAAAAAGGAAACTTTTCGAGCGCGGCTCTGGAGGCCCGGGACAACAATGAGATAGGCCGCCTGACGCGAAATTTCAACACCATGACCAGCGAGATCCAGAAGCTCATGGAACAGAGCGAGGAAGAGCAGAAGGCGAAACGCAAATATGAGCTCAAAGTACTTCAGTCGCAGATCAATCCGCATTTTCTCTATAATACACTGGACTCCATCATCTGGATGGCAGAATGGGGAAAGAATCAGGAAGTGGTAAAAATGACTTCTTCCCTGGCCCGTCTGCTGCGCAGGAGCATCAGCAACGAGCGGGAGGTCGTGACTATCGCGGAGGAGATAGATTATACAGAGGCTTATCTGACCATTCAGAAAATGCGGTATAAGGATAAGCTGGAATACAGGATAGAGGTGGAGCCGGACATCTGTCAGGAAGAGACTGTGAAGCTGGTGCTTCAGCCCCTGGTGGAAAATGCCATCTATCATGGAATCAAATATAAGGAAGGAAAGGGCCTGATTGAGATCCGGGGCTGCCGTGTGGGCACGGATATCGTGCTGGAGGTCCGGGATGACGGAAAGGGAATGGATCAGGATACCTTGGCCCATATCTTCGAGAAGCATGTACGCGATACCAAGTCCAACGGTGTCGGAGTGCAGAATGTTCAGGAAAGAATCCGTCTGTTTTACGGCGCGGAATACGGTCTGAGCTTCGAAAGTGAACCGGGACGGGGCACACTGGCTGTCATACGGCTCCCAGGCAGAAAGGAGGCGGAACCGGATGAAAAGACACGGAATTAAAATCGGATTTCTGTCAGCCGGGCTTCTGGTCTGCGCGGCTCTCGCTGTGCTTCTGTGGAACAGGACCCTGTCAAAGCAGGAGCCCTATGAGATTGTTCTGATTCAGAAAGCCATGGATGATACGGATTTCTGGACCTCCGTATATCAGGGCGGGGAAATGGCGGCCCAGGAGTACAATGCCGTGCTGACTGCCGTGGGACCGGAGCGGGAACAGGATGTGGAGTCCCAGAACCAGATGATACTGGACGCGGTTGCCCGGAAACCAGACGCCATTGTCCTGGCCCCCTGCAGCAGCGATGAGACCCTGCCCTACGCGCGGCAGATTGAGGAGACGGGCATCACTCTGGTGCTGCTGGATTCGACTATGGAAGAGGAGACGGGAAAAGCGGTGGTGGCCACCGACAATTATGAGCTGGGCTATAAAATGGGAAGCTATATGAAGCAGTTTGTGGAGGAAGACACTGTGATCGGAATCGTGGGCCATGTGCAGGGAAGCTCTACAGCCACAGGCCGGGAGGAAGGCTTTCGTGCCGGCCTCGGCGGGGCGGGAGACCAGGTGGCGGAGATTGTATTCTGTGATTCCGACACGGAACGGGCTTACGAGCTGACCTGCGGGCTTCTGGAGAAGTATCCGGACATGAATATGATTGTGGGGCTCAACGAATATTCCGCCGTAGGCGCTGCCCGGGCAGTCAAGGAGCAGGGACTGTCAGACAGCATCCGGATGGCAGGCATCGACAGCTCTGTGGAACAGATCCAGCTCCTGGAGGAGGGCGTCTATGAGGCGCTGGCCATCCAGAAACCCTTCAATATGGGCTACCTGGGCGTGGAGACAGCCGTGAAGCTTCTGGAAGGCGAACAGGTGGAGACGTATATTAATTCCGGTTCGGAGCTGGTTACGAAGGAGAATATGTATACCGAGGAGAACCAGAAGCTGCTGTTCCCGGTGGCGGAGTGAGCAAGCTCCCCTCTACAGGTCTTATTTTTTAGATGCACGGCTCAAGTGAGGAATATTTTTACCTTTTCAAAAAAGATTTTCTATTAATTTATTCATAATTTGGCCATATAATGTACATAGATTCAGAAACGGACAAGGGGTTATTGCCGGCCTTTGCGGCCGTTTCTGCGGGATACTGGACGGGAAGGGCAATATGCCCGGTAACTAGGAGGGAAGAACGTGGATAAGATTAAAGAGAATGCATTTGTGAAGAAGATCGGATTCAACAGTCTGGTACTGTTCTGCATTCTGATATTGCTGTACATATTGTTTGCGGTTCTGGTACCAGTCGTGAACTCTGACGCAAATGCAAATTTTGTGACCTGGGCGCATATTCTCAGTGCCATGAATTATGCGTGCTTTATGGGCTTTTTATCGCTGGGCGTGACCTTTGTTATCGCGACCGGAGGAATCGATTTTTCTATCGGTCCTGTGATGTTCTGCGCGGCGCTGATCGCGGGCTATCAGCTTACTACGAATGGATGGCCGCTGGCTCTCTGCCTGATACTGTGTATCTTGGTGGGAACAGCTTTCGGAGTTCTGAACGGACTTCTGGTAACTTATCTGGGGCTGCCGTCCTTTATCACATCCATGGCAAGCATGATGATTGCAAAGGGACTTGGCTCTGTCTTCACGAAGACGCAGCCGGTGAGCTGGCCGCAGCTGTCTGACGCGAGCGGAAACGGCTGGTATCGGAATCTGGTCAGAATGCAGGTCGGAGGAATGACTGTTCCTACGGGACTGGTGCTTCTTGTAATCGGAGCTGTTATCTGCGCAATCATTCTGAATAAGACAAAAGCCGGACGCTACATTCTCTGCATCGGCAGCAACCGGGAAGCAGTTCGTCTGTCCGGTGTCAATACTAAGGGCTGGGAGACGCTGGCATACATTCTCTGCGGAACCCTGGCCGGCATAGCAGCTATCTTTTATGTAGGCGTTTACACGACGGTTCAGCCTGGTCTGGGCGACACCTTCAATAACGAGGCTATCGCAGGCTGCGTTATGGGCGGCACATCCATGACCGGAGGCGTGGCTTCCATCGGAGGAACCCTGATCGGCGTGCTGATTATGGCTCTTCTGCAGGAGGGCATTATGACCATGGGCCTGCAGATCAATTATCAGTACATTATTACCGGACTTATCGTTCTGGTAGTAGTATATGCGGACCTGAGAAGCCGCCGCCGGCGCAATTAAAGGGAAGGGGGAAGAGAAAAATGGGCGACGTAATTTTAACCATGAAAGGCATTGACAAATCATTCCCCGGTGTACATGCGCTGGATCATGTGGATCTGGAAGTCCGCAGAGGCGAGGTACATGCTCTGATGGGAGAGAACGGAGCGGGAAAATCCACTCTGATGAAGGTGCTGACGGGTATCTACAGCAAGGACGAAGGAACCATTACTTTTGAAGGAAAAGAAGTGGAATTTACCAATCCGAGAGAGGCTCAGGACGCGGGAATCGTAATCGTGCATCAGGAGCTGAACATGCTGGGCCATCTGACCGTAGCGCAGAACATCTTTATCGGCCGTGAATTTATGAAAGGTAAATTCATCGACGACAGGAAGATGAATGAAGAGGCCAGAAAGCTGTTTGACCAGCTGGGCATCGACATTGATCCGACGGAGACCATGAGCCGCTTGACAGTAGGAAAACAGCAGATGTGCGAGATTGCCAAGGCAATTTCCCATGACGCGAAGGTTATCATTTTCGACGAGCCGTCTGCAGCTCTTACAGAGGCGGAGATAGAAGAGCTCTTCAAAATCATCCGCGATCTGAGAGAGAGACAGCTGGGAATCGTATACATATCCCACCGTATGGATGAGATTAAAGTCATTACGGACCGCGTAACCGTCATGCGAGACGGAGGCTATGTGGGAACGCTGATTACGAAAGACTGTACCAAGGAAGATATCATCAACATGATGGTAGGCCGTGTCATCTATGAGGACCCGAAGACGGAGAGCCAGGTGGCGAAGGATGCCCCGGTGGTTCTGAAGGTAGAGCATCTGAATGCCGGACGAATGGTGCAGGATGTAAGCTTCGAGCTTCACAAGGGTGAAATCTTAGGTTTCTCCGGACTGATGGGAGCCGGACGTACAGAGACTATGAGAGCGCTGTTCGGAGCGGACCCCAAGCAGAGCGGAGATATCTATATCAATGGCGAGAAGGTAGACATCAAGACGCCCAAAGACGCTGTAAGCCACGGCATCGGGTATCTTTCCGAGGACCGGAAGCGTTTTGGTATTATCGTAGATAAGACGGTGGCCGAGAACTCCACAATGGCTTCTCTGGACGAGTATATGAAGGGACTCTTCATAGACAAGAAGAAAGAGAAGGAAGTAGCGCAGAAATATGTGGATATCCTGAAGACAAAGACGCCGGGCGTGGATCAGCTGGTGGTGAACCTGTCCGGAGGAAACCAGCAGAAGGTGGTTATCGCCAAATGGCTGGTGCGCAACTGTGACATCCTTATTTTTGACGAGCCGACGCGGGGAATCGACGTAGGAGCCAAGAGTGAGATTTATCATCTGATGAACGAACTGGTGGCGGAAGGAAAATCCATTATCATGGTTTCCTCGGAGATGACAGAGATACTGCGTATGAGCGACCGAATCGTGATCATGTGTGAGGGACGCAAGACGGGAGAGCTTGGAATTGAGGAAGCGACCCAGGAGCGGATTATGCATGCGGCGACGCTTAGAAATTAGGAGGGAACAGAGCAATGACAAATAAGAAAAAAGGAAACGCATTTACGAACAATCCGATAGTGAGAGCGATTGGCGTACAGAAAATCGTCGTTGTGCTGGTGCTGATTCTTCTGCTTGTCTTTTTCAGCGTGAAAAGCTCATCGTTCTGGACCTATGCTTCTCTGCTGAGTATCATGGATTATACTTATTACCTGGCTTTCTTAGGAATAGGCGTAACCTTCTGCCTGATTACGGGAGGCGTGGATCTTTCCATCGGAACAGGAATGTTCTGTTACGCGCTGGCCGGCGGTTATCTGATTACAAAACTGGATATGCCGGTTATCGTGGGAATTCTGGTGACTATGGGCATGGGAATTCTGGTAGGACTGGTAAACGGTCTGATTGTCTCAAAGGGAGGGCATGCTCCGTTCCTGGCTACGCTGTGTACGATGATGATTGTCCGGGGTCTGGGCGCCATCATTACCGGCGGTTCCAGTATCACATGGCCGATTGCGGGTACTCCGGAAGGCTGGACGAGAAATCTGTTCAAATTTACGCTGCCGTCCGGAACGAAAATTCCGCTGGGCTTTCTCTGGGTACTGATTGCCGCGGTGGTTATGAGTATTATCCTGAATAAGACCCGGCCGGGACGTTATATTATCGCTATTGGAAGCAATAAAGAGGCGACGCGCCTTTCCGGAATCAACGTGGCGAAATACCAGACGCTGGCATATCTGATCTGCGGTTTCTTTACCGGACTTGCAGCTCTGGCTTACAGTTCGGCATTCCAGTCCATGACTCCCGGAGGAGGAGGCGGCGTAGAACTGAACGCCATCGGCGGAGCTATCATCGGCGGAACTTCCATGAGCGGCGGCTCAGGAACCATAGCCGGAACCATCCTCGGAGTGTTTATCATGTCGATTCTGCAGACAGGTCTTCCGAAGGTTGGACTTCAGGCGAACTATCAGCAGATTATCATCGGCGTGGTGCTGCTGGTGGCAGTATACATCGACGTTCTGAAGAACAAGAAGCTTTCTTAAACCCGGCGCCCGGAAGGGCGGTAACGGAAAGAGAAAAGATTTCAGTAATTTTAATTTAAGATATGTACCGCCAGGCAAGGCGGCTTACATAAAACCCAAAAGGGAGAACAAAGTAAAAGGAGGATTCAAAATGAAAAAGAAACTCTTAGCAGCGCTTATCAGCGTAGCAATGGTAGCAACTCTGCTTGCAGGCTGCGGCGGCGGTGGAGACACCACGACAACAGACACAACTACGGATGCGGCTGAGACTGAGGAAACCACAGATGCGGCTGAAACCGAGGAGACTGCGGATGCGGAAGCAACGACAGACAATTCCGGCCTTCATCTGGAGATCGTATCCAAGGGACTTCAGCATGCATACTGGCAGGCAGTTCTGAACGGCGTTAATTCCAAGGCGGAAGAGCTTGGCGTTTCTGTAAACTTTGTAGGACCGGACAGTGAGTCTAACATTCAGCAGCAGGTACAGCAGCTGGAGACAGCTCTGAACGCAGATCCGAGCGCAATCGGACTGGCAGCTCTGGATACAAACTCTGTAATGGATCTTCTGCAGACCGCAGTTGATTCCGGAATCCCGATCGTTGGATTCGACTCTGGTGTTCCGGGCGCTCCGGAAGGCGCTATCGTAGCAAACTGCTCCACTGACAACCTGGCAGCAGGCGGACTGGCAGCAGATGAAGTTTACGCTCTGATTTCCGACAGAATCGCTAATGCAGAAGGCACTGTTCGTATCGGCGTAGTTGCTCAGGACGCTACTTCTGAGTCCGTTGTAAACCGTGGTCTTGGATTCATCCAGGAGATGGCTTCTCTGGTTGCAGATTCCGGCAAGACAGTTGGTATGGCTTCCGTATCCAACGAGCGTTACGTAACCGACTCCGGCGTTGAAGTAAACGACGAGGCTGACGTAGTTATCGAGGTTCGTGTACCGGCAAGCGTTACTTCCGAGCTTTCCGCAGCAGACGCTTCTGCTATCCTGGAGCAGGAAGACACCATCGCTATCTATGGTTCCAATGAGCATTCTGCAAACGGAATCATTACTGCTAACGAGAACCTGAACAAGTGCGGAACCGGCGAAGGCCAGGTTGTCGCAGCTGGATTTGACTCTGGCGCAAGTATCATGAACGCTGTAAGAAGCGGAGTATTCGCTGGCGCTGTTACCCAGGCTCCTGTAGCAATGGGCGAGTACCTGGTTGAGACTCTGGTAGCTGCTGCAAACGGTGAGACTGTAGAAGATATCGACACCGGATGCCAGTGGTACACAGCTGAGAACATGGACGATCCGGAAATCGCACAGAACCTGTATGAGTAATCTGTACGAGTAATCGGAACCTTGTTCGCTTACAAAAACTGAAATAACTGCAGAGGGGCGCACCATCCGGTGTGCCCCTTTGACAACCCGGTCTGCGGTCCTGCCGGTGTGTCTGCCCGGTCAGGCAGATGCTCCGCGGCCCCCGCGCGGGAGCCGCGGCTCAGAGGGCAGGACCGGGTTCCGAAAGAAGGAGGAAAAAGAAATGTTAAAAGGAATTCCACAGATTTTATCACCGGAGCTTCTGATGGTTCTGTGCGAAATGGGACATGGCGACCGTATCGTGATTTCCGACGGCAATTTCCCGGCAGAATCCATGGGAAAGGACGCTATCGTGATCCGCTGTGACGGACACGGCGTTCCGGAGCTTCTGGACGCGATCCTGCAGCTGATGCCGCTGGATACCTATGTGGAAAAGCCGGTGACGCTGATGGAGGTGGTTCCGGGCGACGATGTGGAGACGCCTATCTGGGATACCTACAAGGATATTATCAAAAAGTACGATTCCCGCGGAGACGCATGTGTGGGAAATATCGAGCGCTTCGCTTTCTATGAGGAGGCAAAGAAAGCTTATGCCATCATTGCTACCAGTGAGAAAGCGCTGTACGCAAATATCATGCTGCAGAAAGGCGTAGTGGTATAAAAAATCCGTGTCTGCGGCAGACAGTTTCTGCAGCAGGTAAGGGCGCCTTAACAAAATCAAAACAATTTCTTAATATTTTCGGTATTTGAGGGGGTATGTCTTGCGGCATACCCCTTTCCCTGCTATACTGAGAAACATCGATACTGAAGACCATTGTTTTTACGGGAAAGTGTGGATTTTAACGAAATGAAGAAAAAGATTTTGGCGGTATTGTGTGTGATGGGACTTCTGGCCGGATGCACGGCCGGAAATGCCGAAAATACTGCGCCGCAGGAGGCGCAGGAGACTCTGGCGCAGGGTGAGGGAGAGAGTCCTGCGGAGGAGGCAGAAAGCGAAGAGCCTCAGGAGACTGAGACAGAAGCAGAGCAGAGTGAAACGGCATTGTTTCAGGACTATTTTGATATTACCTCGGAAGGAATTGATTATCTTTCGGTAGAAGGAATTCAGCTTCCGCCGGGAATCCGCCTGTCCATGGTTGGAAAAGATTCCGGCAGCAGTTTCTGGAAGCAGGTGCATGAGGGCGCGCAGCAGGCGGTGGATGACATCAACAAAGCGCTGGGATTCACAGGAGACGAGAAGGTACAGCTGAATTATGACGCGCCGGGAGACGGGGATATTGCGGAACAGATAGATATCATAGACCAGATGCTGGATAAAAGTCCCGACGCCCTGATTATCGGATTTGTAGATATCAATTCGGGAAAGACCCAGCTGGAGCTGGCAGACAGCAACGGAGTGCCGGTATTTGCCGTAGACTCGGGAATCGAGAATTCGCTGATTATCAGCGAGAGCAAGACAGATAATTATCAGGCCGGAAAGGAAGCGGCTGTCCGTCTCTGCGAGCTCATCGGAGACGAGGGACAGATTGCCCTTCTGGTGCACAGCTCTGAGACGGAGACTGGAATCGAGAGGGAAAAGGGATTCACAGATGAGATTGAGCAGAATCATCCCAATGTGGAAATCGTAAACGTGGCGTATCAGGATCAGGACGAAAGAAGTACGGATGACATTGCTGCGGCCGTACTTGCGGAGTACCCGGAGCTGAAGGCTTATAGCGCCATGAACGAAGACACGACGCGGGAGCTGCTGTCAGCTCTGGAGATGTACGGCCCGGAGGACCGGACGATTACCGTGACCGGTTTTGACGCGGCCCATAGCGAAATTGAGTCGATTCAGAATGGAACTCTGGCCGGCGTCATGGCTCAGAATCCTTATGGAATGGGCTATGCATCCGCAGTAGCCGCCATGCGGGAAATTGCCCGGATGGAAAATGCCTCTGTTATCGAAACCGGCTATTACTGGATCACGGCCGAAAACCTGAACGACCCGGCCACACAGCTGTTG
>ERZ1643250.1512-NODE-1512-length-19558-cov-10.904220_pt1 | contig 19558 bp, 17 predicted proteins | sample MGYA00579262_ERZ1643250 | MGnify/ENA primary metagenome ERZ1643250 (study PRJEB29033, sample SAMEA4952265) | chicken gut metagenome | biome: Broiler Chicken; feature: Gastrointestinal Tract; material: Caecum | place: Ireland | collected 2018 | study: Broiler... | reverse complement strand
GTATTATGCAGCAGGGCATGAGCCTGGAGCAGTACTTCCAGTTTACAGGACTGAACGAAGAGAAGATGATGGAAGAGTTCAGACCGCAGGCTGAGAAGCGCATCCGTACAAGACTTGTACTGGAGGCAGTTGTGGCTGCTGAGAACATTGAAGTGTCAGATGAACGTCTGGACGAGGAACTCCAGAAGATGGCGGAAGCTTATCAGATGGAAGTTGACAAGCTCAAAGAATTCATGGGCGATAACGAGAGAAAACAGATGAAAGAGGATATCGCAGTCCAGGAGGCAGTGACACTCATTGCAGATGCGGCAGTAGAGGGTTAAGCAGGTTGATCGGAAGGTGTGCCGCATGGTGCACCTTCCAGTACTTTTGTAGAAGAAAGAAGGCATAATATATGAGTTTAGTACCTTACGTCATTGAACAGACAAGCCGTGGTGAACGGTCCTACGATATTTATTCAAGACTTTTAAAGGAGAGGATCATTTTTCTGGGTGAGGAAGTGAATGATGTGTCGGCCAGTGTGGTAGTGGCACAGCTCCTTTTCCTCGAGGCGGATGATCCGGATAAGGATATCCAGCTTTATATCAACAGCCCGGGCGGATCCGTGACAGCCGGGATGGCAATCTATGATACGATGCAGTATATCAAGTGTGATGTTTCTACTGTGTGCATCGGTATGGCTGCAAGCATGGGAGCGTTCCTGCTTTCCGGCGGTAAAAAAGGCAAGAGATTTGCCCTGCCGAACGCAGAGATCATGATCCACCAGCCGTCCGGCGGCGCACAGGGACAGGCGACTGAGATCCAGATCGCAGCGGAGCACATTCTCCGTACAAAACAAAAATTAAATGAGATCCTGGCTGCAAATACAGGCCAGTCTCTCGAGACGATCAAAGCCGATACAGAGCGTGATAACTTTATGTCTGCAGAAGAGGCAAAAGCATACGGTCTGATCGATGAAGTGATCGTAAACCACTAAGACAGCGGTATGAGGTGAAAAAATATGGCAGGAAAAATGATGGATGATATCGTGAGATGCTCATTCTGTAACAAGACTCAGGCGCAGGTGAGAAAACTGATCGCCGGACCAAACGGCACATATATCTGCGACGAATGTATCGGTATCTGTTCGGAAATTATTGAGGAAGAACTGGATTATAACGACGACAGGGCATTTGATGATATCAATCTTCTGACTCCGGAGGAGATGAAAGCTTTTCTCGACGATTATGTGATCGGACAGGATGAAGCAAAGAAGGTCCTTTCGGTGGCAGTTTATAATCATTATAAAAGGATCATGGCAGAGCAGGATCTCGGTGTGGAGCTTCAGAAGAGCAATATTCTCATGCTCGGACCGACCGGCTGCGGGAAGACGCTGCTTGCCCAGACACTTGCCAGGATCCTGAACGTTCCATTTGCGATCGCGGATGCCACTGCGCTTACAGAGGCAGGATATGTGGGAGAAGATGTGGAGAACATTCTTCTAAAAGTGATCCAGGCAGCGGACGGCGATATCGAGAGGGCTGAACACGGGATCATCTATATTGATGAGATTGATAAGATCACAAGAAAATCAGAGAATCCGTCTATCACAAGAGATGTTTCCGGAGAGGGTGTGCAGCAGGCGCTTCTTAAGATCATAGAGGGAACTGTTGCATCTGTACCGCCGCAGGGCGGAAGAAAGCATCCGCATCAGGAGCTGATCCAGATTGATACGACGAATATCCTGTTCATCTGCGGCGGAGCATTTGAGGGAATTGATAAGATCATTGAGACCCGTCTTGACAGAAAGTCCATTGGATTTAATGCAGAGATCGCACAAAAGCATGAGTATGATATGGATGTCCTGCTCCATGAGGTACTTCCGCAGGATCTTGTGAAATATGGTCTGATCCCGGAGCTGGTAGGAAGACTTCCGGTCACGGTTTCACTGGATCTTCTGGATAAGGAAGCTTTGATCAGGATCCTGACAGAGCCGAAGAGCGCGATCGTGAAGCAGTATCAGAAGCTTCTGGAACTCGACGGAGTGAAGCTCGAGTTTGACAGGGACGCTCTTACAGCCATTGCAGAGACAACACTTAAACGGAAAACAGGAGCCAGAGGATTGCGCGCCATCATGGAAAATATCATGATGGATACGATGTTCCGTGTTCCGTCGGATGAGACGATCAAAGAGTGCCGTATTACGAAGGAGACAGTGCTGGGAACAGGTGAACCGTTATATCTGCGGGACGGAGAAGAACGGAGATCATTCCTGACATCTGAAAGTGCGTGACAGTGGTGAGGAGAAATAAAAGCTGTATATAACCAGCATATGTACAGAGAAGACATGATATGGTATAGATACAGCCGTGGGGCGGGTGCAGTGGTAAATCCCATGTGCACCCGCCCTTTGTACAATAAGCCTGTCGTGACAGCGTAAATCATTGACTTACAGGAGGAGATGAAATGGACAACGAGATAAAGAGTCTGCCCATGGTCGCTCTCAGGGGTATGACGATCATGCCGGAGATGGTCGTGCATTTCGATGTGAGCAGAGAGCGTTCCATCGCCGCAGTCCAGGAGGCAATGGTAGAAGAACAGAAGATATTTCTGACAGCCCAGAAATCAATCGATACCGAAGATCCGGGAGCAGAAGATGTATATGAGATCGGTACAGTGGGAACGATCAAACAGATCATCAAGCTGCCGAAGCATATTGTAAGGGTACTGGTATCAGGCGAGGTGAGAGGGAAACTTAAGGAAATTGAATATAAAGACCCGTATCTCCGCGCTCAGGTTGAAATCATAAATGATGCAGACCTGACCATACCGGAAGATCTGAACGGTGAAGCGATGGAACGGGGACTCAAGGACATGCTGGTGGAATATGCCGCAAAGAACGGGAAGATGTCCAAGGAATCTGTAGCCCAGCTCCTTGATATCAAAGGGATCAAAAAGCTGGTGGATGAGATCGCGGCAAATATTCCTCTTTACTATACGGATCAGCAGGAAATACTGAATGAGACGGACTTCTGGAAGAGGTATGAGAAACTTTGTTTTAAGCTGGTCAATGAAGTCCAGATCATGAATATCAAAGAAGAAATCCAGAAGAAAGTCAAGGAGCGCGTAGATAAACATCAGCGAGAATATATTTTAAGAGAGCAGCTGAAACTTATCCGGGAAGAGCTGGGAGAGGATTCCACGATATCAGATGCGGAGGAGTTTGAAAATTCCCTGAAGAAGTTAAAGGCTCCGAAAGAAGTAAAAGAAAAGCTGCAGAAGGAGATCAACCGTTTCAAGAGTTCCTTGAACTCTCCGGCAGAGAACGGGGTGATCCGTACCTATATCGAGACGCTGCTTGAGATGCCGTGGGATAAGGCGGCAAAAGATAATAATGATATTGAGTACGCAAAAAAAGTCCTTGATGAAGACCATTACGGTCTTGAACAGGTCAAGGAGCGTATTCTGGAATTTCTCGCAGTGCGTACCCTCACAAAGAAAGGTGACAGTCCGATCCTCTGCCTTGCGGGACCGCCGGGAACCGGAAAGACTTCTATCGCGAAGTCTCTGGCCCGTGCAATGAAGAAGCCTTACGTGCGTATTTCTCTGGGCGGCGTTCGTGATGAAGCTGAGATCCGCGGTCACAGGAAGACATATGTGGGTGCGATGCCGGGAAGGATCGCCAACGGTATCCGGACTGCCGGAGTGAAAAATCCGGTCATGCTTCTGGATGAAATCGATAAAGTCAGCACAGACTATAAGGGAGATACATTTTCAGCTCTTCTGGAAGTGCTGGACAGCGAACAGAACAGTAAATTCCGGGATCATTATCTGGAAGTGCCTCTGGATCTGTCGGAAGTAATGTTCATCACTACAGCGAACACCCTTCAGACGATCCCGAGACCGCTGCTCGACCGTATGGAAGTGATCGAGATCAGCAGTTATACGGAGAATGAAAAGCTGCATATTGCTCTGGAACACCTGATCCCGAAACAGCTTGAAAAACACGGTCTTACATCGGAACAGCTCACCTTCAGCAAACATGCGATCTGGAAAATGGCGCGCAATTACACGAAGGAAGCGGGTGTGCGCCAGCTGGAACGTGAGATCGGGAATGTGTGCAGGAAAGCCGCAAAAGAGATCCTGACGACAGACCGGAAGAAGATCGGCGTCACAGACCGCAATATCCACAAATTCCTCGGAAAAGAGAAATATACATACCAGATGGCGAATCCGGCTCCGGAAGTCGGTATCGTGAGGGGTCTGGCATGGACAAGCGTCGGCGGGGATACGCTGCAGATCGAAGTAAATGTGATGCCGGGAAGCGGCGAACTGATGCTGACCGGACAGCTGGGAGATGTAATGAAAGAATCTGCGAGGGCAGGAATCAGTTATATCCGTTCCGTCAGCTGTAAATATGGCATAGCGGAAGACTTCTTTGAGAAACATGACATCCATGTGCATATACCGGAAGGAGCTGTACCCAAAGACGGACCGTCCGCCGGTATCACCATGGCGACAGCCATGCTGTCTGCCGTGACAGAGAAGAAAGTAAGGGCAGATCTTGCAATGACAGGTGAGATCACCCTCCGCGGCCGTGTGCTCCCGATCGGCGGTCTAAAGGAGAAGCTGCTCGCGGCAAAGAGCGCCGGCATCAGGACAGTGCTTGTGCCGAAGGAAAACGTGGCGGATGTGGAGGAACTCTCTTCCGAGATCACAAAAGGTCTGGAGATCATACCGGTGGAGAATATGGATGAAGTGCTGGAAAAAGCACTGACAGGAGAATGATATGGTAATCAGAAGTATTAATCTGGAGACAGTGTGCGGAGTTACAAGTACTCTGCCTGTAAATGATAAACCTGAGGTCGCATTTGCGGGAAAGTCTAACGTAGGAAAATCTTCCCTGATCAATGCGCTCATGAACCGGAAGGCTTATGCGCGTACTTCGGCAACACCGGGGAAAACACAGACGATCAATTTCTATAATATCAACGACGGCCTCTATCTGGTCGACCTGCCGGGGTATGGATACGCCAGAGTTTCTGAAAAAGAGAAAGAGCAGTGGGGGAAGATGATCGAGCGGTATCTGCACGGCTCAGCGCAGCTCCGTGCAGTATTCCTGCTCATTGATATCCGGCATGAACCCTCTGCCAATGACAGGATGATGTATAAATGGGTGGTTGAACAGGGATACCAGCCGGTCATCATTGCAACAAAGCTTGACAAAATAAAACGCTCGCAAGTACAGAAACATGTTAAAATGTTAAAAGAAGGCCTGTCACTCATCCCGGGGACAAAAGTGATCCCGTTTTCATCAACGACAAAACAGGGACGGGATGAGATCTGGGAACTGATCGAGAGAGAATGTTTTGGAATAACCGTGGAGGAACAGGATGGAGAATAATCGTCCATACTGGCAGGTGGCGCTGCGGCTGCTGTTCAGTCTCCTTGCCACTGCCGCATTTGTGATCGCAGGATGGAATCTGCTGAGGTTTCTTATGCCGTTTGTCATAGGGTGGATCATTGCGGCTATCGCGGCGCCGCTTGTCAACTGGCTTGAGAAACGTCTGAAGATCGTGAAAAAACTGGGGTCTGCCCTTATCGTCATACTGGTGCTGGCCGGCATTATACTGGCGCTGTACTTTGGGATCAGCCGGCTTGTGGCGGAGATCAGCGATCTGATCCGGAATTTTCCTGATATGTATGCACAGCTCGAGACTGGATTGAGACAGATCGGAGATACACTTTCCGGTATTTTTGAACGTCTGCCGACAGGGATCCAGAACGGATGGAATGCAGTAGTAGAAAATCTTGACCAGTATATGGGAAATGTCGTATCAAATATCAGTGAACCGACAGTTACGGCAGCCGGAAATATCGCCAAGAGAGTGCCCTCTTATCTGATCAGTTTCCTTGTATCGGTACTGTCGGCATATTTCTTTATCGTGCAGCGTGAGGAAGTGCTTAACTGGATGAAGAAAGTGTCGCCTGAATCCATACAAAAAAGGATGACGCTTGTGATCGATAATCTGAGGTATGCTGTGGGAGGATATTTCAAAGCGCAGTTTAAGATCATGGCGATCGTATTTGTGATCCTGCTTGTCGGTCTGGGGATGCTTGGAACAGGATATTTTGTCCTCGTGGCTTTTTTGATCGCATTTCTCGATTTCCTTCCTTTTTTCGGGACAGGAACAGCGATGATCCCATGGGCGCTCTATGAATTTTTCATGGGTGATTATAAGATGACGGTGGCGCTTGTAGTGATCTATGTGATCACACAGGCAGTCCATCAGCTGCTTCAGCCCAAACTTGTAGGAGACAGTGTAGGGCTCAATCCACTGGTCACGCTTATTCTTCTCTATATCGGTTACCGTATGGGCGGAATCCTCTGGATGATCCTTGCCGTCCCGATCGGCATGGTGCTCATCAATATGTGTCAGGCGGGGGCATTTGACTATATTTTTGATGATGTGAAGATCCTTGCAGGCGGGATCCTGGGGCTGAAGGAAGAGCCAAAAGAACATTGAAAATGTATTATGGGTATGGTATAATAATCGCGCAAAGCGCCTTTCCTTTTCTGCACACGCGGTATTATGGATAAAGGGGAAGATCCTCTGTATATTTTAGCAGAAAAGAAAGAATATTTTATATTGATCACAGGAGGTATCAGACTATGAAAAAATATGTATGTGACGTATGTGGATACATTTATGATGAGGCGGCAGGAGATCCGGATAACGGTATCGAGGCTGGCACAAAATGGGAAGATGTTCCGGAAGATTTCCTTTGTCCGCTGTGCGGAGTGGGAAAAGACCAGTTTTCAGAAGTTGAATAAACCCACTTGATCAGATGAAGAAAAACTGCCGTCCCACGGACCTTTCAGTAGGAGTAGGATGGCAGTTTTTTTTGTAAAAATATAATAAAAAGGGAAGGATAGTGTGGAAAAGAAAAAAGAAAAATTTGCTTCTGATACATCGGGAAGAAGTGCGTCAGACTGGGTGAAAGCGCTGATCATACTGCTGATCGGACTGACCATCGCCCACCTGGGCGTGACTTTGTTTTTATTGTCAGAGCTTGGAACAGATACCTTTACAGTATTTATCCAGGGATTGTCCAGAGTGTTTGACCTGACGGTAGGCACAGTTCATGTGATCGTGTTGTGTATTCTTATGGTGATCATGCTGCTGACCACAAAGGGATATGTGAAACCCGGAACAGTTGTATGTGCTTTCTGCGGAGGACCGATCATTGATCTGTTTACATGGATGCTGGGCAGGTTTATTAATGAAAGTGCCGGAATGCCGGTACGTGTTGTCAGTATGGTAGCCGGCTGTGTGATACTTTCTGCCGGGATGTCCGTCGTGATCAACAGTAATGCCGGAACAGGGCCAAATGATCTTGTGGCGGTTATTCTGTCGGACAAGATCGAGCGTGTGCAGTTCCGGTGGGTAAGAGTGGGATGCGATCTGTTTTTCGTGGTACTTGGCTTTATACTGGGAGGCACGGTAGGCGCCGGTACGATCGTGGCTGTGTTTCTTACCGGGCCGCTTGTGCAGTTCTGGCTGCCAAAGACAAAGAAAGCTGTACAGACCGTACTTCAGGAGGAATAGAGAAGACCACCGCTGTTTAAAATATATTTAGGAAAGGAAAGATACTATGGACAAATATGATGTGATCATAATAGGAGCCGGACCGGGCGGGATTTTTGCAGCATATGAGCTGATGCAGAAAGCGCCGAAGCTCAAGGTGGCCGTATTTGAATCAGGGAATCCTCTGGAGAAGAGAAAATGTCCGATCGACGGCAAGAAAGTAAAGAGCTGCATTAATTGTAAAACATGTGCTATCATGAGCGGATTTGGCGGGGCAGGTGCATTTTCGGACGGAAAATATAATATTACTAACGATTTCGGCGGCACGCTTTATGAATATATCGGAAAAGATACAGCTATCGACTTGATGAACTATGTTGATGAGATCAATGTGAGGTATGGCGGTGAAGGGACGAAGATGTATTCTACTGCAGGCACAAAGTTCAAGAAGCTGTGTATGCAGAATAAGCTGAAACTTCTGGATGCATCCGTGCGCCATCTGGGAACGGATATCAATTATATTGTTCTGGAAAATATGTTTGACGAGTTAAAAGAAAAAGCAGACTTCTATTTTAACAGCCACGTGGATAATCTGGAGATGGAGGGCGAAGGCTACAAAGTGACGTGCGCAGGTAAGCTGTATGAGTGTGACAGGTGCATTGTCTCTGTCGGCAGGAGCGGAAGTAAATGGATGGAGAAGATATGCGAAGGCCTTGATATCCCGACCAAGTCAAACCGCGTGGATATCGGCGTGCGGGTTGAACTTCCGGCTGTGATCTTCTCCCATCTGACAGATGAACTCTATGAGAGCAAGATCGTGTACCGTACGGAGAAGTTTGAGGATAAAGTAAGGACGTTCTGTATGAATCCTTACGGAATAGTGGTGAATGAGAATACGAACGGTATCGTGACAGTCAACGGACACAGCTATGAGGATCCGGAAAAGCAGACAGAAAATACAAACTTTGCCCTGCTGGTGGAGAAACATTTCTCAGAGCCTTTCAAGGACAGCAACGGATACGGTGAAAGCATCGCGCGGCTTTCCAATATGCTCGGCGGCGGAGTGCTTGTCCAGAGATTCGGTGACCTGATCCGCGGAAGGAGAAGTACGGCGAAGAGGGTCGAGGAAGGATTTGTGCGCCCGACACTCTCTGCGGAACCGGGAGACTTAAGCCTTGTGCTTCCGAAGCGTATTCTCGACGGCATTATCGAGATGGTCTATGCGCTTGATAAGATCGCTCCGGGAACGGCAAACGATGATACGCTGCTCTACGGTGTAGAAGTGAAATTCTACAATATGGAAGTTCAGTTGAACGAGCATCTGGAAACGATCCACAAAGGACTCTATGTGATCGGAGACGGAAGCGGCGTGACACACTCGTTGTCACATGCATCGGCCAGCGGTGTATATGTCGCAAGAGAAATTGCGGGGGAGCAGGATTGACTATCTGGCGCTGCAACACAAAAAATATGATAACAGAGAAAACAGATGTGGTCAGGAAAAGGAGGATGTGGCGGTGAAACTGACAATGCTGGGAACGGGAAATGCCCTTGTGACAGAATGTTATAATACATGTTTTGCGCTCAGTGATGACAGAAATCATTTTCTTGTTGACGGCGGAGGCGGAAACGGCATTCTGAAGCAGTTGAAAGCTGCCGGCATTGACTGGCGTGATATTCATGATATTTTTGTGACGCATAAACATATGGATCACATTCTGGGGGTCATGTGGGTGATCCGTGTGATCGCACAGGCGCTGAAGCGGGGTGCATACGAAGGAGAAGTCAGGATATACGGACACAAGAAGGTATTGTGTATCCTGGATGATATGTCACATATGCTCCTCTCGAAAAAAGAGACAGAGTTTATCGGGAAACGGATCATATTTGTCCCGGTTTCAGACGGTGACGTGTACGAGATCATAGGACATAAGACAACTTTCTTTAATATACATTCTTCTAAGACGAAACAGCATGGATTTACCATGTATCTGGACCGGACGGTCAAACTGAGCTGCTGTGGCGATGAGCCCTATAACGAGACAGAGCGTATGTATGTACAGGGAAGTAAATGGCTGCTCCATGAGGCGTTCTGCCTTGATTCCGAGGCAGAACGTTATGCACCGTATGAGAAGCATCATTCAACCGTAAAAGATGCGTGTACTGCGGCTGAACAGCTGCATGTGGATAACCTGGTCCTGTATCATACAGAAGATTCTGATATCAGATCACGTAAGGCAAGATATACTGCAGAGGGAAAACAGTATTACAGTGGGAATCTATATGTGCCGGATGATCTGGAGACTATAGATATAAGCTGAGATTTTTATATTTACAAACGAATAGAAAAGAACAGAAAAAGGATGCCGTGCCGGCTCATTTTGAGCCGGCACGGCATCCTTTTTCCGCTCTGGAAAGAAATGCTGTCATGAGAACGCGGTTAAATTTTATGAGCATACGGATACATAATTCTCTGTTTTTCAGTCACACTAATTATGCAGGAAAATGGAGGATTATATGGTGGAAAACTTATTTATTATGGAGCAGGAGTTTCACGGGGCGTTAAAAAACAGTGAATTTCGTGTCTGGTATCAGCCTCAGATAGATATGCGCACAGGAAAACACTGTGGAGCGGAGGCGCTTGTCCGCTGGCAGAAACAGGATGGGAGCCTGGTGAAACCGGATGCATTTGTGCCGCCTCTGGAGAAACTGGGACTGATCTCCCGTCTTGACGAGGAAGTACTGGAGAATGTATGCAGGGATATCAGCCAGGCGAGGAAACAGGGAATCACTTTAGGACCTGTGTCTGTGAACTTGTCCAGACTACAGGCGGGAAGGAACGTGATTACTGAAAAACTGAAAAAAATCACAGAAGAGTATGAAATCACGAGAGACGAACTGTTTTTTGAGATCACGGAGACAGCAGATGGAGCGGAAGACGGACTGCCCGGCTTGGTGGAGCAGTTAAGAGAAAAAGGATTCCAGATCGCCATGGATGATTTTGGGACGGGAAATTCTTCTTTGAAGGTACTGCAGGAGAGCCACTTCGATATCCTGAAGCTTGACCGCTATTTTGTGGCACGTATCGGAGACCCGAAAGCTGAGATTATTCTGGCTTCAACGATCGCTATGGCAGGAGATCTGGGGTTGGAAGTAGTGGCGGAAGGGGTTGAGACGGAGGAACAGATACGCTTCCTCCTTGGTCACCAATGTCATCTGGCACAGGGATATTATTATTCCAGACCACTGACAAAAGAGCAGTATATCAAATGGCAGAAGGTTCGGAACTCCAGTAGGGCAGGCGGAATATTCCGGGAAAGGAAGCTGCACATATGAAGGGGCTGTACCGGAAACTTGCAGCGATATATCTGGTCTCGGCTGCCATGTTTATCCTTATTTTTTCGGTCAGTCTGTATATTGCGGGCAGATCTGAAAATGAACATTATCTGTCCCAGCTTCTGGAAAATGTAGAAAGTAATTATATCCGGTCTTCGGGAGAAAATGGAAATCCGGATTCAGGGCTGGAAGATGCAGAAAGAAAGATCGAATCGATTTTAAAACAGGCAACAACAGAATACGCGACCAGCATCTTTGCTGTGGGCAAGGAAGATGGAAAGATATTGGGAATGACGGAGAACAATCAGCAGGAGATCAATATACGAAATGTGGATGAAGGAACAGAGCTGCTGGATTATCTTGAAATACTGCCGAAAGATGAGGCTGTTCTGCTTTATATCAACGGAAAATATCAGAACGCTGTGGTCAGAGAGCTTGATAATATTTATTTAACCGCTTTTTCTGATCTGGACCGGGTTACTGACAATGTGAAGCTGACATTCTGGACCGGAGTGTCGGGGATGGCTGCGGTCAGCCTGCTGACTGTCCTGCTGATCCGCCATCATCTGAGAAAATATCTGTTTGGTCATTTCATAAAGATAAAAGAGGGGATATACAGTATCCTGCGGGGCGAGAAGGATATGTATGAAGATGACAGCGAGATACCGGAATTAAAGCCTCTCGTAGAGATGATCTTTAAGCTGGAGCAGGAATATATAGAGAAATCGCGCGGAATGGACCGGATGGAGGACCAGCTGAACGAGGCAAGGTCGGAAGCAGAGTACGACCGGCTTACAGGACTTTATAACAGGACAGGATTCGAGCGCCGGGCGGAAGCATTCTTAGGAGAAGAAAACCGCAAAGGCGCCATGGTACTGTTTGATCTTGATAATTTTAAACGGGTCAATGACAGCGAGGGACATCCCGCGGGGGACGAGATACTCAGGGAATTTGCAGGATGTCTGTCTGCCGCTTTCCGCAGCGAAGACGTGATCGGCAGGCTCGGAGGAGACGAGTTCGTCGTCCTGATCTGTAATGAAGTGTCATCGGAGGCACTTGGAGATAAATTTCGTGCCCTTCTTGACAAGATCCACCGGACACTGGCGGAAAGTCATGAGAAATATCAGCTGTCAGCAAGTATCGGCGCCGTGCCGGTGGACGGGAGGACCAGAGATTACCGGAAATTGTACCAGTGCGCGGATACTGCCCTGTATATTTCTAAATATATGGGTAAAGACCAGTTTTATATCAATGACATGCTGATCTCCTGTATGAGAAGGGAGTGTATCATGTGCAGGGCAGATTGTCCCAGGAGCAGGATCTTCCGTACGGATGATATGGCTGGAGGTGAGTGATAGTATATGGAAATAATATATATCGTTATTCCGGCATTTGAACCGGAGGCCGGACTGTACCTCAGGATCAGGAAAATGACAGAGAGGATTCCTGCACAGATCATTGTCATAGATGACGGATCAGGGAGGGGTTACCGGAAGACATTTGATCAGATTGAAGGGACGGGATATTGTACAGTACTGCGTCATGATAAGAATAGGGGGAAAGGAAGGGCATTGAAGACCGGATTCGATCATATACGCAGACAGATGGCAGGGCAGGCGGATACTGTCCGGTATGATAAATCTGACGTCCGGATCCTCTGTGCAGACTGTGACGGCCAGCACCTTCCTGATGACGGCGTGAGGCTTCTTGAAATGACACGCCGGTATCCGGGCTCACTGATCCTGGGAGTAAGGGATTTCTCAGGCCCGGAAGTGCCGTGGAAATCCAGGTTTGGAAACTGGATTTCTTCTGTTGTGTTCCGTGCTCTGTCGGGGATATATTTAGAGGATACACAGACCGGTTTCCGTGCATTTGACGGCAGTCTTCTGGAACTTATGCTGCGTGTGCCGGGCGAGCGGTTTGAGTATGAGACAAGCGTGCTGCTCGCCTGTGCAAAGCAGGATATCCCTGTCCGCACGGAAAAGATCGAGACAGTATATGAGGAGAAAAATGCAGGGACTCACTTTCGGCCGGTGAAGGACAGTATCCGGGTGATAGCGGCTTTGTTCCATGAACCAGTAAAGTTCATCCTGTCCTCTCTGTTTTGCGCGGCGCTGGATCTTTTTTTGTTCTGGGTTTTTGAGACGATACTTCGTGCAGGGCAGTTTGAACGGATACTGGCAGCGACGGCAGGAGCGCGGCTTCTGTCTGCATCGGTAAATTTTACGATCAACAGGAACTGGGTGTTCCAATCTGAAAGAATCGGGGAGATGCGTGGATGCAGAAGGGAAGCTCTGTCTTATTTCCTGCTTTGTATCGGGATCATGGCTGCCTCTGCAATATCGGTAGCGGTTGTTTCCGATCTGTCAGGTCTGGAACCGGCGTCGGTGAAGATCCCGTGTGATATCCTGCTTTTCTTCCTGTCCTATCAGATCCAGAAAAACAGGATATTCAGGAGACACGGAAAGGACGGAAAAGGCAATGGTTTATAGAAGAACAGCGGGAGCTGTATCCGATGAGAGAAAACGGAACATAAGTTTTGTACTGACGATAATTCTTTCATCTGTGTACCTGATCTGGAGGATTTTCTTTACGATCCCGTGGAGTGCGGGAATCCTGCAGGCAGGGGCAGGAGTAATGCTGGCGGCAGCGGAAGTCGTGACCACTGGTGGCATGATCGAGCTGATGGTGAGCAGGATGAAAAGTAAAGACCATGAAATCCCGCTGCCGGATATGCCTGATGCATTGTTCCCGGATGTAGATGTATTCATCGCCACCCACAATGAAGCCCCGGAGCTTCTGTACAAGACGGTCAATGCATGTACTTTCCTGGAGTATCCGGATAAAGGGAAAGTCCATATCTATGTCTGCGATGACAGAAACCGCAGAGAGATAAAGGAAATGGCCGGGCGGCTGGGAGCCGGGTATCTGGGACTGGCAGATAACAGACATGCAAAGTCCGGCAATTACAACAATGCCCTCGCGTATACTTCATCGCCGCTGATCGCCACATTTGATGCGGATATGATACCCCGTCGGGAATTTCTGGTCAGGACCGTTCCCTATTTTCTTATTCCTGATGTACGTATGGGACTGGTGCAGACTCCGCAGAGCTTCTACAATCAGGATCTCTTCCAGTTTAATCTTTTTTCGGAAAAGGATATTCCAAATGAACAGGATTTCTTCTCCCGGGAGATAAATATTTTAAGGAATGCGACAAATACTGCCGCTTACACAGGGAGCAATACTGTGATCCTGCGGGCCGCCCTGGAAGAGATCGGCGGGTTTCCTTATGATACGGTAACGGAAGATTTTGAGACAAGTCTGCGGCTTCAGAAGGCAGGGTATATGACTTATGCATCCTCTGAAGTTCTGGCAGCAGGTCTTTCGACTACTACAGTGGAAAGTATGATCGGACAGAGAGTGCGATGGGCAAGGGGCGTGATTCAGAGCATACGGAATACAAACGCAGTTTTTACACGGGAACTGCCGCTGGCAGCGAGACTGTCCTATCTGAATGCATATCTGTATTGGTGGTCATTTCTGTGCAGGATGATCTTTATCCTTGCACCGATCCTGTTCGCTCTGTCCGGCTTCCGGCTCGTAGAGTGCGGTTTTGGGGAACTTCTGCTGTTCTGGCTGCCTTCCCATCTGTCCTACCGCATTTCTGTGGAATATCTCAGTGGAAATATCAGGAATGTACGGTGGAGCCAGATCATAGATACGATCCTGGCCCCGTATCTTATCATACCGGTGCTGCTGGAATCCGTGGGGATACGTCAGAGGAAATTTAAAGTAACGGATAAGAAGAAACAGAGACAGAGGACGGCAGGCGCACGCTATCTGATCCCTCACGGAATATTGATCATACTGACCGCAGTCTCCCTGCTGCATTTTATCCGTGGAAAGTACGGAATGGCACTGGTCTACAGCAGCGTCATCATTTTCTGGCTCGGCTATAATCTGACCGCGCTGTCATATGCGGTACTCTTTATGATGGGGAGGGAATCCAGACGTATTTCAGACCGGATCGGTGCAGTGGAAAAGGCAGAAGCAGCGGTCCGGGGCAGAACATGGACAGGTGAGACGGTAGATGTGTCAGAGGAGGGGATTGCCCTGCGGATCAAAGATCCGGAGATCGGTGAAAGCAGAAATGAATTCCAGATCAAGAGAAATGAAAAGTTCAGTATTACAGTCACAGCCAAGTATTATCGAGCCCTGTTAAATGCTGTGTGCGCTCATGCCGGAAGAGGGGAAAGCGGTGAATGGTTTGTCACTGCCCGTGTCAGCCCGGAAGATGAGACAGACCGGAGAAACTGGCTCCAGATCATCCATGACAGAGAACATTCCCTGCCCAGAGAGATCGATCCGTGGATGACGCTTTATGACGAAGTCTCCCGGAACGTTCAGAGACGCTGGAGCGCAGTAAAAGGGAGGTGAGCAGATGCAGTACATGGAAGATATTGGAAAAACATTCCTGTTCCTTTTGTCTCTGTGGGGCATCCTGTTTGCTGTCAGCTATTTCGGCAAGGTGAGGATCTGGTTTGTGCCGGTCACCTGCGCAGCGGGGATCAGCCTTGTGCTTTTCTGGGGAGGACTATCCGACAGGCTGGCACTGGCGGCAGATCTGGTGTTTCTCGCGGGACTGGCGGGCGGCGGTGTGTTTATATACTGCGTGTTAAAGGGCAGGATCAGATTTCCGGTATGGAGTCTGTTTGGAGCATGTTTCGGTGCAGGTGTCGCAGTGTTTACTATTCTCATAGTAAATCTGCGGCTGCTCCATTATGACAATTTCTCCCACTGGGCTCTGGTCGTAAAATATCTGCTGACGGAAGGAAGTTTCCCGGGCGGGGATGCCGCCCTGATCCCGTTTCGGGACTATCCGCCCGGGAGCAGTGTGTTCATTTATTATGTATGCCGTTTTGCCGGGCGCTCCCAGGGAGTGATGCTCCTTGCCCAGAACAGTATGATCATCTCCTGCTTTTTCGCAGTATTCGGAATTGTAAAGGAGAGAAGAAGGTTCCTGCTGTATTCTTTCCTTGCAATGGGATGTGCCTTTCTGTCTTACCTCAACCTGACCATCCGGATCAATAATCTACTTGTAGATTTTCTTCTGCCGCTTCTTGCCATGGCATCTGTGGCAGAGGCGTACCGCTGCAGAGATGAGAAAGGAAAGCTGTGTATACTTGAGATCATCCTTCTCGGTTTTACAGGGATCGTAAAAGGCACAGGGATGTTCTTTGCAGGAACGGCCGGGCTATTTGTACTGTGGAGTATGTTACACACAGAAAAGCCCCATGGCGGAAAGCCTCGCACAGAAAAGCTCTATACAGGGAAGAACGGACGGATATTTAAAAGATTTCTATATTCGTGCCTGATCGTTATAGGAGGAGCACTTCCTTTTCTGGCATGGCGGTATCATCTGCGGACCGACCTGGCAGGCTTTCAGGGAAAATTTGAGATCGGGGCTGCTACCGCCGCGGAGTTTAAACCTGCTGCGGAAATATTTCATGAAAGCATTGTGCAGGATTTTCTGCGGGCGGCTTTTGATCCGTCGACGCGTGCCTTTCAGGTATTTGCCCTGTGCAGCCTGGCAGCCGTGGCAGCGGTACTCTGTGCCCGGCTGCGGCTGAAGCGGCGATGGAGACTGGGCCGGGTTCTCCTGTCTGGATATATCATAACTGCTGTTTATTATGCAGGAATGCTGTATATGTATCTGTATACCATGCCGGAGGACGAAGCGCTCCGCCTTGCCGGATTCGACCGGTATGCATGCAGTATCATGGTGTTTTTTGCCGGCGTGCTGTTTATGGGGGCGACAGCGGATATAGAGAATTCATTTGCTGTGGACATTGACGAACGGGGGGCGTACAGGGCATATTCTTCTCCGGGAGCAAAACGGAGATATCAATATGCAGTCCTCGTGACGTTCCTGCTGGGAGTGAATTTTCTTTATTCGGAGATCAACGGGCTGATCAGTATACGACAGGACTGGGATGCCTCGCTTCCCGGGCAGGCGGAGCAGATCATCGGAGACAGATGGTATGAAAAGGGAGAGGCAGATAAGAGAAGATACCTTGTCGCTGCTTCGGATGAAAACGGCCAGGTATCAGACGGAGAGGTGCGTTATGTATGCAGATATTATCTCTGGGCAGAAGATGTGGAAGTGACGGACCGGCTGGATGAAAAGACTCTGGAAGAGGCACAGGAAAACTACGATTATATTGTCGTGCTGGATTCCGGTACTGTGCAGGAGGGAATAACGGAAATCGGAGATACGAGATATTCAGGAAGCGGAATATACAGTACAAAGGGATAGAAGGAAGCCCGGAAACGTGGTAGAATACCTCATGGATAAAGAGAGGCGGTACTATCATGATAAAATTACTTGCAGTTGATATGGACGGCACCTGTCTGGACGGGCGGAGCCGCATGACGGACAGAACACTTTGGGCTTTAAGAAAAGCAGCGGAAAAGGGAATTATTATCGTGCCGGCTACCGGGCGGAATCTGGAATGTATCCCCCACCGGCTGGCGGCGGGAACCCTCCGCAGGACAGGGACTCCGGATGACCATGCGAATAAAGGGCTGTTTCGTTACGTGATCAGCTCGAACGGAGCAAGGGTAACGGATATCCGTGAAAGGAAAAATATTTTCCGGGCGTCTGTAGAGCGTGCAGACGCGCTGACACTCCTGGAGAAATGCAGGAGGAAAGGACTGGGGATTGCCTCGCATGTCAGGCACCGTTATCTTCTTCAGGGGCGTTTTCTCACTACGGCGGGACTTTTGATATACGGGAAAGATGCGAAAGGTGTTTACTGCGTCCGGGATATGGAAGAGTTTATCCGCAGAAATGACTGCGAAGTTGAAGAATTCCAGTTTTATTTTCTACTTCCGGGAGCAAAAGAGAAGGTGAGAGCCATATTGAAGGATTATCCTTCCCTGTATGCGGCATATACCGGGATTTATGTAGAGGTGTATTCGGAGCACGCCTCAAAGGGAAATGCGCTGGCCGCGCTGGCAGGACATCTCGGGATCGGACGGGAAGAGATCGCGTGCATCGGTGACGGCGAAAACGATCTGTCAATGTTTGCCTCGTCCGGGCTTAGGATCGCTATGGGAAATGCGGTGGATATGCTGAAGGTACAGGCGGATCATGTAACAGAATCAAACGATCGTGGTGGTGCTGCGAGAGCGATCGAACGGTATGTTTTATAAAACGGGCTGTCGGGAAACAGCGGTTCTGGCTTGTTTCCCGGCAGCCCGTCTGACTTTTTACATGCTTGTCTTTAATTTGCCTGTACGATGGATTTTACATGATCGATCTCGGCCTGGGTTGCTTTTTCAGCCGGAACATAGTAACTGCGTTCTCTGGCTGCATCGTACATTTTCTCCTGAGACATCTCGCACTGGTTGCGGATCTGCTTCAAACACTGTTTCAGTTCTTTGTTCTCTGTCTGCGGGATCATGTCCCCGAACATTTTCAGTTCCCCGTTTATACCGACGAGGGCGTCGGCTACCATTGTTTTTTCGTCCATTCTGATACCTCGCTGAATTAGTTTCTCTTTGTTTCTACGCCTGATATGATATGCTGTTAACATAGCGCTTCCATCCTGTCTGCGTTCCATTCCGGACCCGAAACAGGTTTCCCGACAGATTACAGGAATTTCATGAGCTCCTGTTTGTTTTTCATTGCGGAATCGGCTGCATCCTGAAACAGCTTTTTGATCTCCGGGTCCTCGGTTTTTGATGCATAGTCTGTCATCTTACAGTGAGTGGTCGAATAACCGCCGATCAGATGGCGCAGGTTCTGAAGATCAAGAATTGAAATCTCTGACATTGTCATTCCCTCCTTGTTATATATGGATTCAGGAGATAGTATGTCCGTAATTCTTTCAGTTTATGAGTGAATGAAGGACAAATTCATGAAAAAGTTTCCGCATTTCGGAAGAACTGCGGTACATACATTCGGGATGCCATTGCACGCCGATGGCAAAAGGATGGTCTTTTATCTCGATCGCTTCAATGGTGTCATCCTGGGCGCGGGCACTGACGGTTACGTTCTTTCCCGGTGAGTTGACGGCCTGATGGTGGAAACTGTTTACAAAAAGACTGGAACCGACATACTCCCGGAGGCGGCTTCCGCGTTCTGTGCGGATCCTATGGCTTACTTCGCTGCGGGACGCTGACTGCTGCATGTGGTCGAGCGTTTGCCCGGGAATCAGGGATATGTCCTGCCAGATCGTGCCTCCGCAGGCGACACTTAAGATCTGCATTCCCCTGCAGATGGCCAAAACAGGCTTGCGGGATTTGAGGATACGTTTCATGAGGCGGATCTGGAACAGATCTACAGTGATGTCAGTCTTTCCGTTCCCCGTCTGAGGCTCTTCCCCGAACAGCAGAGGCGTGATGTCACCGCCGCCGCAGAAGAGGAATCCGTCGCACAGTCCTGTGTATTCGTCAAGCAGGCGATCGCTTCGTACGAGAGGGAGTATGACAGGAATGCCTTTTGCATATCGTACGGACTGGATGTATGGATTAGTGACAAACTGACGGTCCCCGGTAAATCCGCAGACAATGATTCCGATTTTGGGTTCCATAACTTCTCCTTTACAGATATATTTTAGACAGAAATACTGCATGATGTATGATAG
>ERZ1643250.1510-NODE-1510-length-19572-cov-4.844495_pt1 | contig 19572 bp, 17 predicted proteins | sample MGYA00579262_ERZ1643250 | MGnify/ENA primary metagenome ERZ1643250 (study PRJEB29033, sample SAMEA4952265) | chicken gut metagenome | biome: Broiler Chicken; feature: Gastrointestinal Tract; material: Caecum | place: Ireland | collected 2018 | study: Broiler... | reverse complement strand
CAACGATCATTTTTTGCCTTATTAGAGTTGCGTTTACTTTTTCACTTCAGCTTTTTTCTATCTGTAAGTGCTGATACAGTTCTTCCAGCTGGACGGAGATCACATATGGACCGATGGGCCGATCCTGTGCCAGCCAGGATAAGATGACGCCGAGCAGGCCGCCGAGCAAAAAATGCCGGCAGATCTCTTCTTCCTCCTGAACGAAGAGACGCTCCGCGCAGTCGCTCAATGTCTGACAGAGCTCTGCATCTTTCTGTTTCAGGATCATGAAGCGGTAAAAATCCAGATCATCCTTCAGCCATTGAAAGATCGCGATGGCCCGCGGCAGCAGCCGCTGCTTCAACAGATCCTGTTGATAGGCGTGAACCTGATGACGGAGCATTTCCCCATGTTCCTGCGCCAGCGTGGAGAGCGCAGCGTCCATCGACGGGAAATACAGATAAAATGTTCCTCTGGACAGGCCGCAGAGCGCGCAGATCTCCTTGATGGAAGGCATCTCGTTGTTCTGTGCCGCCTCATCATGCACTTTCCGCAGGATGAGATTTCTCGTCTCGATGGAACACTGATATGTCTTCTTCGGCATGCTTTCCCCTCCGTCATGTGTTCTATATTATACACATCCTGCGAAGAAAAAACAAATCCGGACGATCAGATCTTCTTGCCGTTTACCATCTTTTTCGTCAGTCTGACGATCTCGATCACTTCCCGGCGGTTCTTTTCTGGGATCTCGCGGAACAGATCGATCAGCTCCCACTCATCTGCGCTGGGATAGAGCGCGCCTTCCCGCTTGGTCAGCTTCGTGGCCTCATCCAGGGAAAACTCGAGCACTGCGGCGATGGCCGCCGCATCATCGATCGGAATGGATGTCTTTCCACATTCATAATCAGAAATGCCATGCTGGGAAATGCCTACCTCGGCGCCCAGCTCTGTCTGTGTCATGCCTTTGCGTTTTCTTCGCGCAAACATCATCCGCCGAAATCCTTCACCATATTCCACAACATCACCTCTCCCTCTTTTTTGATTATAAAAAGCCAAGGAAAGAGAACGCCAATTTTTAGATAAAATTCCGCTAAGAAAGAAAAATATACGAATTAAGTATATCGTTATTTTTTATACTGCTGCAATACAATAATAAAACCGTGCTTTAAATAAGTAATAAAAGTGTAAAAATACTTTTTATTATAGGCTCTTTAATGCTTTTGTTTTCTTTAATTTTTATATATAATCAGTTGCGAGGAGGGACCTTCATGAAAGTGACAAGACTGACAAAACGTGAAACGGACATCATGGAAATCTTCTGGAGAAGCGAGAAACCGCTGTCATCCAACGACATCCACTCTCTCGCCCCGGAGATCAGTATCAACACGATTCAGCCGAATCTGCGCAAGCTCAATGAAAGAGGCTACATTGAAGTCGCCGGTGTCGGATTCACCAGGAATTCCATCACCAGGGAATATCAGCCCCTCATCACACAGGCGGAATATCTCAGCGCCTTTCTGGATGAGAAAACTGCTTATGCGATTGCGGTTTCCTACATTGAAAAATGCGATGATCCGCAGCGGCTGGAAGAGCTCAGGAAGCTTCTGAACAACAAGTAACACAAATTACGGAACAGGGATAGATGAGAAATACCGTACCGCATTCTGAATCAGACAGAATGTATAAAAGACAGTGCTCTTCTGATCGATATGGCACTGTCTTTTGTTGTCTGTATGCGCTGTTTATGACTGCGCTGCGTCGACTGCCGCCATCAGCGCATGCCGCATGCCGTTTTCCTCCAGGGCTTCCACGCCTTTGATCGTGGTGCCTTTCGGCGAACAGACGGCGTCCTTCAGCACGGCGGGATGTTCGCCCGTCTGCAGCAGCAGGGCGCCTGTTCCCTTTAACATGCCGGCCGCAAGCTGATAAGCCTGGCTCCGCTGCAATCCATGCTTCACGCCGGCGTCCGCCAGCGCTTCCACCATCATGCAGGCAAACGCCGGGCCGCAGCCGCTGATCGTTCCCGCGATCGCCAGCTGCTCGCTGCTGACAAAGACAAGCAGGGCACAGCCCGCAAACAATGCCTTCACCGCGTCAAGCTGTTCATCGCTCAGCGAATGACGCTCCTCACAGACCATGACGCCCGCCTGCGCCGCGATCGGCGTATTGGGCATCGTGGAAATATGCGCACTGCCTGGTGCGAGCAGCTCTTCATAAGCGGCAAACGGCATGCCGGCCGCCACCGACAACACGATCTTTTCGCTGAGCGCATCGCGCAGCGGCATGAGCACATCATGCACCTGATACGGCTTGACCGCCACGATCACCAGATCGACCGCTTCAACGAGCGTGCGCGCATCCGGACACGCATGCATGCCGAGCGTTGCTGTGTTGTCCTGCAGCTTCTTCTGATCTCTGGCGCAGGCATACAGCGCATCCGGCGCGATGCGGCCGCTGCCGATCAGCCCCTGTGCCATCGCCTTGGCCATGTTGCCGAATCCGATCCATCCGACCTTCAACTGATCCATCTTCCATCACTCCTCTTCATCGCTCACACTATATCATAAATCCTGTGTGCTGGAAAGCTTACAATCCCGCATACAGATCCATCACCAGCTGCCTGCACGGCAGCTTTTCATATGCGCCCTCTGCCATCGCCAGCACGGAATGATCCGCATAGATCAACAGGTCCGCGGCCTCTGCCGCCCGTTTCAGGTAAAAGGCGAATTCCGCGTTGTTCTTTGCCTTCTGCACCATGACATCATGCAGCACGAGGCGCCGCTCTCCCGGGAAGACCGTCAGCCACTTCAGCGATTCGATGTCCAGCCCGCCATAACGCACAAAGAGCGCGAATTCTCCCTGATACAGATAACGGCTGTATTCCCGCTCTCCCTGACGTTCGAGCAGGCGCAGATCCGCCTTGCTCACCTTTTCCTTCCGGCGCAGCGTCTCCCTGATGCGCGCAAGCAGCCCTTCCTCTGCCTTGCTCACATGCGCATAGCGCTTCTGATACATGTACATCGGCATCAGATCCAGGCCGGGGAACTGCTGCAGCCGCTCCCATTTCTCCTTGAACAGATGGTTCATGAAGGTGATGTGCACCTCTTCCTCCAGCGTGTCCAGGTAGAAGAACAGCGAATCGCTCATCTTCCCCTTGCTCAGTTCCCCGCAGAAGAGCAGCGCGCGGCGGCGCGGGGACAGCGTATGGTCTGCTCGCACACAGCGCTCCTCCCCCAGAAAGAGCGCATGGCAGATCGCTTCGCAGGCATCCGCGCCATCCTCATGCACGAAGCGCTCCCGCAGCTGCGGATCAGGACAGGGCAGATCGCGCTGAAGCAGCGCATTGAGCGCACTGACCGTCTGGGCCATGGGCAGCTGCAGCTGCGCAGGATCGATGTAACAGCCGCGCTTTCCCACATACTCATCATGATCATAGCAAAACAGCACGATGCGTCTTCCGGTGCATAAAAAGTCGATGATCACGCTGGAGTAATCGCTCACCAGCACATCCGCGGCACAAAGCACATCATACGTCTCCCACTCATCAGGAAAGGGGCGCACATGGCGGAAGGCGCTGAAATCGATGCCTTTGCTGTTGAGGCGGTGCAGCTTGCACAGAAACAGCGTATCTTCATCCAGTCCTTCATCGATCTCGCGAAGCATCTCCTGCAGCTGCCGCGTCTGCTCCTCGGCGCGCACATCGATGACCTTTCCTCTCCACGTCGGCATATAGGCGATGATGCGGCGTCCGCGATCATCCAGCTGCCGGCGCATCTCCTCTCGCCGCTCCGCCTGAAAGAACACCGCATTGCGCGGATATCCGCCAAACAGCACCTGCCCTTGAAAGAGCTGATCCAGCTGATACGCGGCGCGGATCTTCTCCCAGGTGTAAGCGTTGGGCATGACGAGCACATCGCTGAGCAAGAAGCCGCGCTTCTGGTTGGCTGCGACATACGCGTCTTCCATGAAGTCGAAGCCCAGCGTCTTCAGCGGCGTGCCATGCCACGTCCCGAAACAGCGCTGATCGGGCCGTTTGCGAAACAGCGGGTGAAACGCGACATCGCTGAGGAGATACTGCGCGCGGGCAAGCGCCTCGAAATATGCCGGCGTTTCCCGTATGACGAAGCGCTCTGCCTTCACCCCATACTGGCTGCAGCGCTGCCGCATCCATTCCTCATTGTCCGCCAGACACACGATCTGCAGGCGCAGCGAAGACAGCTTCTCGCTGGCGCTGATGCACCTGGCCATCGCAAACAGATTGCCGCCCAGATCCAGGCCGTTGTGCGACTCAAGCAGCACCAGGCCGGGGCGGATAGGCTGCTTCATGCATTCCTGATAATGCGTATAGCTTTCCACATCCATCTCATTTTCCTCCCTTCATGACGACATCCTTGAACATCTCCGCGCGCTGCCTGGACACATTGCCGGCGATGAAGCACACCTCAAATTCCTGAAACAGCCGCAGGTTGTAGTCTGTTTCATGCAGGATGCGAAACAGCGGCCGGTAAGCATCGCGTGCCGCGATCACCAGATCCACGCCCAGGCGGCGCTCGATCTGCGTGTAATCATGTGCGAAATCCAGGATCCCCTGCTGCATCGCATCGATGATATGCGGATTGCGGATCTCATCGCGCAGCCAGACAAAATCCGGCTCGCCCTGTTCATCCAGGCAGAAGCGCAGCAGCGAACGCTCATTGGCAGTGAAGATGATCTCATAGATGCGCCGCCAGATATTGCCGTTGCGGTTATGGATGCGCATGATGTCCGCATTGGCCTGACTGGAGAAGATATACGAGTCGATCTTTCCGCAGTCGATCTTCTCATCCACGAACGCATGTCCTTCCGTTCCCAGCAGCGCGCTGCTGATCTGCACATCCATCTGACATGTCTCTTTCAGGAAATATTCCAGGCTGCTGAACGTGGATCCCTTCCAGCCCAGATCGACAAAGCAGACATGCTTTGCCTCTGCGATCTGCGCGCGGTAATACTTCTGGGCCGCACAGCGCTCCTGCGCATAGCTGTCCAGGATCTTCTCCCTATGCGCATACAGCAGCTCCTTCATCTGCGGCGCATTGTCGGCACAGAGCAGCTCATCCTCATGCAGGCCAATTTCCTGCAGGTCCGGGATGAGGAAATCCAGCTCAAGCTCATGCAGCACCTCTCCCAGCGTCAGCGCGCTGCTGATGCGGCGGCGGATATGCCAGTCGAAGAAATGATCGATGTGGCGCTCAAAGGAGAGATGGATGCTCGAGGTGCGGGAAGCCTTGACATAGACCGCATCCACCTGAGCGAAGAAGCGCTGATACACCTTGTAGACGACATCCATGTCCCGCGCCGCAAATAAGAATCGGTCGATGCCCCGGCGCCTTGCGCTCTCATTGAGCCACTTGCAGAAGCCGACGACCAGATAGCCGGCATACGCGTATCCATACTCATAATACGGGTCGAGGCTCTCTCCGCTGTGCAGCTTCGCATTGACCAGCCCCTGCCATATGCTGCCGCTGATCACGCTCATCCGCGTGCCGCGGTAAGGCTTGCCCAGCTCGCTGACATTGGGATAGTGGACCGCCTTCCAGCCGGCCATGCGGCTGCCTTCCACATCCATGCGGTAATTGTCCCCGATGTGGATCACGGAATGACCGGCAAACTGTCCGGACAGCTTTTTCTGCAGCGCGCCATGCAGCTTGCTGCAGCCTTGCTCGCACGAGACATAGATCTCATCCAGGTCATAGCCGCATGCGGAAAGCAGCTCGCGCAGCTGTGCGGCGCGCAGATACATGTTGCTGGTGACGATGATCCGCTTCCCCTGCGCCTGCAGCAGCCGGACGACCTCCTGCATATACGGGTTGGCGAAACAGACGGCGCGCTCCAATTCCAGCTCCTTGCGCATGCCGGTCTCTTTATCGACGCCATAGCGCTGCTCCACCACCTCATAGATCTCTTCGAGAAACACTTCATGATCCTCATGTCTCTGCCGGCACTCTCTTTCTATATTGCGGCGGATCTCCTTGAAATTGGACAGATACAGCGCATTGCCCACCAGCCAGAACACATCCTGCGGCGCTGCGCATGCCCGAAAGATCAGCGTGTCGAACAGATCGAAAGAGACGATGTCATAACGGCCCAGAAGATGCGCCAGCTCTGCGGGATCGCTGCGGATCAGCGATTCGCTCTCCGGATAGCTCAGCGCGGCAGAGCGCGCAGGCGCAGAAGGGGCGGCCTTCTTCTTTTCCCCGGATGGCGGTGTGCCCAGCAGCGGGCGGTCCTGACTGCGGACACGATAATGCCAGTTCAGCGCGGCCAGCAGCTTCCAGTGCTGCAGGCGGTTTTGCTGATGCTCATCCAGATGCGCCATGACATAGCGTTCATATTCATCGCGCACGCCTTCGTTGCTGCGCACCAGCGCATCATAGATCTGCTGTTTCATTCCCATGCTCATTACCTCCTTACAGCTGCAGCTCATCCATCAGCCGCAGCGCTCGTTCCATCACCGGCCGATTCCGCGCGCGTTTGAGCAAGGATACCGGCGCATACGCGTCCGCCCCGGAAATGGCCCGCTGTGCGCCCTGAGGCACACGCTTCACATACAGTGCGGCAAAATCGAGGATCCCGCGCTGGATGAGCGCCCGTGCGCGCGGATCGCCTGTCTGCGGCTTGAACTGCGGCTGCGGTTCGTCCGCCGCATCCAGCATAAAGCCGCGAAAGCCCGGCTCTGGCGAGCTGAGCAGCACCTCCACGATCACATTGTGCATCCTGCGCAGATCATGGCCGCGCCACAGCTCACGGTTGTGCGCCGCGGAGAACACATAGCTGTCCAGCGTGCCAGTAAAGAGCTGTCCCTCCACCGCATCCGCATCCGCGTTATGCACCGTATTGGTCCCTGCCAGCAGGCCGCGGATCTCACAGGGGATCTCCCACTTGCGCATCAGCGCGCGCAATGCCAGCGCGCCGCTGCCGGCCCAGCCCACATCGACGGCTGCCGCCAGGCGCGCACCATCCAGGATCCTGCGGTAATACTTGCGCGCCGCCTCATCCTGCTGCGCATAATGACGCAGCACCTCATCCATATGCCCGCGCAGATACGCTTCCGCCTGCTGCGCCAGCTGCCGATCCAGCAAAGCATCCGGCATGACGCCCAGCGAACGCGCGCAAGCCGCCGTCATGTCCTCCAGCTCCATGGACGCAAAGACATCGCATAGCGGCAGCGTGCCGTCGGCCTTGTGATACAGGAAGCGGCGGAAATAATCATGCTTCCACCGCCCAGCCATGAGCTTGGCCGCCGCAAGCCGCGACCAATACACATACGAACAGCGCGCACGCTCCTGCGGATAGAGCATGCCATACACCTGATGCAGGATATCCCCATCACGCGATAAGAACAACACGCGCTCGACGCCATGCGCATGCACATAGCGGTGGATGTGCTGGCAATAGCCCAGCGCCAGCAGAGAACCATACACGAAGCCCAGCTCATAGGCTTCGGGCAGCTGCCGGATGCCGTCATGCAAGGCGGCGTTGACGATGCCCCGGTAAAACGCGCCGCACACCGGCGACATCTGCCGCGCGCGGAAAGGCGCACCGCAGCGGTTGACATTGGGCAGCTGCACCGCCGCAAGGCCGGCGCGCAGCGCATGATCATGATCAGCGATAGGATCGTCGCCGACCATCACCAGCGAGCATCCGCGCCCATAACGCGCACGCAGCCAGGGGTAGATATCCCCTTTCGCCTTGGACATCCCCCGCTCTGCGGAGACATGGCATTCCTGCAGCGCCGCAAAGCCGTTCATCTTGAGCAGCGTCATGATCTGCGCGCTGGAAAGATACATGTCTGAGACGGCGATCATGCGCGTATCGCTGCGCGAGAGATGCCAGACGAGCGCCTGCATATACGCTCTGCCGGCGCACACCTGCTGTTCCAGCGCCCATTCCGCTGCCATGCCTTCCTCTGCGTCGACGCCGCAGGCATCCTGCAGCTCTGCCCAGATCTGCGCCAGCGTCACTTCGCCATGCCGCCTTCTGAGCCGGTGCTCCGCCTCGATGCGCAGACGCCGCAGATCCGGCACATTCAGCTGATCCGCAAGCAGGTAGAACAGCGCCGCAGGTTCGTCCACGCTGCGCACCAGCAGCGTGTCAAACACATCGAAACAGACCACATCGAACCGGGACAGCCATCGGGCCAGGCGGCCAGGCGAGGGCAGCGCATGCTGCGCGGACTCGCTGCCGGCACAAGCTGTCTCCTTCGGATGCAGACGGCGGCGCAGCGCATGCATGGCCGCCTTCTCCCTGCTCATCCGCAGCCGGTCATCGGCATACCGTGTCCGCTCCTCTCCGATCACCCAGTCAAACAGACGCTCTTTCATGATATCCCTCACTTTCTCTTCTCATAAGCCAGACAGACCGCATCCGGCGCGCCATCCATGCGCAGCTCGCCCTTCTCGATCCAGATCACCCTGCTGCAGATGCGCCGCAGCACCGTCGTGGAATGTGAGACGATGAGCACCGCTGTCCCGCCGCTGATCAGCTCGCGGATGCGCTTTTCGCTCTTTTCGCGGAAAAAGCGGTCTCCCACGCTGAGCACCTCATCCAGGATGAGCACCCCGGACACCTGACCGGCAGACGCGATGGCGAAGGCCAGGCGCGACACCATGCCGGAGGAATAATGACGCACCTTTTCTTCCATGAACCCTTCCAGTCCGGCAAACGCGACGATCTCTTCATAATGCGCGTCGAGAAAGGCGCGGCTGTACCCGCACAGCGCGCCGTTGAGATACACATTCTCCCGGCCGCTGAGCTCATGGTCGAAGCCTGCGCCCAGCGCCAGCAGCGTGATCTGCCTTCGATCCGCGCGCACCGTTCCTTCGCTGGGCGCATATGTCCCGCAGATGATGCGCAGCAGCGTGCTCTTGCCTGAGCCATTGGTGCCCACGATGCCGACGACCTCGCCCCGGCGCACCGTAAAGCTCACCGCGCACAGCGCCGTGAACCATTCCTGCCTGCGCTCATGCCGCAGCGTGCGCACCACGCGCTCCTTCAGGCTGAGCGGCGCATCTCTCTCCAACAAGAAGCGCATCGTGACATGATCCGCTTCGATCACCACATCCGGGTCTGACGGGACCGCGCTCTCCTCATCCGGCGGCGCTGTCCGAACGGCATACAGCGCCCACAGCGCCAGCACCAGCGCGCTGAACGCAAGCCACAGCAGCGTCTCTGCGTCGATGATCATCCCGATCCCTCCTTTACAGCCGCTGCATCAGCGAGCCGCGCAGCCGCGCATAACAGATCCGCCCCGCCCCCAGCGACAACAGACACCAGAACAGCATCCGCGCCAGCAGCGGCGAAGGCGGCAGCGCCTGTTCCAGCACGATGATGCGGAACGCCTCGATATAGCTGTACAGCGGATTGAACGCGACCAGCGTGCGGGCGATGCCCTGCAGCTGCGTGATCGGATAAAAGATCGCCGAGCAATACATCCACAGCGTCAGCACGACCGTATACAGGTGGCGCACATCCCCGAAGCTGACATAGGCGCAGGCCAGCAGATACGATATGCCCAGCGCAAACCCCAGCAGCAGCACGAAGATCAGCGGGATCAGCAGCATCCCCGCATGAAACGGGATGGCAAAGACGATGAGCACCGCCGCAAAGGCGATCAGGGAAAACAACAGATTGACGAAGGCGGTCATCACCCGGGCGATCAAAAAGAGCTCCGGGGACAGCTGCGCCTTCAGCAGCAGCGCCCGGTTATCCGCAAAGACGCTGATGGACGCCATGGTCGCCGCCGTGAACATCTGCCAGATCAGATAGCCGCACAGGTAATAGATCGGATAATTTTCGATGGAGCGGCGGAACATGCCTGAAAAGATGAGCGAGAGCACGGCCATGGACAACAGCGGGTTGAGCACGCTCCACAGGATGCCCAGCGCGCTGCGCGCATATTTGCGCCGCAGCTCACGCATCGTCAGCTCACGGACGATGAACGCATGCTGCTTCATCCCTTTGCCTCCCGCAGCCACTGCCACAAATGCTGGCCGCACAGGCGTCTGTTGGGATGACATCGGCGCACGCTGCCTGCAGGCCATGCGCTCATGGCAAGCGGCTGATGCGTCACCTTCTGCTTGAGCCGGCCAGACAGCGCATACGCCCGCAGCGCATCATCCGGCTGTTCTGGCGCCAGCTCTCCATCCTGATGCAGCGGGTCATCCCCGAAGCGAAGAGCGCCCAGCCACGCGGCTTCCTGCGCCGTCGGCCTGACCATGAGCAGATACAGCAGGCGGTGAGCCAGCGCGGCACTTCGTTCATCGCTGATCGTGCGCAGATCGCGCGTGGCAAGCTGATCCGCATAAGCGCTGATCTGCGCGCCCAGCGCCTTCGCCCACCGTCTGGCCCGCTCATCCTGCTTCAGGCAGACCGGCACCCATCTGCCCGCCTCCTGACGATAGCCGGCGCACATGCCATGCGGTGCGCCATAGACGGCTTCAAACAGCGCAGGCACGAAGAACGCGCGCCGGCGCAGATCAGAAGAAGGAGAAAAGAAATACGCATGATATGCGGCAGGGTCTGCGCCAGGCTGCAGCCGGGACAGGCCGAAATAAAACCCTTGCGGCTGAGGCAGCCCCATCGCTTCGCACATGGCGGACAGCGTCATCTGCAGCGATCCGATCCAGCCACTGTCCACGATGGCATAAGCGCCTTCTTCCAGCCCTTCCTGCTTCAGATAGCCCTGCAGGGCGTCATATGCTGCTTTCGCCTCCGCGCTCATCCAGCGGACAAACGCCGGATCTGAGCACAGGCGCTTGCGCAGCTCATCCCCCTGATCAGGCGTCAACGGCGCATCCGGCCCGCAAGGCAGCGCCAGCTGGCGCAGGCACGCTTCCTGCTGCTGGGCAGGAAGCATCGTCCGCGCGATCAGCGAGCGCGGCGTCATCTGCAGCGATGGGCGCAGCAGCAGCCGCAGCGCTTTTTCCATATCGATATGCGCATATGCCCGATGAAGCGAGAGCCGGGAACAATACAGATAGCGGATCTCCATCCGCACGCCCAGCGCGCCGCACAGCCGCTTTGCCGCCTCTGCCATCATCCAGCCATCGCGCGAGAGAAAATACAGCGTGCGGATGCCGCGCCGCGGCGCTTCTTTCAACACCCAGATGACAAACCCGCACAACACCGGCCCGAATACCGCATAGGCATACTGATCGAGCCGTTTCATCGAATCCGTGCGCACCGCCATCAGCGGCATCCTGGCCATCACGCGGCGAAAGCGCATGATGTCATCCGCATAGCGCCTCTGCTTGATGCGCCAGTGCAGCCGCGGCGGCGTCATGGCGACGAACAGCGGCTTGACGACATAGGGCAGCGCAGACAGCGAGGGCAATCCGAGCGCGGCAAACCCTTTGCCGCGTGTGCGCGCCTCTCGAAGCGCATGCGGGAAAGACCGCCGGTGATAACTGTTCCGGTCTTCCCGGTACAGATAAAGATATTCCTGCACATTGGCCCCCTGCAGCCCTGCCGCATGCAGGCGCATGAACAGCTCATAGTCTTCGCTGCGGCCGATGCTGCGCGCTTCACAATAGCCATCTGCCAGCGCATGCGCGCGAAACATCACCGAGGGGTGGATATATGGAGAATGCGGCAGGAAATCCCGCGCGCAAGGCTCCTGGGGCACCCGCACATGCCCCCATGCCCCATCCTCATCCACAAGCCTGCAGCAGCAGCCTGCCCAGGCATACTGCGCATGAGCCTGCAGAAAGTCATACAGCCGCTGCAGACGATGCGGGGCTGAGAGATCATCGGCATCCATGCGCGCGATATAGCTTCCGCGGCTGGCTGCGATGGCCGCATTGAGCGCCGTGCTCAGCCCCTTGTGCCGCGGCAGACGGATGAGCCGGATGCGCGCATCCAGCAGCGACGCCTGATCGATCCAGTCCCTTCCCTCGCCATGCGTCCCATCATCCACCATGATCAGCTCCCAGTCCGAAAATGTCTGGGAACAGATGGACAGCACCGCCTGAAACAGGATCTGACGGCTGCGGGGCTGATAGACCCCCATGATCACACTGATTTTCACTTCCATACGTCTCGATCCATCCTCTCATAGATTTCCTGCATGATCCGATGCGTATGCCGCTTTTCATACTGCCATACGGAGATCACACAGCGCTTGCGCAGCTGGCCGCGCTCAGCCGCCGGCATGGCACGCAGCTTCTTCAGCGCCTCTCCCATCTGCTCGCTCAGCTTCTGCGGGGCGCACAGCCAGCCATTGAGGGCATTGCTCATGTATTCCCGAGTGCCGCGGTTATCCGCCGCGATCACCGGAATGCCCATGGACAGCGCCTCCAGCGCCGCCATGCCCAATCCCTCCCGCCGGGAAGGGAACAAAAAGACATCGGCACAGCCGACGATGGAGCGGATATCGCTGACATGCCCCAGCAGGCGCACATTGTCCTGCAGCCCGCATGCCTGGATCATGTCCTGAAGACGTCGGGCGAACGGCCCTTCCCCGCAGATGAGATAACGCACATCCCGCATGTCCCATCCCTGCGCCTTCAGCTGCGCAAACATGTGCAGGACCGCCTCATGATTCTTATTGCCGTTGAGCTCGCCCGCCGAGACCGCCAGAAAGCAATGCGCATCCACCTGCAGCGCCCTGCGGCAGCGAAGACGCTCATGCGGGCCCATCACCGTGAAATGCGCCATATCCAGCCCGACGCCGGGGATCAGCCACACGCTTCCCCCGGGCTTCAGCTTCAGCCGCCTGGCCCGGGCGTGATCCTCCTCATTGATGGTGATGAGCACATCGGTATGAGCCGCCAGCGCACGCTCAGCCAGATAATACAACGTGTTATTGAGCAGCGGCGCGCCCTTGTAAAAATGAAAGCCATGGGCGGTATACAGCACATAGAGCGGACGTTTCGACAGTCTGCCAGCCAGCCTGCCCAGCACGCCGCCCACCGGCGTGTGACAGTGCAGCACCCGGATATCCAGCTTCTCGATGAGCAGGAGCAGCTGAGCAAGCGCCGTGCGGTTGTCATGATACAGATAGGGAGAGCGGGCGACGCTGATGTGATGCATGATGACCCCCATCTGTTCCATCACCTGTGTCTCTCCCTCATGATGCTGCTCATGCATATTGGCCGCGCAGTGCACCTCATACCCAAGCGACTGCAGGATGCGCACATCGCCTCGTTCGAACTTATAGAGAAAGCTGCTCACATTCGCCACGATCAGTATCCGCTTCACCTGGATCCCTCCACCATGTTCATTCATCGTTTAGTATGGCTGTTCACGCACGGGTTATGCCGCCAGGATGAATTCCTTGAAATGCGGCAGGAAACGGGTTAAAATGAAATCAATGTAAGGGGTGCCATGATCATGGCATCGAGGAGGAAACATGGAACGACAGAAAACTGTGTACATCACCGGGCACCGTCATCCGGACACGGACTCGATCGCGTCGGCCATCGCCTATGCGCTGCTGCAGCGCCGCAAGGGCATCAACGCCGTCCCTTGCCGGCTCGGTCCGATCAATACGGAGACGCGCTGGCTGCTGGAGCGCTTCGGCTTTGAAGAACCGATGCTGTTTGAGGATGCCCGGGCCACGATAAAAGAGATCGACATGGACCCGCCGCTGACCATCACGCCGGAAACGACGATCTATGAGACGCTGCAGCTGATGAAGCAGAACAACAAGCAGTCTTACGGCGTCGTCAACCAGAAGGGACAGCTGCTGGGCATGGTGACCCGCAGCGACCTCTCCCGCGTCGGATTGGGCGATACCGCCGCCGCCATCCAGCTGCTCAAGGATACTCCGCTGGATTACATCGCCAAGACCATCCGCGGCTTCTTCGCCTACCGCGATGAAGAATATCACTTTAACGGCAAGGTCAGCATCATCGCCATGACAGAGACCGGGCTCAACGACTATGACATCCGCGACCGGCTGGTCATGCTGGGCAATGACACCGAGGCGCAGAAGGCCGCCATCCGCAAAGGGGCCGGCATCCTGGTCGTCGTTTGGACAAAGGAGATCGCGCCGGAAGTCATCGAGCTGGCCAAAGCGCATCACTGCCCGATCATCATCTCCGGACACGGCACGATGAACACTTCCCGTTATCTGTATTTCGCGCCGCCGGTGCGGCTGATCATGCTGAAATCGCTGGTCAGCTTCAATATGGACGAATTCGTCGAAGATGTCGGAAAGAAGATGCTGAAGAGCCGTTACCGCAGCTACCCGGTCATCGACAACAACAACTATCTGCGCGGATACCTTTCCCGCTATCATATCCTCGACTATCGCAACAAACAGGTGATCCTGGTCGATCACAATGAGTACGCCCAGTCGGTCAAAGGCGTGGAAAAGGCCGATCTGCTGGAGATCATCGATCATCACCGCATCTGCGATATCGCCACCAGCCGGCCGATCTCCTTCCGCAATGAGATCATCGGTTCCACGGCATCCATCATCACCTCCATCTATATGGAAAACCAGATGGACATCCCCAAGAATGTGGCGGGCCTGCTGCTGGGCGCGATCCTCTCGGATACGCTGAAGTTCCGCTCCCCGACCACGACGCCCAAAGACATCGGTCTGGCCAAGACGCTGGCACATATCGCCGACCTGGACATCGATGTCTTTGCTTCAGAGATGTTCCGCGTCAGCTCCAACATCTCGCAGAAGAGCGTACAGGAACTGATCACCCAGGATGTCAAGACATTCCAGATCGATTCTCACAAGGTCATGATCGCCCAGATCATCATCTCGGCGGTCGATGAGGTACACAGCATCGAAGATGAGCTGCAGCAAGAGATGAACAGCTTCGCCATCGACAAAGAACTGGACCTGTTCGTCGCTGCCTTTACCAGCATCCTGGAAAACGGCTCCATCTTCTATGCATCCGGCCCGCTCAGCGAGATCGTGACCGAAGCATTCCCCAACCATCACGGCGCACACAGCTTCCAGGAAGACATCCTCTCCCGTAAGAATCAGATCGTGCCGCTGCTATCCCGCGCCATCATCAACTCTGCGGGATGATAAAAACCCTTCTGCAGGCCACGCAGAAGGGTTTTTGTTATAATTCAATGATTGGCAACGATTAATCGTCTCATCTAAATATTTCCTCGTATACTGTATTCTTGAAGAACATCAAAAAGAATATTATTACCCTGAAGTATATGAGAAGGTGAATGGTTAATTCCATAAATTCAAAATTGTTACACTCTGCAAACTACATTAAAAGTATACACTTGCATTAAATCACCTGTACCGTGACGCACAGTCAAGCGATTGGTAACTGTCATCGTATCATCAGTATATGTAGTAAAGCCCGTTGGATGACTAAAGCTCATTTCATTTGAATGCTTCTTTTGTGTATACTGATTCACGATCACAAGGCCGAGCAGCCAATCTCTATTGTCAAATGTCAATAATTGGCTAGAGACTCGATAATCTCCATCAATTTTATAATATCCGCCTCCCGCATGTTGAAGCAGGCGCATATTACCATCTAACGTATAGCCCATGTTGGCAATTCCCATGATTCCATGTTGTTGATCCGGACTTTCTGCACTTGACTCTTGATAGACAGAAAGTGCTGTTGCAAATTTTAAATCTGTATCATTTTCAACAACATTTGTCGTATCAATTGTGTAAGTCTTTAAGTATCCTATCGAAATAAAATATTCGTAAAATTTGTATCATCTTAAAAGCTTCCTTGTATTTATCATCTTATTAATAACTGAAGTTATCTTTTCAGCGTTCCATCCTGCCATCATGATATAGACGAAAGGCAGGGCGATATACACATAGCGCGCCTGCACTTCGATCCACAGATACACAAAGAATATCGTAAAGAAGATGCAGGGGATGAACAGCTTCCTGTGCTGTGCGCATCCTGATCTCCACAAGCTGCGCCAGCTGGCAAACAGTGTCAGGAAGACCCAGAAAAACTGGCAGGAATCCAGACAGCCAAGCAGCAGCGTCAGCGTCTGGCTGCCAGCCTGTGAGATCGGATAGCGCTCATGCAGGCCTTGCAACGACCAGCTCAGATCGCGTTCCCACCAGAAGACTGCGCTCTTCCTAGATAACAGCCGCAGCCACTGATCTGGCCCTTGTGGCCGTTTTTCCTGCAGCAGCGTCAATTCGGCTTCTTCACGGCTCATGCCTGTTTCCTGCAGCTCTTCGAGCTCCTGAATGAGCGAGGCTGAAAACCGCCCCATCGTATGAGGATTCAATCCAACCAGAAACTTATAATACAGGTCTTCGCTTTTCACTCCTTGCGGTGCGATCCCACTCACGCGCGCCGCGGCATCCCCAAGCTGGAGCACACCGGCGTAAGAGCCAAGCAGAAGGAGCACTGAGCCCAGGACCATGATCATGCCTTTCCCTTTGCTTTTCAGAAACACAAAGCCCTGCCATACGATGAACGGCACCAGGATCAGGATGGTTTCCGGGCGCAGAAGCTCACTGCACGCCAGCGCCGCGCCGGCAATGACCACATTGACCGTCTGATGACGAAAAGGGGCGCACAGCAACAGCCAGACTGCCAGCAAGATGAGCGCAAGTGCCGGAATATGATTGGTCAGCACACTGACATATGTGCATGGAAACAAAGATACCGCATAGACCGAGGCGGCCCAGAACGCATTTCTCATCGAATACAGGCTTTTGCCGATCAGAAATACGAACAAGACGCTGAGACTGCTCCACAGCGCGTTGACGATCTGAATGCAATATGGACTGTTCCATAAGGAAGCGAGCATGGCCTCATAAATGCTGAAGCCAAGCTGATTCTTCCAATTGACGAAATATGCCAGCGAGAGATAGCTGTGGTCCTGGGCCAATATCTGCTGAGCGGCACGCCACTGGATCTTAAAATCAGAAACGACCGGGGTATCCGCAAACAAGATGACCAGCAGATGAAGAAACAACGATCCCAGAAACAACAGCCAGATCATGTGCTTTTCCTTCACCCGCCTGCTCAGCCGGTAAAGCGCATATAATTCAAGTACGGCACGCTGAGCGTAAAGATGAAGCAGCTGATCGCCCGGCAGCGCATAGCGGAAAACAGCCGGATATTGTTTGTCAACGATGGCTCCAAAGACAAGACATGGCAGCTGATCAAAGAGGCCCATGAGCAGGAAAGTCTTTGTGCCGGCTTAGACCTGACGCGCAACCGCGGACACCAGAACGCGCTGCTGGCCGGGCTGATGAGCGCCATGCCTTATGCGGATATTACCGTTTCCATGGATGCAGACCTTCAAGATGACATCGCTGTGATCGATCTGTTCCTGGACAGCTATGCGCAAGGCCATGATATCGTCTATGGAGTCAGAAGCTCGCGTGAACAGGATTCCTGGTTCAAGCGCACGTCTGCTCAGCTGTTTTACCGGCTGCAGCACAGCATGGGCGTGGAAGCTGTATACAACCATGCGGACTGCCGGCTGCTCTCCCGCAGGATCCTTCAGGACCTGGCTCGTTTCCCAGAGATCAATCTCTATCTTCGCGGCATGATCCCTCTGATCGGATATCAGAGCGATATCGTGGAATATGAGCGTCAGCGCCGCAGCGCCGTCACCTCCAAATATCCATTGAAAAAATGCTGGCCTTTGCCTGGGATGGCATCACTTCATTCAGCGTCCGGCCGATCCGTCTGGTCAGCCTGATCGGCACCATCATCTTTCTCATCAGCATCGCGACCATATCCTACAGCGTCATCCGCAAATGCATGGGGCTGACCGTAGATGGATGGACCTTTCTGTCCTGCTCCATCTGGCTGCTGGGAGGGATCACCTTGCTGGGCATGGGGATCATCGGCGAATATATCGGAAAGATATATACTGAGGTCAAGCGCCGTCCTCGTTATTTAATCCGGGAGATCCTCAATGATCCCGAACAGACGACACATGATTAAAAGAGGACAGATCCATCATCAAATGGTCTGTCCTTTTTACTCTGATAAAAAGCCTTGCAGAGGTTTGTCAACAGCCTGCAGCTGCAAGGGGAGAGATCCCTGCGGATCATTCCCTATAATATGGTCTCCATGCCGACTTTCTGCGGTTTCAGGCCGCAGGATTCGTAAAACTTCATCGCTGCCTCATTGCAGCTCCACACATTGAGCGTGAGGTTGTAACAGCCATGCGCTCTGGCGTACTGCTTGGCGGCCTCGTACAGCGCTGATCCGATGTGCTGGCCGCGCAACTTTTCATCTACGCACAGATCATCGATGTATAATGTCTTGATGTCGGTCAGGATATTGTCGCCGATGTGCTGCTGGAAGATGCAGAACGCATAGCCCAGCATTCGGTCTTCTTCATCCACCGCAGCCAGGATCGGCCGCTCATCATCACCGATGATCGCTTTCAGCTGCTCATCGGTATATTTTCTTGTTCCATACTTGAACAGATCCGGACGGCCGCGGTGATGGACCATCGCCACTTGCATGAGCAGCTCATCGATGCGTTCCATATCCTTGATCTGCGCTCTTCTGATCTTCATGATCGACACCCTTTCTATTCTTTGGCCAGTGCCCGGATATGCTGAAGCAGCGGCACATGGCGGTTGATGAGATTGACGAACTGACCGACGCTGACGGCCGAAAGCAGCGTCCCGACGCCCACGCCGACGATATTGCCGAAAAACAGCCACGACAGCAATGCCGCGATGAGGATGAGCGTCACATCGAACACGACCTTGACACTGCCGAAGCGCCGTCCGCTGACTTTGCTGATGGCGGCGACGATGCCTTCACCAGGCACCATGATGAGATCCGGCGCCACTTCGACGCTGATGCCGAAAGCGAGCACGATGCAGCCGGCGACGGCGCTGAGCACACGGGTGAACAGCTGCTGCGGCGCATAGAACGAAAGCATCGCCATAAAGACATCGATGCTGGCGCTGAACACGACATTCACCACGATCTGCAGCAGCTGGATCGGCTTGAACTGTCTCCTGAGCAGCAGGGCCTGCAAGACGATATACACCATGTTCATGATGAATGAGAACATGCCAAAGCTGATGGAAGGCAACTGCAGGCTGAGCACATACGGGATGCTGGAGATCTGCGAAGTGCCTAAGGCTCCTTTGGTGATCAGCACGATGCCAAAGGAGTTGATGAGGATCCCGGCCGAAAACCAGACCAGCCTTTCGATCTGGCGGCTCATACCGGCTCCTCCAGATTGGCGCTGACCTGTCTGAGCAAACGCACCAGCGTCTGACGTTCCTGCGCATCGATGCCGCGCAGTGCACGCTCATCGCTGCGTCGGCAGATGTCATGGACCTCTTCGGCAAGCGCACGCCCTTTTTCCGTAAGATAGGTCATGGCGGCGCGCCGGTCGCGCTCATGAGGACGGCGGACGATCAGCCCCAGCTGTGCCATCCTGGCCAGCAGCGATGTCACCGTCGATTTATCCAGCACACATCCCTCGGTGATCTCCTTTGCCATCGCCCCGTCATGCTCAAGCAGATACAGCAGGATCTTCGGCTGTCCCGGCATCAGCTTCAGCTGAGACGTCTGCGCAACGATGGCGCGGTTGCTGAAGTGAAAGCTCCTCAGCAATTGAAAATGCAATTCTTCTTCCAGCATCCTGTCCCTCCTTTTT
>ERZ1643250.1509-NODE-1509-length-19578-cov-18.884700_pt1 | contig 19578 bp, 17 predicted proteins | sample MGYA00579262_ERZ1643250 | MGnify/ENA primary metagenome ERZ1643250 (study PRJEB29033, sample SAMEA4952265) | chicken gut metagenome | biome: Broiler Chicken; feature: Gastrointestinal Tract; material: Caecum | place: Ireland | collected 2018 | study: Broiler... | reverse complement strand
CGGGTATCAAGGCGGAGGACTTTACATCCTTCATGCTGCTGACCACAGGGTCCAGCGCCTCGCCCTGGGCGCCCTCTTTGGGCCCGCCTGCGCTCTCGTCGAAATCGCCGGCCTTATACAGCTTCCCGCACGCGGTCGATTTCCGCCTCGATGGCCATCATAGTGGCCAGGTTTTCCAAGGTGACCTGGGTGCCGTCCACCTCCACCATCTTGTCAAGGTCTTCCTCTTTACAGGTTTCCAGATAGTCGCGCATCTGGTCCAGGGTCATCTCCTGGCCGTCCAAGGTGACGGTTCTGGTCTGCAGCAGGTTGCCGTTTTCGTCCACCAGGCCCAAGTCCCGCATAGTGGCCAGGGCGGCGGCAGCTTCGCTTTCGTCGCCGGTGAGTGCCTCCAACTGCTGGAGCAACTGGGCGTTTTCCTGGGCGCTGTTGCCCTTGGTAACGTCCACCGCGGCCAAGGCCTGCAGGGGCAGGCTTGTCACCAGCAGGCAGGCGCACAGCAACGCGGCCAGCAGCCGTTTCGTCATCCGATATTTCATGCCTCATGTCCTCCTTCGCAAAGAAACGAACTATTGCGCTGCGAACCCCACAGCGGTGGGGCGGCGTTATGGGTTCCTCCGCTTGCCATTATAGCAAGTTTTTCTCGCCCCGAGTGTGTCGTTTAGGCGTCTGGTTTGACCGTTTACGCAGTTTCATGCCTTCCAGGCTTGCTTGAAAGGGATGTTTCCTGTACAATGGGTTCAAGAGGAAGGAGGTGCTTTCACCATGAAACGATGGGCAGGATTTGGCTGTGTGCTGGCCTTTCTGCTGCTGTGCGGCGGGGCTTGGCTTTTCCTGCAGCCCTTTACGTCCACAGGCGGGGAGGCTCTCCTCTATGTGGACTGGGAAACCACCGTCTGGGTGGACGAGGACGGCGCCGAGCACCCCCCCTTGACCCCCTGGAGGGCCAGCCGGAGCTGCCGGAGGGGCGTTTTTCCGCTTCGCCCTGACGCTGCCCCAGTGGGAGGACGATTACGCCTTAGTATTTGAAACAGGCAACATGGATTTCACCTTGTCCCTGGACGGGGAGACCTTTTTCAGCACCCAGTCCCTGGAGCTGCCGGAGGCCTTAAACCAAAGCCGGGTGAACATCTCCCTGCCCACAGGGGGCGGGGAGCGCCTGGTGATGGAGATGACGCCCCTGGGGCAGATTGGGATTTTCCCGCCCCTGCCCCGGCTGGCCTCTGACGCACTGGAAACCGCCGGCCAGATGGCCTACGCCAACCACTATGCCATCCCCGCCGGCGCCACCACGTTGGCCACCTTGCTGCTGTGGGGGCTGTTCCTGGTGGGGGCGTATCAAGGCCGCGGGCATCGCCTTTACGGCGGAGGCGCAAATCCCGGAGAAGCTGCCTCTCTCCCACCAGGACTTGTGCGCCCTGCTGATGAACCTGCTGGACAACGCCCTGGAGGCCGCCGCCCAGGTGGAGGAGCCCAGCCAGCGCTTTTTGCGGCTGCGGCTGAGTTTGCAAAAGGGCTTTTTGGCGGTGCGCTGTGAAAACTCCTACACAGGCAAGCTGGCCCAGGACGGGAAGGGCAATTTGCTCACCACCAAGGAGAACCCCCAGACCCACGGCTTTGGCATTGCCAAAATGAGCGCTGTGGCGGAGAAGTACAAAAGCATTTTGGACATCCGCTACACCGACAGCGTGTTTACCGTGCAGACGGCTTTAAAGCTCCCTGGGGAGGCAAGACAAACGAAAAGCGCCCCGGCTTGAAAGGAGCCGGCGGCGCGTATCCCATTTGAAAAGGGCTGTCCAGCTGGGCAGCCCTTTTTGTTGCCTATTGATTGATAAAGCGGACAAAAGCCGTTTGGAAGTCCCGGTAAAAACGGCGGCCCATGGGGAGCTCCTCCCCGCTGCGCAGCCGCAGGGATGTGCGGCCGATCTCTTCCACCCGGCGGAAGTTTACCAAAAAACTGTTGTGGCACTTGGCAAAGCCGCCCCCGGGGACCATGGCCTCCACCTCGGTGAGGGTCATGGAAAAGGTGTGCTGGGCCTTGTCTGTGTGGACCACCACGTTGCGGTTGAGGCTTTCGATGTAGAGGATGTCCTCCACGGCCAAGGCCACCCACTTGGTGCCCTGGCGGAACAGCAGGGTTTTGCTGCGGTGGTTGCGCTCCCAATCCCCCACCAGCACCCGCTCCAAGTCCCGCTGGTTCACGGGCTTGAGCAGGTAGTGGATGGGGTTGACCTGGTAGCCCTCCAAGGCATACTCGGCGGCGCCGGTGATGAAGAGGATGCGCACCTCGTCTCCCCGGTCGCGCAGCGTTTTGGCAAACTCCATGCCATTGATGCCCGCCATTTGGATGTCCAAGAGCAGCAAATCAAAGGGGCCGCGGCCCTCTTGCAGGGACGAGTCCAAGGCCTCGGTGGAGGGGTAGGAGGCCACCTCCCCGGGGATGCCCCGCTTTTGGAGGATTTCCCGGCAAAGGCTTTCCAGGCTTTGGCGCTCCCTGGGGTCATCCTCGCAGATGGCCAAGCGGTATGGTTCCAAAAGCGTCTCCCCTTTCTGCACATAACGCCAATTTATGTCAATTATAGTACAAGGAAAAGGAAAATTCAACTGCCCCTTTCCCGAAAGTAAAAGGGCCGCCGCGCAAGGCGGCAGCCCCAAAGCTATTTTCGACGTGCTTTACACTGTGGGAATTTGGAACATCTGGGTTTCCATGCCCTGGGTGGAGACGGTCAGCTCCAGCTGGCCGGGGGCGTCCCCCGCCCGGAGCACCAGCATGGCGTGGCCATGCCAGGTGAAGCGCCGGCCGGTGCCGTAGCTCTCCTCGGTGCAGGGGTTGTTGGAGCCGAACCCGGCCAAGGTGCCCGGGCCCCGGAGGAACGCGGAGAGCTCCCTGTCGTCGTTGTAGACGCGGCGGCCCTGCTCGTCCACCAAGGTGGCGGTGACGTAGCACAAATCCAAGGTGTCGGCGGAGAGGGACTGTCTATCCGCTTCCAGGCGAAGGGCCACGGCGGGGCCGGTGGTTTCCAGCACGGACTCGCCCACGGGCTTGCCCTGGCGGTAGGCCACGGCTTTCAGCTGGCCGGGCTGGTAAGTCACGGTCAAGGTGGCAATCATCTCCACAGGGGCCGCCTTGCCCTGGGACTCCCCATTGACGAAGAACTCCACCTCATCGCAATCGCAGTAGGCCTCCACCTGGATGGGCTTGCCCACGTACTCCTCCCCGTAGGTCCAGCTGGGCAGCACATTGTGCCAGTGCCAGCCGGTGCCATAGAGGGGCTTGCCAGTGTAGGCAGGGGGTGTGGTGAAGGCGTAAATGCCGTCGTCCATGCCCCAGATAACCTTCCGGTAGTAGGAGCGGGGCAGGCGCTCGGCGTCCAGGGCCAGGTCGCCCTGGTAGCAGCTGAGCCACGGCCAGCCGCCCATAAGGCTGGGGCCCATCTCGTTGGGGTCGTAGAAGAACCGGCCGGCGCCGGCCTCGCCCAGGTTGTCGATGGCGGTCCACATAAAGTCGCCAATGACGTAGTCGTTGTCCCGGATGGCGTCCCAGTTTCCCCAGGTCTCGCTGCCCATGGTCTCCGTGCCCTGGAGGGGCATATCGGGGAAGAGCTTGTGGAACTGCTCGTAGTGGCGGAAGCTGTAGTTGAGGGACACAATGTCCAGGTGGGAAATCATGGCCTTAAAGCGGCGGGCGTGCTCCTCGTCGCTGCAATAGGGGTCGGGCTTGGTGGGAGGGCCGCTGGGCTCGGGGTTTGCCTTAAGGCACTCGGGCATGAACATGCCGCCGCAGGTCACCAGGCGGGTGGAATCCAGGGAGCGGATGAAGTCCGCCTGGGCTTGCATCCAATATTCCGCGTTGGCGGCGCCGTTGGCCTCGGGGATCTCGTTGCCGAAGGACCAGCAGTAGACGCAGGGGTGGTTCCTATCCCGACGGATGGTGGACTCGATGTCCCGCTGCCACCAGTCCTCGAACCACAGGTGGTAGTCGTTGCGGTTCTTGCCAACGCGCCAGCAGTCGAAGAACTCGTCGATGACGTAGACGCCCAGCTGGTCGCAGGCGTCCAGCAGCGCCTGGGAGGGCGGGTTGTGGGCGGTGCGGATGGCGTTGTAGCCGCCTTCCCGCAGCTTCTGGATTTTGCGGAACTCCGCCCGGGGCAGCGCGGCCGCGCCCAAAATGCCGTTGTCGTGGTGGATGCAGCCGCCGTAGAGCTTCACCTTCCGGCCGTTGACCTTCATGCCCTCGGCGGCGGTGACCTCAATCTTGCGGATGCCGATGTTCTGGGTGGTGGTGTCCGGCTCTTGGCCCGGGGCGGACAGGGACACCGTGGCCTGGTACAGGTTGGGCTCCCGGTCGTCCCACAGGGCGGGGGCGTCCACCGTCAGGGTGAGGGAGCAGGGCGTCTTCTCCCCGGGGGCCAGCGTCACCGGCACAGAGGCCCGGGCTTTCTCCTGTCCCTGGAAGGAGAGGGTGACCTCCAGCACGGCCTCTTGGGGCTGGGAGGTGGTGTTTTGGGCCTGGGCCTCCACCAGCACTTGGGCGCTGTCCCGCTCCACCACGGGGGTGGTGAGGAACAAATCCCGGGGGTCAATGTAGCAGGGCTCGCCCACCCAGAAGGACACCTGCCGGTACAGGCCCGCGCCGGAGTACCACCGGCTGGAGGGCTGGGTGCCCTGGAGGGTGACTTCCAGCTGGTTGGGGATGTCGAACCGCAGCCAGGGGGTGAGCTCCACCGCGAAGGGAGTGTAGCCGTAGGGGTGCAGCTGGAGCAGTTCCCGGTTGACCGTGATGCGGGCGTTCATGTAGGCGCCGTCAAAGGAGAGGAACACAGGCTTCCCCTCCCACTCCTTGGGGGCGTCGAAGGTCTTTTCGTAGGTGGCGAGGCCATCGGGGATAAAGCCCACGGCGGCCTCTCCCGGGGCGGTGGGGGTGCGGGGCTTTTCCAGGACAAAATCGTCGGGCAGGTTGACCTGTTGGGGGGCCGAGCCGGCGTCCCAATAGGGCCAGCGCTTTTGGCGGCGGGTCCAGGCGGTGTTGCAGGGGATATTGCGCATAGTGTTCTTCCTTTCTGTAGGGAGGATTTGTTTGCTTCCAGTGTACCAGCCCTGCCTGCCGGGGGCAATGTCAAATCCCGCTGTGTTGGAGATATTTGTATCCTATCTGGATGCGGGTTGACAAATCCCCGGCATTTTTGTATCCTATCTTTTAGAAAGCATACAGGGGGGATGGCTGTGGCCCGGGAGGACACACGGAGCTTCGCCGGGGAAGGGATGCCCTTCTCCATGGCCTACATGGTCATACAGGACAACCAAAGCGCGGATTTCCAATTTTTGGGGGCGTCCTTGTCCCAGGGGGACGGGGCCACCAGCCGCCGGGTGCGGCTCCACCGCCACGCCCACTACGAGGTGGTGTTCGTGCTGGAGGGGGAGTTCGTCCAGCACCTGGAGAACGGGGAGTTCCGCTACCGGGCGGGGGACGTGGTGTTCCTCAACCGCAACGTGCGCCACAGCGAGGGCTACGAAAGCGACTGCGTGCTGGTGTTCGTGAACCTCTCCCCCCAGCTGGTGGAGGACTTGTTCTTCTCCACGGCCCATCAGCTGCGGCCCGGGGCGCCCCAGTGCAGCCGGGGGCCTATCTTCCAGTTCCTCCAGGAGAACAGCCGGGAGACGGGCACGGACTTCCGCCGGGAGTACTTGGACTTCTTCGCCATGGGCGGCCAGGGCCAGGCCGCCGCGGTGCTGGACGCCATGGCCCAGGAGCTGACCATGGCCTCTACGGGGTATGGATTCCGCATCCAGGGGCTGCTGCTGGAGCTGTTCGCCGTGCTGGAGGACCCCGGCCGGTATTCCCTGGAGCGCATCCGGGTGGACGCCCGCTCGGAGGAGTTCCTCTACACCCGGGTGGCGCGCTACCTGGAGGCCCACCACGGCCGGGCCACCCGGGAGGAGCTGGGGCAGGTGTTCCACTACAACGGGGATTACCTCAACCGGGTGGTGAAGAAATTCTCCGGGCTGACCATCTCCCAGCTGGGGCAGCGGCTGTATCTGGCCGAGGCAAAGCGCCTGCTGCGGGAGACAGACTGGGGCATTTCGGAGATTATCAGCCGGCTGGGCTTTGTGAACCGCACCTATTTTTACCGGGTCTTCCAGGAGGACACCGGCATGACCCCCAAGGAGTACCGGGCCCGGGAGCGGCGGGCCGGGGGATTCTCCCACCACACCTAAAAAAGGCAGCCGCCGGGAATGCCGGGCAGCTGCCTTTTTTCTTTTACGAGCGCACACGCAGGATGCGCTTTACCTTCCAGGTGGCCAGGACCATCACCACAAAGAACACCAGCAGGTAGAGGGGCAGCAGCCCCACGGTGGTCAGCTGGCCCAGCACCCCAAAGAGGGTAGGGATGCCCATGGAGCCCACATAGGAGAAGGCCATCTGCACCCCCATGACGGACTGGGAACGCTGGGGGCCGAAGCTCTCCGGGGTGAGGTAATTGAAGTTGGGGAACAGCGGGCCGTTGCCCAACCCCACCAAAAACAATCCCACCGCGGAAACTGGGGCCGGGGCGGGCAGCAACAGCACCACCACCGCCGCGCCCAGCACCCACTGGCCCAGGCGGATAATCTTCCAGCTGTGGAGGCGGGAGGCCAGCACGCCGGAGAGGAACCGCCCCAGGGCCATGCCGATGTAGTAGAAGGTGACCATCCCGGCGGCCTGGTCAGCGGCCATGTGCTTGTACTCCACCAGGAAGGTGCTGCCCCAGGTGCCGCAGGTGGTCTCGATGCCCACCGAGGTGATGAACAGCAGGCACATGCCCTTCACCCCGGGGATGCGCAGCACCTCCCGGATGGGCAAAGCTTCGGAGACGACGTCCTCTCCCCCGCCGGACTCCTTGCCGTGGGCCTTGGCCCAGACAGGCAAAGTGAGGAACATCAGGGCCGTGATGCACAGCTGGATGCACAGCGCCACCCGGTAGCCGCCCCGCCATCCCGCGGGCCCGCTGATGACCAGGGAGAGGATGTAAGGGCTTAGGGACACGCCCACGCCGTAGAAGCAGTGGAGGAAGCTCATGTGGGTGGCGGAGTAGTGCAGGGCCACGTAGTTGTTCAGGGCCGTGTCAATGGCGCCGGCGCCCAGGCCCAGGGGGATGGCGCAGAGAATCAGCCAGGGGAAGCTGCCCGCGCAGGAGAACCCGAACAATCCCAAGGCGGTGAGGGCCGTGCTGACGGCGGACACCTTGTTGGTGCCAAAGCGGCCAATCACCCGGGAGCTGAGGACGCTGGAAACCACCGTGCAGCAGGAGATAGTCACCGTGACAAAACTGCCAAAGGAGATGGGCAGGGAGAACTCCCCATAGATGGCGGGCCAGGCCGCGCCGAACAGGGAATCGGGGATGCCCAGGCCGATAAACGAGATGTAAATCACCACAAGAAGCAAGGTTGCCATAAAAACCCTCCTAAACAAAGTCCACCTTATTGTAGCAAATCTTGGGCCTTGCTTCTATCAAAAAGATGGGGTATTCTATAACAAAAGCGCCAAGTTTTACGAAAAAAGGAGGCTGCGCCATGAACTGGGAACCATCCATGGACCCCTATGAGCTGCGGGAATCCATTGGGGAAAACCTGGAAGAAACCTGCCAGCACGGGGACAAGGCTTTCCCCTGCGCCGGGTACCGGGACCACTACCGGCGGGGAAGGGAAGGCTATCCCTGGCACTGGCATGACGAATGGGAAATCGCTTTTGTGGAGCAGGGGCAGGTGCGGGCCCAGGTCAACGGGGAGCAGCACCTGCTGGGACCGGGAGAGGGGATTTTCATCAACCGGCGGGTGCTCCACGCCTTTTCCCTGGAGGGGGACGGGGAGGTGTGGATGCCCAACCTGCTGTTCCTGCCCTCGCTGCTGTACGGCTCCCAGGAGAGCGTGTTCTGGGAGAAATACACAAAGCCCCTGGCCTTCTCCACGGGGTGCACCCATCTGGCACTGCGGCAGGACATCCCCTGGCAGAGGGAGGCGCTGGCCCAGGCGGGGCGGGCCTACGCCCTGCTGGAGGAGGCCGCCTACGGCTATGAGCTGCGGGTGCGCTCGGCCCTTTCCGAGGTGCTGGTGGCGCTGGCGGGCCACCTGCCGGAACTGCCCAGCCAGCCCAGCCGGAACCAGGCGGAAATCCGCCGGGTGCGGCAGATGCTCACCTTTATCCAGGGGCACTACACCCAGCCTTTGCGGGTGGAGGACATCGCTGCCAGCGTGTTCATCAGCCGGCGGGAGTGCATGCGGGCTTTTCAAAATGTGCTGGGCATCTCCCCCATCCAATACGTCCTCCAGCTGCGGGTGCGCAAGGCAAAGGAGCTTTTGCTGGAGACGGGGCTGAGCCTGGGGGAAATCTGCGCCGCCTGCGGCTTCCAAGGGCAAAGCTACTTTACCAAAGTCTTCCGGGAGCGCACCGGCACCACCCCGGGGAAGTTCCGGGAGGGGAAGTAAAATCTTTGGGGGCGTGTCACACTTTCCTGGGGCGGGGGCTCTAATAGGCGTACCGGTACGAAAGGAATGGAAAAGGAGGTGGCGGGATGGACAACGGGGAACTGCGCCTGGTGAAGCTGGCCCGCAAGGGCGACCGGGAAGCCTTTACCCAGCTGGTGGTGGCCAACGAGCGGATGCTCTCCCGGGTGGCCATGGCCACGCTGAAAAATCCCGACGACGCGGCGGACGCCGTGCAGGACACGGTGCTGCAGGCTTGGGAAAGCCTGGGGCAGCTGCGCCAGGCGCGCTATTTCAAAACCTGGGTGGTGCGCATTTTGCTGAACAAGTGCTACCGCATCAGCGCCCAGCGGAGCCTATACGCCCACAGCCAGCTGGAGGAGACCCTGCTGGCCGGGGAGCAGCCGGACTGGGACCAGTCTTTGGACGTGGCCAGCGCCCTGCAGGCCATGGGGGAGCAGGACCGGCTGCTGCTGGGGCTGTTCTACTTTGACAGGCTCTCCACCCGGGAGATTGCCCAGGCCCTGGGCCTCAGCGAAAGCTGTGTGCGCCAGCGGCTGCACCGGGGCCGCAAGCGCTTCCAGGCCATCTACACGGAAAAGGAGGAACTTTGCCATGAAAAATAAGCGGGAGCAAGAGGCCATCCGGGCGTACTTTGCCCAGGAGCCTGTGCCGGTGGAAATCCACAACGCCCTGCGGCAGGCCTGCCAACAGCTGCCGCCCCGGGAGGAATCCCCTGCCCCGGCGGCGGGGAAAGCCTGGCGCAGGCTGGGCGGGGCCCTGTCCACCGCGGCGGCGGCCTTTGTGCTGCTCTGCTGCCTGAACGCGGTGAACCCGGCCTTTGCGGAGAGCGTCCCCTTGCTTGGGGAGGCCTTCCGCCTGTACAACAGCCAGAACAAGGTGGCGGTGGGCAGCTATGTGGGCACCTATCCCCAGATGGAGCAGCCCGACGCTGCCGCGGCCGCGGCGGACGCCCAGGGCATGGAGCTGACGCTTCACGAATCCTACAGCGACGGGGTGTACATCCACCTGTCCTTTGCGCTGGAAAACGTCCCGGAACGCCTGTGGGAGGATTTATATTTCCTCAGCGGGAAGGTGGAGGCCCAGGTGGACGGCCAAGAGCTGGAGCCCACCTATGTGGCCCTCTATCCCCAGGGGGAATCCCTGACAGGCTCCCTGGCGTTGGCGCTGCCCCAGGCCGCCGAGGACGACGCGGAGCTGGAGCTCTCCTACCAGGTGACGGAATTAGAACGCTACTTTGCCATGGGCGGCAGCAGCGAGGCGGTGGAGGGGGCTTTCTCCGGCAGGGCCGCCATCACAGTGGACACCAGCCACAACCGGATGGTGGAGGACTTTGAAAACAACGGCACGGTGGAAATCAACTGGGTGGAGGCCACGCCCTCTTACACCAAGATAAACTACACCATCCCCTACTGGGGGAAAGAGGACTGCCTTGTGGTGAACTACCCCCGGCTGTACCTGCTGGACGGCACCCCGGTGCAGTACAGTTTGGAGGGCTCGGACTTCCCTCGGGAGGCCACCGGCGGCACCCTGACGGCCACGGCCTTTTTTGACGGCCTGCCCAACGGCACGGAGCAGGTGGTGCTGCGCTTCTACACGGAGCAGGTGACGAACTGGGAGCCCTCCACCAAGGCGGCGCCCCTGTGGTACCCTGTCAGCGGCGAGGCCCGGGAAATTTTAGTGCTGGCGGAGGCCACCGTGGATTTGGCCACCGGCACCGCCTCCCCCAGCCAGACGTACCTGGACTACGGGCTCTCTTACGCGGCGGACTACGGCACGCGGTACTCCACGCTGAATTGGATGCTGCCCCTTGACGACAGGGCTGTGGCGGGCCAGGCCTATATGTCCCAGCTGGCGGAGCAGCCCGGGCTGTTCCAGCAGGGCCTGGGGCTGTGGGAGCTGACCTACACCAAGGGCGGCGGCTGCCAGGCGGAGTTCGTCCTGCTGGGGGACGCCCCCACGGAAGCACTGGAGGTGACTGTCACCCGGGAGGATGGCGGCCTGCTGGCCCAGGGCACCCTTGCCCCGGCGGACATCCAGGCCGGCAGCGATGGCGGCGGCAGTTTCTACTACTGGGGCGCTGCCCTGGAGTGCCTCCCCGGCCAGGAGCCCCAGCTGCTGGACACCGTGACGGTGACCGTCACCCAGGGGGACTCCCAGGAGCCGGTGTTCCAGCGGGAGGTTTCCCTGGGCAACCGGGACAAAAACTGACAACGCCCACACCCTGGCGGGAAGCGGAGAGCTTCCCGCCTTTTTGCTGCCTTGCGATTCGCCCCCGCGGCCTGTATAATGGGGGAAGAAAGGGGGTGGGCCCGTGCCCGCAGGGAAAAGCCAGTACAGGAAAGGGGAGTACCCCACCTTTGAGGACTACAACATTTACGCCCAGCGGGTGGTGCTCAACGGGGAGTTCGTCCAGCACTCCCACGACTTTGACGAGATTGTGCTCATCCTCTCCGGCACAGGGGAGCACCTGGTGGGCCAGCGGGTGTACTCCCTAAAGCGGGGGGACGTGTTCGTCATCAAGGGGGAGACGCGCCACGGCTTTCGGGGGGCGGAAAACCTGGAGCTGGTCAACGTGATGTACGACCCCCGGATCCTGCTCTCCGGCGAGGGGGATTTGCGGGCTGTGGCGGGGTTTGCCTACCTGTTTTTGGTGCAGCCGGCCATCGCCCAGCAGGAGGAGTACCCCTACGCCGTGTTCCTGGACGAGGACGCCACCGAGACGGCCAACACCCTGTGCGGGTTCCTCATCCGCCAGCTGGAGGACTGCGCGGGCCAGTACCAGGTGGCGGTGCAGTACGGCTTTAAGACCTTGGCGGCGTACCTGGCCAACCACTACCGCACCCGGGAGGACCTCTCGGAAAAGCTGGGCATCTTCACCCGGGCGGTGCAGTATTTGCAGTACAACGCCGCCCGGCCCATCAAGCTGCAAGAGGTGGCGGAGGCGGCGGCTGTCTCCCAGCGCCACTTGGAGCGGGTGTTCTTTGAGGTGTGCGGCCTCTCCCCCATGGCCTACCTGCTGGAGCTGCGCCTGCGCCACGCCAGCCTGCTGCTGCGGGGAACTTCCAAGACTGTGGCGGAAATCGCCGGGGAATGCGGCTTTGAGGACCCCAGCTACTTTGCCAGGGTGTTTAAGCGGAAGTACGGCGCGCCGCCCAACCAGTGCCGGAACGCCAAGGCCCTGTGAAAGATGTCGGAATTGTCCGGGTGGATGTCGGTTTTCTGTCTGGCGCGACAGGCCTCCCTGTGGGATAATGCGGGTGTAACAAAACAAGCAGCTTCCCACGGGGAAGAAAGGATGGTTTTCATGAAACTGAATGTAAAGCCGGTTTACGTCCACCTGGTCCACCGCTCCGCCTACATGGGCCCCTGCCGCGGCGGCACCTGGGAGCAGCTGGAACGCTCTTACGACGAGATGATGGCGGCGGAGAATTTCGCCAAAATGAAGGAGGGCCTGGAGAAGGTCTACGGCGGCGAGAAGGACATCTGCCTGCAAGAGCCGGTGTACCTGGAGTTTTTGGACGAGTTCGTGGTGCGGGAGTCCCACTTTGAGAAGGTGAAGGACGAGGACACCGACGTGTTCCTGCTGGACGGCATGATGGGCCAGCACCTGGCTGTGAACATCGCCAAGCGCTACCGCAAGCCCATGGTCACGGTGGGCTGCTGCACCAGCACCGACACCACCGCCTGCCTGCGGGCCGCCGGGTTTGAGGGCTACGGCAGCATCGACCTGGAGGGCACCAAGCCCATCCTCAAGACGCTGCTGGCCAAGAAGGCCATTGCCAACACCCGGGTGCTCTCCATTTTGAAGGGGGACATCTGCTCCAAGGGCGTGGAAAGCAACATCCGGGACTTTGACCGCCTGACCAACCAGTGGGGCATTGGGTTTAAGTTCTTAAACGCCGAGGACTTTCTCCAGGAAATCAGCGGCCTGGACGCCCAGGAGCTGGAGCGCGCCGGCGGCCTTGCCGACGAGCTGATGGCCCAGGCGGAGGACTGCTCCATCTCCCGGGAGATGCTGGTCAACTCCACCAAGGTGTACGTGGCCACCAAGAAGCTGCTGGAGCGCTATGAGTGCAACGCCTTTACGCTGCCCTGCTTTGAGATTTGCGCCACCGGCCGCATCAACAAGGAGAAGTACACCTGGTGCCTGACCCACTCCCTGCTGAAAGAGGAGGGCATCCCCTCTGCCTGCGAGTCGGACTACAACGCGCTGCTCTCCATGATCGTGGTGATGGCGGTGGCGGGCAACGCCCCCCACATGGCCAACACCCACCCGGCGCTTTCCTATGAAATTCCCCAGGATGTGCCCAACACCGGCAACCTGATTAAGCTGTACCACGCGGTGCCCACCCGCTACATGAAGGGCCGCGACAACCAGCCCGCCCCCTTTGGCCTGCATTGCTTTACCGAGGACCGCTGGGGCGCCACCATGCGCTACCACTACAACCAGGACATTGGCCAGACGGTGACCATGGTGCGCTTTAACCCCCAGGGCACCGGCCTGCTGGCGGCCCGGGGCACCATCACCTGTGAGACGGGGTACAACAAGATTGGCTGCGACACCGGCCTGCTGGTGGACGTGGAAAACAAGCGGAAGTTCTTTAAGGCCCAGTGCAACTACGGCCATCACATGACCTGGGCTTACGGGGACATTGCCGAGCAGCTGGAGGACCTGGGCGAGGCCATGGGCTTCTCCGTGGAGCGCGTATGAGCGCCCCTGTGCCCGACGTAAAGGCGGCCACCCAGCGGGCCCAGCAGGAGCTGGACTGGCTGCGCTGCCACAAAGAGGCCTCTCTGGAGGCCTGGCAGGAACACGTGCGCGCCTATGTGCTGGAGCGCTTCCTGCTGGACCGGGAGGAGGAAGAAGAGGGAATTATCCCCCTGGCCCAGAAAAGCGTGGAAAAGCTGACGGGCATCCCCCGGGAGACGCTGGCCGCGGCGGACAGGCCCAGCGGCTGCACCGCCGCCACCGCCGTGCTGGACAAGAAAGTGCTGCTGATTTTAAGCCTGTGCAAGGGGCTTTCCGTCACCATCCCCGTGGCGGAGGCGCCTGCCATTCAGACCGTCCGCCAGCTGGCGGAGGCCTTGTACGAAAGGGTGAACCTGTGATGAACCGTGAGGATTTCCCCCTGCTGGCGGATGGGAAGTGGGCTTATCTGGACAACGCCGCCACCACCCAAAGGCCCCAGCCTGTGCTGGATGCCTTGGCGGAGGCCGCTGTCACCTGCAACGCCAACGTCCACCGCAGCCCCCACGGCCTGGGCCGGGAGATGACCCGCCGCTTTGAGGAGGCCCGGGACAAGGTGGGCCGCTTCTTTGGGGCTAGTGAACACTACACCGTGGTGTTCACCAGCGGGGCCACGGGGGCCATCAACCTGGTGGCTCACAGCTATCTGGAGGCCTTCTGCCAGCCGGGGGACAGGATTCTCACTTTGGGCAGCGAGCACCACTCCAACTTTGTGCCCTGGCAGCAGCTGTGCAAGCGCCAGGGGCTGGACTTCCAGGTGGTGCCCATCCTGCCCGGCGGACAGCCGGACTGGGCGTGGTTCCGCCAGGCCCTCTCCCCTGCCACCAAGCTGGTGGCCCTGGCCCACGTGACCAACACCTTCGGCGTGGTGAACCCGGTGGAGGAGGTCATCCGCCTGGCCCATGAGCGGGGCATCCCCGTGCTGGTGGACGGCGCCCAGGCCGCTGGCCACCGCCCGGTGGACGTGGAGCGGCTGGGCTGCGACTTCTACTGCGTCTCCGCCCACAAGATGTACGGCCCCACGGGCATAGGCGCCCTGCTGGCCCGCACCCAGCTGCTGGAGCAGATGCCGCCCCTGCAATTTGGCGGGGAGATGGTGGAGCGGGTCACTGTGGAGGACACGCGCTTTCAGCCGCCGCCCTACCGCTTTGAGGCGGGCACCCCCCATTTTTTAGGGGCGGTGGGCTTTGCCGCGGCGGTGGATCACCTGGGGCAGGTGGGCTTGGAGCAGGCCGCCCGGGAGGAGCAAACCCTGGCCCGCGCCTTGTGGGAGGGGCTGCGGGCCATCCCCGAGGTGGAGCTGCCTGTGTCCGGGCCGCCCCAGGCGGGGATTGTGTCCTTCACCCTGCCGCCCTTCCACCCCTATGACGTGGCGGTGCTGTTAGACCAGCAAGGGGTGGCCGTGCGCAGCGGCACCCACTGCGCCCATCCCCTGTTCGACGCGTTGGGCATGCCCCAGGGCGTGGTGCGGGCCTCTTTGGGGCTGTACAACACCTTGGAGGACGTGGAACGCCTGTGCAGGGCGCTCCGGCGGGTTGCCGCCATCAAACTGTGAAGGAGGCTGCTGTCATGACGCTGCAGGAAAAACAGGAGGGGTACCTCCAAGAGCTGGGAAGCCTGGAGGATGAATTCGACCAGTACACCTGGCTGATGCAGCTGGCCTGCCAGCGGCCGGAGCTGTGCCAGGTGGCCCACCAGGAGGAGCGCCGCTTTTTGGGGTGCCAGTCCAACCTGTGGGTGGAGCTGGGCTGCCAGGAGGGGAGGCTCTCCCTCTCGGTGGACAGCGACACCTTAATCGTCAAGGGCCTGGCGGTGATGCTGGCGGACATCGTCACCGGCTGCACGCCCCAGGAGGTGGCCCAGGGGGACATCTCCCTGTACCAGAAGCTGGGGCTGGAGGTGGCGCTGACCTCTGTGCGGCGCAACGGCTTTGCCCAGCTGGTGGGCTGGGTCCAGCGGCGGGCCGGGGAACTGGCCCAGGAAAGCCCTTGACAAGGGGGCGGGATTCCCGTATAATAGCGCCTGTAAAACTTTTTGGGTGGATTTTTCCGGAGCAAGTCCCTTTTCGCCACACAGCTATTTTCACAAGCTGTGTGGCTTTTTTATGCCATCCGCCCGACGCAAAGGAGCCTGCTATGAACGACACCTTTATGAAGGAGCGGCCGGTGCTGCCGCTGCTGCTCTCTATGGGGCTGCCCATGGCCCTTTCCATGCTGGTAAATTCCCTGTACAACATTGTGGACAGCTTTTTCGTGGCGCAAATCAGCGAGGACGCCATGACAGCCCTCTCCCTGGTCTTCCCCATCCAGAACTTTATCAACGCGGTGGGCATTGGCTTTGGGGTGGGCATCAACGCCGTGATTTCCCTGCACCTGGGGGCGGGCCAGCGGGACGAGGCGGACCGGGCGGCCTCCCAGGGGCTGGCGCTGTCTTTGGTCCACGGGGTGGTGCTGACCGTGGCCGGCATAGCCCTGATGCCCGCCTTTTTGGGGATGTTCACCACCTCCCAGGCGGTGATTGGCCTGGGCACGCGGTACTCCAACGTGGCCTTCAGCTTTACCGTCATGATTATGCTGGGGCTGGTTTTTGAGAAGCTGTTCCAATCCGTAGGCGCCATGAAAACCACCATGGCCAGCATGCTGTGCGGCTGCGTGGCCAACATCCTGCTGGACCCGGTGCTGATTTTCGGCCTGGGGCCCTTCCCGGCGCTGAGCATAGAGGGCGCCGCCCTGGCCACGGGCATCGGCCAGACGCTGACCTTGGCTGTGTACCTGGCGGTGTACTTCCTGCGGCCCATACAGGTGCGCATCCGCAGGAAATACCTGCGGCCCCGGGGGAACATGGCCAAGCGCCTGTACGCCATTGGCATCCCCGCCACCTTGAACCTGGCCCTGCCCTCCCTGCTGGTCTCGGCGCTGAACGCCATTCTGGCGGCTTACTCCCAGGTGTACATTTTGGTGCTGGGCATCTATTATAAGCTGCAGACATTCCTCTACCTGCCGGCCAACGGCATAGTGCAAGGGATGCGGCCCATCATCGGCTACAACTACGGCGCCGGGGAACACAAGCGCGTGAGCCAGATTTACCACACGGTGCTGTGCCTGTGCGGGGGCATCATGCTGGCGGGCACGGTGATTTGCCTGCTCCTTCCCAGCCAGCTGATGGGACTGTTCACCCAGACGCCGGAGACTATCCAGGTGGGGGCCCAGGCACTGCGCATCATCAGCGGGGGCTTTCTGGTGTCGGCGGTGTCGGTGGCCTCCTGCGGGGCGCTGGAGGGTGTGGGCAAGGGCACGCCCTCCCTGGTGATTTCCCTGTGCCGGTACCTGGTGGTCATCGTCCCCGCGGCCTTTTTACTGAGCCGGGCCTTTGGCCCTGTGGGCGTGTGGCACGCCTTCTGGGTGGCCGAGGCCCTCACCGCCCTGGTGGCCTGGGTGGTGTACCACCGGGCGATGGGGGTAAAAAAGATAAAAGGGTAAAGAAAAGGCGCTGCCGGGGCAGCGCTTTTTTTATCCCCCAGCCCGTTCCCACCGGCTCCTGGCTGTGCTATACTTAGGCTATCCTGGAAACGCCGGGGACTCTCTTTTGGGAAAGGCGGGTTTTTACCATGAAGAACAAGACCATCCAAGCTTTGCTGGAAGGCCGGGAGGAAAACCACCAGCTGCCCTTCCTGTGGCTTCACGGGGAGGACGAGGCCACCCTGCGCCAGATGATGGCCGTCATCCATGGGGCCAGCTGTGGGGCGGTGTGCCTGGAAAGCCGCACCCATCCGGACTTTTGCGGCCCACAGTGGTGGCACGATGTGGACATCATCCTAGAGGAGGCCAAGGCCCGGGGGATGCAGGTGTGGATTTTGGACGACAAGCACTATCCCAGCGGCATGGCCAACGGGGCGCTGCTCCAGGCGCCGGAGGAACTGTGCAGGCAGAACATCTTCTGCAACCGGCTGACCCTGGGGCAGGAGGCCGGACCCGTGGCCCTCTCTTTGCGCCAGGCCGGCCTGCTGGAAGGCCCTGGCCCCACCCAGGAGGACATCCGCCAGGGCTTCCTCCCCGGGGAGCCTGCCCGGCGGTTTGACCCAGCCGGGGACAGAGTGCTCACGGTGCAGGCGGTGAAGGACGGGGCAGTTTTGGACCTCTCCCCCTTCCTCCAGGGGGAGGAGCTGCGCTGGGACAAGCCCGCCGGGGCCTGGGAGCTCCAGGTGGTGGCTGCCAGCCGGAATACGGGCTTCCACCGGGACTACATCAACATGCTGGACAGGGAGAGCGTCCGCCTGCTGCTGGAGGCTGTGTACGAGCCCCACTGGCAGCGCTATTCCCAGGAGTTTGGCAAGACCCTGGCCGGGTTCTTCTCCGACGAGCCCAACCTGGGCAACGGCCCCACCTACACCAAGGGCAACACCTTGGGCTGCGGCCAGGATTTGCCCTGGAGCCGGGAGCTGGAATCCGCCTTGGAGGAAAGCTGGGGCCCAGGCTGGCGGCGGGAGCTGCCCCGGCTGTTCTCCCAGGACGGCAGCGAGGAAACGGCCCGGTTCCACACGGCCTACATGGATTTGGTGACAAAGCTGGTGCGGGAGGATTTCAGCCAGCAGGTGGCGGACTGGTGCCATCAGCGGGGGGTGGCGTACATCGGCCACGTCATCGAGGACGACGGCCAGCACTGCCGCACCGGCTCCAGCCTGGGGCACTTCTTCCGGGGGCTCCAGGGCCAGGACATGGCGGGCATCGACGACATCGGCGGCCAGGTGCTGCCCCAGGGGGAGGATGGTCCCACCCTGAACCCCAAGGGCCGCCCCCGCAACGGGGAGTTCTACCACTACGGCCTGGGCACCTTGGCGGCCAGCTCCGCGGCCCTTGAGCCGGGCAAGGCAGGCAACGCCATGTGCGAGATTTTCGGCAACTACGGATGGCAGGAGGGCGTCCGGCTGGAGAAGTACCTGGCGGACCACTTTTTGGTGCGGGGCATCAACTACTTTGTGCCCCACGCCTTTACCGGGCACCCCTTCCCCGACCCGGACTGCCCGCCCCACTTCTACGCCCAGGGCCACAACCCCCAGTACCGGCACTTTGGCAAGCTGCTGCAAGCCATGAACCGGGTGGCCACGGTGACTTCCAGCGGGCCCCACCGGGTGGAGGCGGCGGTGCTCTACCACGGGGAAAGCGAGTGGTGCGACCCCCAGGCCATGGCCTTCGAGCACGCTTTGCGTCCCCTGTACGACCAGCAAATCCACTGCCATGTGGTGCCTGCCGACGTATTCGCCGAGCCGGAGCGCTACCACACCCAGCTGGGCAATCCCTTGGTTATCAACGGGCGGCGGTACCAGGCCTTTGTGGTGCCGGGGGCCAAGAGGCTTCCCGCCGCGGCGGCCGCTGGGCTGGAAGCTTTAGTCCAGGCGGGGCTGCCGGTGTTCTTCGCTGGGGAGATGCCCCTGGGCCTGTGCGAGGGCGGGCCTCTCCCCTCCGCCCTGGAAGCCTGCCCCGTTTTGGAGCCCGCCGCTTTGCCCGGCGCTTTGCGGAAAGCTGGAGTGGCAGCGCCGGCGGCGTCCCCGGCCTGCGACAGGCTGCGGCTGCTGGTGGTGGAGGGCGAATCCCCCTGCGTGGTGCTCTCCAACGAGGGAATGGAGCCCTACGTGGGCACGGTGTCCTTCCCCGGGCTGGAGGGGCCCTGCTTCTGGTACGACCCCTGGCACAACCGCTGCCAGAGGGCCCTCTCTGAAACGACGGCAGCGGGGCTGGAAGTCCAGGTGGAGGTGGAGCCCCTGAAATTGCGGGTGCTGGCTTTGGGCCAGGCCCCGGCGGAGCTGCACACCCCCTGGGAGAAAGGCCAAGAACTGGCATTGCGGGGGTGGAAGCGCTCCCTGTGCGCGGGGGTGGAATACCCCGCCTTTGGCCCGGCTGTGCCGGTGGAGCTCCCCGACCAGCTGGCCCAGGAGCTGCCGGAGTTTTCCGGGTACGCCCGGTATGAGGCAGCTTTCCAGCTGGGGGAGGAAGGGCCTTTGGTGCTGGAGCTCTCCGACGCGGCAGAGGGCGTGGAGGTGTTCCTGAACGGGGAGAGCCAGGGCCTGCAAATCGCGCCACCCTTCCGGTATGAGCTGCGGGGCCAGGCTGGGGAAAATCTGCTGGCCATTGAGGTGGCCACCACGCTGGAGCGCCACTGCCACGCCATCCAGGCGGGGGGCCCGGACCGGGAGCCCTGCTGCGGCAGCGGCCTGACCGGGACGGCGCGGCTGTTCCTCGGCAAGGAAAAATAAAGAAAAGTGCCGCCCTGGCCGGGTGGGCACAGGGCGGTGGGTGTTGTGGGGTATGGGAATCAATCCAGGAGGCCGGCCTGCTGGAGAAGGGCGCGGA
>ERZ1643250.1504-NODE-1504-length-19623-cov-5.329007_pt1 | contig 19623 bp, 17 predicted proteins | sample MGYA00579262_ERZ1643250 | MGnify/ENA primary metagenome ERZ1643250 (study PRJEB29033, sample SAMEA4952265) | chicken gut metagenome | biome: Broiler Chicken; feature: Gastrointestinal Tract; material: Caecum | place: Ireland | collected 2018 | study: Broiler... | reverse complement strand
ACTCCAGCAGAAAACCACTGTGCTCAATATACGTCACCTTCATTGCGTGCTCCTTTCTCTGAATCTGCATACCCTCAGATTTTCTGTTCCATCGTTTTTTCTTTACTTTATCAAAATGGTACAATCTATGCAAGTACCGAAAAAGTACGGCGTTCTTCTTGACAGGAGCATTCCAGTCCTTTTACAATAAAGAGACGATTTGCATAAAAGAAAGGAACAAAATATGTCTTCAATAAAAAAGAAAACAACAGGAATCTTCATTGTACTATTACTCTTAGTCCTTTTGGTTTTCGCTTTTCTCTATGACCGGCAATACACCGAGCCGGAACCGATTTCCAAAACAGATTATATGCTTAACACCGTAGTCAGTGTGACCATTTATGATTCACAGGATGAGTCTCTCCTGGACGGAGCTCTCGATATCTGCCAGAAATATGAAGATCTGGTAAGCCCCACCTTAAAAACCAGCGAGATTTACCGGCTGAACCATGGGGAACTGCCCGAGGAAGACGGCTACTATCAGCTTTCCTCCGAAACAGCAGATCTCATCGCAAAGGGCCTGGAATACTGCCGACTCTCCGATGGAGCCTTTGACATTGCCATCGAGCCTGTCTCATCCCTCTGGGATTTCACTTCCGGAGAAGATATCGTCCCCAGTCAGGAAGAAATCCAGGCAGCACTTCCTCTGGTAAATTACCAGGATGTGGTTCTGGACGGAAACCGGATTCATTTTAAAAAAGAAGGAATGGGGATTAATCTGGGAGCGATCGCCAAAGGATACATTGCTGACAAGATGAAAGAATATCTGGTGGAACAAGGAGTCAAAAGCGCCATTATCGATCTGGGCGGAAATGTACTCTGCGTAGGGGAAAAGACGGACGCAAGCCCCTTCCGTGTGGGAATCCGCAAACCTTTCGCAGACCGAAGCGAGACCGCCGCAATCATGGAAATCTCTGACAAATCTGTGGTTTCTTCCGGAGTCTATGAGCGCTTTTTCAAAAAAGACGGGGTTCTCTATCATCACATTCTGAACCCGAAAACGGGATATCCCTATGAGAATAACCTGATCTCCGTGACCATCATCTCTGATGAGTCCACAGACGGAGATGGTCTGAGTACCACCTGCTTTGCTCTCGGCCTGGAAAAGGGAATGGAACTGGTCAACAGTCTTTCCGATGTACAGGCAGTCTTCATCACCGATGACTACGAACTGCATTACAGCGAAGATTTTCAGGATGAAATCACACTTGTGGAATAATACACATCCCTGTACAAAAAAATCTATAGAATGGCAAACCTCCATTCCATAGATTTTTTATTTCTCAATAAACGCTCAGAATCAAATAGATCAGTCCCATGGAGAGCATCTCCACCGGGAGTCCCCGATATGCTGCTCCCGCAGGAGAGAATTTCAGCATCCTCTTTACCGAGATAAACAGGGCAATGGGAACTGCAATCGCCCAGATAATTCCTACGATCTCCCCAAAGCTTGCCATCTCAAAAGGCCGTGCATAGATCACTGCCGGAATCACAAGAAACAGACTCTGTGTATTCTTGCACTTCATTTTCAGGATACCATTGGTAAAGGCAATGGCCATTCCCGCCGCCAGAAATCCAAATCCCATCTGTGCGAAACTTGCGGAGAAGAACGGGGCACTCTCCACCAGAACGTTTCCAAATATACTTCCGCCTGCCAGGAACTCTCTTGCGATTGCGAAGAGAATCCAGAATCCCCACAAAATGGCAGACGCATAAAGCATGTCACCGTATTCTGCCTCAAAGCCATTACAGAGCACAGCTTTGGCTGACAGAAGGCCAATGACAAAAGTCATAATCCACAATCCCGTGGTCACCGGAATTCCAAGAACTGAAAATCCCAGCCGAAAAGCACTGGCTGTGAGGGAGGCTGTGGCAATCAGCACGCACAGCTTCCAGCTCCAGTCGGGCAGTGCCTCTTCCAGCAGGTTTTTAAACAGTTCTGCGAAGACTACAGAGGCAATCACGAGAATTCCCGCTGTGAAAGCTTCCTTCATTCCTGTCGAAAACAGCAGGATACCTAAGGCGAAAGCTTCTGCCGGATATTTCACCTTCATATTCACCCTCCGTTTCCTTACTCTACTGTCTTCAGAAATTCATATGCATCGTTGATTCCCTGCACTGCTGCTGTGGAAGAAATAGTTGCTCCGGATACTGCATCCACCTGTGTTCCCTCAGAAGGAGTCTGCGGTGCTGCTTCCTGAGTCACTTCCGGCTCACTGCCACCGGCCTGAACCAGACACTGTCCCACCAGATCTACAAACTCGCTGATATTGATGCTCACGCCAGACACCGCATCGGTCTTGCCCTGCTCATCCATGGTCAGGAAATTCAAAGACTGATTCTCAATCACTGCTTTTGCCAGAGCTTCTGACTGTTCTGCCCAGGTCGGTCCGTCCTCTGTCATCACATACTCTCCGTTTTCTGAGAGTACACTCTTTAAGTTACCGTCTGCGTCCACACAGTCCCAGTTCACCTCTGTGATCTTTCCATCCTGTACAGTCACAGATACCTGTCCGGTGAATCCATTCTCATCCGGTCCCTCTGCTTTTGCCTCGTAGGTTCCATCCTGAAGCTGAGCTGCTGCTGTGTCCTCCAGCCCGGCAGCCTGTCTCATACACTGCTCACTTAAATTTACAAATTCACTGATATTGATGCTTACCCCAGACACTGCATCGGTCTTGCCCTGCTCATCCATGGTCAGGAAATTCAAAGACTGATTCTCAATCACTGCTTTTGCCAGAGCTTCTGACTGTTCTGCCCAGGTCGGTCCGTCCTCTGTCATCACATACTCTCCGTTTTCTGAGAGTACACTCTTTAAATTGCCGTCTGCGTCCACACAATCCCAGTTCACTTCTGTGATCTTTCCGTCCTTTACGGTCATGGACATCTGTCCGGTAAATCCATTCTCATCCGGTCCTTCAGCCTTCGCCTCATAAGTTCCGTCCTGAAGTGTCACTCCTTCCAGCTCATCGAGATCATTCTCCTGAGCGGTCTCCTGAGAAGCCTCATCCTCACCGGACTGAACACTCATTCCTTCCAGGTATACCGGTGCCTGCACACCCTCAAACTGTCCTAAAAATTCTGGCTCCGTGATCTTTGAGCCGACTCCTTCCGTCTCTGTCTGCTCTGTCACTTCCACCTTTGTGATCGTGCTTTTGTCTGCGTCGAAGGAGACATCCATGGTGATATCTCCGCCGTATCCGGCTTCTTTTACCGTTACCAGATATCCACTGTCAGTCTTATAAGCCTTATCAATATTCTCGGCATCTCCCACATCCAGCTCTTCTGTCACCTGAGACTGTGCCTGATCGTCTCCTCCCTGTGTATCTTTTGCCAATGCATTGGATCCCAAAATCACTCCGAAGGAAAGAGCCGTCACAACCACCAATGCGAGAATTCCACGAACTTCTTTATTTTTCATACTCTTTTTCTCCTTTTTTCCTTACGCTTCTTTTTTCTGAACACCATAGACATGCTGTCTGTAGAGCAGAGCCAGCAGTCCGGCCAGGCAGTTGGCCGTCAATATTCCAAAGCATACACCTTCCGGATATGTGCCGAAAATACGAATTGCCGCCGTGATAATCCCTGCAGTCAGAGCATAAATCAATTTTCCTCTCTGGGAGACGAATACATAATCCGTCAGCATATAACAGCCTCCCAGAATCAATCCTCCTCCAAGCAGGTTGCCCAGAATATCACCGGTGAACAAGCCGGAAGGACCAAAGACAAATGTCAGCACCACTACCGTAGCAATATAAGTCAACGCTGCTGAGAAATTCACAACTCCCATATAGCACAGATATGCAAATCCCACAAGAAGCAAAAGTTTGCTGGTCTCTCCCAGCGCTCCGGGCACCTCTCCCAGGAACATCTGAAGATAGCTGTATCCAGCTGCCTCTCCCGCTTTCATGGAGCTTAAGACAGTCGCCTGGGACACTGCGTCAGCCGCCAAAGGCTGCGTATACTGCATCACCGCACTGGGCCATACAACCATAATCAGAAGTCTGCCCACCAAAGCCGGATTCGCAAAGTTGGCGCCGATTCCGCCGAACATCTGCTTCACAATCAAAATGCTGAAAATATCTGCTGCCACCAGTACCCACAGAGGCACCGTCACCGGCATATTGAAAGCCAGAAGAATTCCTGTCACCACCGCACTGAAATCCGAGACTGTCACCTGCTTGCCGGTAATTTTCTCCCAGACATACTCTGTGAGCACACACACTGCCACAGACAACACGGTGAGAAGCAAAGCACGGACTCCGAAATAATAGACCGCTCCCAGAAGTGCCGGTATCAGTGAGATGGACACATTACGCATGATCGCTGCCGTTGTCTTCTCCCCGCGTATGTGAGGGCCACTTATGATTCTTCCACTGTTCATCCTTTTTTCACCGACCTTTCTCTCATACGTTGTTTCACCATATCTCTCGCCGTTCTTGTCCGCAGTGTCAGGTCTCGCCTGGACGGACACACATAGGAACAGCATCCACAGGCAATGCACTCGCTTGCATATAGTTTTTCACACAGATCATAATCTTCTTCCAGGCAGGCAAAATCAATCTGATATGGCACCAATCCCACCGGACATGCTCTCTGACAGCTTCCACAGCGAATACAGGGAAGCTCTTCATAATTCTCATCCGGAAGTACCAGAATACCTGAAGTGCTCTTTGTCACATAGAAGAGCTCAGACTCTCCGTCCCAATTCACAGCCGCGCATGGACCTGTCATAGGGCCTCCTGCAATCACCCGGTTCGATGGAGTAGTCACTCCGCCGCACAGTTGAATCAATTCCTTGGCGGAAGTACCGATGGGAACCAGATAATTTCCCGGCTCTTTCACATTTCCTGTGACTGTGACAATTCTGGAAATCAGCGGTTTCTTTCCCAAAACCACATCTGCTGCTGCCTTTGCTGTTCCCACGTTGGACACAATCACGCCCACATCTGCCGGAAGTCCTCCCATGGGAACTTCTCTGCCCAGCACGCTCTCAATCAGCTGGCGCTCTCCTCCCTGGGGGTACTTCGTTGGCAGAACCTGAACCTGAACCGGTTTCTCCTTCTCAAAATATCCCTGGGATTTCATTTCTTCCAGGATTTTCTGAAGATTTTTGATGGCATCCGGCTTATTATCCTCGATACAGATATAAGCCTGATCCGCACCAGATGCTTTCAGCATCAGGCGGGTACCATTGATCACCCCATATCCCTGCTCCACCATCACACGGCAGTCACAGGTAAGGAATAGCTCACATTCCGCTCCGTTAATCAAAATGGTATCAATTCTCTTCTCGGTCTCATACTTTTTGTGAACCGGGAAACCGGCTCCTCCCATACCAATCAAGCCGCCCGTCAGCAGACCTTCAATGATTACATCCTCTGAATACTCTGAAATATCTGCCGCCTCGTTCTCGTGTGGAAAAGATTTCTCCTCGGGCTCTCCCGTTCTCTCGATGACACAGGCCAGAATCTCTCTGTCCTGAGAGCTTATCTTCTTCACCTCACGGACAATTCCGCTGACACTCGCATGCAGAGGTGCTGCGGTAAAACTCTGAGGCTCGCCAATCAGCTGTCCGGCCAACACCTGATCTCCTGGTTTCACCATGAGACTGCACTTGGCATTCAATGACTGCTCGCTGAGAATGGTAACACTTCCCGGCCAGTACTCTTTGACTAGCTTTCCAGCGGTCAGACTTTTATCTTGGCCATCTGTAGGATGGACCCCTCCAGGGAATCCTCGAATTTCCTTCTCACCCATTATCTGTCTCCTTTCACAAAATTTATCATACAGCCATATTATCGTTAAATTATTAACATTTCCGTTTAATATATCACATTTTTAGGGCTTTCACAACCTCTTTTTTGTGCAGAAAACCATAAAATTTTTGTCCCAAAGGCACAAAACACATTCCTATTGTATAGAATAACCAGATTGTAATTTCCATATCCACTGCCGGCAATCTCACAACTTCCGGTAATGAGGAATGATATCCCGGTAAATCCCATCCTTCGTGAGAAATCCCTCTGGAATCACTCCCAACTGAGTAAATCCCAGTTTCTTATAAAGGCGCAGAGCGGGATAATTATCTGCCACCACTGCATTGAACTGCAAAATACGGAATCCCAGTTCTTTGCCCATCTTCATGCTATGTCTTACCAGCTGTTCACCGATATGCTGTCCTCGCATATCTCTGCGCACCGCATAACTGGTATTGCAAATATGCCCGCACCTTCCCACATTATTGGGATGCAGAATATAAAGCCCGACTGTCTCACCGCTGTTTTCGTCCACAGCGATTCCCGTATAAGATTGGGAGAGGAAAAATGCTTCTCCCGTTTTATCATCCAAAAACTCCACCTGCGGGAAAGCCACCCCTTCCTCCACCACTTGATTCCAGATGGCAGCCGCCTCTTTTCTGTCTGACTGTTCAAATTTTCTAATCTTTATTTTCATCTGATCTCCTTCTCAATTTAAGATTCCCACTCTATGTTCATAGCTTCACCACGAAATATCTGAATAAGCCAGATCTAATACAGCTCCATCGTCCCCATATTCCAGTTCATCCTCCGCACTCACTGTTTCTCTCACTTCACAAGTCAACAGTTTATCCTCATCTAATTCTGCCCAGGACTTATAATATCTGGTTTTAATCGATTTAAAGGTATAAGAATATGTCACATAATGCACCGTAACGTCCCCTACCGCTCTCTCGCTGAGTTCACTTACAGTCACATCTTCATTTTCAGAATCATTCTGCGCCGTTTCCATATATATTCTGGCACTCTCTTCCGCGTTTTTCACGGAATCCTCTGCATGCGCGGACAGACGGTAACTGAATCTAAGCTCTCCAAATCCCTCCTCTTTCTCTTTGGTATATCTTCGATTCTCTTCATCTGAGAAACTCTCTTCTTCAAATTCTTCTGGTACTTTCACATACACATAGAGGTATTCATCTGCCTTGAGCACATCTCCTTTTCCCTCCATTTTCTCTTTCTCTGCCTGACCTGCACCTCCGTCCGCCCAGGTATTCTCAAGAACTGTATCAAAGGGAACCGAATATGGCCCGCTTTTCATAGCTGCCAGTTCCTGATAGATTTCCCATTGGTCATTGGTGTCCGTCACCTTGTCCTCTTTATCCTCTTTCTTCCAGAACTGATATCCATAAAAATAACTCTTCGCCACGCCTTCCCAATCTTCATAATCTGCCTGAAGCATCTGCGCAATTGGCAAAGACAGGTCCAGACATTCTTCCAGATTAATATATTCTGCCTGATAACAATCTCCCAAGATCTGCAAAGCCCTGGTATAATCCCAACCTTCAATTCCAGATTCCCCGTATTTTTCATAGGCCAGATACGCCGCCTGATACCGATAATAATCCTCATCCAGAGGTATTTGGGCCATAACTTCCTCCTCGGACAGATCAAGCAGTCCCTCCTCTTCCATCTCGCCAATCACTCTATGATATTCTGCGCTGTGCCCCTCCCGGATGAGATCTGTGAGCACACGCTCCACGTCTTTCCTTCCATCGATTCCCCAGCCCTGAGACAGAGCGATTCGAATAGCCCTCTGATTTACATCACGATCCTCCTCTTTAATTCCTCCTACAATTCCTAATTCTTTATCATTATAATATGTATAGATACTGTACGCCGAACACATCCAGCGAATTGTATCACTATTCACATCCGCCTGCGTAAAACTGGAGGGCTGATAATCTCCTTCCAAATGAATCCAGGATGTGTCCACCCCTTCTTTTCCTTCATCTGCTGCCACACTTTTCAGGTTCTCTTCCATCTCATCGCACCCGCTCAAAATACTAAAACTCAGACCCACCGCAGCTATAAAACCAATCCACCTTTTATAATTTCTCCCACCTTTTCCCATTTTCCCCTCCTCTTTTGTTATTGCACATATTTTATCACAAATACCATGTATCCACAATTTGCTTTAAATTAACAGTGAAAAATAGGGGAACTGTTATTACAGCTTTTTTTCAAACTCAACGTTATACGATGTTTCTGAGTCTTCAAAATCATCCTCTTTCGTATCATTCACTGTTATGCTAGAATAAAAGCACAGATATAATTAAGGGGACAACATATAAAAAATAGAGGAGATTAAAATGACAGAATATACATTATTTCTTGATGAAAGTTACGATGATAATACTGATTTATTTTGTATCGCCGGCTGTATCATAAAAAATACTGATTTAGATACTGTCTCCAACGAGATAGAAAGAATTAAGGAACTTATCTGGACACCAAACGAGATTTCTTCTTTATCACCAATATTACATAGTACAGAATTAAATATTGCTTATAAAAATCGAAATAACTCGCAAATTTCTAGATTTACCAAAGGAGCGTATACTGTATTTAATACTAAAACTAAAGATGAAATCGTAAGCTGTTATCAAAATGTTTATACAAAACTTTCATTATTAATGAAGAAACAGGATATTACTACTCTTTGTTGTATTATTGATCGTAAAAAGTTTCTCTCGTATTATTCACTTCCAAGTGAACCGAGATTGATAGATGACTGGTATGATATTGCTATGCAAGAAATTCTCGAAGCATATACACATTTTTTATGCAAAGTAAATGGCATTGGATCTATCATCTATGAAGCACGCACTGATTCTTCTAATACAAAAAGTAGCTCTCTTGATAATAAAATGTTTCATAATTTTTGCAAAGTAAAAGTGAATGGAAAAGGAGTTTCTTACTTAACTAATCGTACCATTTATAATCGAATAAGATTTTTTAATATAGTAACCAAAAAGGAAAATCATGCTGGATTACAATTGGCAGATTTTATCGCATTCAACTATATAAAATGGTACACACGTAATGATAATGATCGAACAGAATTCATGAAGCGAATTCATCAGTCTGCTTATAATGGCAATCATATTCTAAATCAGGAAGATTTACGAGCCTGTTGGGGAGTGCGTATTCTACCTACAGACGTTACGGAAAATCAAAAAAATAAAGCAGAATTGAAAAAATTAAAAAAGTCATATGAGAATCTAAAAAATGAGCGAAACCGTCTCAATCGTAAATTAGCTAAAATAACTGATGAAAAACATGATCTTCAAAAGAAATATGACAAATTAGTAGCCCAGCTAACACAATTAAACACATCTACCGAATCCCCCAATCAAAAATAGAAACATTTTCTATTGACATTTTGACTACAGTTTCATATAATGATAAAACAATAAATCATTCCATAGGTGGAGATAATCTACAGTACGTGATTATTGAGAGAAATCCGATGATTATTGTCATTGTGTAACACAAGGAGAAAAAAGCAAGTCAAACATCTTCAGTGTATGTTTTTCTTGCTTTTTTTATTTGAACTTTGATATTATTTTGCTGTATCTACATTATATCTCCACGTGAAATCTATTATCCCATCACCATTTTGACACCGCCGAACATGCCGGCATAATTTCCAAGTTCCGCAAGCTTAAATTCTGTATCGCGCTCCGCATGGAATGCATATTCCATATAATACTTTTTAATGGAATCCGTCAGAATGCTTCCTGCTTTTGACATTCCCCCGCCAATTACAAAGGTCTCAGGATTTACAACGCATGCAATAGAAGCCAGCGCCTTTCCAAGCATCTTGCCCACTTCGTCCACCAAAGAAATCGCAAAATTGTCTCCGGATTTCGCTGCGTCAAAAATATCTTTTGATGTCACTTCCGGCAATGCTCTTAAACTTGTCTCGATGGCTGCATCCTGTGCCAGTCTCTTATTCGCTGTACGCGCAATTCCACTGGCAGACGCATACTGCTCCAGACACCCTTTCTTACCGCAGCCACAGCATTCGGTTTCTCCTTCTTTCATCGGAATATGTCCGATTTCACCGGCTGCACCATTAATGCCGGCAAGAATGTGCCCGTTAATTATGATGCCGCCGCCTACGCCTGTTCCGAGAGTCACCATTACAATATCCTTGTAGCCTTTTCCGCCTCCCTGCCACATTTCACCAAGAGCAGCCACATTTGCATCATTTCCTGCTTTGACTTTCAATCCGGTAGATTTCTCCATTTCTTTTTCTACATTAAAGATTCCCCATCCGAGATTTACACACTTTAATACGGTTCCATCCGGACTGATCGGCCCGGGAACGCCCATTCCGAGACCTTCTACATCGTCAACCGTTATCTGCTTTTCTTTCATTTTTTCTTTCACTTCAGTTGCAATATCCGCAAGAATACTCGCTCCGTTATTTTCAGTTCTTGTCGGAATTTCCCACATTTCCAAAAGCTTTCCTTTTGTGGAAAAAAGTCCCATTTTAATTGTTGTTCCGCCTATATCGACGCCAAAAGCATATTCTTTCATTTTCTTCCCTTTTCCAAACAGCCGGTAATAAAAATTACCGGCTGCTTTATATTCTAGTTTGTTGTTTATTTTACAGTATCATACCCTGTTTCTTTTATTCAAAATCGATAGATTTCCCTGTCCTTCCAGATTCTCTCACTGCATTCATCAACGCAAGCACCCTTCTTGTTTCTGGAATCTTAACAAGGAATTCTTCCTCCCCGCGGTATGCCCTGATATAGTTTTTAAAATAGTCTTCATGACAGGTACTTACCTCTGGCAGTTCCTCTGTTAGAATCTTGCCTTCCGGCGGCGGTCCGAAAGAACGTGTCGGACCTGCGGCAGTCATTGTCCTCTGACCGCCTACATTTTGTAAAAGCCCTGCTGTACGTACAATTTTTCCTTCAGGTTTGAAACCGTCCACATAGGCGCTTCCCTTGTTTCCTCCGATAAACCAGTGGCGTTCAAACCATTTATCATACATCTTGTCCGTCAGATAATAAGTACCCAGTTCAACTTCTGCTGTAACATTATTGTCAAAGCGCATAAGGATTTTGAAATAATCATCTACCTCAAAATTAATAACATTCCGGATGTCCGCATACAGGCTTTTCAGCTTTGCCCCCGGCATCATCCATAGAATCTGGTCCAGCAGATGTACTCCCCAATCGTAGAGCATACCGCCGCCCTCTGAAATATAGACATGCCAGTCATGCATGTTCCCGTTAAAGCCATACAGACTGCTCTTGATTGTGTAAATATCTCCCAGAGTTCCCTGATCGAATACTGCCTTAGCAGTTCTGAAATCTGGATCCAGCCTGCGCTGATGATGTACCGTAAATTTTACACCGCATTCTTCTGTTACCCGTATCATGTCATCCAGTTCTTCCAAACTCATTGCCACCGGTTTCTCGCAAATGATATCTTTCCCGGCACGTGCTGCCTGAACCACAAGATCATGATGCTGATTATTGTTCGCCGCAATCAGAACAACCTGTACATCCGGATCACTAAGCAGCTCTTCATTGGAGCTGTACCGCTTCAATCCTTCCTGCACATCTTCGAGCTGCTTCGGATCAATATCTGAAAATCCGATCAGCTGGATGCCGTCCATCTTCGTCAGCATTTTTTCATGTTCATGCCCCATAAAACCATGACCGATAATTCCGATTCTGATATCTTCCATTTTCCTCCTCCAGTTTCAGTTTTAGGCAGCTTAAAAAGCTGCCTCTTTCCACTATTATATAAATTGTTAGATTACAAAGTTTCTCAGATATTTCGCACTTAAGATAACAGCCTTCTTAGCATCATCCAGGCTTTTCTCAAATGCCTTGTCCTCTACTTCAATACAAGTATATCCATCATATCCGATATCCGTCAGCGCAGATACATATTTACCCCAGTCTACATCGCCCAGACCCGGAAGTTTCGGAGACATGAACTGAAGCGGTGTTGCCATCACACCCACGTCTTCCAGTTTATCTTTGTACACTTTAATATCTTTGTAATGTACATGGAAGATTTTATCCTTGAACTCATAGAGCGGTTTGATATAATCAATCTGCTGCCATACAAAGTGTGACGGATCATAATTGATTCCGAAGTTGTCATAAGGCAGAATCTCAAAAATCTTTCTCCAGTTTGCCGGAGTCGTCATCAGGTTCTGTCCGCCCGGCCACTCATCTTCTGTAAACAGCATCGGACAATTTTCAATGGCAACCTTAACTCCCTTCTTCTGTGCATATTCAAGAATCGGAGGCCATACCTCTTTCACGATCTCAAGATTTTCAGAAAAGTTCTTGGTCGGAACACGTCCGATGAATGTTGTGATCATATTCACATCCAGCATCGCAGATGCATCGATCAATTTGTACAGATGCGCAATGTAACTCTGTCTTTTCTCCAGATCCGGATCCAGTGTATTCGGATAATATGCCAGTGCTGAGATTTCAACACCCTTTTTGGCACAGAGATTCTTAATATCGTTTGCTTTTTCTTCATCAAGATTTGCCACATCGATATGGCTGACCCCTGCATATCTGCGCTGCGCGCCGCCCTGTGGCCAGCACGCAACTTCCAGGCATTCAAGTCCGTTTTCAGCAGCGAAATCTACGACTTCTTCAAATGTCATTCCTTCACAAATTGCTGTAATCAGTCCTAATTTCATTTTTATCACCTCACCAGATTATACAATAAGCAGTCTTCTTTTATTTACATGATGCCCGAACTCCGGCATATAGATTTCATTTTCTTTATCCGGATCCATCGCGTCCTGCATGATTGGAGGCATGTAAGATGAGGTAAAACAGAATCCCAAAGTAAGATCATGGAATCCCTGGCCGAGTCCGCCTTTATATTTTACTTTAATCATGTATAGTCCTTGCCGTTCACATTCCATACCATATCACTGCTGTCAAAACGAAGATCCTCCACATAAAGTGTTCCGACTCTTAACTGGCTTAAGAAAATTCCTCTGTAATATGGGAGGCGTACTTTAAACTGAAAGCCGACGATCTCTCCGTTTTCTTTTATATTTCTAAAACCTACTGACTGTATTACTTCTCTCTCCAGCATAATGAACCTCCTAATCTCCAAGATACTTTTTCAGCATGATGTGATGCTTTCTCAGTGTCTGTCCCACTTCATAACCGAGATCGTATTTGTCCGCGCCTTCATATTCGCTTACCATATAACCATCCCAATTATTTTCTTTGAGCACTTCAAGTACCCGTTTGTACGGGATTGTTGTCTCTTCGAACTCATCATTCATATTGTTGAATTTAGCATGGCAGCAGTAAATATATGGAAGCAGCGGAATGATCTCTTCCGGTTTGCTCGGTACAAACTTACCGCGGCGTTTGTTTCCTTCCTCAAACTCCGTTCTGAATACGCTGAAGTCAATGTTCAGTCCAAAATATTTTGTGCCAGTCTCCTCAATGAAATCCACATAATCTTTGACCAGTTTATGACTCAGGTTTGTCGGTGCGTGAATTTCCGGACACATTCTTACATTACATTCCTCCGCGAGCGGAAGCGCCATCTTGATGATCTCGCGCCAGTTCTTCACCGGCTCCAGTTCTCCTGTGATAACCGGCATCTTGGTACGCATTACCGTAAATCCAAGTCTGTTTGCCAGCCGGATATCTCTTGCGAGCATTTCATAAGACTCTTCGGTTGTCAGATCTCTGTCCCCCAGTACGTGGGAATCAATCCAATGGCCATATTCAACAGGAACAATCTCATATTTATCCAGCAGTCTAAACCAATTGTCTACCCATTCATCCGTCGGATACGGATAATTGTCAATATGAGTGTTGGCAAGGATCTCTACGCCGTGAGCTCCCATGTCATACATATCTTCCAGACAGTCTTCCAGATTTTTTGAAATGCCGTACTCGGCAGAATAACTATATAATGCAACCCCTCTCTTGGGACCTTTTCTATTATACTGATACATAATTTTCTCCTTCTTATAAGCTTAATCCAATCTGATCTCATGGCCTGCTGCCGCTGCCTTGTAAATAGAATCAAGAATCTCTGTTACAACAAATGCCTGCTCTGGTTTTACCAGCGGCTCCTTGTCTTCCAGGATTGCTTCCAGCCACTGTTTACATTCTTTCTCTGCCGGTGAACCGCCGCCTTTTCCCTCGAAGAATGCGATTGCTCCCGTATCAGAAATGTGCTCCTCTGTCAGAATTCCTCCTGTCGTCTCATTGAAGATCAGATCGTAGCTCTGTCCACTCATTCCGCCTACCATCTCAGCTCCTGCTTTTGTTCCGCAAAGAGTTGTTGCTGCTTCTCTGGAATCTTTGACATTCAATGCCCAGGATGACTCAAGGAAAATGGTCGCTCCGTTTTTCATCTTGATATATCCGAATGCGGAATCCTCTACTTCATAGGTTTCCGGATCCCACGGACCGAACATATTTCCTTCTGTCGCTTCCGGCAGATGTCCGAGTTTCTCAAATACAGATCCAGTGATTGTTTCCGGCTCATAGTTATCCATACACCACAGTGTGATATCCAGCGCATGTGTTCCGATATCGATCAATGGTCCGCCGCCCTGTTTGGATTTGTCCGGGAATACACCCCATGTGGGAACAGCTCTTCTTCTGATGGCATGTGCTTTAGCAAAATAGATATCACCAAGTTTTCCTTCCTCGCATGCACGTTTCAGTGCCTGAGCGTCTGTGCGGAATCTATTCTGATAACCAATGGTAAACTTCTTGCCGGATTTTTTCCATGCATCCATCATTTTCTGTGCGTCTTCTGTTGTCGCAGCCATAGGCTTTTCACAGAGTACATGTTTTCCTGCCTCAAAAGCAGCCACTGTGATTGGACAGTGTGCCACGTTCGGTGTGCAGACATGGACAACATCGATCTCCGGATCTTTGAGCAATTCATGATAGTCCTCATATACTTTTGCGTCTGCTGTTCCATACTCTTTTGCTGCTTTTTCAGCTCTCTCTCTGATGATATCGCAGAATGCCACGATATCACATTTATCTGACTGAGATGTCAAAGCGGGGAAATGTTTCTGATTGGCAATTCCGCCGCATCCGATTACTGCTACCTGTAATTTTCCGTTTTTCATTTTATTTTGCCTCCTCTGCTTCATTTCTTACTGCAATTTTCTGTCTGATTTCATCCGCTTCTTTGTCTGTCATTTTCCAGAAGATCAACGGGATCAGAGCGGATACGATGAAAAGGATACCTGGTACAAGGTTTGTCGCCATATTGATTCCGTTCTGTGCAGATGCTGTGATCTCAGCGCCTGACACATATCCGAATGCTGCCATGAGCATAACGCCTGCTGCACTTCCGACTGCGTTTCCAATCTTGGTTGCCAGTCCATAGAATGCATATGCCACACCGTCAGAACGTACATTGGTACGAAGATCCTGATAGTCAACAGCGTCTGTTACCATAGACAGGGTTGATGGGAATCCGAATCCTGCGATTGCAAATACAACATGGGCTGCAATGATCATCGGAATATTGTCAAAAGGTGTAAGGAAAATCCACAAAAGGGCAATTCCTTTTCCGCCAAGACTGGCAATCAACACGTTTCGTTTTCCATGTTTTCCCATTACTTTGATCAGGAACGGAGCCATAATGTTACCCAGAATACTTCCCAGTGACGGAAGCGTCATAAGCAGTGACATCAGTGCGAAGTTTCCAAGGCAGTGTGTGGCATAAAATGTCATAACCCCGATACGTCCCATGTTTCCTGCCATCTGGAAGAACATGGTCATTACAATGATCATCAGATATTTGTTAGAGAAAATAATTTTCAGATTGCGAGCGATTGAGACCTTTTCCTGACCTACTTTCGGCATTACAATCTCTTTTGAGTTCTTGAATACGATATAGAACATCGGGAGCGAAATGATTGCAAAGATAATCGCTGCAAACATATAACTGTTCTGATCGATAGTCTCGGATCCTGCCAAAGCCAGAAGAAGGATTGGAGAACCAAAGTTGATGATCATCATTCCGATCTGCATTCCGATTCCTCTGATGGAATTCAGTGCATTTCGGTCACTATCATGTGTTGTCATAACTCCGGCAAGCGCTCCATAAGGAATGTTGACAAGGGTATAGAGCATTCCGGCTCCGATATATGTAATTGTTGCCCAGATAACACCTGTCGTACCGTTGCCGAACGGTGCAGTAAATGTCAGTACACTGAACAGTGCAAGAAACGGTGCTCCGAAAATAATCCAGGGTCTGAAACGTCCCCATTTGGATCTGGTACGCTCAGCAATTCCTCCCATCATCGGATCATTGATACCATCCCAGATCTTTGCCACCATCATAATCGTTGACACAGCGATGGGTGCAAGTCCTACAATATCCATATAGAATACAGTCAGATATGTACTGACAAACTGCCATACCAGCTGGCTTGCCATATCACCAAACCCATAACTGATAATACTTTTTTTGGAAAGTTTATCCAATTTTTAGCACTTCCTTTCTTATTTGTTTTTTCTCTTGTTTATTTCTGAAGTAAGTATAATCAAATTTGTGAGTCCATACTTTTCAGAAAAAGTATAAACTCTTTCTAAATTTTGACAAATTTTGTTCCGTCAAAAAAAGAGAGCAAAAAATGGTAGTCATTTTTTGCTCTCTCCATTTTAATATTTATTTATATATATCATTCTTATTTCATGAGGTTCAATCGTAACATCAAAACTGATCTTCCCGTCCACACAGACCACATGCTCCATAAACAATTTGGGAATACATATATTTTTCAGATACTGAATTTCTTCACTTCCAAGTTCTTCCTGGTTTTCGAGGAGTCTCCACTCATCCTGAATACTTCCGTTTTTATTATTTACCACTTCTTCTTTTAAAAGATATATTCCATCGTGCTCTAGCCCATCAATCGTAAATTCGATCTGCTCTTTTTCCTCATCGAGAAATGCCTTATTTAGATCTGTCTCAGCAATGCTGTCTTTCTTCAGATAGTAATATGAACTGTATTCCCTGTAATTAAAACAGAGACAAACAATCGTTCCCGCCGAGTTTCTTGTCACAATATAATTGTTTCCCATCTTAAGCATGTCACTTCCCAGTTTACTCATAAACTCAAAAGCATAAAACACCGGTTTTTTAATACCGTCTTTCGTAAGAAGACCGCCTCCTCCGTAAATCAGTTTTTTCGAATCATAGAACAGATCCACCGCATCTGTCCCATGCCAGAATCCCATCATGTCCACCAGTTTCCATATACTCTGGACAAAACGGAGCACATACGTCCCCCTGGCACAACTGTCCTGAATCATATTCCGGTTTGACATCTGATTGGACCATTCTGAAATACAAATCTTGCAGTCACATCCTTCTTCTTTGGTCATCCCGATAATTTTTTCGATATACTGCCTTGCATACAGATAGTCATTTCCTGTCTGGTGAATCATCTCTTCCATCATCTGAATATTTGTATCAGGGAATATCTTCATCGTCAGAATTTCCGGGAATATTTTCTTTTCACTCAATATATGAATTGCTTCCCGGATCTGTTGTTCACTGATTCCCGGATTTGGAGAGATACCGGCAATCCTACAATTTGGCAGATACTTTTTAATGATTGCTCTTCCCGCTTCATACGCGGATGTATACTGATAACCCTCCGTATAATATTCTTCTTTGCTCCACGGAAATTCAAAAATCCACTGTTCGAGAATCCTTCTGTCATAACGCCTGGTGAGATGAACGACAAAATGCTCCAGAAGGTTTTCCCACTCTGCAATATTATTCAACGTATACTGCTGCATATCAGAATAAAGTTCATTTTTGCTCGCCGCCATGATCACACGGCTGCGTTTTCCCAGATCAATAAACAGAAATATTTTATTCTGTATAAAAAAGTCAAAAATACGGTCGAGATAATCAAAGTTAAAACTGTCACCCGTAAAATCTTCCGCAATCATAAACTTCTCAGAAAAAAGATTCCAGATCCGTACACACGAAATTCCCAATGCATCCCTGATAAAAAGAATATGTTTTTGAATCTGGGCATCTCCGATCATCCCGGCATCCCCAATATTTATCAGTCTGCTTTTGTCTGTCCATTGCGCACAGTCGCAAATATTTCTGATCAACACCTTTTTACTGTCCGCGCTTTTCATCATATCCTGTTCCATTTTTCTGGAAATCTGCTGTTTTACCTGTTCAGCCTTCTCCCCTTCAATGACATCATTGTCAGCCATATTTTCGGACTGACGTCTATATGCCGTGGGAGTAATTCCATATTTTTTCCGAAAATATCTATTCAGAACAGATGGGGTAGAAAAACCGTTGTCAACCGCTATATTGGTAATGGATTTGTCTGTGGAAAGCAATTCAAAAGCAGCATTATCCGTCCGAATGTCATTGAGATAGTTCACAAAATTTTTCCCTGTCTGTTTTTTAAAATATCTGGAAAGATATGTCTCCGATACGCCGAAATAACTGGCCACATCGATCAGATTCAAAGGTTCAAAATAATGAAAATTTATATAATTCAGGATTCTATCTATCTTTGAATTTTTAAATTCCTTCACATAAAGCGCAATTCTGTTCGCATCAACACGGAAACTGCCGAATAATTCATGGATAATCTGAAATACGATACTGGCAATCTCACTCATATCCCGTTTATCCACATTGAGATATTTAAGAAGAAGCATCTCTGTCAGTCTTCGCATCTCTTGATAATTATTCGATACATAAAGAGCAGAATTACACTGAAAAAATACCATTTCTTCACTTGTCATCATACCAAGCAGGCGGTAAGGAATCATCAACCTGAATGCTGTCGTCCTGCTCCCTGTTCTGATTGAGTGCTGAACATTGGAATTAATAACCGCAATATCACGCGCTTTCAGCACACTGGATTCCCCGCTATTAATTTCGGCTTCACGTTCAATCAGATAGATTAGTTCTATATCCTGATGGACATGTTTTTTCTCATTTTTCAGGTAAAGTAATTCCATCTTGCAGTTTTGTATCGTAATAGGTTCCATACTGCCATCTCCTCTCATACTCTCTAACAAACTATGATATTAGGAAAAACGGCCAGTGTAAACAATTATTTCATTTTCCGCTCAGTTTATCCCATACATCAGAAAAACCCCGGAAACCTTACGGTTCCGGGGTATCTTACGCTTGAACACAAAATTATCTTACAATAACAAATCTATAATATTTAAGATATTACTCGATGATTGTAGCAACACGGCCTGATCCTACAGTACGTCCGCCTTCACGGATAGCGAAAGTAAGACCCTGCTCCATAGCGATCGGATGGATCAGCTCGATTGTCATCTCTACGTTATCACCAGGCATGCACATCTCAGTTCCTTCTGGAAGCTCGATCACACCTGTAACGTCTGTTGTTCTGAAGTAGAACTGCGGACGATAGTTGTTGAAGAATGGAGTATGACGTCCACCCTCGTCTTTGGTCAGAACGTAAACCTGAGCAGTGAATTTCTTGTGGCAGGTAACAGTACCTGGTTTTGCAAGAACCTGTCCTCTTTCAATCTCAGTTCTCTGGATACCACGAAGCAGAGCACCGATGTTATCACCAGCCTGTGCCTCATCCAGCAGTTTACGGAACATCTCAACACCAGTTACAACAGTTTTCTTGGTCTCTTCTTTGATACCAACGATTTCAACTTCGTCAGATACATGCAGAACACCACGCTCTACTCTACCAGTAGCAACAGTACCACGTCCTGTGATAGAGAAT
>ERZ1643250.1497-NODE-1497-length-19669-cov-5.928673_pt1 | contig 19669 bp, 14 predicted proteins | sample MGYA00579262_ERZ1643250 | MGnify/ENA primary metagenome ERZ1643250 (study PRJEB29033, sample SAMEA4952265) | chicken gut metagenome | biome: Broiler Chicken; feature: Gastrointestinal Tract; material: Caecum | place: Ireland | collected 2018 | study: Broiler... | reverse complement strand
GAAAGCCCATCCCAGAAAATAAAAATCGCCGTAAAAGAAGCGTATTCTTTTACGGCAATTTTTTTAGCACATTTCCGCAATGGTATAAAGAAGTTTTTCAGATTCCTCCCAGCCAAGGCAGGCATCAGTAATGGATTTTCCGTAGATATGGGGCTCAGCGCCGATTTTCTGATTTCCATTTTCAATGTAGCTTTCAATCATAAGACCCTTAACCATGGAGCGTAAAGAGGAATCGACCTGACGGCTGTGAAGCACCTCTTTGGCAATCCGCACCTGCTGATCGTACTGCTTATTGGAATTGGAATGGTTGGTATCCACAATGATGGCCGGATTAACTAATTCCTGTTCCTGATATTTTTCCACCAGAAGCCGGAGATCTTCATAGTGATAATTGGGGATAGCTTCGCCGTGTTTATTAACGGCTCCCCTTAAAATTGTATGAGCCAGAGGATTTCCGGTGGTTTTAACTTCCCAGCCTCTGTAAATAAAACGGTGGGGATGCTGAGCCGCATAAACGGAGTTCAGCATGACACTGAAATCACCACTGGTGGGATTTTTCATTCCGGCAGGCACATCCATACCGCTGACAGTCAGACGGTGCTGCTGGTCTTCTACCGAACGGGCGCCCACGGCCACATAGGAGAGAATATCAGATAAATATCTCCAGTTTTCCGGATAGAGCATTTCATCTGCACAGGTAAAATCTGTTTCCTCAATGGCACGGATATGCATTTTACGGATAGCGATAAGACCGGCCAGAAGATTTGGTTTTTTCTCCGGATCCGGCTGGTGAACCATGCCTTTGTAGCCATCTCCCGTGGTACGCGGCTTATTGGTATAAACCCGGGGGATAATCAGGACCTTATCCTCAATGGCATCCTGTACTTTCCGAAGCCGGGTAAGATAGTCACATACGGCGTCTTCGTTATCGGCAGAACAGGGACCGATAATAGCCAGAAACTTATCGGATTTTCCGGTAAATATATCGCGGATTTCCTGATCGCGCTGATTTTTCAGAGCTTTGACTCTTTCGGAGATGGGATACTGTCCGCGAATCTCAGAAGGGGTAGGTAATTTTGTAATAAATTCAAATCCCATATGTCGTTCTCCTTTTCACTTTGTTTTATCTTTTTGTTACAGCCATGGGTTATTATAATATAGAACCCCCTTTTTTGACAAGTGTATCCTTAAAAAGTCGGTAAAGGGTAAATCCGTGCAGAAAGGTAAGCAGAAGTTCTCCCAGAAGGATTCCCCATAAGTAACCCCGGATTCCGAAGACGGGAATGAAAAACGCCACAAAGAAAATGCGGATGCTGATGGACGATACATTGTGTACCAGACAGGCAGAGGGTTTTCCGAGGCCGTTTAAGATGCTGGAAAGGGCCGTATTTGTGTACAGAAAGGGGCAGATAAAGGCCATAATCCGGATAAAGGTGCCGGCAGTAGAATTATCAAAGAGGAAGAGACCGAGAAAGTTTCCTGATAAAAAGAAGAAAATTCCGCAGCCGGCTCCCAGAAGCAGACAGCTTTGAACTGCTTTTGTGATGGTCCGCTGCAGGGTTCTGCGGTATCCCAGGGCCTGAATTTCAGCGATAGAGGGCAGGAGCATTACAGAGGCAGAGTTGGTTATGGCGGAAGGAAAAAGAATTAAAGGAAGGGTCATTCCTGTAAAAATGCCATAAAGACTCAGAGCCTCTGATGAGGAGAGGCCAAATTTTATAAGCTGCCGGGGGATGAGGATCACTTCAATGCTGCTTAACAGGGTTAAAAGCACCCGGTTCAAAGTTAAAGGGACAGACATGTGCAGCAAATCCGAGAAGATTTCTCCCGGATGCGCAATGGAAAAAATGCGGTAGCGGTGAGTCTGGAAGTTCCAGCTCATAACCAGAAGGGAAGAGAGGGCTGCCGCAAGTTCCCCTGCCAGAATGCCGGCGACGGCGATTAGAGGAGTGGGGGAGAAGCCCTTTGAAAGGGCGATCTGGTAAACAAGAAACGCAGTGAAAACCCGAAAAGTCTGCTCCAGCAGCAGGATCACAGAGGGCGCGCCTGTTTTCTTCTGACCGTAATGGTAGCTGTTTACGCAGGAGTGCAGACTGCTTAAAGGAATGGCAAAAGCCAGCAGGCGAAGCAAAGGCGCCGTCCGGGGTTCCGCCAGAAGCTGAACGCTGATAAAGTCTGCCTGATTGTGAACCAGACAGGACAGACCAATGGAAAAGATCAGGGAGAACGTACAGCCGAGAACAAATCCGTCATTGGCTCTTTTCGGGTTTTTTTGCGCGAACTGAGAAGCGATAAACCGGGAAAGAGCTGTCTGCATACCGGCAGTGGTAACTGCCAGAAGGAGTCCCTGTACCGGAAAAATAAGCTGGTAGATGCCCAGCCCCTCCGCACCAATTGTCTGGGATAGGAATATTCTATAGAAGAATCCGATTATTTTGCTTAGAAATCCGGTAAAAGTAAGAATGATGGTTCCTTTCAGGAAACTTTTTTTTAATTGCATATTACAGGAAACCTTTTTTTACTAACATATTCGTCACTTCCCCTTGACAGAACTTTAAAAGAAGAATACAATAGTTTCTGGAAAGAGTACCAAAAAAGTACAGTTTTATATAAAGTGAAAATCTCTGGAAGATATTCGAAAAAAGAAAGATGGGAGAGTGGAGATCATGGGAAAACTTATATATTTAGATAATGCGGCAACCACAAAAACAGATCCAAAAGTTGTAGAGGCGATGATTCCATATTTTTCAGAAAACTACGGAAATCCCTCCAGTATTTATGAACTGGCCGGGAAAAGCAAGACGGCCATGGAGGAAGCAAGGGAGAAAATTGCCGGGGTATTAAATGCCAGAACCAATGAAATCTATTTTACGGCCGGGGGAAGCGAAGCAGACAACTGGGCGCTGGTGGCGGCCTTTGACGCTTACGCCCAAAAGGGAAACCACATTATTACAACGAAAATTGAACACCATGCAATTTTGCATACCTGTGAATATCTGGAGAAATACAGAGGAGCAAGGATTACGTATCTGGATGTGGACGAAAACGGAATTGTAAAACTGGATGAGCTGGAGAAAGCCATAACAGAGGAGACCATTTTAATCTCCATTATGTTTGCCAATAATGAGATTGGAAGCATTCAGCCTGTCCGGGAAATCGGAATGATTGCCAGAGAACATCAGATTTTATTCCACACAGACGCGGTACAGGCATTTGGACAGCTTCCAATTGATGTGGACGCACTGAATATTGATATGCTTAGTTCTTCCGCCCATAAAATTAACGGACCAAAAGGGATTGGCTTTCTTTATATCCGAAAAGGAGTCAAAATACGCTCCTTCATACATGGCGGAGCCCAGGAGAGAAAGAGAAGAGCCGGAACAGAAAATGTACCGGGAATTGTAGGCTATGGGGAGGCTGCCCGCCTTGCAGAAGAAAGCAGAGAAGAGAGAACGGCCAGAGAACAGGAACTGAGAGATTATCTGATTGAGAGAATTTTAAAAGAGGTTCCCTACTGCAGGCTGAACGGAGACCAAAAGAGGCGGCTTCCCAACAATGTAAATATCAGTTTTGAGTTTATCGAAGGGGAATCCCTGTTGCTGATGCTGGACGGATATGGAATCTGTGCTTCCAGCGGATCGGCATGTACCTCTGGTTCCCTGGATCCGTCTCACGTCCTTCTGGCTATCGGACTCCCCCATGAGATTGCCCATGGCTCTCTGCGGCTGACTCTGGGCAAAGAGACAACAAAGGAAGAGATTGATTATACGGTTGATAAAATTAAAGAAGTGGTAAGCCAGTTAAGGAGCATGTCTCCTTTGTATGAAGATTTTATGAAAAAAAAGAACAGGAAATAAAATACAAGGTATATTTTATTTAAAACTGAGAAAAAATTGTGAAAAGACTTGTCAGGAGGAAAAAAAGATGTATAGTGAAAAAGTAATGGATCATTTTCAGAACCCGAGGAATGTGGGTGAGATAGAAGACGCAAGCGGAGTAGGAACTGTGGGAAATGCAAAGTGCGGGGATATTATGAGAATTTATCTGGATATTGACGATGAGACCCATGTTATCCGTGACTGCAAATTTAAAACTTTCGGCTGCGGGGCGGCTGTGGCTACCAGCAGCATGGCCACAGAGCTGGTAAAAGGCAAAACCATTGAAGAAGCAATGAAAGTAACCAACAAAGCTGTAATGGAAGCGTTAGATGGCCTGCCGCCTGTGAAAGTGCACTGCTCCCTGCTGGCAGAAGAGGCAATTCATGCCGCTCTCTGGGATTATGCCCAGAAGCACGGGATTACCGTAGAAGGTCTTTCAAAACCCAAGTCTGACATTCATGAGGGGGAAGAGGAAGCAGAGGAAGAGTATTAATGAATGGACCAAAAATCGTCATCGGGCTTTCAGGAGGCGTGGATTCTTCTGTAGCCGCATACCTGCTGAAGGAGCAGGGATATGATGTCCTGGGCGTTACTATGCAGACCATACCGGTGCAGGAGGGCGTCCGGGGAGAACACGGGGATCTTCAGATGATAGAAGATGCTAAAAAAGTTGCGGACTATCTGGGGATTCCCCATTATATTGCAGATTTTCAGAAAGAATTTAAACAGTATGTGACGGACTATTTTGTCCGGGAATATCTGGAAGGACGGACACCCAATCCCTGTATTATCTGTAACCGGATGGTGAAATGGGAAGCCCTTTTATCTTATGGAAAAAAGCTGGGAGCCAGTCAGATCGCCACAGGACATTATGCCAGAATTGACCGTCTCTCCAATGGAAGATATGCCCTGAAGCAGGCGGCGTCTTCTGCAAAAGATCAGACATATGCTTTATATAATCTGACACAGGAACAGCTTGCAGCTACGGTAATGCCGGTGGGACAGTACGAGAAAGAGGAAATCCGGGCAATTGCAGAAAGAGCCGGGATTCCCGTGGCAAATAAGCCGGACAGTCAGGAAATCTGTTTCATTCCGGACAATAATTATGCCCGGTATATTGAGAAGAAATCCGGAAAAAAAGTACCGGAAGGAAATTATGTAACCGGGGACGGAACGGTTGTAGGCCGTCATAAAGGGATTATCCATTATACCATCGGCCAGAGGAAGGGACTGAATCTCTCTATGGGCCGTCCGGTTTTTGTTAGGGAAATCCGTCCGGAGACGAATGAGGTGGTCGTGGGAGAGAACGAAGATGTTTTTGCCTCGGCTTTAACCTGTACAAAGCTCAACTGGATGGCAGTGGACAAAGTGACAAAAGGGATGGAAGTTTCGGCGAAAATACGATATAATCATAAAGGAGAAAACTGTGTTTTAGAACCGCTGGAACAGGGGGAGGTTCTCTGCCGGTTTAAGCGGCCGGTAAGGGCAGTGACACCGGGACAGGCAGTGGTTTTTTACCAGAATGGATATGTTGCCGGAGGCGGCATTATTATCGGGAAAACAGAAGATACAGGAAACCTAGTATAACCAATATCGTGGTGAGAGTATGACAGGATTAACGAAGGAACAAGTTCAGCAGAGAATCGATGCAGGGCAGATTAACCGGAATGAAGAACCCAATACCAGAACGTATAAGCAGATTATACGGGAGAATGTGCTGACTTTTTTTAACTTTTTGAATGTGGTTCTGCTGGTATTGGTACTTCTGGTGGGCTCTTATAAAAATTCCATGTTTATGGGAATTATTATTATTAACACGGTTATCGGAATCGTTCAGGAGGTAAGAGCCAAGAAGACCATTGATAAGCTGGCCATATTAACGGCCAGTAAAAATGTGGTGGTCCGGGAAGGACAGAAATGGAATGTGCCCACAGAAGAGATCGTCATTGACGATATTGTATATCTGAAAGCAGGGGAACAGGTGCCGGCAGATGCGGAGGTTCTGGAGGGAAGTCTGGAAGTCAACGAGTCTTTGCTTACAGGGGAATCCGATAACCTGGTAAAGGGCCGTGGAGACGGACTTTATTCGGGCAGCTTTGTCACAGCCGGAAATGCTTACTGCAAGATTATTCATGTGGGAAAAGAGAATTATGCCTCTCAGATTACAAGTGAAGCCAAGGAATTTAAGAAGCATAATTCGGAGCTTCGCAATGCTTTAAATAAAATCCTGAAGGTAATCAGTATTATTATTCTGCCGTTGGGAATTGTGCTCTTCTATAAGCAGTATCAGATTGTAGGAGACACCTTTGCCAACTCCGTTGTGAGTACTGTGGCGGCTGTTCTGGGCATGATTCCGGAAGGACTGGTTCTTCTGACCAGTGTGGCTCTGACTTTGGGGGCTCTGACGCTGGCCCGGAAGAAAACGCTGGTACAGGAGCTGTACTGCATTGAGACGCTGGCCCGGGTAGATACCCTTTGCCTGGATAAAACAGGAACAATAACAGAAGGCAGTATGCGGGTGGAAAAAGTAGAGCTTCTGGAAAAAGAAGAAGATTCCTGGGATTCGGAGAAAGTTTCCCGGGTAATGGGAAATCTGATGGGCGTTCTTCAGGATGAAAATGCTACCTCGGATGCGATGCGGGAGCATTTTAAGGTACGCCGGGACTTTGTTCTGAATCATCGGATTCCCTTTTCATCAGAGAGAAAATACAGCGGGGCCTGTTATGAAGACGGCACTTATTTCATAGGCGCTGCGCAGTTCCTGTTTCCGGAAGGCGAGGAAGAACTGTTGGAGAAGTGTAGCAGATACAGCCGGGAAGGGCTGAGGATTCTGGTTCTGGCATACAGCCCCAATAAAAATCGAAGCACGGAGCTTCCGGAGGGTCTGCGGCCTTATGCCCTTCTGCTTCTGACGGATGTAATACGTCAGGAAGCTCCGGAAACCCTGCAGTTTTTTGCAAAACAGGGAGTAGACTTAAAGGTTATCTCCGGAGACGATCCGGTGACAGTTTCTGCGATTGCGAAAAAAGCAGGTCTTGAAAATGCGGAAAACTATATAGATGCCACTACCATTCAGACGGAAGAGGAAATGGCCCGGGCAGTGGCATCCTGCAGCGTGTTCGGCAGGGTGACGCCCCAGCAGAAAAAGCAGATGGTACTGGCTTTGAAGGAGCAGGGACATACGGTGGCCATGACCGGAGACGGGGTAAATGACGTATTGGCTTTAAAGGAATCCGACTGCAGCATTGCTATGGCGGCAGGAAGCGACGCGGCGAAAAATATTGCCAATGTGGTTTTGCTGGATTCCAATTTCGGAGCAATGCCTCATATTGTGAATCAGGGCCGGCGGGTGGTAAACAATATCCGTATGGCGGCCTCCATGTTTCTGATTAAAACTATTTTTTCCGTCTGTCTGTCGCTTCTGACTATTTTCTTTGGGGATATGTACCCCTTTGAGCCGATTCAGATGTCTTTAATCAGCGCCTGTGCAGTGGGAATCCCAACATTCCTTCTGGCTCAGGAGCGAAACTATAATAAGATTGATCACACCTTCCTGAGACATGTGTTTATTAACGCATTTCCGGCGGCTGTGACGATTACCGCCTGTGTATTCGCGGTTATGCTGGTTTGTCAGGGAGTATATCACTCCAATGAAATGTTAAATACTGCCTGCGTGCTGGTGACGGGATGGAATTATATGGCGGCTTTAAAGACGGTATATTCCCCTTTGAGCCGTTATCGTAAGATTATTATTTACGGCATGCAGTTTATCTTCTTCGGAGGGGCTGTGGTGCTGCAGAACCTGCTGAATCTGGGCTCACTGGAATTCGGCATGATTATTCTGGTCTTTCTGCTGATGATTTTCTCTCCGGTGGTCATAGACGCAATTACGTCTCTGCTAAAACGACTGTATGAAAAATCCAGAAAAAGAAAGGAACAGAAAGCCGCTCTGGCGGTGAGAAGATAGAAAAGAGAAGGGCTGTCTCTCCTTATGGAGGGGCAGCCCGGTTTGCATATTACAGAGAATGATTCTGTTTTCAGTCGAGAGGCAGAAACTGCGGCCTGCGGTTTCGAAAAACTGTGTAGTGGGTAAAACCGCAGGACTTTAACAGGTCGGGAAGTTTATGAAAGTCAAAGGCAATATTGCCGGGAATATGGGCGTCCGATCCAATCGTCAGTATTTCTCCCCCGAGCTGACGGTAGCGGGTTAAAATTTCTTCGCAGGGATTGGGGTGGCCAAGCCCGTAGTGAAATCCTCCTGTGTTCACTTCCAGTCCGACGTTTCTGGAGATCAGGGTCCGGAGAATTTCCTCCAGAATTTCCTCATAGCGTTCATAGGTGTAAAACTTATTTTTATTGGGGCCGTAGCGAACCACATAGTCAATATGTCCGTAAACGTCCATCTGATCAAAAACTTTCAGATTGTCCAGGATGGATTCAAAATAGGAGGTATAGGCTTCTTCCGCGGTACGATCTTCGTAAAAAGCAGGATAATAGGGATCGCATCCGTCTGTTACATGAGAGGATCCGATAACGAAATCAAACTCCCATTCTTTCAGAAGCGCCTGATGACGGGAGGCAAGATGGGGCTGAAGGCCCAGTTCCAGTCCGAATCTTAAATCTATGGAATCTTTATATTTTTCCTTCAATTCCACTAGTCGGTTCCGATAGGCGGGGATGTCCAGGTCAAAAGCAGTATGTTCGGGAGTGGGAGGAAAATCCCAGTCCAGATGTTCCGTAAAGCACATAAGGGAGAGACCTCTGGCAATGCCCTCCTGTATCATAGTTTCCATGGGGATTTCTCCATCGCCGGAAAAATCGGAGTGGAGATGAAAATCTGCCATAATCTTTCTGCTCATCGTTATATTCTCCTTAAAAATAATGGATCTTACAGACCCAGTATAGCATAAATCTGCCACTTCTGATAAATTTTTAGGAAAATAGTCTTGAATTTTTAGATAAAATTGGTTACAATACAACTTAGGTTGGCGTTTCGTTAATAAGGTGTGAGAAACGCAAATTTTACCTTAAAAATAGGAGGAATTTATCATGGCAGTAAAAGTTGCAATTAATGGATTCGGACGTATTGGACGTCTTGCTTTCAGACAGATGTTTGGAGCAGAAGGTTATGAAGTAGTTGCTATCAACGACTTAACTTCTCCAAAAATGTTAGCTCATTTATTAAAATATGATTCTACTCAGGGCAGATATGCACTGTGCGATAAAGTAGAAGCAGGCGAAGACTCCATTATCGTTGACGGTAAAGAAATCAAAATCTATGCAAAAGCAGACGCTTCTGAGCTTCCCTGGGGAGAAATCGGCGTAGACGTTGTATTAGAGTGTACAGGTTTCTATACATCCAAAGAAAAAGCTTCTGCTCACTTAAAAGCAGGCGCTAAGAAAGTCGTTATTTCTGCTCCGGCTGGTAACGATCTGCCTACAATCGTATATAACGTAAACCATGACACATTAACAAAAGATGATCATATCATCTCCGCAGCTTCCTGTACAACAAACTGCTTAGCACCTATGGCAAAAGCTTTAAATGACTTAGCACCGGTTAAATCTGGTATCATGTGCACCATCCACGCTTACACAGGCGATCAGATGACTCTGGACGGACCTCAGAGAAAAGGTGATTTAAGAAGAAGCCGTGCTGCAGCTGTAAATATTGTTCCTAACAGCACAGGTGCTGCAAAAGCTATCGGTCTTGTTATTCCGGAACTGAATGGTAAATTAATCGGTTCTGCACAGCGTGTACCTACTCCTACAGGTTCTACAACAATCTTAACAGCAGTTGTTGAAGGAAACGTAACTGTTGATCAGATTAACGCAGCTATGAAAGCAGCTTCCAATGAATCTTTCGGATACAACGAAGATGAAATCGTATCCAGCGATATCGTTGGTATGAAATATGGTTCTCTGTTCGATGCTACTCAGACAATGGTTCTTCCATTAGAGAACGGCACAACAGAAGTACAGGTTGTTTCCTGGTATGACAATGAAAACTCTTACACAAGCCAGATGGTAAGAACAATCAAACATTTCGGAACATTACTGTAATTGTTATAAGAATTATAGACTCATTAAGGGTCCGGTCTTGTATGGGCCGGACCCTTTTATCATGGAACAAAAAGGAAGGAGTATCCCTATGTTAAATAAAAAATCAGTTGATGATATTAATGTAAAAGGAAAAAAAGTCCTGGTAAGATGTGACTTTAATGTTCCTCTGAAAGAAGGAAAGATCACAGACGAAAACCGTCTGGTAGCCGCTCTTCCTACAATTAAAAAATTAATCGCAGACGGCGGAAAAGTGATTCTCTGCTCTCATTTGGGAAAACCCAAAGGAGAACCGAAACCGGAATTATCTCTGGCTCCTGTTGCTGTAAGACTTTCTGAGCTTCTGGGACAGGAAGTAAAATTCGCAGCAGATCCGGAAGTAGTCGGACCAAATGCAAAAGCCGCTGTAGAAGCTATGGCAGACGGAGATGTGGTTTTACTGGAAAATACACGTTATCGTGTGGAAGAAACGAAAAACGGCGAAGCATTCAGCAAAGAACTGGCTTCTTTATGCGAAGTGTTCGTAAATGATGCATTTGGAACAGCACATAGAGCACACTGCTCTAACGTAGGTGTAACTCAGTATGTGGATACTGCAGTAGTAGGCTACTTAATGCAGAAGGAAATCGACTTCCTGGGCAATGCAGTAGAAAATCCAACCCGTCCTTTCGTTGCTATCTTAGGCGGAGCAAAAGTTGCAGATAAATTAAATGTAATCTCCAACCTTCTGGAAAAATGCGATACTTTAATTATCGGCGGCGGTATGGCTTATACCTTCCTGAAAGCGCAGGGAAAAGAAGTCGGAAAATCTTTAGTAGATGATACCAAACTGGATTACTGCAAAGAAATGACAGAAAAAGCAGAAAAATTAGGCAAGAAACTTCTGCTTCCCATTGATACAGCAGTTGCACCGGAATTCCCCAACCCGATTGATGCAGAAATTGCCGTTTCTAACGTATCTGTTGACGCAATGCCAGCAGAAGAATTAGGTCTGGACATCGGACCGGAAACAGCAAAACTTTATGCGGATGCCGTAAAATCTGCAAAAACAGTTGTGTGGAACGGACCGATGGGTGTATTTGAAAACCCGGTTCTGGCACAGGGAACCATTGCAGTTGCAAAAGCGTTAGCTGAAACAGACGCAACCACCATCATCGGCGGCGGCGACTCTGCAGCAGCCGTAAATCAGTTGGGATTCGGCGATAAAATGAGCCACATTTCCACAGGCGGCGGCGCATCCCTGGAATTCCTGGAAGGAAAAGAACTCCCAGGCGTAGCAGCAGCCAACGATAAATAGAGCACTTAGCGATTGGCAAGCCGAAGGCGCAGACAGAGCTTAGTGCGAATTTAGTTCGAGGGAACTTAATGAAGACGAGCGGAGGCGAAGTCTGAATTTAGTAAATCGAACCAACCCGGCTTAGCGATTGGCAAGCCGAAGGCGCAGACAGAGCTTAGTGCGAATTTAGTTCGAGGGAACTTAATGAAGACGAGCGAAGGCGTAGTGCGGAAAAAGTGCAGATTCAGGTAAAGGAGAAGATAGAATGGCAAGAAAGAAAATTATTGCAGGAAACTGGAAAATGAATATGACTCCCAGCGAAGCTGTAGAGCTGGTAAATACTTTAAAACCTCTGGTAGCTAATGAGGAAGCGGACGTTGTATTTTGCGTACCGGCCATTGACATTGTACCAGTGGTAGAAGCCTGCAAGGGCTCTAACATCCAGGTGGGCGCTGAGAACATGTATTTTGAAGAAAAAGGCGCTTACACCGGCGAAATTTCCCCGAATATGCTGGTAGATGCCGGAGTAAAATATGTAATTCTCGGACATTCTGAAAGAAGAGGATATTTCGGCGAAACCGATGCAGATATTAACAAAAAAATGCATAAAGCATTTGAACACAATCTGATCCCGATTATGTGCTGTGGAGAATCACTGGAGCAGAGAGAACAGGGAGTAACCATGGACTTCATCCGTCAGCAGGTAAAAATTGGTTTCCAGGGACTGACAGCAGATCAGGCAAAACAGGCAGTCATCGCTTATGAACCGATTTGGGCTATCGGAACAGGAAAAACTGCTACAACGGAACAGGCGCAGGAAGTATGCAAAGGAATCCGCGAATGCATCGCAGAAGTATACGATGCTGCAACAGCAGAAGCAATCCGGATTCAGTACGGCGGATCAGTAAACGCTGCAACAGCAGCAGACTTATTCGCCCAGGAAGATATTGACGGCGGATTAGTCGGAGGCGCTGCTTTAAAACCAGACTTCGGAAAGATTGTAAACTATAATAAATAAGTAAGAATGGAAAAGGGCCGGCGCAAAGATTTGCGCGCCCTTTTCTTTTTTCAAATCTACTTTGAAGAAAAGCGCTGTCGTGCAGAAGAAAGTTGACAAAAATGGTTTTCTAACCTAAGATAAGTACAGACGAATTGATTTATGAAGGAGAAAAGGCTATGGAGCAGGAAAAGATTGTGTATGCAGCCTTATTAGGGCTGGGAACTGTAGGAGGCGGCGTCTATAAGGTATTAAAAAGCCAGGAGTCGGAAACAGAGAAAAAACTGGGAACACAGATCAAAATAAAAAAGATTCTGGTTCGGAATACAGAAAAAGCGGCAGGTAAACTTCCAGAAGAAGACAGAGGACTTCTGACCAATTCCTGGGAGGAAATCCTTCAGGATCCGGAAATTTCCATTGTCATTGAACTGGTTGGAGGAATCAACGCTGCGAAAACCTATATTTCAGAAGCTCTTCAGGCCGGAAAACACGTGGTAACGGCCAATAAAGACTTAATTGCTGTTCATGGAAAAGAATTATTTGACCTGGCGGAAGAAAATAACCGGGATTTTCTTTTTGAAGCAGCAGTGGCAGGAGGGATTCCGATTATCCGTCCTTTAAAACAGTGTCTGGCAGGAAACCATATGACAGAGGTTATGGGAATTGTCAATGGAACGACCAATTTCATCTTAACGAAAATGAGCCAGGAGGGAATGGAGTTTGAAGAGGCTCTGGCTCTTGCTACGGATTTGGGCTATGCGGAAGCAGATCCTACGGCAGATATTGAAGGGATTGACGCGGGAAGGAAAGTGGCAATTCTGGCTTCAGTGGCATTTAATTCCCGGGTGGTTCTTGATGACGTATATATTGAGGGAATTACAAAAATAACAGCTACCGATATTCGTTATGCTTCAGAAATGGGATGTGCCATTAAACTTCTGGGCGTAGCGCGCAACACACAAGACGGAATTGAGGCTTACGTAAGTCCGATGCTGATCCCAAGCTCTCATCCTCTTTCTTCTGTCAATGATTCCTATAACGCCGTATTTGTTCACGGAGACGCGGTGGAAGACGCTATGTTCTTTGGCAGAGGGGCAGGAGAGCTTCCTACGGCCAGCGCAGTCGTAGGAGATGTGTTCGACGTAGTCAGAAATATGAGTTATAACTGCAGCGGAAGAATTTCCTGTACCTGTTATAAACAGATTCCGGTTAAGAAAATGGAAGATACCTACAATCGTTTTTTCTTGAGACTGAGAGTGGAAGACCGGTGCGGTGTACTGGCAGAACTGACCAGTGTTTTTGCAAAGAACCATGTCAGCGTGGCACAGATTATACAGAAAGATGCAAAATCTAAAGAAGAGGCAGAAATTGTGGTAATTACCTCCCGGGTAAGAGAAGGAGATATTCAGAAAGCTCTCTCTGAAATAGCAACGAAGGAATGCGTACGTAAAGTTTCGGCTATGATCCGGGTTTATGCAAAAGAAAATGAATAAAAGATTGCATTTATCAGGCAATTAATACTATAATAATGGCCATAGAAGAGAAAGGAGAAAGGAACAAATTATGAATAAAAGACCTACGGTTTTAATGATTTTAGATGGATATGGTTTAAATAAAAAGCAGGAACACAATGCGGTATTCGAGGGAAAAACCCCGGTTATGGACAAGCTGATGAAAGAATATCCCTTCGTAGAGGGATATGCCAGCGGTCTGGCAGTGGGACTTCCGGACGGCCAGATGGGAAATTCTGAAGTCGGCCATATGAATATGGGCGCAGGAAGAATTGTATATCAGGAATTAACAAGAATTACAAAAGAGATCGAAGACGGAGATTTCTTCCAGAACGAAGCGCTTCTGGCAGCTATGAAAAACGCGAAAGAAAACGACTCAGCCATTCACTTTATGGGTCTTCTTTCCGACGGAGGCGTACACAGCCACAATACCCATTTATACGGACTTCTGGAAATGGCAAAGAAAAACGGACTTTCCAAAGTCTACGTGCATTGTTTCCTGGATGGACGTGATACTCCGCCTGCATCCGGAAAGAGCTATATAGAAGAGCTTCAGGCTAAAATGAAGGAAATCGGCGTTGGTGAAATCGGCGTGGTTTCCGGACGTTATTATGCAATGGACAGGGATAACCGCTGGGATCGTGTGGAGAAAGCTTACCGCGCCCTTGTACATGGGGAAGGGGTAAAAGGAAGCGATGCGGCAGAAGCTGTTCAGAAATCCTACGATGAGGGAACAACCGATGAATTCGTAGTTCCTACCGTTATGGAAAAAGACGGAAAGCCTGTAACAGTTATTTCAGATAAAGATTCCGTGGTATTCTTTAACTTCCGTCCGGACCGTGCAAGAGAGATTACCAGGGCATTCTGCGACAATGAGTTCAGCGGTTTCCAGAGAGAGAAGAAACTGGACGTGACCTTCGTCTGCTTTACCGACTATGATGAAACCATAGAAAACAAACTGGTTGCATTCCACAAGGTTGCTTTAAAGAATACTTTCGGCGAATATCTGGCAGCGCACAATATGACTCAGGTACGTATTGCAGAAACAGAAAAATATGCTCATGTAACGTTCTTCTTTAACGGAGGAGTAGAAGAGCCCAATGCCGGCGAAGATCGGATCCTGGTGAAATCTCCTAAGGTTGCCACCTATGACTTACAGCCCCAGATGAGCGCACCTCAGGTCTGCGACAAACTGGTAGAAGCCATTAAATCCGGAAAATATGATGTGGTTATTGTAAACTTTGCAAATCCTGATATGGTTGGACATACAGGAGTTGAGAGCGCAGCTATTGCAGCCATTGAAGCAGTGGATGAATGTGTGGGAAGAACGGTAGAAGCTATTAAAGAAGTAAATGGACAGATGTTTATCTGCGCGGATCATGGAAACGCAGAACAGTTGGTAGATTATGAGACAGGAGATCCATTTACCGCACACACAACCAATCCGGTTCCCTTTATTCTGGTAAATGCAGATCCGGCATATAGCCTGAAAGAGGGCGGATGTCTGGCAGATATTGTCCCCACTTTAATTGAACTGATGGGAATGGAAAAACCGGCAGAAATGACTGGAACTTCCCTTCTGAAAAAATAAGAAATCATTTTTTAGAAACGGATAAGAGCCATTAGATTTTATATCTGAAATCTAATGGCTCTTTAAAACTGTGTGTCCAATGGACGTTACCTCTCTTTCTGAAATTTGGTTCAATCCTTTTGCTTAAAACATTTTTCCGGTATTCTTTGATAATCTCTTTCTCTATATCTTTTGCCTGCGCCTTGCAATTGACATATTGTAGGTGGGGATACTATCTAATCTTTTCCGCCATCTAAACGTATCTGACAATTAGGAAACAAATCATTTATGGTATCTACCGTCTAAACGTATCCGGTATAAAAGATGATAGATTTCTATTAGAAAACCCTCTCTGATACGCTATCCAATACCATATTTTCGTTTTCAGCTTCCTTATCGGAATATGTAACGGCGTTCAGGAAATCTTTTCGGTTTCCGTTTCCTTTTTTCGTTGGACACTTAAGTCTTACTTTCAGGAATCAGAAGAATATAAATATTACTATACTTTAAAAAATAATGATATTAATTTACTTAATATAACTTTTATTCTTTAAAAATTATAGAGGCTGAATATTTATATCGTTATCCAACTATACAAATGGTTCTTAGCAACCGTTTCTTAGTCTTACGAAAATATTTCTGATATGATATGCAGTACCTGGCCTCTAAGAGTTTTAGAAAATAAATTTTATTTTCGTTATATTATCAAATGTTACCTTCAAAAATACTTTTTAGTACAAGGGTCGCACCTTCTTTCTTTAAGATTTTATTTTGGGTATTTCTTTACGTTTCTGGTGGTCCGTACCTTCCTTTCTTTAAATTATGAGGTAAACCATATCGTTTTCGGTGGTCTCTCCTCCTTCTTTTTCTTTCTGTTTGTTTATGTTGTTATAATAGCAGAAAATATATGATATGTCAATATAAAAATAGAAAAAAGATAAAAAAACATAAATTAAACTATTAAGTAGAAATAAAAAATATAAATAATCAGAAAATAATAAAATAATTAAAAAATTGATGCGATAACTAAAAGACAAATCGGGAGGATATTTTTCGGGAATTCACACATACTAGGACAAAAGCGATAGATTTAGGAGGGATGTTCATGTTTCGATACTTACCGATAAGAAAAGTACACGCAAGACAAGTATTGGACTCCAGAGGAAATCCTACCGTAGAAGTTGAAGTTACTGTTGGAGAAGGGATCGTTGGGATCAATGGATATACAGCAAAAGCAATTGTTCCTTCAGGAGCCTCAACAGGAAAATTTGAGGCTGTGGAATTAAGAGACGGAGTAAAAGACAAATACGTAGGTTTAGGAGTAGAAAAGGCGGTTAATAATGTAAATACCAGACTGTCTGAGGCAATCCTGGGAGAAAACGCCCTGAATCAGGAAGTGATTGACCGGATTCTGATTGATACAGACGGAACAGAAAATAAAAGCAGCGCAGGAGCCAATGCGATGCTGGGAGTATCCATGGCAGTAGCCAGAGCGGCAGCTCTGGCCCTGAGAATTCCGCTTTATCAGTATATCGGCGGATGTCATACCTGCCGTCTGCCGGTTCCTATGATGAATATTTTAAATGGAGGACGGCATGCGGATAATACGGTAGATCTGCAGGAATTTATGGTAATGCCAGTGGGAGCAGACAGCTTTTCCAAAGCCCTGCAGATGTGCGCGGAAGTTTATCAGTTCTTAAAAATCCTGCTGAAGGAAAACAGACTTTCCACAGGGGTGGGAGACGAGGGCGGCTTTGCGCCGGACATTGCTGATTCTTCGGAAGTTCTCAGACTCATGGTAGAGGCAGTGGAAAAGGCGGGCTATACGGCGGGAAAAGATATTTTCTTCGCCATTGACGCAGCCGCCAGTGAACTCTATGATGAAGAGAAACACATCTATTATTTCCCCGGAGAAAGCAAAATGAGCGGGGAAAAGGTGCAGAGGGACGGACAGGAAATGATTGCCTATTATGAAGAGCTGATTGAACAGTTCCCCATTGTCTCCATCGAAGACGGTCTTCATGAAGATGACTGGGAAGGATGGACTTCTATGACAGAGAAACTGGGGAAAAAGATCCAGTTGGTCGGGGACGACTTGTTTGTAACCAATAAAAAGAGGCTCAATTGCGGCATTAAACTTAAGGCAGCCAATGCTATTTTAGTGAAGGTAAATCAGATAGGAACTCTGACAGAGGCGCTGCAGGCAGTGGAGCTTGCCCATCGAAATGGGTACAATGCGGTAATTTCCCACAGATCCGGGGAAACGGAAGACCCCTTTATTGCAGATTTGGCCGTTGCCACCGGCGCCGGGCAGATCAAAGCAGGAGCGCCCTGCCGATCCGACCGGAACGCAAAATATAATCAGCTTTTGAGAATCGAGGAATATCTGGGAGAACAGGCTGTTTATGAAGCGCCTTCTTTTGGTTGGGGGAGCGAAAAATAAGATTCCATGGCTGTCACAGATTTTTCAAAAATATCCAAGTTTGTTGTTGAAATCCTGAAACTCCTATGCTAAAATATGCTTTAGTTGATTAGGAGGTAAGGACATGGAGATTTTAAGAATTATTTTGACAGTATTGTTTGTAATAGATTGTCTTGGTCTTACAGTTGTCGTTTTGATGCAGGAGGGTAAACAACAGGGACTCGGGGCGATAGCCGGTATGGCAGATACCTATTGGGGCAAGAACAAAGGCCGTTCCATGGAAGGCGGACTGGTAAAAGCCACAATCATTATGGGTGTGCTGTTTATCGGATTAGCACTTGTTTTAAATTTAATCTGAAATAGGAAAACACTCTTGCGGGAAAGCAAGAGTGTTTTTTATGTAATACAAAAAGGAGCAGAATGAATAAAAAAGTAATCGAAAAAAGAAAGAAAATATTACTGGATATTATGGGAGATCCCATTTACCGTCCCATGCGGCTAAGAGAGCTGGCAATGCTTTTAAATGTGCCGAGACCGGAGCGGAAAGCTCTCTATGAAATCCTGGACGCCCTTATTGAAGAAGGCAAGGCCAGCCTGGATAATAAGGGCCGTTACCGGAAAGGGAAAACATCGGAAGGCAAAGTTCTGGAAGGTACCTTTGTGGGAAATTCCAGAGGCTTTGGATTTGTAGAGATTCCTGATGAGGAAGAGGATATTTTCATTCCCGAAGAAGCCACGGGCACGGCCATGCATATGGATAAGGTGCAGGTCTGCCTGAAGGAAGAAGGAAAAGAGGGGCGCAGACGGGAAGGACAGATCGTAAAAGTTTTAGAGCGGGGAATTACAGAAGTGGTGGGGACCTTTGACAAAAGCCAGAACTATGGGTTTGTAATAAGCGACAATCCCAGGTTTTCCAAAGACATTTTTATTCCGAAAGAGTTTTCCCATGGAGCTTCTCATGGAGATAAAGTAATCGCCGTTATTATCGATTATGGAAGCAGCAATAAGAATCCGGAAGGAAAAATCACAGAAGTGCTGGGAAATATTAATACGCCGGGAACCGATATTTTAGCCATTGCCAAAGGATTCGGACTTCCCACAGAGTTTCCGCCCAGAGTACGGAATCAGGCCGGGAAGATGAAAGATCATGTGATCGAAAGTGACTTCCAGGGACGTATGGATTTGCGGAAATGGACCATTGTAACCATTGACGGAGAAGATGCAAAGGATCTGGATGATGGAATTTCCCTTACGAAAGAAGGGAAAACCTATCATCTGGGTGTTCACATTGCAGATGTAAGCAATTATGTACAGGCAAAAAGCGCGTTAGATCGGGAAGCGTTAAAAAGAGGCACCAGTGTATATCTGACCGACCGTGTAATTCCCATGCTGCCGGTGGAATTATCCAATGGGATCTGTTCGCTGAATCAGGGAGAGGACAGGCTGGCGTTAAGCTGTCTGATTGACATTGATGAAAAGGGAAAAGTCTTAAAGCATCAGATTGTGGAGTCTGTGATCTGTGTGGAGCAGAGAATGACCTATACAGATGTGAAGAATATTCTGGAAGATACAGACAAAGAGGCGAAGGCAAAATACGCGGATTTAGTCCCTCTGTTTCACAGAATGGCCAGACTGTCGCAGGTTCTGAGAGAGAAAAGAAAGAAGCGGGGAGCTATTGACTTTGATTTCCCGGAGAGTAAAATTGTATTAAATGCCAACGGAAAGCCGGTGGAGATTAAAGCTTATGAACAGAATGTGGCAACGCGGATTATTGAGGACTTTATGCTTCTGGCCAATGAAACGGTGGCGGAAGAATTCTGTAAAAGAGGGTATCCTTTTGTCTACCGGGTACATGAAAATCCGGATCCGGAAAAGACAGAGGCTTTACTGACCCTTCTTCGCAGTCATGGGATTTCCGTTCAGAAGAAGAGACAGGAGATTACTCCCAAGGAAAT
>ERZ1643250.1495-NODE-1495-length-19746-cov-4.655274_pt1 | contig 19746 bp, 23 predicted proteins | sample MGYA00579262_ERZ1643250 | MGnify/ENA primary metagenome ERZ1643250 (study PRJEB29033, sample SAMEA4952265) | chicken gut metagenome | biome: Broiler Chicken; feature: Gastrointestinal Tract; material: Caecum | place: Ireland | collected 2018 | study: Broiler... | reverse complement strand
TATTAAGTCAAACTGCACATGCCGCTGATACAACTCAAACTGCAAGTACCAATGCACAAGCCCAAAAGGGCACTATTAGCGTTAAGCGTAGATCAGTAGCTGTTACTGTTAATAGTGATAAGCCAACTCTTTTAGCTGTTACAAAAGATGGTAAGACTAAGCCAGTAGCTTCAACTTATACTAAGGGTCAAGCTATTCAAGTATATTATTCAGTACCATTTACAGCAACTGCTCAAGGTTCAGAAGGTCAACAACTATCTGCATATTACGTTGATTCTCAAACAGTTGATGGTCAAAGCGCCATGATCTTTATTCCAGCAAGTGAAGTAACTGCTTCAACTAAAGTTCCAACTCAAGATGAATGGGTAAAGCAAGCTGAAAGCGATGCTAAAGCAATCCAAGATGCTTACAATAACAGAGATTTAAAGTACATCGTTGTAACTCCTAAGTCAAAGAAGGGTGCAAAGATTTATTACGCTTACAAGAAGACTAAGAAGTCCAAGAAGATCTACTTCAAAGCTTCTAAGAAGAAGATCAAGAAGGGTAAGAAGTTTAAGTCATCAATGATCGTTAAGCATGGTAAGACTAGATATGTTTATATTGGCAAGAAGCGCTATGTAAAGCAAAGTGCTGTTAAGTTAGTTAGTGCTAAATATGCACAAGTTAAGTTATCAGATGATCTTAAGAGCTTAATCGTAGAAAACTAAAATTAAACACGAAATAACAAAAAGTCGAGATTCGTTCATGAATCTCGGCTTTTTTGTATTGAGTAATGAAATTATTTTCTTAAAATAGATAACTGGGATTATTAGTGGAGGGATATTTAATGAAGAAATTAAAAGTATTCATCATTATGAGTTTAATGATGATTTTTTTAGTTAAACCAAGAACGGTTTTAGCTAAAAGTTTAGATTCATTTCAACCTAAGATGATTAATGAAAATAGTAATTATCGAATTTATCAAAAATTAACGCGTAAGGGTCCAGCAGGAAGTATGGGTCTGGCACGTACCTTTAAATATGGCAATTTTCAAGCAAATGCTGTGAGAAAAGTTGGAAAGTCAAAGTATTATTACGTTTGGATTGATGGTCACAAAGCTGGCTGGCTTAATCAACGAGCATTCTTGAGAGATAAAATTGACGTTGCCAAAAATGTTAGTTTAGTTAAGAATTCACATTATAGTTTTCCTACAAGGGATGCAATTAACTTCGCTACAGACTCAACAGGAACCGTGATAGATCTTGATAAAGTTAAGGCATCGCAAGATGAAGTGTTATCTAACGATGCTGGTAAGCATAAAATAAAGTTTTCTTATGGTAAAGCTCGTGCACATACAGTAGTTGAGGTAAGAAGTAATGCTCATGAAGGCGTTGCTAAGGCCAATAAAACGGAGCAAGCGGGAAAAGCTGCAAGCAGCTGGTTTAAGCATTACAAAACTTCCGGCAATTGGGGCAAAGGAGCAAGTTATGCACCAGAAACCAAGCCACACGTTTTAAAAAGCAAGCCTTTTAGATTAAAGACATATTTCTATCAACCTGCAACTTTAAGCCAAGATGGCGAAAAAATTGGGGTGGTAGGTCCTGTGCCTGAAGGTGTAACTATTTCAAATGGTTCAATGTATGCGACGATGTATGAATCACCACATAATACCCGTGCACATATTGTGGCCTATAAGTTTAATCACGTCCCTAATCGCTATGTCATGCAAAAGTTGCCATGGCTTCCTTGGGCAGAATTCACGCGATTAGCTTCCGAGGTCAAAGTTAGTCCTAATATTAAGTTAGGGCATGGTCAAGAATTTGGTGCTACAGATAGGTATATTTATGCAATTGCTAATGACCATTTGCTTCGTCATAGCGCTCAGTCTGAAGAAATTATGCAAATTAGTAAAAAAGATTTGCGAATTAAACGAATTTGGACTTTCAAGATTTGGAATAAATCAGCTAAGGATGGTCGCTATGTTCATAACGCTGTCTTTGTAAATGATAAAAAATTTATTGCAGTCTATCATAGTGCAACCGAGCACCGCTTCGAATATTGGGAGGTAACTCGCCGCGGCAACAGTTGGCATCCCGTTGAGATCGGTGCAACTAAAGGTGAATTTATGCGTAATAATTCGCCAGTACAAGGTATCGCATATGATAAAAAGAGAAAGCAAATTTATCTTGCCTTCAATGATTATTTATTTAAAACAAATCGTGCTGGTAAAGTACTGACTAGCGGTCATTTTCATACTGGTCGCGAATTTGAGGGGATTTGTGTCAATGATTCGTACTTATATGCGGAATTAGCACAAAGACCAGAATTATTACGTCAAAAAATTAAATAGGATATAACAGCTTCTTTTGAATTTACATTTATAAAAGTTCATAATAGTAAATGTTTGTTTAAAAAAGGAGTTGTTTTTTATTTATGGAGCAAGATAATCACGTCAAGATTAAGCTAGGGAGCTTAGTTTTGATGATTTTCTCTTCTATTTTTGGATTTAGTAATTCATTAACAGCCTTTTATCAAATGGGGTATGCAAGTATCATTTGGTATATTGTGACTGCCATTTTATTCTTTTTGCCATCTGCATTAATTTTTGCGGAATATGGTGCTGCTTTTAAGGGGATTAAAGGCGGAATCTTTTCTTGGCTTGAAGGATCGACTAATGAAAAAGTAGCATTTATTGGAACTTTTATTTGGCTATCAGCTTGGGTTGTATGGTTAGTTTCATCTACTCAGTTTTTCTTAGTATCTGTTTCAACAGCAATATTTGGCCATGATACCACACAAAGTTGGCATCTAGGGGCTCTATCTTCGACTCAATTATTAGGAATTTTGGAAGTTATTTTCTTAGCTGTAGTAACTTTTTGTGCAGCAAAGGGAATTGATAAAATAAAGACGATTAATAATATTGGTGGGATCTTTACTTTGGCAATTGCTATTGGCTTTACTGTTGTTTCATTGTTTGTATTCATTTTGAATCATGGACAATTAGCTGAACCAGTTACTGCACAAAATTTGGTACATTCACCTAATCCATCATTCCAATCACCAATTGCGGTTGTTTCATTTATCGTCTATGCATTGTTTGCTTATGGCGGTTTGGAAACAACCTCAGGGGTAATTGATTCTGTTGATAAACCAGAAAAGACTTATCCAAAAGGTTTAATCATTGCCATGGTAATGATGACTGCACTTTATGTGGTTAACATCTTCATGTGTGGTGTGGCTGTTAACTGGAATAAAGAACTCGGTGTCAAGGGCGTTGATTTGGCTAATGTGGAATACGTTTTGATTAATAATTTGGGTGTGGTTACTGGTCACAGCTTAGGACTTTCAGAATCTGCATCTTTGGCAATTGGTTCCGCATTTTCACACTTTGCAGGTATTGCCGATGTTTTATCAGGTGTTGCTGCAGCTTTCTTGATGGTTTACTCACCAATTAAGTCATTTATTGAAGGTTGTGATCCACGCCTTTTGCCTAAAAAGTTGGTGCAATTGAACAAGCATAATATGCCTGAACGTTCAATGTGGGTACAAGCAATTATCGTTAGTGTAATTATCTTGTTTATTTCATTCGGTGGTAATGCTGCAGATCAGTTCTATACCATCTTGATGGATATGATGAACGTATCATCATCTGCACCATACTTGTTCTTAATTGCTGCATATCCATTCTTTAAGGCTAAGAAAGATTTAGATCGACCATTTGTCTTTATCGAAGGTAAGAAAAAAGTTTGGGCTACGACAATTGTAGTTTGGTTGGTTGTAGCTATCGGTATTGTCTTTACTTGTATCGAGCCTTTATTTACAGGTGATTATCAAACTTCATTCTGGACAGCAATTGGTCCGGTAGCATTTGGTGTTGTCGCTTGGATATATTATGCATACCGCGAACATAAAGAAAAAGTAAATTTATAAAATAAAATACTAGTCTAAAAATTCATTTAATGGTGAATTTAAGACTAGTTTTTTATTTTTTTAGATTAATATTCCACTACATGACGTGCAAATGGATCATCTGAAATACCTGCAGCCAAAATGTCTCTTGACCATTGCTTAGCTGAAAATAATGAGTGATCTCGGTAGTTACCACAAGATTCAATGGTTGTACCTGGTACATCTTCCCATTTGATGTTATCACAAATTTCTTCTAATGATTCTTTCAAGGCTTTAGCAACTTCAGTAGTTGACGGGGTACCCCAAACTAAAAGGTGGAAGCCGGTACGGCAGCCGAATGGAGAACAATCGATATAGCCATCAATAAGATCACGTAAAAGGCCAGCTAATAAGTGTTCAATAGTATGCAAACCGCCAGTAGGGATGGCATTTTTATTTGGTTGAACTAAGCGTAAGTCAAAATTGCTGATTTTATCGCCTTTAGCACCTTCTTCAACAGTGATTAAGCGTACATAAGGTGCTTTAACTTTAGTATGATCTAATTCAAAGCTTTCTACTTTTCCCATAATTTTTCTCCTTGTTTAAAAAATTACTTAACTTCATTTTAACTTGAATATTAAATTTTAGCCCCAAACTTGCTTGGCAGTATCAACTACTAATTTGATTTTGTTCCATTGGTCGTCAGTAGTTAAAATATTTCCTTCTTCGGTTGAAGCAAAACCACATTGAGTACTGAGTGCCAAATTGGTTAAAGGAACTAGTTCAGCTGCTTCGTTAATTCGTTTGATTAAATCTTCTTTTTCCTCTAGTTTGCCTGACTTTGAAGTGACGAGGCCAAGAACAATTGTGACATTTGGTCGGTTGTTCCAAATAGTTTTAATAGGTGCCAAATCACCAGCCCGCTTGCTGTCATATTCTAAAAAGAAACGATCATAGTTTAGTTGTGCCAGGTATGAGGCAACTGCTTCGTAGCCACCTGAAAACAAAAAGGTAGATTTAAAATTGCCGCGGCAAATATGAGTAGCTAGTGTCAGATCATCTGGCAAGTTGACTATAGCTTGATTGATTACGTAAACTGAATCTTCAGCTAATTTTGTATATTTAGTATGCTCTGTAGGATTATCTATAGTTTCATTAAGTTTGCTGATTAAAAATGCCCAAGTTGTATCATCAAGTTATAAATAGCGACAACCTAGATCATAGAAATGTTGAATAGTTTGATGATAAGCAGTAGCTAGATCATCCAGATAATCCTGTCGATTATCATAAAATTTGTTCCAATTGTCCGATCGATTATCTCTAAAAAGCAGAGTAGGTGAGGGAATAGTTTGCTTTATCTGCACGTTCGCATGCTTTTGGGCAAATTTAAAGGCTTCAAAAAATGGATGATCAGGATTAAAAGCAATTTTGCCAGCTAATTCGACATTATCAGTTCGCGTTTTAGCACCGTGGAATTGATAACTTTCGTGGTAGTTATATTTGGCTACGCCAGTTAAGTTCCAGAGAAAATCTAAGTGCCACCAGCTGCGACGAAATTCTCCGTCAGTTACAAATTTTAGGCCTAGACTTTCTTCTTTTTGAATTAATTGATCAATTGCCTGATTTTCGACATGCGTTAATTCTGCTTGAGAAATATTTCCTTCATTAAATTTCTTTCTTGCTTTTTTTAATTCTTTTGGTCGTAAAAAACTTCCTACAATATCATAATGAGTTAAGTTAGTCATACTTTTTCTCCTTGTAATTATTCAACAATAAATAGTCCGCAAATAATAAAAATCAACCATACAAGGAGACACATTCGTTCAAATACTTTTCTATTGATAATAATCTTTGAATTAGTAATTATGATTGCTTTTTTCATGATTGATTCCTCCTTTGAGTAGATAAGCAAAATAAAAAGCGCCTCTAGCATATTTCATGCTAGGGACGCTCAAGCGTGTTACCACCCATGTTTAAATTAACTTCACAGCCAATTCCTCAATAAGTACTCCCAATAGGGAAGACTCAGACGGGGTAACGATCGTCACTCGTAATTTGCTTACTTAATGCTCGCATTTTAATTTAGCTCCAAGACCATATTCATTGCTTGCCATTGCATCGGCTTTCACCTAATCCGACTCTCTGTTAGAAATTTTAAGCAATTACTCATCTTTTCTAAGCTTTTATTAATTTAATTGCCATTATAATACGCTGAATGAAAATTGCTGTCAAGAAAAACTTTGATTGATTTTAGAAAATAAGACAGATAATATGTGGTTAGTAACAAGAAGAATAGGAGAGAAAAAATGACTAAAGTTTTCTATGTAAATGCTGATTTGAATAAAGTAGTCAGTGGCAAAGAAATAGCTGCCAACACGCAAAAATTTACTCAAGTACATCAAGATGCAGTTATTGCAGAAAAGAATTTAGATTTAAATTCTGACCAGGTGATTTTTCATAACTGTCCTAAGGGATATAGGCTGGTTGATGAAGTGGATGAAAATCATAATGTGGAATACGATAAAGTATACGTGCCTATTCAAGTAGAATATGGCAATATTAAGAATTTCAAAAATGATGCATTTGATATTCATGATCATGAAAGCAGTGAATATTTCCAAAAATGGTTGTTGTGTTCCTTTTTAGCTGACTCGTTGCCATTTAACGTTGCAGCAAGAGTAGAAGCATGGTTTGGCGAGGAATAAGTTAAGTAAAAAAACTCCAAAAGCATTTAACTTTTGGAGCTTTTAAATTTATCGACTTAATTTGTGAATCTTATGTGCTAAAACCATTTCCTTGTTACGGTCTGCATAAATTGCATCTTTAAGGTAATTTATTGGCTTGAGCAAGGTATTTCTGCTGGTAGTAGACAAGTAGATTGCATGATGATGATCTAAATGGCGCAAATATCTTTTGGCATTTTGAATTCTAGCATGGTGCTCAAGGGCTAACTTCGGCTTGAAGCCCGTAATTTGGTGTTGAGCATTATAGATAGGAACAACTTGATGATGCCATTTATCAATATGATGAGTATTGTGACCACCAATCTTCTTACTTGCTTTGACAATATCTTTCTTAGTGGTCAAATTATCTTGTTTTTTCAGCCGTGAATTTTTATCAAGATAATAATTGCCAAGACCATCTTGCCGATATAGTTGTAAATTCTTAACTGAGTCTTCTTTATTGACAGTTACTTTTAAAACGTCACCATTTTTGTAATTCATTAAATACATGTCGTGATCAATGGTGTAATTCTTCATGATAAAATATTCACCTCTTCTACATTAATTATCTAACATGATATTATAGTTATTTTTTTAAATATTGGAACTGTTTTTGCTAAAGTATTTACGTTATCAACGTCAAATTCGCGAAAATCAAATTAATCGAGCTATTAAACAAGCTAATTCTAAGCAAAAAAGCAGAAAAAATAATCCTAATGATCATCCAGCTCGGTTTATTACAGAAAAGCATTTCACAGAAAATGGAGAGAAAGCAGATAAAGTTCAATATGTAATTAATAAAGATCAAATCAAAAAAGAAAAAATGTTTGATGGTTTTTATGGTATATGCACTGACTTAGAAGCCTCACCGCTAGAATTGATCAAGATTAATAAAAGCCGTTGGGAAATTGAACATTGTTTTAGAGAAATTAAAACAGAATTTCAAGCCTGCCCCGTTTATTTAAGACGTGAAGAACGAATAAAAAGTCATTTCTTAGTTTGTTTCTTAGCATTACTAGTCTTTCGCTTATTTAAACAAAAAGTTCCAGGCTACAGTAGTTATGAACTAGTTAAGACATTAAGGAGGTTTGCTTTAACTGAAATCAGTCCAGGAGATTATATACCAATCTTTCAAAGAACAGATTTAACAGATAAAATTCACGAAAGTTTTGGCTTCAGATTAGACCGAGAGTTAATAACACAAAAATATTTCAAAAAAATTTTTAACCAGACCAAAATTTAGAAAAATACGCACTTTTTACTCTCTATAACTGTCAAACTCGGGATTAAAAAACATCACTAAATTAAAAATCACAAAATATACAAATAATACCGTTAAAAGAGTTGAATATCGATGGCCACAATTCGTTAAACGAGGCTACAAATATAGTGCTTGGCTAGCTGCAAGAAGTATGAGCTTTTCAAAAACAGGAGCGCTAGAATTTTAAAAAAATAAAAATTTGAAATTATTAACTTTATTTGGCTATTGAACTATAATTGTTCATGTTTTATACTTTGCTTAATAAATATTATTTAATTTAATTCGAGGGGTATAAAATGAGATCACGTATCACGTATGGAATCATTACTAGTTTAACTGCAAGTGCATTAATGGGACTATTTTTAACAAATGTCCAAGTTAAAGCAGATATGCAACAAGTTCAACAATCAGTTGTTCAAACTACTCAGCAAGATTCTGATTCACCAAAGCAGTCATCAACTGTTTCTAACACCGAGAATTCAAAAGAACAACCAGTAGTTAGTTATACGGATCACCAGTCAAAGCCGAACAATGATAAATGGTCAAATCCTGCTAACTATAAAAACGACATTCCTGTACAAATTTTAGGTATCAATGATGTACATGGAAATATTGATACTACTGGCAAAACTTGGATTGGTTATCGTTCATATCAAAACGCAGGTAATGCTGCTAGATTAGCAGGTTACTTAAACAATGCCGAATCTGATTTCAAACAAAAAAATCCTAACGGTACAAGTATTAGAGTTGAAGCTGGTGATATTGTCGGAGCATCTCCAGCAACCTCTTCCCTTTTACAAGATGAACCTACTATGCATGCACTCAAAGAAATGCATATTGAAATTGGTACTTTAGGAAATCACGAATTTGATGAAGGATTAGATGAATTTGATCGAGTTTTAGAAGGAAAAGCTCCTAAAAAGGGACAATTTAATCAAGAAGAACAGGATTATCCTCACGAAAATTCTGGTATTCAAATTGTAGTTGCAAATTTAATTAGAAAATCTGATGGACAGATTCCATTTGGCTGGAAGCCATATTTAATTAAAGAAGTAGAATCAAACGGCAAAAAATCTAAAATTGGTTTTATCGGAATTGAAACCACAGATCTGCCTAAATTGACATTTGCTAAAAATTTGAAAGATTATGAAGTGTTAGATGAGGCAGAGTCAATTGCTAAGTATGATAAAATTCTGCAAGATCAAGGCGTTCACGCTATCGTTGTGCTAGCACATACTGGTGTTGAAACCTATAAAGGAAAAACTGAAGGCGATGCGGTCAAAATTTTACAAAAATTATATCGCATTGATCCTGATAACTCAGTTGATTTATACATTGCTGCTCACTCACACCAATACGCTGATGGTGCCGTTGGCAATACAAAAATTGTTCAAGCTGCAAGTTTTTCAAAAGCATATGATGATTCAATCGGCTATATCGATCCGTCAACCAATGATTTTGTAAAGGGCAGCTTAATCACACATGTTTACCCTGTTATGTCATCAACTGATGACAAGGATATAAAGGCTGATCCAGATGTAGAACAAGTTATTAAAGATGCTCAGCAAAGGACCTCTAAGATTACAAATAGCGTGATTGGTAAAGCTGAAAAAGCAAAAGACATTACTAAAGATCTCAATTCAGATACTGAAAATGAAGTTGGTGATCTAGTAGTTGATGCTCAACTTGCAGAAGCTAAGCGTGAAGGAATTGCTGCAGATGTCGCATTAACTAATGGTGGTGGTGTGAGAAGCGACTTAAAGGTTGACCCAGATGGCTCAATTAAATGGAAGTCTGCACAAGCTGTTCAACCATTCAGTAACCAACTTCAAGTTTTTGAAATGACTGGGAAGCAACTCTATAACATACTTAACTCACAATATGATGCAACTAATGAAGATCGTTATTATCTCTTAAGTGGTATGCATTATGTCTATACAACTCAAAATGATAAAGCATTTCCAAAGAAAATAGCTGTTCTTTATGATAGTAACAATCATCCAGTTGATCCAAATAAAGTTTACCGAGTAATTACCAGTAATTATTTAGTTGACTCAACTAAACAATTTAAAGGTGCCAAAAAGGTGGCAGATATTGGTGTTGACACAGATATTTTCGTTAATTATCTTAAACATCAAACAGAAGCAGGTAAATTAATCACTGCCCCTATACTTAACCGTAAAAAAGAAGTTACTCCTGAAGAAGCTAAGCTATTAATTAAGGAAGCACAGGATGAATTAAATAAATTGACCAATAGTTCTTCTGAAAGTAATGTAGAGTTGAATAATAGTGTTGATTTAGTTGATACAAATTCAAATAACGATTCAGACAATAAACAAATTGATATTAAAGAAGCTAACCCAGCAAATGATACAAAAATCACATTAACTCATAATGCATTTGTATATGATAAAAATGGAAAGCTTGTATTAAAGTTAGGAAGAAATTTCTTCTTAAAGAAAGGATCCTATATTTATCCTTTAAACAATGCAAAAAAAGTAACCATTAACAAACACGAATACTATCAAATTGGTGAAAACGAATTTGTCAAAGTAGCAAATACTGTTGAAAGAAACACAAAAGTTTTACGTTTAAAGCATAATGCATTTGTATATTCTAAATCAGGAAAAGCAATCAAAAATGGAAAGAAAAAGCTTCTATTGAAGAAAGGTAAACAAGTCAAAGTTAAAGCCAATTTTATTGTAAAAATTGGTCATAGTAAATTTTATCAAATTGGAAAAAATCAATTTGTCAAAGTAGCAAACTTTTAATAAGTAAAATTTTAAAGCGAGAAATGACACTAAAAAGTGTTGTTTCTCGCTTTTTTCATGGACAATTTTAGTTTATTGGTATTAATTTGATCCTGATATCAGCATCAATTTGATCAAAAAGATTTACATACTCAGGGCTTACAAAACCTATAACATTACTTCTCGCCTCAAATGGTAGGTCATGTTTAACCAAATATACTTCCCCACTGTAGCGAGCTGCAAGTCTATTTTGCATCACTATACTCCCTCGATGTCTAACGATATTATGTCGGATTCCAACGTTGGGCTTACATGGTAACAATAGACGGATTATATTTTCAGGTTGATCAGGCCTTATGTTAATTTCTTTATTATATAAGTGTTTATATTCAGATAATAAGTTACATAGAATTGTAATTATATGGTTCTGTAGATACTCATTAATATATTTTAAAGTTTCAACAGTGCTTCGCTGTCACCTATAAATACGTTATCAACTTTAGCTTCATGTAATAATTCAATTGCAGCAATATATGGATTCATACCTCGATGTCGTTCTACTGTTGGTAATCCTTCATATATCGGAAATCGTTTAACTAAATCACCGACTACAAAAGCGCTTGTATGTAGTCCTTCCTTTTTTAATAAGTTATTTTTTTTGAAACTTTCCCATCCAAGTCCATAAATAGGTGTATTATGACTTTAAAATTTGAAAAGATGGAAAGTAATAAAGGAAAAGAATTAATTAATCTCTTGCACAGATTTTATCTAAATAGAGTAGAGAATTATTATAATTTTAAAGGCGAGCAACTTACAAGATTTGCATGGGCAAATAATAAAAAAGTAAGAATTTATGGAATAGAAGTTTATATTGATGTAGTGGGAGGACACAAAGGTTTTGTATCATTTGCCACAACTTCAGATACTAGAAATGAGGTACTTTTAGCAAATGGATATTTAGAAACAAATAACCCTAGTTTTTCAAGATATGTTAATGAAAAAGACAGAATAAATTGGCTGGTTTCAAAACAATTAATTTCAAAGAAATTATCTAAAAATATTCTTCCTGCTTCGCTTAAGGTAACTTTTGGTGTTTTTGATGGTGTTGATGCTGTACAAAGTGAAGCTTGGATGAATCAGTGGGTAGATAAGGAATATGATAGTACGTTATCTGTAGAGAGTATGCCGAAACCTATAGCGTCTTTTCCATTATCAAATCAAAAATATTTTGTTGATAGATATCACTTTAATGACATGCTTGAGACAATTAATAATGAGCAATTTACGGATGAATTTAATCAGTGTTTATGTGCATATAATAATCAAAAATGGTTTTTGTGTGCCTCGGGTCTTGGAAGTTGTTTAGAGCATCTCTTACTTATTATTCTTCAAAATTATGCTGAAAACGGTTTTGATACATTAAAAGGATTAGGATATGATCCAACGGCTGCAAGTCTTATAAACAATTTAAGAAAAGAGCCAATAAATATTGATACTCGACAAGAGAGATATATAAGATTAGTTTTTAAAGCAAGGAATGCAGTGAGTCATTATAATTCGGGTTATACTTCAAAAGAACTTTGCGATTTAATGCTTACAGGCATCTCTTCAATATTTAATGATTACTACAGAAATAGTGTTGAGAAGTATAAAGAAGAGAAATAATGTAGTTGGTAGCCCAGAAATCGACAGCTTTTCTGGTGCATTAAGACGTAAGCGAGCAGATCGTGGCGTGTTTATCACTACTTCTTCATTTACTAGTGGGGCAAAGGAAGCGGCTAAGCAATTGAATATTGCTCTTGTTGACGGTGAAATGCTGACCAACTTAATGGTGCAATACAAGGTTGGAGTTCAAGTCCAACAGACTTATGAACTATATGATATTGATGATGATTTCTTTGCAGAGTGATTATATCGATGAGATACAATAAGAAACTTTTGAAAGAGTCGAAAATAAATAATGAGTTTCATTGATAAGCATATTAACAAGAAAATCAAACAAAATCCAAAGCTCGAAAAAGAATTTGAGCAAAATGAAATATTAAAAAATTGGCAATCTTACTAGAAATTTTACTTAATTACGTTCAAAATAGTGAAAGAATAATATAAGGGAGGTTTATTATGAAATTAAAAAGAATTGCATTGAGTATTGTGGCAGGAGCTGCGCTTATGGTCCCTGCAGCTTTAACAGGACAAAGCCAAAACTCTAGCGTAGTTCAAGCAAGTACCGTAAAAAATAAGATTACGTTCGTTAAAAGCTATTCTCAACCAATGTTATATAATAAAAACGGTAAAAGTATAGCTAATAAAAATGAGATTAACTTTAACAAGCCAATTCGTTTTTATGGTCAACCAACTATAATTCAAGGACCTAAAGTTAATGCCTTTATTTATCTTAACGGGATGCCGCAGAGTATTATTAAAGGCAACACTTATGCCGATTTAGGTGATGGTGGTTACATTAATATGAAAGCAGTTGGTAGCTATAACTGGAATAGCAATGAAATTGGCTTGATTAAAAATGCATATGTTTACAACAGTAAAGGTCAACGGCTATCAACTTATCGTGGTCGCAAAGCTTATTTAACTAAAGGCAGCAAAATTAAATATGTTGGTAAGAGCTGGGTTACTTACCCTGATTCATATTTCAATTTAGGTAGCGGAATTTATGTTAAGTCAAATAACGTTAATACCATGAATGGTAAAGGCGTTTTGAAATTAAATACCAATACTGCTATTTATAATAAGAAGGGTCAACGTATTAGCTTTAATGGTCAGCGCGTATTGCCTAAATATTCAATTGTAAATTACGCAGGCAAGCGTCGCGCTAAGACCAAATCTGATGATTACTACTATACAAATTTGAGTGGTAGTAAGTCATATGCAGTTAAGAATTATAAGATTAAGGGCCAAGATTACTACTATATCGGTAAGGGTGCTTATATCAAGGCGATAAACGTTGGACGCATTAACGGTAATCCTGTATTTCGTGATGGTGGTGCAACTACAATTGTTCCTCAAATGGACTTGTTTATCTATAATTCAAAATTAAAAAAGACAAAACAATCTGTTAAGAAGGGCCAAAAGATTAGAGCATTAGATCCAGTTATCCTTGGTAGTGGCGATATTGCACAACTTTTCTACAGAATCAAGGGAACATCTAACTATGTTTCTTGGGGTGATTACAGTGAGTACGGCTTTGAAGACGACGCTTATGTAGGCAACTTTAATTTCCGTGTAAGATTGAATCCTATTAAGACTATTGAAACTGCTGCAACACGTGCTGCTGAAGAATCAGATTAATTATTAGTAAAAACGCTATTCAATTTGGATAGCGTTTTTTGCTTGAAAAAAGTATAAAATGACAATGTATAGTAGATTTCTTCAGCTATAACATAGTAAGTTCTCTTGATTTTTACATACAAAAAAACCGTTGACAACTCATTAGATAGATAAGTTATCAACGGGAATACCTATATTTTACCTCACTCTTATTTAACTTGCTCTAAAGCCTTGTCAATTGGAGTGTCTCCGCCAGTCATCTCAATTACCTTATATTTGGTAGCAGGGAACTTCAGAACATCTGCAAGTACCTGTGCAACATCTGGAATTGGATTTGATTGAGACTCAGAATTATTAACGGACACCAGCTACTAGATCTTTAATTAAATCTTTGCCGGAGCCACCAAATACGAAAACTTTACTCATAATTCTTCTTCTTTCTAATTATTGTTTTAATAAATTTTGCTTTTTAGACTATTTAATTACGTTAAAATTTACGGTGGCATCTATTGTAATCGATTACAATAGATTTGACTCTCAAATGAAGCTAGGGATGCTCTAATCAGGCAACGATTATTTCCTTGAAACGGCAGGTCCATATCATTATTTAAAAGATATTCCATTCAAGAAGTTGATTTCATCCGATAAAATCAGAAAGAATCCAATGTTTTTTGGACCATATAAGGTAAGCAGGTGGTTAGAGGTCAATCAGTAACTTGGGTGCCTAACAAATATTATTGGAGAGGCACACCTAAGCTAAACAAGATTATCGCCCAAGTGGTTTCAACTAATTCAGCTTCACAAGCTATCAAGAGTCACAAGTTTGATATTGCTGACGTAGTTAACTCTCAATGGCAAGTCACTTAAGATTCACTTGGCTACAATGAGTGGTTTAGCTGTCCAAGAGTCAATCGTACAAAATTACATCCAACAATGGCATAAAATCGGTTTGAATGTTAGCTTAACCGATGGTAGATTAATGGAATTTAATTATGTCTATGATAAACTTGACCATGACGATAAAAATATTGATATGTTTAGGGCTGCTTGGTCATTGTTAACTGAACCATCACTAAGAGGGATGTACAGTGAGAACAATCCGATGAATGACTCAAGATTCGTAACTAAGGAAAATTAGAAAGGACTAATGATCATGCAATTTCATGATTCTGATGAAACTATTCACATTCCACCACAAGATATTTTCGAAGATTTACTTGATCAAGTAGAAAAATTGCAAACGCAAGTAGATGAGATCAAACGTCTGCAATACAGCAATTCTAGCAATGCACGGGATGTTTTTCTGTATGGTTGTGAACTGGCCGGTAGTCAATATCTTGATTTAGCAGATCACGTGGTGCCAAAACTCCATGAAGATGATCCATTAGTTTTGATGCGTGAGCCCAATAACCAATATGATGAACATGCGATTAGCGTATATACTACAGGTGGATTGAAGCTGGGTTATTTGCCAAGAAACAACAATCTAATCTTGAGCCGTTTGATGGATGAAGGAAATTTATTATTCGGTAAAACTAAGACCTTTCATTGGGATGGTAAGAGCCTGTACCTAATTGTGAAAGTTTATATGCGCGCATAAAAAATAAAAACTACTGATAGATCAACGTTTTTAACGAAAATTATCAGTAGTTTTTGTTTTATATTTTTGATATTAAGCAAATGAACGAGGATTTACATCGTGTGCATATTCTTTTAATTCCAATAAACTATACTTCTTACCAAATAAAGTATTTTTATCGGGAACTAAGCGATATGATTTGCTTAATCTCCTCATAAATTTGTTGGTAAACATCTTTCTCTTTTTACCATAAAGCGTATGTTGATTCAGCCATTGTTCTGCTTGATTTCTTGATAAATATTTCATGAAATCTTCCTTTCTATTAGTCGAAGTTGCGAGTAACTTGGCTGTTATTTCATTTTTCACCTATATTGTAGTACTCTAATTGAAATTGGTTAAAATATAATAGTGAAAAGCATAAAATTGATGATAATTTTTTGATTAGATTATAAATTGGCAAATCAGTTTTTTACTAATTTTGATGAGCCGGTAGGCAAGCGTCTGTGTGATCATGATGATGTCATCGATGTCACTTTGTATTTTGCAGATAATACTCAAGAAAGAATTGAACTTGCTTGGAGTGAAAATAGTGAAGACAATAATGAGTGGCAGAGTCATCATTTAGAAGTAAAAAACCGCTTGATAAAAGTGATCTAGATCAAATTAAACCAGGACTAGCAGAGAAAATGAAAAAATCGAGCAAAAAGATCGATTTTTGAATCGTAAGATTTATATAGGCAAAGTGGAATAAACCAAAAAATGACACAATACCTTGATTGGTATTGGGCCATTTTTACTATCCGGCAATTAACATTTTCCAAAGTAAGCTACTAGTATACCAATTGTGTGGTTGAATTGCGGCTAAGCTAGCAACGATGATGCATATTCCAGCTGTTGAAATAGTGATTGAAAATATGCAGTTGACTAAATTCGATGGATAGCTACTTTTATGCGCTTGACGAAAAATATTGATAGCAAGCGCCACAAACACTAAACCGACAAATATTCCAATTTGATAATATATGTACAAATTAAATTTCTCCCGTTAGTAAGATTTCATTCTGGGAATATTATAATACTTGATCTTAGAATAGAAAATTACAAATTAAATAGGGATGCATTTTTGCATCCCTATTTAAATTCATATTAATAACTAATAGCGCGATGACCATCTAAAGCCCATTGAATTTTGAACTTGGCTACGCTGATCTTGCGCTTGGTACCGGTCCATGGATCATTGTAGTAAAGCGTATTGCCGTGATAACCAGTAAGAGTGATAGCATGATTAGAAATACTATCAAACATACCAACCCAAACAACTACTAGGTGAGACCGCAATAACTTTTGCTTAATTGCATTAATGCTGCACTTAGTCATAATTTGTGGCTTACCTAAATAGTGTTGAACAACTGGCTTAACGCCGCCGGGTGCAACCCAAAAGCCTAGTGGGAATTTTTTATAAGGTGAACCCACAAAGCCTTTATTTGGATTGGAACTACGTGGCATAATCTTTGCAGCTTGATACTTGCTTACTTTTTTACCAGCAAAGTTAAGCATCATAGTTACCGCAGTAATTTCACAACCAGTAGGCATTTGTGGTCGTTGACAAATTACTTTGGCATTATTTTTGATACCTGTAATTTGTCCTTTTTTGTTAATCCAATAATATGCCTTCTTAGTTGAAGTGTTCTTCATGCGGCGTCTACCTAATTGATCAAAGTAGCTGTAATGCTTAGTGTGAGGAACTTTACGCACATTTTTAAGCATTGCGCCGTTTTTGTTAAATAGGTACCAGTAACCATTAATCTTTTTTAAGCCTTTGATTGCTGCGCCATTTTTTAGGTAGTAGGTATTGCCGTTAGTTACTTTCCAGCCGCTATTATTTTTAGCTGGAGTATTCGTCTGGCTAGCCCGAGATTGATCAGTTTCATCAGCTTTAACTGTAGTAGAAAAGCCAGTGAGCAAGAAGCAGGAAATAACACTAATGAATAAAATTTTGCCTTTCATAATTTACCTTAGATGAATGGACGCTTGATTCCTGCGATAACGTTACGTTGGCTGTTTGTAATTGGTGCAACCATTACGCGTGGTGGCCAACTTTCGATAACGCGGTTGTTACCTAAGTAAATAGCAACGTGCCAAATAGCGTGTGTACCTGGTTGGTAGTAGAATACTAAGTCACCACGTCTTTTTTGAGAGTATGCAACACGCTTGAGGTGCTTATCTACCCAAAGGTTACGTGAATTCCATTCATTGCTTGGGTGAGCGTGACCGATTGAACTAGTTGGAACAGGACTGATTCCACCAGCATAGAGTCCTTGCATTACTAGCCCCGAGTAATATACACCATAAGCTGGACTTGAAGAACAACCTGCAAGCCATGGCTTACCCATATATTTGTAAGCTTGGTTAATCATTGCTTCGACGTGAGCTTTTCTGCCTTGCCAAGCCTTAGCATTTAATGGGGCAACATAACTATCAATGCCGTACCAAGTACTCATGCGGTGCATTACTTTCCAAGTTTTAATACCTTCATATCCGCGGTAAAGGTTGTAGCCGGCATGACCGTAAGGCTTGACTTGTGTGTAAGATAACCCTTAGGGTTTTGATAGCCCTTAACTTTGGCAATCAATGATTTCTTAGCACTGATGTACTTGGCGTTGCTTAATTTTAAGACTGAAGCACTATCAGTGGGAGTGACCAACTTGCTAGTTAAATAGTGATATCCCTTCTTAGCATGATGAGCAACTTGAGTTAAAGCAGCATCGTAGCATTGTGCTTTAAGCGAATGATCTTAGGATTAGATGAGAGATAATCGCTCTTATTGAAAATTGGAGCTTTCTTTTCTGTAGCAGAGCTTTGAGACTGATTAGAGTTCTGTACTACTTGAGTATTTGATTGAGCATCGCTAACAGTATCAGCTTGAACGTGATTTGTAGAAACAAGTCCTGTACCAAGCAAAACTGCCACGATAGCTGTGGTCCACTTTGTTTTTTTCAACATATATTTCTCCTCCATATTTTTTGGGAATTCATTGGTTATTTTACTTGTGTTTTAAAAAATTTTAAATAGGAAGGAAGAATTAAAATATTTAGAATAGGTATAGAGAAAATAGTTATTTATAATCAAAAAGGACTAATCCAGCCAGATTAGTCCTTTTTTGTATCTATATTAAAATATTCCTTCGCTGCATCGCTCATACGATCCGGCGTCCAGACCGGATACCACACAAATTCGACATCAACATTTTTTACTTCTGGCACTTTTTTAACCGCTTGAGTAATGACATCAATTAGGTAACCAGTTAGCGGACAAGCAGGGGTGGTCAAAGTCATGTTGATCAGACAGATCCCATCTTTGTCCAAGTCGATTTCATAAATTAGCCCTAAATTGACTACGTCAACGTTCAATTCAGGATCAATGACTGTCGCCAATTGATTGATAATATCGTTTTTAATTGTTTCACCGTCACGCATTTTATCACGCATCCTTGCCAAAAATTTTAGCTTTGATTGCTTGGCCGGTTGGAGTGCCAGCTAAGCCGCCGATTCCGGTTTCGCGGAGGGATGCTGGCATTTGATGACCAACTTTTTTCATGGCGTCGATACATTCGTCGGCCGGAATTACACTGGTGCATCCCGCAAGCGCCATGTCTGCCGAAATTAAAGCATTGCCTGCACCGATCGCATTCCTCTTAACGCAAGGAACTTCAACCAAGCCAGCGATTGGGTCGCAGACTAGACCGAGCAAGTTAGACATTGCAATCGACATTGCTTGTGCGCTCTGCTCAGCACTGCCACCAGCTGCCTCAACTGCGGCAGCGGCGCCCATGGCAGATGCACTACCAACTTCGGCTTGGCAGCCACCGGTTGCGCCGGCAATTTCTGCGTTATTGGCAATAACAAGGCCGAATCCACCAGCAGTAAAAAGAAAGCGAATCATTTGCTCTTCACTAAGATCCATTCTTTTTTCTAATAAAAACAAGACACCAGGCAAGGTACCAGAGGAGCCAGCTGTAGGTGTGGCACAAATTACGCCCATTGAAGCATTGACTTCGTTGGTGGCAACCGCATTTTGCACTGCGGCCATGATAGTGTCACCAGATAAAGTATGGTGAGTTTGACGATACTTTTTAATTTTGACAGCTTCACCACCAGTTAAACCTGTTTTAGAAAATACGCCATCACCACTTTTTCCACGCTCCACTGCGGCACGCATTGTAGCCAAATTATGTTTCATTCGGTTCCAGATTATTTGCCGCGGCAGACCAGATAGCTCGCATTC